>Ga0182030_10021379_pt1 | contig 12123 bp, 14 predicted proteins | sample 812S3MmetaG_FD_121299 | JGI IMG/M metagenome (GOLD analysis project Ga0182030, IMG submission 121299) | Permafrost microbial communities from Stordalen Mire, Sweden - 812S3M metaG (Illumina Assembly) | ecosystem: Environmental > Terrestrial > Soil > Wetlands > Permafrost | place: Sweden...
GGTGCGCACGCCGAGTTCCTTGCAGGCGTTGATAACGCGCAACGCGATCTCGCCGCGATTAGCAATGAGAACCTTACGAAACATTTTTATCCTTCAAGAGCGCGCGTCTACGCGGTGCGGATGGAAAACAGCGGCTGGCCAAACTCAATCGGCTGGCCATTCGTCACCAGGCACTTGACGATCTCGCCCGCTGCGTCTGCCTCGATCTCGTTCATGAGCTTCATGGCTTCCACGATGCACAGCACCTGGCCCTTGCTCACCTTGTCGCCGGGCCCGACAAACGGCGCAGCGCCTGGAGACGGCGAACCGTAATAGGTGCCGACGATGGGCGACTTCACCATGTGCAGGCCGGCATCCTCATCGACTGGCGGAACCGCCGCAGCCGGAGCAACGGCCGCTGCCTGTGCAGCCGCCGCCGCTGCCGGCGGAGCCGACGCCAGCAGACGGGCAAGATCGCCCGAGCTGACCGATGCGCCCGCTTGCTCAAATTTCAGCCGAATCTTGACATCGCCGCGATCCAGATCGAACTCGGCAATCTGGTTGGCCTTCAGGAACTCAACGAGCTGTTTGAGATCCGCAATATCCTGTGGTTTCATTCGTCCTTGACCATCACCCAGGGGAGGGTGGAGAAATCTAAAGTTCTATGAGGGCCTTAGGAGACGGGGTCAGGACATGACCTGTGGTCTCGGTAACAGCCACCATATCTTCTATTCGAATGCCGAACTTGCCTGCCAGGTAGATTCCTGGCTCGATCGTCACAACCATGCCCTTGCGAAGCCTGGTTGCCTGTTCGGCGCCAATTCGCGGCGGTTCATGAATCTCCAGGCCGACACCATGGCCGGTGGAGTGGGAAAATGCCTCCGCGAAACCCTCCCTGCGCAAAATACTCCGCGCAGCCTCGTCTACATCCCCGCATTTGACCCCGGCGACAACAGCAGCCACCGCAGCCTCCTGCGCTTCAAGCACTGCCTGGTATGCGTGCCGCTCGTCGGGCCTGGGACTTCCCAGGTAGACGGTTCGGGTCATATCCGAGCAGTAACCTTTGAGGATAACACCGAAGTCGAGGGTCAGAAAGCCTCGTTTTGGCAGTTTGGCCTCCGCAGCGCGTCCGTGGGGAAGGGCGGAGCGCTGGCCTGACGCGACGATGGTTTCAAAGGACATGGCTTCCGCGCCGAGCAGGCGTGCCTGATGCTCGAGTTCCGCGGCCACTTCGATCTCCCTGAGGCCGGGGCGGATAAAGCCTAGCATATGGTCGAATAGGCGGCAGCCGAGCAACGCGGCTTGCTGGATGATTTCCAACTCGTCTTCATCTTTGACGAGACGCAACGGCTCGACAAGCGGCGCGGCCAGCGGAACGAGAAAGTTGCGGCGCAGGCGGGCGGGGAGGTTGGAGCTCAGGCGGTCGAGATCCGCAACCGTGGTCCAGGCCGGGTCAAAGCCCGCAACCTTTGCTGATTTTGCTGATCGCGGCTGAGCGGCCAGCCACTGCACTGCGGCCACGGCCGGGGAGCCGGTAATGATTTCGAACCCCGCGGCCCTCACCTCATCGGCTGCCTGCTGCCTGTAACGCCCGTCTGTAAATAGTTGAGCTTTGAAGCGTGTGAGTGCCAACGCCGCGCTTGAGCCTGTGAATCCAGTGAGATAGCGCAGGTCGGGAAGGTGCGTGACGAGCAACCCGGAGAGGCCGGCTCGGGATAGCTTGCGGCGCAGTGCGCCCATGCGGCGGGTGTGATCCACGAAGGTAAGGATAGCAGGGGGGAGCTTTGATTCTCCCAATGAATCAAGTGAATCCAGGAAGAGATATCTAATTGAAGAGTGATTTGACTATTTGTCGCGAGCCATCGAACTTGCTACGAATGCCGACGAGCTAGAAACTCTCTGGGCCGCAATCAACGGCACGCCGATTCCAGCGCATCGCTGATGACCGCGTTGAGCGACTTCCGCTTCTGCTCCGCTCGTGTGGAAAGCGCGCGATGCAGTTCCGGCGAGATTCGGATGTTGATAGACCCCTTGAATGGCTTGTCCGGCGTCTTTCCCTCCGCCTGGCAGAAGGCCAGGTATTCATCGACCGCTTGACGAAAGTTTCGCGTTAGCGACCTTACATCCTTGCCTTCATACGCAATCGTATCGCGGATTCCGACGAGTCTGCCGTGGAGAAGCCCATCTTCCTCGCTGAACTCGACCGAACCCGTATATCCATTGTGATTGAGTGTCCCGGTCATTTTACAAACCCCTCTCTCTTCAGCAGGTCGATCGCTTCACGCAACTGGTAGGCCTTTAGCACTTTGGATGGGTGAGGCTCATGCATGAAAAGGGTTACGCCTGTCTCGCCGTGGATGAATTTTCTGCCCGAGCCGCCGGTCGTTCTGAGCGCAAACCCAAAGGCCGACATAACCGCTTTCAACTCGTCCCAGGAAAAGTCCTTTGGCGCCTCCAACAATTTCGCCAGCGCCTTCTCTTTCCTGCTCATGGCCGAATGCTAACCCAGGTGCGCGCATTTTGCAACTAATTTTAGTTGCAGGCCGGTTTCCCAAAGTCCTCTCCGGCGGCAGAACATGGCGTCTTGATTTGTGCGCCGAGTTTATCTTAGCTAAGATAAAGCTAGCACTTTGGAGGGAGCCGAGATGGAAGCGTCCATGTTCGAGGCCAAGACCCGACTTTCCGAACTGGTGAAGCGGGCGCAGCGGGGGGAAAAAATCATTCTCACCACGGGACGCGCCCGGACTCCGGTAGCAGAGATTGTGCCTGTGAAACCACAGAAGAAGCGGGAATTGGGTATGTTTTATCAGCCCGGTTTCGAGATTCCCGCCGACTTTGACGAGTTGTCCGAAGAGGAGATGAAGGGTTGGAACGGGGAACTCGATTGAGGTTTCTCGTCGACACCCACTATGTGCTGTGGTCCGCTCTCGATCCCGATTATATGAGACCTTGGGCCAGGGCATTGTTAGAAGATGTCGGCAACGAGATCGTAGTGTCCGCTGCGTCCATCTACGAGATCAGTCTGAAGGTGCGGCAAGGCAAACTTCCAAAAGCCGTCGATTTTGAAAGCGATCTGATCTCGAACATCGAGAATCGCCTGGGGTTCAAAGTTCTCCCGCTGGAGCCGGAATCGATGATGCGCGCCGCTCGCTTGGAAGGCAACCACGGCGATCCTTTTGACCGGATGATCTGTGCCCAGGCTATCCAGCATCATCTTCCCATTCTCAGCACCGATCCCAAGCTGGATGCCTTTGGCGTTCGGCGACTGAAAGATCGAAGCAAGAGATAGCGGCCAACAGTCATCGCTTTTTCAGCTGCTCGATCGCCTTATAAATCAGTGCGGCAAGAGCCGCGTTCTTGCCCAGGTTGTGACTTTCGACCGATGCATCGTACATCTCTTTACGGGTCACGCGCGCCCAGTTGATGCGGTATCCTGCCTCGGCTGCCAGTTCGCGTATGAATTCCCGCTGCGCGCGCCCATTGCCCTCTCGGAATGGATGAATCGTGTTCAGCTCGCCCAGGTAGTACCCGGCTCGAATTGAAAACGTATGGACGTCCAACCCTCGTAGGCGATCCTCGTCAGCCAATTTTGCAAGCGTGCGATTCAGATTCTTTTCCAGGAACTGAACCATGGCAAAGTAGTAGGACGCCGAACGACGAATATTGACTTGGCGGAACTCACCTGCCCACGGATAGATTGTTTCGAAAATGCGAGCATGAATCGTCTTGAAATGGGCGCTGTCGAAAGCGCCTTTGACAGGATTGATCTGCAATCGAATGATCGCTGCAGCCGATTCGGCAGCCTCGAATTTGTCGAGTTTGGCTTGTGTCGTGTAGCCTGGCAGATTCCTCAGAATCCCGTGCTCGTAATCGAAATGCGGGTCGATGCCTTGGGGATCGCCGGGCATTGGTTTTCAGACGATCGAAGCAGTGTATTCGTGAATCTGGCGGTTCATCTCATCCAAAGAAATCACGCCCTGAGCATATTTATCAAAGATAAGTTGGGGAATCGCATCGATTTCCATGCCCTCGATTCGCAGAGTCCCAATCGCGTTCTCGACGGCTAAACGGCGGTCGTCCAACTCCGCCGGAGTGAGAGTAATAACAGGAGCGGTAGTAACGGCCATGCTGCCCCCTATGGTTCTATTCTATCAGTTTTGTGAATTCTCGGGCTGTGTTGTCTTGGGAGGATTCAGGGCTCAGGTGTCATAGGTCCAAGGTCTTGCTGGGTGCCCCATCGTTTGGCGGGTGGGGCCACCGGTGGTATCATAATCCCGTGAAGGTCGTGCTCGATACAGCAGCCTTAATCAGCGCAATTCGTTCAAACAACGGGGCTGCCGCTGAAATTGTCCGGTTAGCAGCGATGGGAAAGTTGACCTTGCTGATGGATTTGAAACTGGTCTGCGAGTATCGGGATGTGGCCCTGCGTCCGGAGCACATTGCGGCATCCGGCAGAACACCGGGAGATGTGGAAGCCATCATCGAAATGCTGGAAGCCATTGCGGCTCCGGTTTTGGTGCGGATCAAGCATAGGCCGCTCTCTCAAGACGGAAACGACGACATGGTTCTGGATGTTGCGATAAACGGTTACGCCGATGCGGTTGTGACAAACAACATCAAGGATTTTAGCGGAGCGGCTAAACGATTCGGGATTCAAGTGTTGACCCCGAGAGATTTTTTAATTGCTTTTAGAAAGGTGGAATCTCATTATGCCGGCTAATCGGAGGAAGAGTGCAATAAGCAAGTTCCCGCTCCGGCTCATGCCCTCGGTGCGCCGAGTGGCTGAGGATTTTTCGCTCAAAGAGGGCGTCTCTCTCAATCAATTCATCAATGTTGCCGTGGCAGAGAAGCTTGTACTTCTGCAGCACGAAGAATGGCTGGCCGCTCGACCGAAGCCGACAGCGGCACGTATCGCACGAGCACTTGCGATCCTGGATCGGAAGAGTGAGAATGCACCCGATTCCGGCGATGAGTTGCCAGATGGTTATGTGTCCATCCGCGAGACGGATGAGTACAAAAAAGTATTGGGTGCGAAATGAAGGCCTGATCCGGCAGGTGGCTCGTTCTTGGCGGACTGTTCAAACCACAATTCGGGTGCCCCATCGTTTGCGAAGCTTCATCGCGCGAAGGGGGGAGGCTCGACCCTCGACCGCCCACCTTCTCGGGAACAATATGTTCGGGGAGTGGAGGGCCCGTCTTCCGGCTCTTCATGCCATCTACGCTGGACTGGGTGGACGGCGGGCATTCGCGGTCTCCCACCCTTCCGCAAAGAACGCGGAAGGATGGGGCACCCGGCGGAATAAGGCACGTTAAGTGCGTTCTATTCACATACCGCAGACAGTTTCAATGCGAGTAGAATTCCTAGACTAGAAAACCAATTGTGTACGATGCCAATCATGATTGGGTCTGGAGTCCATACCGGTGCATTCGGAGTTTCACTGAGCACCCATACTCCGCTGCCACTGAATCCGCGTGGTTTGTATTCCTCTGTGTCCCCGTTGTATGTGAATGCGAAATCCTTCTCCCGCGAAAACTTCGATTCAATCCTTGCCCAGATCTTCGTGTTGAGGTCGGCGGAGTAATTGCTCAGATGTTCAGCACAACCCATGAACATGAATTTCCGGTTTCCCTTCGTTATTACCTCTCGAGAATTGTCAATCGGGAAGCCAAACATGAGAAGAGTGAGTTCATCCAGTTTCTGCTCGTCCCACTTCATGATTGGTGCCGATTTGGACACATCGTATAACTCGGGACCCTCAGGGAGGGTGTAGTTTGGATCAAGGCGTAATGCCGCAAGATCGCGGACTTCATCGAACTGTGCGTCAACAATCGGCAACTTCTCCCCAACTGTGAAATCTCCGATTTCTTCGTTTGTCGTATCCTTTGCCGCTTTGTCACGCATCGCAGTAGGTCGCCGAAGCCAGAAGCGGAGTTCATCTGGCGTTGACTGGCCGAGCACATGTTTGGCAGTAAGAATGAATTTCTGACCATCAAGCAGCACGAGTGTGCTGGTTCCGACTCCAGTATTCCGCTCACATGCTATACCGACCGTGTGCGACGCAATGCGTTCGATGTTTGCTTTCCGATGCTGTTGATTGAGGGGGTCCATTGCGAATGAACTGATGATAGACCGTATTTAAGGACTCAAGCAAAACCCAACACTGAGGGGTTTCGAAGCATGCGGCTGTAGTAATGGTTCAAAGCCAGCGGTAGCGGGCAGGTAAGCCTCAGGATCAGTTATGAGAGCGGGCGATTTTCGCATTAGGCCTGAATCACCGCCTATGCGGAATCAATGTTATCCAAGTCAAGTCTGTGAAGAAACCGCGTAAGACCTGATCCCTGAAACCTGACTCCTGATCCCCGCCCTTACATCGCCGGCTTAACGGGCTTCTTCTCGTGCGGATCGATCTCGGCTTCGGCGGCTTGCAAATCCGACTGGCGGTCCATCCACTCGTCTAAGCGGCTGCGCTTGAAGCGCCAGCGGTTGCCTAGCTTGAACGCGGGGACGAAGCCTTCCGACGCATACTTGTAGAGCGTGTCGGCGGAGATGCCTAGGTAGTCGGAGGCCTGGCGAATGTCCATCACTTCGCGAACTTCAGGGACCAGCAGGTTGGACCGAATTGCGTTGCTGCGCATGAGTGCCTCCGAAATGGGGCTGAAGGGATTGCCGGGAACTACCGACTCTCGAATGCCCGTACCCTGTATATATCGCGGTTTCGTGGGTCTGTTCAAGGGTTTTCAGGAAAGCGCAGGAAATTCTCGGTTTATTCATCGCGCATTATCGGACGCAGGCGGAGCGGGACGCATCCCCGGCCCAGCCGGTTGGGTGTCTAGAGGCCGATTGCACAATTTATGGGGCTAGTGCGCCGGATGGTGCGGAATTCTTGGGAATCGAGGAAGCGGCCTCCTACCAGCGCGGACGGGACGTCCGCACGACAGCCGGTCTGGAGACCGGCGCGACGACTCACCGACGCCGCTAGATTCGATAATTTCCCATTAGTTGTTGTCGTCGCGGCGGTGGAGTGTTGGCTGGTCGGTGGTGTCGGTGCTGTTGCCGCTCTGGCTGGTCGTGCTGCCGGAACCGCTGCCTGATCCTGATCCGCTGCCGGTGCCGTTGGGGTCCGTGCTGGCCCTGCGCAGCGAGGGGCGCGTTACGCCCTTGGTGTCGGTCAGACGGCGCTTGTTCTCAATCCTCGCAAGACGGGCTTTTACATCGTCGAATTCGGAGGTCGTAACCGTGTATTCGTCCTTGGCAGGAAGAATCTTTGCGATCTCCTCTTGCGTGTGCAGGATGCGGTCGGGAGTTTGCGGGTGGTCGCTGAAGGCCTTGGCTACAAGTCCGGGCTTGCGTTTTTCAAGGGCTTGAATCTTCTCAAAAAAGCTGATGAAGGCTTGCGGGTCGTAGCCGGAGCGGTACATATACTGCACGCCGAGGTAGTCGGCCTGGGCCTCAAACTCACGGGAGAACTCAAGAAATGTAATGGGGATGGCCAATTGCGCGGCCTCGTAGATGCCGTATCCGGTCCATGTGCCGCCGAGCATGATCATCAGCGGAATGGTGCTCAACTGGGCGTAGTTGAGACGAGTCATCTCGCGTGCAGCATGGTGGGCGCAGACGTGCGCCGTCTCATGCGCCATGACGCCGGCCAGCTCGGCCTCTTCGTCGGCGGCCAGAATCAGGCCCGAGTTTACGTAGAAGAATCCGCCGGGCAGCGCGAAGGCGTTGATCTCGTCTGAGTCTATGACTTTAATCGTGAAGGGCACCTTGCAGTCGGAGTTCTTTACGATATTCTGGCCCACGCGATTGACGTACTCCTCCACCGTGGGGTCGGTGATGAAGCGGGCGCTCTTTTCCACCTCGTCGGCGTACTGCTTGCCCATCTTGATCTCGGAGTCGGTGGAGTACCAGTTGCCCACGCCGCGTTTGCCGATCTCGCGGTTGCCTACGGCGCTGACGTCCTCTTCGCTGCCCGGCTTGATCTTGCCCATCTCGCTGCCGGGTTCGATCACCTTGTCGGCATCGACTTTGACGTTGGCATCGTCGCCGCCAACGGGCGTGGTGCCGGGAGCCGGCTTTTTGCCGCCCTTCGCGTCGGGCTTGGAATCGGCTTTGGTATCGCCAGCCGAAGGAGCGGGAATGTCGCCGCCTACCGGCATCGTTCCCGGTCCAGGCTGCTGGGCAGTAGAAGCAGGTGCGCTGCCGGCATCAGGCTTCGTTGCGGAAGGAGGAGCAGGCGTGTCGCCGCCGACCGGCGACGTACCCGGCGCTGTCTGTGCCGTCGAATCTGACCCACCCGTCGACTGGGCCTTGGCGCCGGAAGCAACCGACAATACGAGTGCTGCCGTTACCATTCCCGCCAGCAGCGCCGATCGCAAACCCATCCCCACTGATTTCATCGCCCAACCTCCATGCCGGTACAGCCGAGCCGTACCCGCAACTCCGCTTCGCTCTATTGCGTTAGACGATAGTATCCGCCTCTCGGCAGCGAAAGGAAAGGATAATTCGAAACCTGACCGATTTCCGTCCAACGACATCGTTCCAGCGTCCTACTATAAGACGGATTCAGGAAGACGGATTCAGGACGGCTCTGCATATTAAAGTGGAGTACACGGGCGGGGAGGCTTTTTTGCGACGGATAGGCTTGAGGCAACACGGCGCTTTGGGAATATTGGCATCCATCTGCGCCCTTGGGCTTGCAACGGCCGGAGGGCTTGCTCAGCAGCCCAGCCCACCCGAGGCAACCCACCTGGCTCGCCCAACCCACGTAGCTGCGCCCGCCCCAATTCCCTCCCCTGTCATCGATGCCACATCGCTCGGCGCGCCCGTCCTGCTCAATCATGGCTGGCGGGTGGGCCTTTCCGCAGACCCGGCGGCGGCATCGCCCGGCTTTGACGACTCTTCCTGGGCCCTTCGCGATGCACAGCCAACCATCGAGGAGGTCCCTGAACCGAGCGACTCACTGAACAACCCACAAGGCCGCCCCCACCCGCCTGGGGCAGGAGCCGTGAATCTGCCCGGACTGAGCAACGGCCTGATGCAAGGCAACGGTTTGCGGCAGGGCAACGGGCAGCGGCCAGGAAGCGGGCAGCGGCCTGACAGCGGCCAACGGCCCGGCTCTCAAAACCCACGCGGCAACCGCACGTTCGCCTGGTTTCGCATGCACCTCACGCTTGCGCCCAACCACGGGCCGATTGCCCTGCTCATCGAAGTTCCGGTCTCGCGAGGCCTTACCCTCGGCATCACCCAGCCCGGAGCCGGCGGGGACACCGGCCCCGGCGTGGATGTCTTCTCCGACGGCAAACAGGTCGAGCCCGACGGCCCGCACAGCGACAACCCGCATCCTTATGAGCAGATATCCCGCATCTACAACCTGAATGTGCCCGCCGGGGAAACGTCGCTCACGCTCGCGGTGCGCACGCTCGATATTCCCTATGGTTTCGAATCCTATACCTACTTCTTCGCCGGCCATACACTGCGCCTGGGCGATGCCAACGACCTGCAGCAGCATCTCGCCATCTGGTCCATGCATAACTTCCTCCAGCGCCTTCCCCGCATGGTCTACTCCCTGCTGCTGCTCATCCTGGCCGGATTTCTTCTCGTCCTTTTCAGGGCTCAGAAGGGCCATCGCGAGTATCTTTGGCTGGCTCTGCATGAGCTGGTGCAGGCGCCGGGGGCATTTCTCGAACTGGCAGGAAGCACGGGCCGGATTGACAAGCTCTGGTATGCGGGCCTCGTTCTCCAGCTGATAGCCGCCTCCTCCTATTTGTTTTTCGAATTCCTCGTCGCCTTCCTTTCCCTGCCCCGCCGCTGGTACATCCGCCTGCTGCGCTATGCCGCGCCCGTGCTTGCCTTGATTGCGCCCATGCTGCTGCTGGTTGCCAGGCGCGGCAACGTCAAATTCGACGTCCTGCTCGTCGTGGTGTTCGTGTGCAGCATCTGCTGGATGTCATGCTGGGTCATCTTCGTCTTTAGCACGCTGATCCGCGCCACGCTGCGCCGCAACTTCGAGGCCGGCCTGTTGCTGATTCCGCTGGTGCTGGGGCTTGTTGGCACTGCGGAGCCCATGGTCACGGCAAGCATCAGCGCCTCGACCGGACACCCGATTCGGTCGCTACTTACCTTCATGGCCGGCCCTATTCCCATTCACTTCGCCTCGATTGCCGACTTCACTGGCATCCTGGCCATCGTGATCATCGTATTCGGCCGCTTTCTGCGCATTCAGCGCGACCGAGAACACGCCATCAACGAGCTGGCCGCCGCGCGCAGCGTGCAGGAGCTGATGATTCCCAGCGAAAAGCTGGCGACGCCCGGATTTGAGGTTGAATCCATCTACGACCCGGCCAGCGAGGTGGGCGGAGACTTCTTCCACGTTCAGATGAGCGCGGACGGTGGCATGATCGTCGTCATCGGCGATGTAGCCGGCAAGGGCCTCAAGGCCGCCATGACCGTGTCGATGCTGATGGGTGTGCTGCGCGCTACAAAAGATACGAGTCCGGCAAAGATTTTGAAGTCCCTCAACACCGTGCTCACCGGCAACGACAGCTTTACCACCTGCCTGGCAGCCCGTTTCAGCGCGGATGGGGCGGTCGTGCTGGCCAACGCCGGCCACATTCCTCCCTATCTCAACCGCCAGGAGGTGAGCCTGCCCGGAGGCCTGCCCCTTGGCGTAACTGCGGAAGTGAACTACCAGGAAATCTCGCTCTCCCTGCAGCCCGGCGACCGGCTGCTGCTGCTGTCAGATGGAGTCGTAGAAGCCCGCAAGCCCTCGGGAGAATTGTTTGGATTTGATCGCTTGCAGAATCTGAGCAATCAGTCGGTGTTTTATATCGCCGACGCGGCCAAGAGCTTTGGGCAGGATGACGACATCACAGTGCTCACGGTGCGGCGACTGGCGAAGGCGATGGCGGCTTAACGAAAATTGCGAACCCCTAAGACTCAGCCCGGCGCAACTGACAGCGGCTCGCCCAATCCGGCCGGGAGCAGGCCTCCACGCGCGCGCAGTTTATTTTGGAAGCTGTTGGCTTCCCTCGGTCCCGGCATCATCACCGGTGCGGCGGATGACGATCCATCCGGCATTGCAACCTATTCGATCGCCGGCGCGCAGTTTGGCACCTCGCTGCTTTGGACCGCGCTGTTGACCTGGCCGCTCATGGCCAGCGTGCAGATGATGTGCGCCCGCATCGGCAAAGTGACAGGAAAAGGACTAGCCGGAAACTTTATCCTGCGCTTTCCGCGCTTGGTCATGCTGGTCATCGTCTTTGCCCTGCTGGCGGCAAACACCATCAACATTGGCGCAGACCTGGCCGGCATGGCGGATGCGGCCAATATGCTGCTGGGCATCAATTCGCATGTGTGCGTGGTAGCCTTTGCGGTGCTCATCTCCTGGGCTACCGTGAAGCTTGAGTACCGGCAGATTGCAAACTCTCTCAAGTGGCTGGTCCTTGTCCTTCTTGCCTATCCCATCACTGCATTTGTGGTGGGCTCTCACTGGGGACAGGTGCTCCGCGCGGCAATCGTACCCTCCATTCCGAGCAGCAAAGAAGAGTGGTCGACGCTGGTAGCGATCCTGGGCACAACGATCAGTCCCTATCTGTTTTTCTGGCAGACCAGCGAGGAAGTGGAAGAAGAGATCGATGCCGGCCAGACCACTCTCGCCCAGCGGCGAGGCGCTAGCGAGGAGGAGCTTGGGCTGAGAAACTTCGACGTGGGCACGGGCGCGTTTTTCTCGAATATGGCGATGTTCTTCATCATCCTCACCACCGCGCTCACTCTGCACAGCCATGGAATGATCCACATTGAAACCACGCGTCAGGCTGCCGAAGCCCTTCGGCCGCTTGCTGGAAAGTTTGCCGCGACCCTCTTTACCGTTGGCATTGTCGGAGTGGGTATTCTTGCCATTCCCACGCTGGCCGGATCGTCGGCTTACGCCTTCGCAGATACGCTTAAGTGGCATGAGGGCTTGAGCAAGAAGATGCATCAGGCTCGCCCGTTTTATGCGGTCATTCTGATTTCAACGTTTCTCGGCGTGGGGATGGACTTCGTCCATATCAATCCCATGAGCGCGCTGTACTGGACGGCGGTGATCAATGGTTTGCTGGCGCCATTCCTCATGGTCGGAATCCTGATTGTCGCTGCGGACAAAA
>Ga0182030_10021381_pt1 | contig 12123 bp, 11 predicted proteins | sample 812S3MmetaG_FD_121299 | JGI IMG/M metagenome (GOLD analysis project Ga0182030, IMG submission 121299) | Permafrost microbial communities from Stordalen Mire, Sweden - 812S3M metaG (Illumina Assembly) | ecosystem: Environmental > Terrestrial > Soil > Wetlands > Permafrost | place: Sweden...
ATCACTTCCCAGGCCGACAACTGATACGGCTCTAGCAGGCGACACAGCAGTTCGATCTGCACAGCCATTCGCAAGGACTGCCTCCGACGGAGCAGTCGCATCCGATGCTCCAAGTCGGCAACTGACATCTGGGCGACCGGCGGCAGAAGGGGCTCTTGGAACAGACGCTGCAAGTCGCGCAGCGCAGACAATTGCAAGGGCCGCCTCTGAAGGAGGACTGGCCACAGACTCCACAGTCCGGGCTCTAACTCAGTCTCGTAGCGCATCGGACGCCTCTCTCGGAACGGACGCTGCTGTCGGCGCGGCCATCCACGGCCTCACTCGTTCGGCTTCGGACTCTGCTCTGGCGGCGGAGTCCCCAGGTAGGTCTGTCCTCCTCGCACGAGTGCTGAGTGATACAGGTCTTGCAGCGGACTCGGCGGGTCGGGCAGCGTCAGAATCTCGGGCAGCGGCAGAGTCGCCGTTGGCGTCGGACTCAGCGACTCGGGCGCCTCAGCTGCTTGTTCGGGGCTCGGCAGATACGGCTCTATCGTCCGACGCAGCCGGGCGAGCGCCCCACCCATCTCGTCAAGCGTCAGAAGCGACTCTCGCAAGTGATGCCGCAGTTCGACAAGCCCTACTCGGTCGGTCGGCAATCGAAGCGGCCCTAGCGAGCGACTCATCTCTACGAGGTCTATGGGAACCCCGTCCGGCGACAGACCTGTCTCTAGCCACAGACGCAGCCGTTCGCGCTCCTCAGGTTCAAATTCGTCAGGCCACCGACTCAGCACTTGCCGCAGAGTCTCCTTCAAGAGCTCTATCCCTTTCTCGGTCAACATCTGACTCCTCTCTTGCTACTGATTCTGCTACTGGGAACTTGAGCGCCCTCGCCAGGGCCACGACAGATGGCGCCCTGGCCACAGACTCATCGACACGGTCGTCTCAGGGTCAAAGGGCACTCGCTGAATCGGCCATGGCTTCGGACGTATCCACGCGTACCTCAGCGCGAACTCGTACAGCCTCAGACACTTCTCTATCGACTGATACTGCGCTTCGAGCTCTGCTGTTCGTACGGGCAGCAGCTGACGGATGTCTTGGAACTGACTCTGGATCAAGGCAGCTGTCTCAAGTTCGGCTTGCAACTGACGCAGCACTAGCGGGCGAAGCTGCTGGTCGATCTGCTCAGGCGTTTGCTCGGTCTCTGGCTGAGATTGCGACTGCTCAGGACTCCCCTGCGCGCTCACAGGCCCTCGGTCGTCTGTCATCGGACTCCTCTCTTGCTACGGATGCGGCGGTTCGGTCTGCTCTCGGATTTGCCCGAGGATCTGCTGAAACCGCTCTAGCAACGGACTCAGGCGTTCGGCAGCCTCTTTCGTTTGTCCGCCCAGCCTCAGACACAGCACTAGCCAGCGACTTATCTGTTCGGCAAGCTCAGGCTCTAGCGCGTTCAGCTTCAGAATCTCCTCTGGCGTCAGACCTTTCAACTCGTCAAGCGCACCTGAGTCGAGGTCCAGCTGATATATCACTTGCCTCGGACCTGCCGGGTCGAACGGTAACCCAAACGAGGTTGACATCAGACAGCTCCCTTGCTAGTGATTCGGCGGTTCGGTCGGTTCAGGCGTTGGCTCGGGGCTCGGCAGATACGGCTCTATCGTCCGACGCGCCCCTTCGCACCACTCAGCTATCGCGTCAAGCGCCCGAATCGTCTCTTGCAGCTGATTCCGCAGGCCGACAAGTTCTGCTGGGCCGTCCAGCAGCACAGGCTTCGCTGGCTTCGGACGCCGCCGGAAGGGCCTCGGTCGTTTCTCGTTCTGCATCGGACACCTCTCTTGCCGGAGACTCCGCTATTCGGGCGTCGCGCACCTCACTGGCCGCGACTGACACTGCATATGCTAGCGACTTTGCTAGTCGAGCGGGACAGTTCCTTGCTCGAGCCGCGACTGACGTATCGGTCGGGACCGATATCGCGACTCGGGCTGCTCAGGCGTTCGTGCGAGCGGCCTCCGACACGGCTCTGGGTACCGACATGGCGGTCCCCGGAGGGGTCAAGGCCCGGTTTGCTACCGACACGGCGCTGGGAAGCGACTCCGCCACCCGGGCGTCAGTCACTTCCCTGCCGGCGGCGGACTCCGCTCTCGCCGCGGACCTCCCGACACGGTCGCTCGCCCTCGCGCGGTCGGCCACAGAAACGGGGAATGCTTCGGACTCAGCCACGCGTGCCGCTCAAACCTTCACGCGGGCCTCTACGGACGCTGGAACGGCCTCAGATACACCTATTCGCGCCTTGGCTGCACACCGGCCAGCCACGGACGCCGCTCTGGGGACGGACGCTGCCACGCGAGCCTCGGCCACGCACCTCGTAGCTGCCGATTCGGCCCTGTCGAACGACGTGGCGACCCACGCAGCCCTCGCTTACGTCCGATCGGCCTCCGATTCGGGTCTCGCGAGCGACGCTGGCAGCAGGGCAGGCCACTTTGCGAGGGCGGGGGCCGATACAGGGTACGCGACCGATGCCTCTACACGTCAATCTGTCGTTGCCCGGCCCGTTTCTGACACCGGGCACGCTACTGACGCCGCAACGCGAGCCTCGAAGACCTCTTTGGGCGTTGCAGACGCCGCCATAGCCTCGGATTCGGCCGCGAGGACCTCCAAGACTTCTCTGGCTGCTTCTGACGGCGCTCTGGCCACTGACGCGGCCACACGGGCCTCAAGGACGTCCCTCGCTGCAACTGATGCGGCCCATGGGACCGATGTAGCCACTCGCGGGCTGCTCCTTAGCCGCTCGCTGGCCGATACGGGACATGCTTCGGACGCCGCAGTCCGGCTGGCCCAGACTTTCGCTCGTAGTATCGCCGAAACGGCTCACGCGACCGACGGAGCCACCAGCGGCGCCGTCCACTTCGTCACCGTGGCTGATGCAGGACTCGCTTCGGACGCCGGGACTCGGGGTTTCGTCCAATCGAGAGCTGCCAGCGAAGCCAGTCATGCCACAGACGCAGGAACCCGCGCGATATGGCTTCCGGCCACGGCGGCAGACACATCTCTCGCGACAGACTCGGCCGTTCGAGTACCTGTTCTAGCTCGCACAACGTCCGAAGCCTGCCTGGCAAGTGACGCAGCACTGCGTGCTCCCCGGGTCGTTCTTCGGTCAGCATCAGAATCAGTCTTTGCCTCTGACGCCACCACTCGGCTCGTAGCTCTTTCTCGCTCAACGTCGGAAACGGCTAACACAAATGACCTTGCTTCCCGTACACGACTGTCACTTGGCCGTCTCGTATCAGACGCAGCAACGGGGTCGGACTCAGCGATTCGGGCGCTGTCACAAGTACGGACACTAGCCGAGACAGCAGCCGGGACAGATTCGGCCTCGAAATCGAGTGCCTGGGTCCGTACCTGCACCGATGCAGCCCTCGGAACGGACACAGCGAAGGCCATTCGTGGGTTCTCGCGGGTTCCCGCGGAGGTAGCAGCCGCCACTGACATCGCCTTCGTCGTCCGCGCGGAATTCCGCGCGGGGGTGCAAGCGGCACTTGCCTCCGACACCGCTGTAGGGGCCATCGTCTCTGAGCAGCGTTCGGCGAGCGATACCGTCGATGCCACCGACACCACTGCTGCGATACGCGCGTTCGCGCGAAACGCTCTCGATGTTGTCCAGGGCAGCGACTCGGCCGTCCGGGGCCAGGTCTTCGTGCGCCTGGCTACCGACCTCGCCCCGGTTGTCGAGGCGCTTGTACGTCTTGTCACCTTCACCCGCGGCAACACCGAGGTAGCGGTCGTCACCGACGCTGCAATAGCGCAGGTCCTCGCCCACAACTACTACGTCACCGACACAGCCCTTGCTACCGACGTGGCCACTCGGGTCTATGTCGGAGGCCCATCGTGCATCATCGCCACGGACGAGTTGGAGTTCACCCTCACGACCTCCACGGGGGCTGAGGTCAACGTTACGGTCGACCTGGAGGTCCAGGCCACCGTGACCGCGAGTGACGAGATCGAAGTCACCGTCACTGCCAAGGATGTCGTGGCGAGTACCATCGAGGCAACGGACAGGAGTCCTTGTGAATGACTATCAGGCCGGACAAGTCGTCGAGATTCCCATTGCGTTCAACCCTCTGGCCGATCCGACCACGTTGAGCCTCAGCTGGGCCTACGTCACCCCGGGGCAAGTCGAACTGAGCACCGACACGGTCTGGGTCTACGGCACCGACAGCCAGATCACCCGCAATGGCGTCGGTAACTACCTGTGCATGATCGACACGAGCACCTTGCCGACGAGTCAGGTGTTCTGGTCTATCGCCACCACTGGTACTGCTCAGGGAGCGGCACAGGGAACTTTCACTGTCTCAGCCGGGGACGTGCCCTACCTGCCACCCGCTGTACCAAGCCCGGTGGCGGCGGCGAGTGCCATGCCGCGCACCCCACTGCCGGGGACGGGGTTCACCGGCCCGCTTGTCAGTTTCACGACCTACCAGCGCATCACTAAGGACACCTCGAGCAACCGCTACGACGTCGAGAACGCCGTCATGGAGGTGACGGCCGACCTGAGTCGTGAGCTACAGCGGACCCTCGTCTATGGCAACTACAACGAACTGCTCTTCGTCAACAAGCTCGGGTTCACCTGGCCTTCCGCCCTCCCCATCTCGCAGGTGGATTCGCCTTTCGGTGCCGACCTACAGGGCTTTCAGGTCTGGATTGGGTTCTACCTCCCGCTCCCGGACATGCCGGTCTGGTCCGGCGTCATCCCGCCTCAGAGTTACGTCGTCTACTGGGGTGGATTCACCGACAAGACCCTGCACCCGAAGCTCCAGCGTCTCATCTCGACGATGGTCTGGTATCGCCTCAATGCCGAGCCTCTTGTCGGTGTACCGGCCGGTGCCACCAGCGTGCATGTCGGCTCGGTCGGGTACTCGGCCCCGGGCGGCATCAGCCAGTTCATTGACAACGACAGGGAGATGCGCCGGACCAAGGAGCGGTTCGCTCGCACGCCGCCCCGTGCTTGGCAATAGCCATGGCCATCCCTCTCGCCACCACACACCTGAGCGTCATGCGCACGGTACTCACAGCGAACGAGGACGCCTACGATGCCAATCAGGCAGCCCCGACCCTCATCGTCTCGGGCGTGCGCGCCGTCATTGCCAGTACCACCCCGAAGATGTCCACAGTCCTCATTGGTGGGGAGCGCGGCGTCTACACGGTGACCTTCGAGAGCGACGTGGCAGACATCCAGCTTGGTGACGAGGTGACCGACGACAACGGGCAGCAATACGAGGTGCTCGACGTAAGCCGACAGACCGGGCTCGGTTTTGACTACTTGCTCGGTGAGTTGAGGAAGGTGACGGGGGTCGTGTGATGTTCGTCGAAATGAACAGGGCTTCCTTCGCCGAGCTCGCTGACTCGCCAGGCATCAAAGCCTTGCTGAACGACAAAGCCGAGAAGCTCGTCCAAACCATGATTGAGTTGATTGAAGGTGCACCAGGGAGCGGCAACATATACAGGACTCGCTTCTACTGGAGTTCCCGCACCGACAAAGCGCGGCCATGGATCACACGGGAGGAGATGGCGGCTGCCATCGAGACGGCAAGAAAGAGTGGCATTGACAGGAAGGCCCTGGAACACGAGATGTCTCCACACGAGGCTTCCGCTCCGGGGGGTCCGCCTCGGTCATGGGTGGAGCAGGCAGAGGCACTAGGCCAAGACCCTGCCCTATTGCAGGGCTTCGACATCAGGGAAGCCGCTCAGGACCGGGATGATCTAGGCCAGTTCACCATGGCCAGCGTCATCGTCACGTCGACCGCCCCGCAATCCATGTATCTCGAGTTCGGCACGAGCCACATGGCGGAGCGCCCCTTCATGCGCCCCGCCCTGGAAGCCATAGGTGGGGAAGGGGAGGTCGGATGACCTTGTATCTACCTGACTTCATGCCGGATTTAAAATACTGGGTCATCAACAACCCGGTCTTGGCCCCTCTCCACGGAGGGCGCGTGTACTTCCGGGCGCCACAGAAGACGGACTACCCATTCATCCGGCTCTACCGCGTAGGGGGAACTGCTAACAACCCGCAAATCCCGGTCATGACGGTGCGCATCAGCTTCGAGATTCGTGGAGGCTCGACAACCCCTGGCAAGGGAGCACAGACCTACGACGCCACGCGGAATCTGTCGGCCAACATGGAGTCCGAACTCTGGGCCTTCGAGCCCGGCCGCCTCGTCCCTATCGGGACAACCCCTCCTGGCATGACCTACTGCTTAGGTATCCAGGTACTCAGCAACATCGACCTGCCCGACGCCCCGACCGGTGACCCGAGATTCATCCTCGACGCCCACTTCTACATGCGCATGGCAGGAGACGCCGACCCCTAGAGCTTCTTCCAGCGCGTCGAGCCAGAGGTCCAGTTCCTCTTCAGCTTCCCTGACGGTGTGCGAGTAGCAGCTTCCGAACCACTCAGGATGAGCCCTGGAAGTCTGGAGGTCCTTGAGCGCGTCGGCAGCCACGAGCACAAGCTCGTCAACGGTCATCAAAGCGAACTCCGGCGGTGAGCGTGGGAGCCGGTCGTGTACGTGGGCATCGTGGTCCGCTGCTGCTGTTCGTGCTTGACAGTTCGCTGGGTCTGAGCAATCTGGCGTTGTAGCGGACCGTTGCGCTGGCCTTGCTGCTGCTGGCCCTGCCCGTTCTGCTGCTGGCCCTGTTGGCCTTGCTGCTGCGAGGAGGAGGGCTTGCTGGTCTTGCCCATCAGGCGCTTACGTGCCCGGCGCACCGCCTCGCGTCGGACGTTCCTCGTCACCGTACGCCGGACACGACGCTCTGCCTCTCGTAGCACAAATCGGTGGAGGGTGGCCATGCCCCCATCGTAATCCATGTGAGCCAACCACAGGGGGTGTACGCTCGCCTCAGGTTTCAAATCCGGCTCCCGATGACCGGCGGTAGTACGCCAAGGTTGTCTAGTGGAGGAGTCGGATTTAACATGACAAGTTTCAATAGCTCGCGTGTGAAGGTTGGCGTGGGCACGCTTTACGCGGCCCCCCTCGCCAGCACAGAGCCCACCTCAGTCACCGCCGCGTGGCCGAGCGCGTGGCAGGCGCTGGGTTACACCGACGTCGGTTCCACCTTCGACATCACGCCCGACGTGGTGGACGTCATGGTGGAAGAGGAATACTGGCCCGTGGCGTCCAACGTTCAGGGCTACAAGGGCACCGTCAAGTTCAACCTCGCCGAGGTCACGGCATCGAACCTCGTCATCGCTCTCAACGGAGGCCTCACTCCCTCTGCAGCGGTGCAGGGCACGAACACCGATGGGTCCATCTGGGTCGAGCCTCCCGATGTTGGCCTGGAAGTCAAGATCATGCTCGGCTGGGACGCGCTGCCCAAGGGTGGTGTTGCTGGCGATGCATTCGGCCGGTACATCTTCAGGCAGTGCCTGCAGTCCGGGGCCGTCTCTGAGACCCACCGCAAGGGCAACAACAAGCTGATGTATGCGTGCTCGTTCATGCTGCTGAAGCCCCCGACGCAGGAGCCCTTCCGTGCAATCCTGCCAGCTATCCTTGCTTCTTGATGACACCAATCAAGAAAGAGACGCCCGACCTCGATCTGGATGCAGTAGCCAAGGACGGACAAGAGGTCGTTCTAACCTTCAAGCTCGCCGACCGCGTCTGGCACGTCAGAAGCGGTCTCGACCTTCCATGGGACACGCTGGAGAAGCTGCTCGGGGACTCCATTCAGGACCCTTCGAGGGGCATCTTCGTCCAGATGGCGGAGACGGCGCAGTTCTTCAATGCCGTCATCATCCCGTCAGAACTGGACGCATGGAAGGCCCTCGGAGACCAGGGTCTGACTCCTCGTCAGGCTCCTGTGCTCATGAAGGAGATTGGAACGAGGTTGTTCGCCAAGCGCCCTACGCGGAAGCCCAGCAGCTCTTCAGCTGGGCGAAAGCCAACAAGTCGTACTGGCGCGGCAAGCTCTTCCGGGCGGGTCACAGCCCCGAAGCGATCCGTCGGCTGACCGTCGACGACGTCCTGGACGTCGCCTACAGCCTTCTAAGGGACCACGCCGAGGCGTCTGACCTCGCCATTGGCCCGTTCACGACCGAGGCTCCTCAGAACGCGGAGAGACTCGAGGCCATCCTCGCTGGCGGCTACACGGAGGACGACGAGGACGACCTCGACGAGTTCGAGGATGACGAAGGCAACGACGAGGCGACCATCATCTCCCTGGCGCGATGGGCTGAGTTCGGCAACCGAGTGATTGAGTGAAGGTGGCCTAAATGCCTGGCGATGGTGTAGAGGTAGGCAAGGGCTATATCCAGATTTCCGCGGACGCGGAGGGCCTCGAAGAGGAGGTCCAGGCAGAGGCTGAGAAGGTCAAGGCGGAAATCAAGGTTCCTGCCGTCCTCGACAGAGAGGACTTCGATGCCGGCGCCGACGAGGTTCGTCGCGTAGTCGCTGAACTGAACGAACTGAGAGCCGTCATCTCTGCCGACATGAACATCGACGATCTCCTCGGGCACGCCGAGGAGGCTAAGGCTGTCGTCGACGACCTGAATGAGGAAGTCGCCGAAGTTCGAGCCTCCATGAATATTGATGACCTTGCCGAACACGCTGCGGAGGCCATAGGTATCAAGGAGGACGTCGAGAAATCAGTCACCACTGAGTTCAGGGGCAACATCGAGGACCTCGCAGCGAAGGCCTCGGTGATTGCGGCCATCAAAGAGGAGGCTGAAAAGCCGGTCACCACCGAATTCAGAGGCAACAACGAAGCGTTAGCGAAGTCAGCAGCCGAGGCTCAGGCTATCAAGGAGGGCGTTGGCGGTGGTGGCGCCGGCGCAGGTGTTGCCGAGGGCGGTGGTGGTGGCGAGGCCAATGAAGTGACGGAGCTCGATAAGGCTCTGGCCGGGCTTGAGGTTCGCCTAGCCAACATAGGCCGCCAGAAGGTCGACCTCAAGTTTGGGGCCGACGACGAAGAGGCCGAAACCAAGATGGCAACCCTCATTGGGCAGGCCGAACTCATCACTGCCTATAGGAAAGTGATGATGATCGCTGCCAATGACGAACAGGCGTTGGAAGTGTTCAGGCAACTCAATGTCGCCCTCGAGAAGTGGGAAATCCAGGCCGAACGCGGGGTCACCATCCCCGTCTATACAGCCGACGCTAAAGGGGCCATCCAGAGCCTGGATGTTGCGATGGCCGAGTGCAAGATGGAAATGCTCGCCCTCCGCGGCAAGGCCGACATGGACACTGATGAGGCCAAGGCGAAGATGGCTGAACTCCGCGCCCAGCTCGAGATTATGACGGCCATGCGCAGGACCATCAAGGTCGACATGAGTGTCGACACCGAGAAATTGGCAGCGGACTACGCGGCTGGCGTGGCCCTGCTGGAGGCAGCATCCGCGGCGCACCCCATCGAGGAGAAGGAGGAGTTCGACACCTCCGAACTGACCGCTGCCATTGCCAAGGTCAGGTCGGAAATGGCAGGCCTCCAATCAGACATCGCCATTCTGCGGATCACAGGAGAGGCCGGCCCGCTAGAGGCTCTGCTGGCCGAACTCAAGCTGCGTCTCGATGCCCTCACCGCCATCGAGCACGAGATTCACGTCCGCATGGCGGAGGGCGCCACGAATGAAGAACTCGACGCCATCATGTCAAAGGTCGGAATCCTCGCTCGCACTGAGGCACGACCAAAGGTGCTGCTCGACACCACCCAGCTTGATGAATCCATAGCCAGAGTCGAAGCGAAACTCGCCACCTTGCAGTCCTACAGGGCCATCATGCGTCTCGGTGGCCTGGACACAACAGCCATTGACGCGGACATCGACAGGGAAAAGGCGCACCTTGATGCTCTTACCGCCGTCAAGCACGAAGTTCGTGTTGGCGTGGACCAAGGAGCCAGCCCCGAGAAGCTCGATGACATCCAAGCTCGAGTGGAAGTCATCGACCATCTCGCAGCCAACCCGAAGATAAAGCTCGAGACCACTGAGCTAAACGCCAAGATTGCAGAAGTCCGCCTTGAGCTCTCCGACCTCCAGGAAAAGTACGCCATCGTCAAGATGACTGGCGAAGACGAGATGCTCAAGCAGCAGATCGACGATGCCAAGTTGCACCTTGAAGCCCTGACCGCAGTAGACCACAGGGTCAAGCTCCAGCTTGAAAATGGGCCTCTGACCATCGCTCAATTGGACATGATTAGGAACCGCTTGCTTGAGATTGACGCCTTGGCGGAGGCGAACAAGCTCGACATCGGAGACTCACAGGCACGCGGTGGGGGGGGCCTCGGCGGCGCGCTCGAGAACCTGGGTGACGCGGCCATGAAGTCTGGCGGTATCGGCATCGGTGACATGGCCACGATGATGGCTCCGGCTCTTATCCCCGCCGCTGGAGCGTTGGCCGGGGCGCTCTGGGCCATCATCCCCTCCATCGGCGCCGGTATCACTTCGGCTCTCGCTGGCTTCGCTGGCAGCGGCATCATGGGCGTCATCAAGACTTTGGAGGCGGGCAAGCAGTTCACAATCACTCCGCAGCAGCAGCTACAGAACAACGCGACTCTCATCTCGAACCAGCAGTCCTTGGAGAGTGCCACCCACGGCGTCACTACTGCCCTGCAGGGTGAGGCAGAGGCCTACTTCAACGTCGCAGCGCAGGCTCGTTCCTCGCAGATGTCGCTTCAGCAGGCACAGCAGGGTGTTGTGTCGGCACAAGAAGGAGTGACCCAGGCCGTATGGAGTCAGCAGGCCGCTCAGTTCAACGTCGGACAACAGGCGCGCTCCAACCAGATGGCTATGCAGCAGGCACAGCAGGGTGTTGTGGCCGCGACGGAAGGAGCTACAGAGGCTGTTTGGGGGCAACAGGCGGCTTACTTCAATCTCGGGTCCACAGCGCGTTCCAACCTGATGTCCATGATGGAGGCACAGAACAGCGTCGTCACCTCCAGTCATGCTCTACAGGCAGCGGAGTTCACCGAAGGCCAAGCACTGTGGTCGCTGACCATCGCGCGGCAGAATGCCCGATTCGCTCTGCAGAATTACACGAACCAGCTCGCAGACTCAACGCTTGCCACGCAGGCCAGTCGCGAGGCCGTGCAGGCGGCGCTCATCAACATGCAGCACACCCTGGCCGACCCCGCCACCTATGCCTACCAGCGCCAGCAGGCCATCACTCAGTACCAACAGGCTCTTCAGGCTGTCAAGGACCAGGCGACCGCCAACCAGCAATTGAAGATCACTGCGAAAGAGGCGCAGGACCAGGGCATCAGTGGCAACCCGGCCGTTCAGGCGGCTGTCGAGGCCGTCCTCCAGGCCCAGCAAGGTGTCACGCAGGCTGCCATCGCACAAAAGGAAGCGTGGCTGAACCTCAACAGCGTCGAGCTGAACAATGCACAGGCCACGAGGCAGGTCGCTCAGGCCTACACGGAAGCGAAGTGGGCCGGACAAAACGCTGCCATAGCACTGAAGGAGGCTTGGGAAAACCTCACCAACACCAAGCTGAGCGACGCCGAGGCAACAAAGTTGGTGCAGCAGGCCGAGACGAGTGCCGGGTGGGGCAGGATTAACGCCATCTTTGCGGAGAAGCTAGCCACGGAGAGCCTCATCAACACCAAGCTGACGAACAAAGAGCAGACCCTCCTCACGGCGCAGGCCTACGCGAACGCCATATTCGGCGTCACCACGGCCACTGGGTCTCTCAAGGAAACCTATGCCGAGATTGCTGCCAGCGCGGCCTCCATGAACCCGGCCCTCTCGACGTTCAACAACGACTTCGCTCTCCTGACTCCGGCCGGGCAGAAGTTCGTCACCTGGTGGCAGGCGAACATGAAGCCCCTCCTCGAAAACTTCGAGCTAAAAGACTCGAAAGCGTTCTTCACGGGACTTCAGAGTGGCTTTGATGCCCTGATGCCCGTGATGAAGATGCTGTTCGAGCCCGGCAAGGGCCAGCAGGAGAGTCCGTTCGTCGCGGCAGCGAAGGGCATGACCGACGCCTTCGTGAATCTCGGCAAGTTCCTCGGCAGCAAGGAAGGTGTCAGTCTCCTGAAAGAGGTAATGGCGGGAGGCAACAGCTTCTTCAAGGGGCTCGGCGATTCCCTCCCGAACGGCGTCGAGGCCTTCCTCAAGATCGGCGCGGCCGGCGCGGGGTGGGCTAAGGAGCTAGGCAACGAGACAGC
>Ga0182030_10021382_pt1 | contig 12122 bp, 10 predicted proteins | sample 812S3MmetaG_FD_121299 | JGI IMG/M metagenome (GOLD analysis project Ga0182030, IMG submission 121299) | Permafrost microbial communities from Stordalen Mire, Sweden - 812S3M metaG (Illumina Assembly) | ecosystem: Environmental > Terrestrial > Soil > Wetlands > Permafrost | place: Sweden...
AAACCCTGTCTGCTGCAGGTTGTTCGTTGCCATGAGGAATCGATGTTGATAGCCGTTTCGGTTCACCAGAGATTCGCCTTCATAGTTAGAGCCGTTTTCCGGTAAGCCGTGGCTGACCCAGCCGGCGCCGGCGTCATACGAACCATACAGCGTGATGCCGTGCCAGGTCAGCGCGCAATCGGTGGTGGCGAACTCGTGGCCGCTCGTGCATGGGTCCGGGGTCTTCGGCTGCGTCTTAGTGTCGACCTTGGCCTCCTGGCCGAACGCCAGCGTGGATGAGAAGCAGAGAACCGCCGCCGCAAGAACCAACTTCGTCTTGTTCATGTTTCCTCCTAATTTTTACATGCTTCAGATTCGTTATGAATCACAATGACTCAACTCGGCCGATTCGCAATCGGCGCGCAAGCATCTCTCGTTCTGCGCATTGAGGGGCCTTGTCTATTCAATGAATGTGATTGTATATCATGAACTTAAATGTCTTTTATACGATACATTCTGATGGATGCTCCGGCGACCGAAGCGCTACCCCGGCGGCAAGCCGCAGGTTGAGCTTGGAGCCGTGAAAGCCTCTGGCAGAGAGATGGATTCGGCTGGAGAAGAGATGAACTGTCAGAAGCTGTTCTGGCGGCGGGATGGCTGCAAATACAGCTCTTCCGCAAGAATACCCGCTGGGACGGAGCCATCGTGGAAAGAATCGCGATGGCGGCCGTCCCATGCGTGCGCGCTACCCGGGAGGGGAACGCCGCGGCCTACACTCCGATCATCACGCTGGAGGACTTCACGATGGCGCTGACCTGGTCACCGGCCTTCAGCCCAAGAGCATGGACGCTCTCCTTGGTGATCGAGGAAGCGATTTCAGTGCCGCCCGGCAGGCGAACCACGACCTCGCTGTTCACGGCTCCATCGTGCACCTTGACGACCTCGCCGGCCAGCACATTGCGGGCACTGATCTTCGTCCCGTCCACGCCCTTCCCAATAATGACCTCAGAGGCCTTGACGATCGCAAAGGCCGCTTTGCCTTCGGCCAACTCCAGCGAATCGACGCTCGAATTGGTGATAATCGCAATTACAGTTTCCCCGCCCGTGAGGGCCAGTTTGATCTCGGCGTTCACCGCTCCCTTGGTGACCTTTTGAACTTTACCGGCCAACAAATTCCTTGCGCTGATCTTCATATCTCACTCCTCCAATAACGCGGCGATGCAGGTCTGCACACAGCGTTTCCGAGAGTATACGCTTATCCGCAAATCCCACCCGCCCGCTCCCGGTCCGGCTTTCCATCCGCCAAAGGATTCGGAGCCTGCAATCCGGCAAGCGATCAAAAAATTGCGGGGCCTGCCCACGCTTCAAGGACGATTGCCCTGACAGCGTGAACAGGCCCCGGTGAAGCCGTTTTTCGTGCCGGTTACAGAATTTTTCCCTCTGTCTTCGCCTTCACTTCTTCCAGAGTCACATCCGGTGCGAGTTCAGCCACGCGCAGTCCGCCCGGTTCCACGTCCAGAATGCATAACTCGGTGATGATGCGGTTGACGACATGCTTGCCGGTGAGCGGCAGCGTGCATTGATGAAGGATCTTGGGCGTGCCCTTCTTGTCGGTGTGCTCCATGATCACCACGATGCGCTGAACGCCGGCAACCAGGTCCATTGCGCCGCCCATGCCCTTGACCATCTTTCCGGGAACCATCCAGTTGGCCAGGTCACCCTCTTCTGAAACCTGCATTGCGCCCAGCAGCGCCAGGTTGATGTGGCCGCCGCGAATCATGGCAAAGGAATCGGCGCTGGAAAAGTAACTGGAGCCGGTCTGTGCGGTTACCGTCTGCTTGCCGGCATTGATCAGATCCGCATCCACGGTATCTTCCGTGGGGAAGGGGCCGATCCCCAGCAAGCCGTTTTCAGATTGAAGAGTGATCGTAATGCCGCTGGGAATGTAATTCGCCACCAGCGTGGGAATGCCGATTCCCAGGTTCACATATTGACCGTCTCTGAGTTCCTGTGCGGCGCGCTGCGCCATCTGCTCTCGTGTCCAGGCCATTGCCTACCCCTTTCGTGTTGTCCGCTGTTCGATGCGCTTCTCGGGATTGGGATTGTGAACCAGCCGATGCACATAGATGCCCGGTGTATGAATCTGGTCCGGATCGAGTTCACCCGCTTCGACGACGATCTCGGCTTCGGCAATAGTTATCTTGCCGCACGTTGCCACCATCGGGTTGAAATTGCGCGCGGTCTTGCGATAAACGAGATTGCCCAGCGTGTCGGCCTTCCACGCCTTGACCAGGGCCACGTCGGCGCAGATGCCGCGCTCCAATATGTAGGTCTCGCCGTCGAAGACTTTCTCCTCTTTACCCTCGGCTATGACGGTTCCGACGCCGGCCTTTGTGTAAAATCCTGGAATCCCCGCGCCCCCGGCCCGCATGCGCTCAGCCAGGGTTCCTTGCGGAGCGAATTCGACCTCCAGCTCTCCGGAGAGATATTGCCGCTCGAACTCCGCGTTCTCTCCCACATAACTTGAGATCATTTTCTTGATCTGGCGGCTTCTGAGCAGAATCCCCAGGCCCCAGTTGTCAACGCCCGCGTTGTTGCTGGCAATCGTCAAATGTTTGGCGCCGCCCGCGCAGAGAGCGTCTATCAACGCTTCCGGAATGCCGCACAGCCCAAAACCGCCGACTGCCAGCGTCATTCCATCGCTCACCAGGCCTGCAAGCGCAGAGTGTGCATCCTTGTAAAGTTTCTTCATCGGTTCTCCATTCCACTTCTTTCCACAATAATGCACCGGCCACGGTCAGGGTCGAGACGCCCATAAAGCAGGCATTTCCCATGAGCATCTATAGCTTTGAAGACGCTCTGGGGAAGCAGTCCGATGCAACTCGATGCGAGAGCAAAGAACATCCCGATTGCCAGCCAGCAGGGATAATCGGCCCCGCATCCAAGGTTGCCCTTCACCGATCCTTGAGTTAGGAGAAGAATACACCTTGAATCCAATATCGGGATAATACTTTGTTCACAATATCGGAGATCGTCGAAGATCTAACAAAAATTGAATCTCTTGCGTATTGCCGCCGCGCTTGCCGCGGACTGAGGCCTGTTCCGGGCAGTAACGAAACAGGGCCTGCTCGCGCTACCCACCGGTGACTCCGGCATTGCGCACAGGCCCTGGTTGTGACGCTGTGAATCGAACGGCCAGCCAATTGCCGCAGGCCGCCCAGATCCATCTCGAAGGGAGGATCAGCCTGCGGTTACGCGGTCACGCCGCCATCGACATAGATCGTCTGACCGGTGATGAAATCCGCGGCCTCCGAAGCAAGAAAGACAACGGCGCCGGCCATATCCTCGGGCAGGGCGAGCCGGCCCAGCGGAATTTGCTTGCGATATTTTTCGGCCAGCTCGGGATTCTGCTGGATGTGAATGGTTCCCTGGGTGATGACCAGCGCCGGCCCAATCGCATTGACGTTGACGTTGTAAGGAGCCCATTCCAGCGCCAGCGACTTGGTGATCATCTCCACCGCGCCCTTGGTGGCCGAGTAGCCCACGTTGCCGCCGTCCTTGCCGCGAATGCCGCGCACCGACGAAAGATTGATGATCTTGCCGGCTTTCTTGCCCTTGAAGACCAGCGCGCCCACCTGCTTGCAGGTGATCATGACGCCGGTGATGTTAATGTCCATCAGCTTGCGCCAGTCGTCCATGGGAAACTCGTAGGCATCTCTCTTGATATTCCAGCCAAAGGCGTTGACCAGAACATCGATGGTGCCGAACTTGGCGACGGCCTCTTTGACCATCGCGGCGACGGTCTCTTCTTTTGTCACATCGCAACTGATGCCGATCACTTCGTTGCCGGTCGCGGCCGAAATCTCCTTGGCCGTCTCGTCCTGCGCCTTGGTGTTGAAGTCGGAGATAATAACTTTGGCGCCCTGTTTGCTAAATCCGGCGACCAGCGCCTTGCCAATGCCGCCCGCGCCGCCCATCACCAGGACGACTTTATTGTCCATACGGAAGTTCACGCTCATTTTCTTCTCCTTATTTCAGTGACCCTCCGCCTTCTGCCAAGGCAGAAGGCGGAGGGTGGGTGAATTTCACGCGGCCGCGGATTAAAGCGGCTTCAGGCCCAGAATCTCTCTTGCTTCGGCCGGTGTTGCCGGTTCCTTGCCCAGCTCGCGGATGATGCGGACCGTTCTGGCGGCCAGGCGAGCGTTGGTGGCCAAGTCTCCCTTGCCATAGTAGACGTTGTCTTCAAGGCCGACCCGCGCGTGACCGCCCATCAGGATGCTCAGCGTGGTCATCGGCAGTTGCCCCTGGCCGACGGCAGCGCAGTTGATGATTGTGCCAGCAGGCATCAGATCCTTCAGTTGATTGAACATCTGCGGTGTCGCTTCGACGGCGCCCTGGTAACGCATGCCCAGCACCAGATCGATGTAGAACGGCGGCTTGAGCAGGCCCTTGTCGATGATATTCTGCACGTCGCGCATCATCGCGTGATCGTATACTTCGAGCTCGGGCTTGACGCCTAGATCGTTCATCTTGCCGACGTACCACTCGATCTCTTCGGGCATGTTGGACCATGGCACGCCCTTGTATTTACCGGAAACGCGCATCAGGCTGCCCATGTTGAGCGAGGCCATCTCAGGGCCTGCCCCCAGGCACTCGAGACGCTGCTCCTGGGTCAGATTGGGGCCGCCGCCGGTCGAGAACTCGATCACTACCGGGTTATTATCTTTGCGGATGCGGCTCTTGATGTCTTTGAAGGTGTTCACGTCGGAGGTGTTTTCGGCCTGGGAATCGCGGGCGTGAATGTGCACCACCGCGGCGCCCTCGTTGTAAACCGCCAGAGCATTCTGCGCGATCTCCTCCGGCTGCTCGGGCACGTTGGGATTCATTTTCTTGTTCGTAATGGCGCCCGACAGGGCCACCGTGACGATCACTTTGTTCGACAAATTAGCCATGGTACGTTCCTCTCGTGAGCTGTTCGCTCGTTCTTCAATCTCATCATTCATGGTGCCCCAGGGTCACGATACCGGGACCCTGGGAGATTATGTGTCCACACGGTGAAGCATTACGCCGGCTTGGGCGGATTCTTCAGTGCGAACTCGGTCGCCTTCAATACGCGGATCAGATCGTCGTCGCGCTTGGCCAGTGTCTCTTCGAGCGGTTTATCGGTGTAGTCGAAGAAGCCCTTGCCGCTCTTCACGCCCAGATCGCCCTTCTCGACCAGACTTACCAGGCTCTTGGGAGCATTGTCCAGCGGCGGCTCAGGATAGTTGGCCAGGCGCAGGTTGCCCGCGCTCAGGTCCAGGCCGGTGAAGTCATAACGCTGCACCACGCCCAGCGTGCACATGCGCGGCGCAATACTGGCCTTGACCGCCAGATCGAGCTGGTCGGCAGTGATATATCCATTGTCCAGCAGGTTAAAGACTTCCCGCCCGATGATTCTGAGCAGGCGGTTGATGGCGTGGCCGGGCACGTACTTCTGCATCAGCACCGGGGTCTTGCCGATTCCGCTCAGAAGATCGAGTACGGTCTTCTCCGTCTCGTCGGAGGTTCTCGGCTCGCGGACGACCTCGACCAGGGGCAGGATATGCGCCGGGGCGAACCAGTGGGTCACAACAGTCGTGGCCGCACGGCTCTCGGGCGTCAGCTCGAAGATATTCAAATAACTGGTATTGCTGCCGAAGATCGCTCCGGGCTTGCAGAGTTCATCCAGTTGCTTGAGGAGTTCAGTCTTCAGGTCTTTCTTTTCGTTGATGCACTCGACGATGAAGTCGGCATCGGGAACCGACTCCGGAATGCTGAGGCTGTAGGTGATCCTCTTTTCGATCGTCTCGACCTCGGCAGCTTTCACCACATCGTTTTTGACCAGCGTGAGCAGATTGGCGTGAACCACCTTCAGCGCCGAATCCAGCGATGCCTGACGGCGGGCAATCAGAGTGACCGGGTATCCCGCTTTGGCAAAATCCAGGGCGATGCCCGGCCCCATGAGTCCGCTACCGATTACCGCAATTTTCTTGATATTCTGCAGTGCCAACTTAGATCTCCTTTGCGGGTTGTTCGCCGCCGGCCACACTCGACGCCGGCGGCAAATCTACCGTCCGTTGCAAGACATTTATGAAAGGTTCTCGATGGCCAGCGCCATGCCCAGGCCGCCGCTGACGCAGAGCGTGGCCAGACCGCGGCGCGCCTTGCGCTTCTTCAATTCGTAAAGCAGCGTCGTCGTGATGCGGGTTCCGGTGGCGCCGGTGGGATGGCCCAGCGAGATGCCGCCGCCGTTGACGTTGAGGATCTCGCGATTGAGATGCAGTTCGCGATCGCAGGCCAGCACCTGAGCGGCAAAAGCCTCGTTCAGCTCGATCAGATCGAAGTCGCCGACCTTAATGCCCAGTTGCTTTTCCAGCTTGCGGACGGCCGGCACCGGCCCCAATCCCATGAAGCTGGGATCCACCCCGGCGGAAGCCGCGCCCAGAATGCGAGCCAGCGGCTTCAGATTGTTTTCCTTGACGAATTTTTCGCTGGCGAGCACCATGAACGACGCGGCATCGGTAATGCCGGAAGAGTTCCCGGCGGTGACAGTGCCATTCTTGGTAAATGCCGGCGCAAGCTTGGCCATTTTTTCCATACTCGCGCCAAGAAAAATGTGCTCGTCCTTGGAAAAGACCGTATCGCCCTTCTTGCTTGAGATGGTAACGGGAACGATTTCGTCGTCGAAGCGTCCACTGGACTGGGCCGCGGCGGCGCGCTGCTGCGAGAGAAGCGCCAATTCATCCTGCTCCAGGCGGGTAATATTGTACTTGGTGGCCAGATTCTCGGCAGTCTCGCCCATCAGCACCTTGGCCATGGGGCAGATATAGCCGTCGCGATACATGGCGTCGACCAGTTCCTTGGTGCCGAGGCGATAGCCCCAGCGGGCGCCGTCGAGCAGGTAGGGAATCTTCGACATCGCCTCGGCTCCGCCCGCCAGCGCGCACTCCATATTGCCGGCAGCAATCTCCGTGAAGGAAAGAGCGAGCGACTTCATGCCGGAGGCGCAGGCCATGTTGATGGTGTAGGCGGGAGCCTCTTGCGGAACGCCGCTGCGAATGGAGATCTGCCGCGCGGGATTGGGACCGCCTCCGGCCTGACGCGCATTGCCGACAACCGTCTCTTCAATCTGTTCCGGTTTGACCCCGGAGCGTTCCAGAGCCGCCTTGGCGGCAATGGTGCCCAGATCGGCGGCCGAGAAGGAGGCCAGTGAGCCTCCGAATTTGCCAATGGGCGTACGAACGGCAGACAGAATATATACGTTGTTCAAAAATCCTCCCAGACCTTTCAGTCTTCATTGTTTCCGCTTCTACCAGTCTTCAGCTTCCAGTCTAACGAGGCTGGCGCGCCTTCGATGGCGATGCGTTCGTGGTACAACATGCGCTCAATAATCGCGTCCTGCATCTGGCCAGCGAAGCCAGATCGGGATGCCCATCTCAACCGGTTGTTAGAGGTTGTAGAATGTCAATTCCTTCTTTGTTACCACGCTCCTCGATTTGAATAAAACGAGGAGAAATTGCGAAAAGCGAGAAGTAAGCTCCACCTTACCGCAGGCACCCCAGGTCTGGATTTCAGGCCTGAGAGTGCAAGATGCCGGCATGACGAAAATTACCCGTCCCAGCTCGTAAAAGCGGGATCTCCACCCCACGGACGAAATACTGTCCGTGGGGACCCCGGATCTGGGACACCCAGATTTGAGATGCGGGCAACCCGCCCGAGCAACGCTCTGACGGGCTGATTTGTTGCGATCGATGTGAATGCGAAGCCAGTGCGCACTTCGCTTCCAAAGCCCGCATTGCCCGGTAACCCAGGCATTGCGGGCGCCGGATTTACTTGCCGGTTTCGAAGCGGAAGGTTCCGTCCGTATCCACAATCGCCAGAAGCCGCACGATGCAGCCGTCTCCACCCGGCCAGCGCCAGGGGAAGGCCATGAAGCTGCAGCGCTTGCCGGTGACCGCGTCCAGATTCCCGCCCTCGTCGCCCGCGTTCTCGATGCCGGGAATGCCGCCTTTCACCATGAGCGTCTTGTGCGCAGGCTCCCATTCCGGGAAGTCGTCCAACGGATCATGGCCCAACTCCGACTTGTACTCTTCGATCAATTGAGGTTGCGTCGGTCCAAGGCCATGGTTGACCAACTTGGTGGCAATAGGATGATCGTTCGCCTGGCAGCCGTAGGCGACCATCTTGACCTTCTTGTCGACAAACCACTGGGCCGTTGCTTTGTTGGCGCCGGGCCCGTAGCCAAAATACTCGTCGGTATCGGCCCACTTGTGATGGAAGCCGGTGTTGATGACTACCACGTCGCCCTCCTGGATCTTCGGAGTCGCCTTCTCCAAAAGCTCGGGGGTAATGACGCCCCATTTGCCGAGCGGGATGGAGACGCATACTCCGGTGCCGAAGAGGCGCCAGAGCGGATAGTCGACGATGGTCGGCGTGCACTCGGTGACATGAAGGGGAGCATCCATGTGGGTGCCCCGGTGCATGATGCCTTCCCAGTTCACCTGATAGACGCCGTCTTTGGCGTGGAACTTGTCGATGCTGATGTTCACACTTGGGGTTGACGGCCACTCCGGCATAAACTGAGTGAACGTGTGAGTGAGGTCATATACCTTTAAGCTCATATCCTGATTCCTTTCGCAATCTCGTCGCCGTCTACTTGCCCGGTTCGATCCGGTTTTTCCCGCTGGGATCGAACATTGCCACAAAACGAACCTGGCATGCATCGCCGTGTTCAAATTTCCAGGGAGTGGCGGCGAGAGTCATTCGCTTGCCCTTTACGGTATCCACGTCGCCGCCCACTTGCTCGATGGTCGGAATTCCCGCCCCGAGAAGTATCTTGTGGGCCACGTTCCACTCACCATGCTCGACCTTCCAATCAAGGCCGGTAGCCTTGGCGTATGCGGGGACGAGACGCTTCATATGGGGACCGCCGCGATGCGGGGCCATGGAAGTGGCAAGCGGATAATCTATGTGGGGTGTGTCTATCGCGACCATCTTGGGCTTCTTGCTGACCAGCCACTCAGCCGCATCCTTGGATAGGCCGGGAGCCTCACCGTAGTATTCGAGGCCGTCCGAGTACTTGTGGTGCCAGCCGGTGACGATGACGATGATATCGCCTTCCTTGATTTGCGAACCCGCTTTTTCGAGGTCGGCAGCCGTGATGACTTCCCAGTTTTTCTTGGGCAAGTCCAGCACCACTCCGTTACCGAAGTAGCGATCGGGAGAGATGGCGGCCAGATCCGCACCCTTCTGGATAAGGTGGAGAGGGGCATTCATGTGCGTGCCCGTGTGCATAACTGTATTGATGCGCCAGGCAAGTACGCCGTGCTGTGCATGCTTGACGGCGCGCACCATCTTGATGTCGACTTGCCCAGGATACGAGGGGGCTCGTTGGTCCCACACGTGACTGAGCTCTACGAACTGCAGGCCCGAGTAAGGATCGGTTGTGATCTGCTGCGTGGTCATATGCTTCTACCTCTCTTGAGTATTGAGTAAGAGTACCAAAAGTGAAATTGTTATACTGCTGAGCGACGCTGTATCCCAGATAGTCGCATGGAAGTTTAACAACACCTTATGCTTTCCCCGCGGAAATCGCAAGCGGACGATAAGGAAATCCGGGTTAAACGCTTGTACGGTTGATCGGACGTTACCTGGTAGTCAGCACCAGTTCGCCCACGTTGCGGCTCGCATCGGTTCGTACTGTAACTTCCTTTGCGAGATAGCCCTCATACTCGGCGCGAAGAAGATACTCGGCATCCTTGGCCAGACCCTTGAATTCGAAATCTCCGAAAAAGTCCGTCTCGACGGCGAGAATCTTACTATCTCCCTTGGCCTGAAGTGTAACTTTCGCTCCAATCGCGGTTTCACCCGGCTTATCGGCCAACAGCACCTCGCCGGCAATGAAGGGCTTGGGCAGGGCGACATACTTCATCGCCGGTTTGGCGCCATACTCCGGCTTGTAACTCTCGACCTTGCCGGCCTTCTCCGCAAGCATGATGGAGATCGCACTCTTCGGATCGTCCAGATCGCCGAAGTACAGCGCCTGTGTCGGGCAGCTCTCGGCGCAGCGCGTGGTCTTCTCGCCCTTGTCGATCATATGGGCGCAAAGGGTGCATTTCTGGGCCAGCTTCAACTCTTCGTTCCAGTAGATCGCGCCATAGGGGCAGAGGTCCACGATCTCCTTGCGGCCCTTTGCCTTCGCCGGATCGATAAGCACAATACCGTCGGGGCGGCGGTAGACCGCGCCCTGGTTATTGGGCTGGATGCAGGGCGCATTTTCGCAATGCTGGCAGGGAATGGGAATGTAATCCACCTTGACCTTGGTCCCCGTGCCATGCTCGACTTCCTCGATGCGCATCCAGGTCTGCCCCGCATTGGGCTGCGCCGCCGAGACCGGAAGATAGTCGTTTCCTACATATTCATCCTTGCAGGCGAGAAAGCAGCTATGACATCCGGTGCATCTCTCGATATTCACGGCTAATCCATATTTGGCCATTGCTATCTCCCCCACGTTCCTTCCCACTTTCTGATTTCACAGAGGCAGGAGTTAGGCGTCATTCCAGGTGCATGCTTGGAAACCATCCTCGAAGATGTCAGCAGATTGAGGCAGCCGCCGCGATCGGTGGAGCCGGGCTCTCCGGGAACCTGCGGATCGTACTTGGCCGTGCAGCCGTAACCGTGCAGCACGCCGGGAGGCAGGCGCCAGGTCACCTCGGCGATGCACAGCACCGAGCCTCGGTCGTTGTAAAGCTCGACGATATCGCCCTGCTTGATGCCGCGCGCCGCCGCGTCGTCCGGATGGATGCGCGCCGGCCACCAGTAATAGCCATCCTTCAGAACACGGTGCTGGGGTATCTCATCGAGCCACGAGGTGTGATTGTCATAGTGGGTGTGGAAGGTGAAGCGGGGATGCGGCAGGATGATCTGCAGCGGATACTTCTTGTACGGCCCGGTCTTGTACCCCTCCCAGGAGGGAATCCAATGCGGCATGACCGGCCGTTCCTGATCGTCGGGCATATTCTGGCGCAGACTCTCGGAGACGAACTCGATCTTGCCGGTGATGGTTCCCAGTTCCTTGCCCTTCCCGGCTAAGCGCTTGGGATTGGTGATATCGGCGGTATCGGCTTCGCGGCCCTCGGCGAACCAGCGCATGCCGGGCGCGTACTTGTAGTGCTCCCGGTCCGGACAGGGAATGATGTGATAGCCCTTGCGCTCGAACTCCTCCCATGGGAGGGTCTTGGCCAGATCCGACGACTCGTAAAAGAGCTTTGCCCAGTCGTCCTCACTGTTGCCCTCGGTAAACTTCTCCTTCATGCCCATGCGCTCGGCCAGCAGCGTCAGGATCTCGTAGTCGGACTTCGACTCGCCCATCGGCTCGATGGCCTTCTGCTGGCGGACAATCACCCGGTAGTTGTTGCCGATGTGCGCGTTCGTCGTATAGCCGCCGCAGGCCGCCCATTCGCCCAGATCGGCCCGCTCCAAGGCGGTGCAGGCGGGCAAAATCACGTCGGGAAAAATCGACTCTCCGCCAAACCAGCAATCCTGCATGACGACGAACTCCAGCTCCGGGCTCTGATACATCTTGACCCATTTGTTGGTATCCGACATCGTTCCTATGAAGGAACCGCCGTAGCGATAGAAGAGCTTGACCTTGGAGCAGCCCGGCTGCGGGTAGGTGTTGTGAGCAAACTGCTGGGCGTAGCTTTGACCGCAGAAACCCTCGCCCCAGAAATCCTCTTTGCCGGTCAGAACGGCGTCGGGAAAAGTCAGCCGGTAGAGCTTTTGCTTGGTCTTGTTTTGCAACGCCAGTGGCTGCTTGGCAATCGGAGCTCTGCCCATCTGCCCGCGCGGCTCAGCGTAACCGGGAAACCAGATGCTGTGATCGGCCGGAGCGCCCATCGTGGTGCCCCAGATATTGATGCCCGGCTTGCCCAGCCCCTGCATGGCCATCAGGGCAACCATCATGCGCGCCCACTCGGTGCCGAAGGCGGTGCGGCAAGCGCTACCCTCGCCGCCGCGGCTGCCGCAGCTCACGCTGGTCCGCTTGGAGGCCCATTCGCGGGCCAGCGCGCGAATCCTGCGCGCCGGAATGCCCGACTCCGTCTCCGCCCACTCCGGCGTCT
>Ga0182030_10021383_pt1 | contig 12122 bp, 11 predicted proteins | sample 812S3MmetaG_FD_121299 | JGI IMG/M metagenome (GOLD analysis project Ga0182030, IMG submission 121299) | Permafrost microbial communities from Stordalen Mire, Sweden - 812S3M metaG (Illumina Assembly) | ecosystem: Environmental > Terrestrial > Soil > Wetlands > Permafrost | place: Sweden...
GGGGAGAGCCGAGCGGACTGGAGCCAACTAAAAACACCCCTGCCCAAGGCGCGGTACCCAAGTGGTAAGGGAGAGGTCTGCAAAACCTTTATGCGCCGGTTCGATCCCGGCCCGCGCCTCCAATTCCTTCAATAACTTAGACCAGTCGCGCGAGAGAGGCCAAAAGGCTACTGTAGCGAGAACTGTAGCGACTGCCTGTCTTTTCTCACTGAATCATCCCCTCTACCCCTCCCTGTTTCAGCGATAGAGCCTCCATCTGCCGCGCAGCTACAAACTGCTCCATACGTTCCACAGACCGCGTCTGATGCTCTTGGGTAGGGTGGGCATACCGAAGCACCATCTGAATCTTGGAATGACCGAGGAGCGCCGCCAGTGTCACAAGGTCAATGCCCGATTCCGCCGCCCGTGTTGCCCATGTGTGGCGGAGATCATACAGCCGAAAGGCCGCTACGTTGCTAACCTTCACCGCACGGTCATGGGCGTTGTTGACCTTCGGTACGGACCGCTGCTCGTCCGATTCGCAAGGGAAGAGAAAAGGCGTCTTCAATCCTGACGTGCGCCGAGTGAGCACACTCCGTGCCGCTACAGTCAACGGCACCCGCCGCCGCGCTGCCTTGGTCTTGCCGTAGGGAATGACTAGGAACCCACCCGCCAGATTCACGTTCTCCGGCTGAATCCTGTAGACCTCTTCCGGGCGCATCCCAGTTTCGAGCATCAGCGTTGCCACATCTCGGAGCATCGGGGTTGCCGCAGCCAGATACTTGCCCTGCTCGTCATAAGAGAGCACCCTCGTCTGCTCGTTGTTCTCTGGCAGGAAATCGACCCGGCTGACTGGATTCCTGAATGTGAAGTCAGATTTGAGCGCGTGATTGAAGAGTGCTTTCAGGCACGCGAGTTCCCGGTTGACCGTGGCGGGACGGATTCTCTTTCCCGTGCTCTTGCGCTTGCCTTTTTCTTTGCCCTTCGCCGTAGCGGATTCCATTGCGCGCGCGGATTTGAACCCCTCCACATCGTCCGTGGTGATCCGGTCAAGGGGCTTATCTGCAAAATAGCTCAGGAGCGCAAGGCTGCTCACCTTGTAGCGTCTGTGAGTTGCTGGATGCGCCTCGTGCTCGCCCTCTGACCATTCGAGGAAGGCTTTCATCGCAGCCTTGAAGCCGGGAGCCTTCCTCCGCTCAGTGATGCCCACTTCGCCCTTTGCAAGCGCCGTCTTGAAGGCCGCTTCGATCTGGCGGGCAGTGCGGGGGTTCCCCTGCTTTGTGCTCTTTTGAATGTGCTCCCCGTTGAAAAGGAAGTGATACCAGTAAACGGAACCTCGTTTGAAAATCGACATTGCTATTTCCCCTTCCCTTTCTTTGGCTGTTGTTTGTCCTTGCGTTTGTGAGCTTTTTTGTACAGGTAGTTCTCGCGTGCTCGCTGGCGCTTCTGTTCTTTTCGTTCGTCTGAAGATTCCAAGGATCTGATTCGGCACTCTGGCGAGCAGAACTTTTGATGTGTAAAGCGGCGGAAATACCACTTGCCGCATTCGCAGGTCTGTATTCGGTTTAGAAGGCCCTGCTTTGCAAGCCCTAGAGCTGCATGAACACCTAAGGACTCGTTGAATGGCCGAGCCCCTAAGAGCGCTTCTCCGGTTTCCCAGAGCTTGCCATCTGCTCGTTGTATGTTGTTCGTCTGCGTTGGATAGAAAATTGTGAAACAGGGGTACTCCGCTAGCTTCACGTTCACGCATTGGAACTGCTCAGAGATTTGATCCGTCAGAATGCCGTTCCATTGTGGACCGACCATCTCAAGCAATGTCTTAATGTCTTTAATCAGCCGAAGGAATCGCGCTCGTTGATCCCTTGTAAGCTTTTGACTCCTGGGAACAGGAGTTCCATTGAGCATCTCAAGGATCATCCCTGACTCGTATTCGCCTTGAAACTTGTGGCTCATTTGTCTGTCATGTCTTTGCACTATAGGCATGTATAGAATAGTGCGACAGGATATCTGGTTTGTCTAGAGATTTCTGCATAGTATGAGCTTGGAGGAAATCCAATGGACTCACTTCTTTCAGTTGAAGAGGCCGCCCGCAAGCTCGGAGGCTTAAGCAAATACACGATTCACGCTTGGCTGAGTTCCGGGAAATTGCGCCGGACGAAGGTGGGAAGCCGAACCATGATCCGCGAATCGGAGTTGGAGCGGGTCATTGAGGACGGCGGCAAGTCACCAGCAACACGCTCACGGGGGACGGAGCACAGCTAATGGCATGGCAAAACTCTTCGCCCCATTCTGGGAAGAGCGAAGGGAAGCGCCAGGACGGCGTAAACGTCGGGCGATTCACTATGATCCCCCGCATGTTTTTTGGCAGTGGTACCGCAGCGAGTCTGGGTCCCCCGGCAACGGTTCTCTTCTTGGCGCTATGCGAACATGCCAACCGCAAAGGCGAGAACACCTTCAAGGTCTCAGATAACTCACTCGCCGCCGATAGCAGCTATTCACCTCGGACAATCTGCGATGCCCGGAAGCTCCTCCAGGAACGCGGATTGATTACGTGTTCCCGAGCAGACGGAGCAAGCTACGTTTATACCCTCCAAGCCTATTCGTTCGAATTCATACGAGTAGAGAACAGGCGCAGAAAAAAGAAACTGCCACGAGCGAATTATGGAACTCGCAAGGGCGCACCGTAGCAAAGTTTGCTATACCCTCTAGTCCTCGTTTGCTGAGGTCCCTCGCAAAGTTTGCTGATCCGTCTAGGTTCTTCCAACTAGGTTTTGATTCTTATGTTATTTCATGTTCTGGCAGTTCGGGCCTGCGTAGCAGTCTGACCCCTTGCCCCCGCGAGGCCGCAGCCGCAGCGTCCGCGCGAGCGGTGTTTCTTTTGCTTGCCTGGTATTGGAGATCCGCATTGGTTGCGGGCGATCAGGAATGCGAACAGAATAGAGGCATGGACAAGATGCGCACCCACAGATTAGCCCGGCTGCCCAAGACGCTTCCGCAGCAGACGACAGGAAAGGGTGAGTCGGAGTTGAAGCCAATTAGCGCTGCTCTCCCACGCGACTCAATGCACCTCTCCAAGAATGAGCATGGGCAGCTGGAAATCTCGACGGCTGGATCGATCCGAATCTCACGGACTTTTCTGGGTTCAAATGCGTCAGTCGGGCAAGATAATTCAACCATCGACAATGTCCGCTTTGCGCAAGTCACCTGCGCCCTGCCGCAAGCGAAGGGCAAGTGTGACGATCCGCAGTTGCTCAATATCGCACTCGATGGTGTTGCCGCCCTCGCGCCGCGCGATGGGATGGAAGTGATGCTCTGCTCGCAATTGGTCGCACTGCACAGCCACGGCATGGACTTCATGCGGCGTGCCATGCTCCCCGACCAGACAGTCGACGGAGTCGATGCCAACGTCAGCCGTGCATCGAAAACGCTTCGGACTTTTGCAACGATGGCGGAATGTCTGAGGACCTATCGCGGCGGCGGCCATCAGAAAGTGACGGTGGAGCACGTCACTGTTCAGGCGGGCGGCCAGGCCATCGTGGGCGCTGTCCAAGGGGGGACGGGGGGTGGGGATGCACAGCAAAGCTGCGAATGAACCCTTTGCAACGCGGTACGGCTGGCTCAAGAACGGGAATCCCACGGGAGACCCAGCGAGCGCGCCACGATGCGGCGCACGCACGCGCAAGGGCTCTCCCTGCCGCTGTCCAGCCGTGCGGGGCAAGAAGCGTTGCCGGATGCACGGCGGCCTCTCCACGGGGCCGCGGACGCCCGAGGGGCTTGCCCGATCCAAACAAGCGAACTGGAAGCACGGCCGATACTCCGCAGAGGCCCGGCAAGAGACGGCGCACTTCCGGGAGTTGCTGCGGGAATGCAGAGAACTTGAAGAGCAGATGAAATAATCGCGGTCGGCATGTCCCTCCAACTTGCATTCCGCTCTGCAGTAGCTTTGCCTACCTAAGTGTTGTAGTTTGTTGCGGGATCAATTTCTCGGTAAAAACTGCGCTTGATCCTCAGGTCACCTTCTGGAGGGACGTAGTAGTGGAAAGTAGCCATCGTCTCGTGAAGCCTTGTTTTGTCGAAGGCGTCCAGATATTTCACCTTTAAGGCGATTCGCCAGAATTTCTGCCTACGGTCAACCTTTGAGAGGAAATCATCTCCGACTACGATCAGATTCTCTTTTTCGGCCCCCGCGCCGACAAAATCAATTATTGGATGGAACGACTCTACGGACATCGTGTCGAGATTGGGTGCATCACTGAAAGCATGTTTAGACCCGAGTTGCTGTATGAAGGCAGGGCTTTGCCCATGGTTCTTGACTTTCCAGACGAATCTTGGCGGTCGATCCGCAGATTCGGTGAGATGCCGTCCAAAATCTTCGGCGGAGTCGATTGGTGGGAGAACATTCTCTTTGATCTCAATGTCCAGCCAAGCTCTCAGTCCATCGTGACTAGCAATGATTTGATTTTCCGTGGCTTGTGCGGTCAAAAGAGCAGCAGCCGCGAGCTTCTTCAATTCTTCTGCGTGCTCCTTCATTCGGACAGCTTGTTTCCAAACGGCAATCAATGTACCGATGCCGACAATGACCAGAAGAATATTCCCCCAATAGGAGATCCAATCAAAGACGTCTCTTTCCGGACCTTTATCAATCGTGAGTCTTGCAGGGGGGAGTTTGCTGATCTCTATGGTGGATGGTTTTTGTTCGGAGGATTTGCAATCGCTATCATTCTTGAATGCTTCACTGTCGCAATTCTTTTTAATAACCGTAATGGTCGGTTCGGAAGGGGTTGATGGAGTCTTGCGATTGCCAGTTTTGCTTTCTGGATTTTGGCGGCCGCGATCCCCATTGTCAGGCGTTTGCCCTGGGAGGGGTCTGTAATTCCCGACCGATACAGTCAGCAAACTGAGCACTACCAGTCGTTTCAGCATAGTGCCAAAAGTGTACTGTAAAGCACAGTTGCTGCGGGAGTGCAAAGAACTTGAAGAACTGATGAAGCGCTAACCGGGATTAGCTGAGTGTTTGAACTGTGACGGTCAGCAAGGCACCCAAGAAAAACCAGGCGGAACGGGCATGATTTATGCCTCGGCTCTTAAGCCCAAAGAAATGCATTGGCTGTGCTTTTTCTGGATTATGGCAATGCCTACTTGCCGCGCACATCTGTAGAACCGCGAGAGATACGTTGAAAAGGCTACATAACCGCAGGCGGACCCAAGGCATTTTGCCGCACCGCGTTGAGCGCAGCGAGCAGGGCTGCCGTGGAGGTTTCGTCGAAGAGGCCAAGCACGCCCTCTTGATGGAAGTCGGTGAAGGGAGATTCAAATAGGAGCGCCGGGTTGATCCATCCCCGCTGGGCGAGGTGGTTTACCACCAAGTCAAGAAAATGTATTTGATTGGCGGTCAGGTGGTTGCCATTCAGGAATTGGGAGAGCGCGGTCTTTGCCGCTCCGTGATCCATGCCGAGAATGGACCGGACAAATAGCCCCAGCCCGTTCGACTCTTTCGCTACTGTCGCCATCTCTTCCGGCGAACTTCCCTCTGCCTGAAAAATCGTTTCCAACGCGATTAGGTCTTGCACCGTCAGCGGCTCGTTAAACCGGAGCTTAAGGATTGCGGGATCGTTCTCATGCTTGTGAAGGAACTTCTCTGCCTTGGCTCGGAACTTCTCGGCATCGACCCCCGGCGAGATGCCGGGCAGCGTGATGAGTTCACCTTCTCCAATTTCGTCTGCGAAGTCCGTATACACGACTGGGCGTTTACGCTTCTCGATCAGACCTACGAGGCCGCGCAGCCCCTTGCGCACTTGCTCTAGACAGAGTACCGTCACGCCTTCCCAGAACTCCGCAGACTGCACCTCTTGAATGAGAATGAGCTTCGCAGCAACTGCTGGAATTGCCGTCTGCTGCTCAAGGAGTTGAGCAATCGTGGTAACGCTCTCCTGCATTTTCGCGAATCCCGGCTCGCCGCGAAGGAGCGTCAGTTCCATCCGCAGCAATAAGAGGTCGAACTGTTTGGCCTCCAGCGCGTCAGGGGTGCTGCTGGATGGAAGTCCAGCAATGTCATGCGTCAATTCTCCCAGTGCTTCCGGCGTCAATTGCGCCCATGATTCGGGCTTGCCGAACTTCTCTACGAGTTGTAACTTGGGACGCACGATGAAGTTTTCCGGGTTCATTCCCGTCACTTCCGTGCGAAGCCGATCAGCCACCTCGGAGCGCAGCGTGTCATATGCCGGGTCGGACACGGTTTCATTCTTCGCCGCCTTCTGACCGTCGATCTCTGCCAACAGTTCGACGCGCCGGATAAAAAGGTTCGCACTCAGCGACAGTGCGGCACCAGCCTCTTTAGCCTCTGGATTCTGGCTGAAATATTGAAGGTTCTGGCACCCATCAAAAATGTAAAAGAATTTCTTATCCTTCCCCGGCCCGAAAACATCCTTGCACAACCGTGTACCGCGCCCGACCATCTGCCAAAACTTTGTCTTCGACCATACCGGCTTGAAGAAGACAAGATTCAACACCTCTGGAACGTCGATGCCAGTGTCCAGCATGTCAACGGAGATTGCGATATGCGGAGACTTGTTCGCCACCGAGAAGGAGTCGATCAGGCTTTGCGCATAATCGACTTTGAAATCGATGACTCGCGCGAAATCGCCTTTGAGATGCGGGTAGTTCTCATCGAACCGCTTGGCGATGAACTCTGCATGCTCATGCTTCCGAGCGAAGATTATCGTCTTTCCGAGCCGGTCACCGCCCTCAACCTTCTGCCCATGCTCCATCAGGTACTTGAGCATCTTATCGACTGTGTCTTTGTTGTAGAGCCACAGGTTGATCGAGTTGGCGTCCACCTCTTCGGGTGGATCTTCTTCATCGTCGCCCCAATCAGTGGATTCCCATCGCTCCTTCTCCTCGTCGGACAGGTCATCATATTTGATGCCCTCTCGCATGAATTTCAGCGGGACGGAGATGGGCTTCGACGGGACCAAGTACTTGTCCTTGATGGCCGCATCGAGCGAGTACTCGTCGGTGGGAACACCGTCTTCGAGGTTGAACAAACTGTAGGTGTTGTGGTCCACCTCGTCGCGGGGAGTGGCGGTCAGACCGACGAGAAAAGAGTCGAAGTATTCAAAGATGGCCCCGTATCGCTGGTAGATGGAGCGGTGGGCTTCATCTACCACTATCAGATCGAAGTGGCCGGTTCCGAACCTTCGCGTGCCATCCTCTTTCATCTCGTCGATCAGCCGCATCATGGTTTGGTAGGTTGAGACGTACACACGACCCGACTCGCTCTTCTCGCTTACCAGATTCACAGGGGATGACGAGGGTAGATGCTGCTTGAACGCATTCACTGCCTGCTTGACGAGCGCCACGCGGTCGGCGAGGAATAGCACGCGCTTCACCCACCCCGCCTTCATTAGCACGTCGCAGAGCGCAATGACCGTGCGTGTTTTGCCTGAGCCAGTCGCCATTACGAGCAAGCCCCGGCGCTGATTCTCCTTCTCCAGCCGGTCGCATACTTTGCGGATGGCGCGTTCCTGATAGTAGCGCTCCACAATCTTCGTATCGGTCGTGATGCTTTCAAGCTTCTGGCGGTTCGTCCTGCGCTGGATCAACAACTCCAACTGATCGTGCGTGAAGAATCCGCTGACCTGCCGGGGCGGGTACTGCGTATCGTCCCAAATCCAATGCTTGTACCCATTCGAGTAGAAAATCACCGGACGCTGGCCGAACTTGGTCTCCAAACAATCCGCATAGAGTTTGGCCTGCTGCCTGCCGACAACGGGGTCTTTGGTGGTGCGCTTGGCCTCTACCAGTCCAAGAGGCTTGCCATCTTTCCCCCACAGCACGTAATCCACATAGCCGACGCCGCTCCCGGACGGCATGCCGTGAACTTCAAATTCCTTGTCGTAGCCGTCTTTGGTGATGATCCACCCGGCCTCGCGCAAGACAACATCGATGTAGAGCTTGCGCGTTTCGGCTTCGGAATAGTCATGCCCTTCGCCGGTCTTTGCCTCCTCGTTGTGCTTCTTTGCCGCAGCCACCTCGGCTCGTAGCTTCATTAACTCGGCATCCAGCGCAGCATGGTCTTCTAGCTTCTTGGCAAGGTCCTCTAGCTGCGCGTCCTTCTGGCTCAGCGCCTCTTCCAGTTCGGCGAGCTTTGCCTTGGTGGCGGGAGGGATTGCTGACGTGGTAGGTAGGAGCAAGGGGAGGAACACCTGCGCGGCTTGGGGCTTTGGCCCTTGCGCGTAGGTGGAGGCCAGCCAGTAGCAGAAGTGAAAGAGTTCTTTGACTACCGGAACAGAATTGTCTTTGGTGATCTTGCCGCCCGTGGCATGGGCGGCCATGTTGCCCCACTTCACGATGATTCGAGCCTTGGTGACGATGACCTCGGACGCGACGGCCAGAAAAGTGTGATCGTTCACCATGGCGCTCAGCGATGGCTGGTATGGAGGCGTCAGCGCCGGATCGCTTTTGAAGAGCCACTGCATTGCCAACTCCAATGTCCGGCGAGCATGGATGCAGGCCGTCGGCGGATCGGGGAGTGCATACTGCTCAGCCTTGGTCGCAGAATCATAAATCTGGGGCCACTCGGATTGGAGGAAGCTGAAGTTGGAGGCCATGCTCTAGAGTTCTCCTCCGAAGGCGCGGGATTGCAAAGAGGCAGATAGGCGGTCCATCTTTTGAGCCGAGACTTGATTGGTGAGCATACGTTTGCTGATCGCGCTGAGTCTTTCCGAGAACTCAACTTGACGACCAAGGGGAGGTATTAAGCACTTCATCTTTTTCAGGTCCTTCAGGTAAATCGCCTGCTGTGCTGATGATCCAGAAGTCTTGTATAGCTCCATTCTCATTGCAGGATGTTTAAGGAATGCACTCAGAAAATTAGCGTCAATCAATTGTTTGGTCGGCTTTATTAGGATAACGGAACCCATCAAGCAGAACTCCTCATGGTTTTCCAGCCTACACATCCGCCCGATTGTGGCTCCCCGGCTGACGACTAAGAGGTCTCCCGGCTCCGGATTGCACTTGCGTTTGAATCTCTTCCCGAGAGCAACATCAACCCGTTTTGCGGAGCTTATGTCTATCGAGTTCTCCATCACATTTCCAGCCATGATAATTGGCATTCCAACGGCTTCGAATGGAGGATTCAGATGTTCACCATCCGTAATCTTTGTCGTGATTTCCTCAAGTCGTTTCTGCGGCCATTTGTTGGGATTGCGAACTGGATCGCCAAACATATCAAGGAAGATGGACTGGGTGAGGGAGTCGAGCTTCTGGAGGGCGGTGCGGCGTTTTTGGCGCAGTGCATCGGCCTTATCCAGAATCGCCGCAATCCTCCGCTGCTCCTCCAGCGACGGCAACGGTATTCTAAGGCCCTCGACAACATCTCGGGTTACTCCTTGAATCGTTGCACCTCGCGCCTTTCTCTTTAGCAATTCCTCTTGGCACGCGAAAAATCGCATCAGATAACGTCGATCCAACCTCTCAGCGTCAGCTACAACGGCGGTAATATCTTGACTAAAACAAAGCGAGAAGGGCGCAATCGCAACTTTGCCTACTCCAGTCCGAGTTACTAGCAACACTGTACCTGCAGGGACGAGATTCGTTGCGGATTTCTGAACTGCCTCTTCGGTGATGTACGAACGAATAACCTTCACCTCGGAGTCAGAAATGTCCGCGCTACTAATCCATGGAATTGTGCCGTCGAAATAGGACGGAACGCTCTTGGAAGGCGTACCGCCGTTTAGAAATGTACAGACCTCGCTCAGAGCGACGTTCACTTCAGCATCCCCTCCAACTCCCTAAGCCCAGTCTGAATCTCCTCTTCAAGTTCCATCAATTCGGCCAGAATCCGCTGCGGCGGCACATGCTCCACCTCTTCGTAGACCACTTGTTTATAGCGGTTCAGACTCAGGTCGAAGTTATTCTCAACGATGTCCGCCTTCGGCACGCAAAAACTCTGGGCAGTGCGTGGCCGCTCGAGTTCGGCACCGTTCCGCAGGTTCCAGCGCGAGAGCGCATCGGGCAGGTTGTTCTTCGCTTGCTCTTCTGCGGTCAGCGGCTCCTGCGGCACCGGGCCAAGCTTTTCCGGCGGAAGCAGCGGTTGGCGCTTGTCGTCGAGCGACCATCCATCGGCCTCCATGTCGTAAAACCAGACATGATCGGTGCCGCCGGAGTTGGTCTTGGTGAACAGCAGGATCGCCGTCGAGACTCCAGCGTATGGCCGGAATGCACCGCTGGGCAGCGAGATTACAGCATCGAGCTTCTGATCTTCCACGATCTGCTGGCGCAGCGTTTTGTGCGCCGTACTTGAGCCGAACAGGACCCCATCCGGTACGATGACCGCTGCGCGTCCACCGGGCTTGAGCAGGCGCAGGAAGAGCGCTAGAAAAAGCAGTTCAGTCTTCTTCGTCTTGACCGTGGCGAGCAAGTCCTTGGCGACATTTTCGTAGTCGAGCGACCCGGCAAAAGGAGGATTAGCCAGCACCAGCGAGTATTTCTCTTCCTCGCCCGAGTGGTCCTGCGAGAGCGAGTCGCGGCGCTGAATGTCGGGATTCTCGACGCCGTGCAGGAGCATGTTCATGCTGCCGATGCGGAGCATGGAAGCGTCGTTCTCGAACCCATGAAACAATCCTTCATGGAAATGCTTCCGCAGCTTCGGGTCGGCGAAGAGGTTGGGGTAATTTTCACGCAAGTATTCGCCGGTGACCATGAGGAAGCCGCAAGTGCCAGCCGCCGGGTCGCAGACTATGTCTTTGGGCGTGGGTGCGGTCATCTCCACCATGAGACGAATGATGTGGCGCGGGGTTCGGAACTGTCCGTTTGTGCCGCTGGTGGCGAGCTTGGAGAGCAGGTACTCGTACAAGTCGCCCTTGGTGTCGCGGTCGTCCATCGGAATCTCGCTGATGAGATCGACGACCTTGACCAGAAGGAACGCGGTGGGGATGGTAAAGCGGGCGTCGCGCATGAATTGCGCGTAGGTGGACCCGTCACCCATCTTTTGGAGGAACAGGAAGACGTGATCCCGCACCCGCTCCAACATGACGTCGGGCGCGGCGTTCTTAAGGTTTTTCCAGCGGAACTGCTCATAGTCGAGGCCGAGACGATCCTTGCCTTCGGGAAAGATGCGCCGTGCAACGGGCTGGCCAGTCAGCGCGGCCTTCCTCTCTTCGACTGTCTGAAGTTCGTCCAGCCGCTTGAGGAACAGCAGGTAGGTGATCTGCTCGATCACCTCGTAGGGGTTAGCAATGCCGCCCGACCAGAAGGCATTCCAAATGGCATCAACTTGGCTACGAATATTCCCTGTCAACATAAGTGCCTTCTTTATACCTCAAGGCACCGGGAAGCCCCTGATACAGCCACCGTGCGGTATCCAGTAGGCCGTTTGGTAGAAGCACATCGAAGTCTATGCATGCGGGGCTCTGGGAAAAACTAGCTTTCTTCTTTCAGGTGTGTTACATTTACTTCAACCGACGTAGATGTAAATGTAATGGAGGTCGAGATGGCAAATGGCAAGTTCGTCAGCTACCTAAGAGTGAGCACACAGCGCCAGGGTAAGAGTGGTCTCGGTTTAGAAGCGCAGCGCGAAGCCGTTCTCGGTTTCCTAAACGGAGGTCGTTGGGAATTGGTGCAAGAGATCGTTGAGATCGAGAGCGGCAAGCGCAATGATCGTCCGGCACTAGCCCGTGCCTTGTCGCTGTGCCGCGTTCATGGTGCCAAGCTGCTGGTGGCCAAATTGGATCGACTGGCCCGCAATGTCGCGTTCATCTCGGCACTCATGGAGGCAGGAGTCGAGTTTGAAGCCGTCGATCTGCCGCAAGCGAACCGTCTGACAGTTCATATCATGGCGGCAATGGCCGAACACGAGGCCTGTGCCATCAGTGCGCGTACCAAGGCTGCGCTGGGTGCTGCAAAGGCTCGAGGCACAAAGCTAGGTGGATACCGCTGGAATATACAGTCAGTCGCCAGAAAGGGTAATTCGGAGTCGATCAAAGTGAGGTCAGCAAATGCGTCGAAGCGAGCGGCTGATCTGTAAGCGTCCCGAGTTCCCCTCTAGCCTGAGCGCAGACGCGAGGGCGAGTATGCCTCATGGTTGGAGCAGAGGAAGCAGGCGCCGGACGGCCGATTCGTCGTTGGCGAACGTTGTCGGAGAA
>Ga0182030_10021386_pt1 | contig 12121 bp, 9 predicted proteins | sample 812S3MmetaG_FD_121299 | JGI IMG/M metagenome (GOLD analysis project Ga0182030, IMG submission 121299) | Permafrost microbial communities from Stordalen Mire, Sweden - 812S3M metaG (Illumina Assembly) | ecosystem: Environmental > Terrestrial > Soil > Wetlands > Permafrost | place: Sweden...
GAACAAGAGATCGATGTCGGAGCCGGGCGCCTGCAAGCCGCGGCCATAGCCGCCGGTGGCGACCACCGCCATGTGCTCGGCCTCGGATGGATTTTGCGACGGGTAGAGATGCTTGCGCGCGAATTCGAACAGGATACGGATGATCTCGTCTTCCATCTGGCACAGCCGCTCGGCGCAGCGGCGGCCATGACGATCCTTGAGCAGTAATTGTTCGGCCTTGGCGCGGCCGGCGATGAGCGCCTCCTTGAGCCGCTTGGCCAGCGCCGTGCGCAGATCGCGTTCGTTACCCTGGTGAGTCTTGGCGAGCTTTTCGAGGTCGGCCACGATGGCGCGGCTATCGATCAATTCAACCGCGGCCCGGGAGGGGCCTTCAGTGGGCATGCGTGTGGGGTGATCAAGCGCGAGCGAGGCCATGGCGGGATTCGCAATAGCGGAGGCGCGGGCGCAAGTCACCGCTTGGCACAAAGATAATTGCCGAAACGCCAAATGGACCGATTTGGAATGTAGTTCTAATATTGTAGGAAAAATAAGTCAAAACATTCTTTTGACCCGGACATCGGGGCGCTTTATAGAATAAAGCTAGCGCCGATTTGAGCAATGCAGCTTGCGGGCGCTTAACAAATGCAGCTAAAGCGCGGGGCGAAAATCCCCCCGCAAGCTGATGGCGGGCCAAACGGTCTGCTTCCGTCAACAAGGCGCCCGCACCCGCTAAAGCAGGCGCCGCCAATGCGAAGAGATTGTCATGCGCTTTTGGTTACGCCGTTCCGTACTGGGGTCCGCGGTCCTGGTCGGACTGCTGCCGTCCAGCACGCTGTTTGCCGCCGGTCAACCGGACACCATCAATATCGACTGGGCGACCTATAATCCGGTCTCCATGCTGCTCAAGGATCATGGTTGGCTCGAGAAGGAATTCGAAAAGGACGGCATCAAGATTCGTTGGGTGCAAACTCTCGGCTCCAACAAGGCACTCGAATTTCTCAATGCCGGCGCCATCGATTTCGGTTCCACCGCCGGCTCCGCCGCGCTGCTCGGCAAGATCAACGGCAATCCGATTAAGGCGATCTATGTCTTTTCCAAGCCGGAATGGACCGCGCTGGTCACGCGCAAGGATTCCAACATCAAGACCGTTGCCGATCTCAAGGGCAAGCGCGTCGCGGTCACGCGCGGCACCGACCCGCATATCTTCCTGGTGCGCGCCCTGCAAAAAGCCGGAATGACTGAAAAGGATGTTCAACCGGTGCTGCTGCAGCACCCGGACGGCGCCACGGCGCTCATTCGCCGCGATGTCGATGCCTGGGCCGGCCTCGATCCAATGATGGCGCAAGTGGAAATCCACGACGGCGCGCGTCTGTTCTATCGCGATGCCGATGCCAATACCTACGGCATCCTCAATGTGCGCGAGGAATTCGCCAAGGATCATCCCGACCTGGTCAAGCGCGTGCTCACCGTCTACGAGACCGCGCGCAAATACGCGCTCGCCCATCCCGACGAGCTGGAGAAAAGCTTCATCGCCGCCACCAAACTGCCGAAGGATGTGGTTGAGAAGCAGTTGCGCGAACGTACCGATCTAAGCAATGGCAAAATCGGTAAGCCGCAGCGCGACACTATCCTGGCGGCCGGCCTGGCGCTGCAGCAGGCCGGTGTCATCAAGCCCGATGTCGATGTCAAGAAGTCGCTCGATGAGTTGATCGACGGCCAGTACGTCGCCGTCACCAACTAGCCCCCTGTTCCCGGGCCTGCGGTCGAAAAGCCGCGGCCCGGAACAGCCTTTTTAATGTTCGGGCGGGTTGCCTTGGGCGGGCGTTTTAATGTCTCTTGTACAAATGAGCGTAGCAGTCGAACCGGCAGCGGAACAACAACGCAGGAGTAGTCTGTCGCGCTGGGGCCGGCCGGCGCTCGGTCTGTTTCTGCCGCTGCTGCTGGCCGTGGGCTGGGAACTGGCGGTGCGTGCCGGCTGGTCCGACGGCAGGCTGGTGCCGCCTCCCTCGGTGATCTACGCGACCTTCGCCGAACTCGCCAAAACCGGAGAATTGCAGCGCCACGCGATGGCCACGCTCGCCCGCGTCGCGGCCGGCTTTGGCGTCGGCGTCGTCGCCGGCACTCTGCTCGGCGCCATCACCGGCTATTCGAATTTTGCGCACCGCTTGCTCGATCCAAGCCTGCAGGCGCTGCGCGCGATCCCGTCGATCGCCTGGGTGCCGCTGTTCATTCTGTGGCTCGGGATTTTCGAAGCCTCCAAAGTGACGCTGATCGCGGTCGGCGTGTTCTTCCCGGTCTATCTCGGCGTCATGGGCGCGGTGATGTCAGTGGACCGCAAATTCGTCGAAGTCGGCCGCGTGTTCCGCCTGTCGAGCCCGCAGATGGTGCGCCGTATCCTGTTGCCGGCAGTGTTGCCGTCTTATGTGATTGCGCTCCGATCCGGATTAGGGCTTGGCTGGATGTTCGTGGTCGCCGCCGAATTCATGGGCGCGTCGGAGGGACTTGGATTTCTGCTGGTCGATGGCCAGCAGCTTGGCAAGCCGGCGCAGATCGTCGCCGCTATTGTCGCCTTCGCAGTGATCGGCAAGACCACCGATTGGCTGATTGTCGGCATCGCCGCGCCGTTCTTACGCTGGGAAGACCGCTTCAACAATGGCGCGGGGGCGAGCTGAGCCATGCTCGAACTCGATCGCGTCAGTAAAACTTATCCCAATGGCGTGCACGCGCTTGATGGCGTGAGTTTTTCGGTCGGTGCGGGCGAAATCGTCGCCATTGTCGGCGGTTCCGGCTGCGGAAAATCGACGCTGCTGCGTGCCATCAGCGGCCTCGATACGCCGAGCCAGGGCCGCATCTTGCTCGACGGCGAGCCAGTCACGCAGCCGCATGAGCGAATTGGCATCATCTTTCAGGAGCCGCGGCTGCTGCCTTGGCTCACGGTAGCCGCCAATGTCGGCTTCGGGCTGGAGGGCCGCCCGCGCGCCGAACGTAATGAGCGCGTCGCCAAGGCGCAGGCGCGCGTCGGCTTGAGCGATAAGGCCAATATGTGGCCGCGCGAATTATCCGGCGGCCAGGCGCAGCGCGTCGCGATTGCGCGCGCGCTGGTGCCGCGCCCGGAAGTACTGCTGCTCGACGAGCCGTTCTCGGCCTTGGACGCCTTCACCCGCGCCGATCTGCAAGACCATCTGCTCGACCTGTGGGCCGATCTGCGGCCTACGCTGATGCTGGTCACGCATGATGTCGACGAGGCGGTCGTGCTGGCCGACCGCATCATGGTCATGCGGCCGCGCCCCGGCCGCATTTTCGAGGAGATCGCGGCCGAACTACCGCGTCCGCGTGATCGTCAGTCGGCGGCGTTCGATTTCGTCAAGCGGCGCGTGCTGGCGGCGCTCGACCGCTCGCTGCAACGCGCCAAAACGGTGGACGACACGCAAACGACAACCAGCACCGGCGCGGCGCTTTGGTGGTAGGGCCTATTCAAGCGTCGTCCGGCTGCTATGCTCCTGGCCACAGAAAAATAGCCTAGCCGGGAGGAATGCCATGCGTATGTTCCAGGTTTGCACCTGTGGTGAGCAGTTGCAGCTCAATGAGGGGCCGACGCCGCAGCCGAAGGGCAGCGAAGTCCTGCTCAAGATTCTGGCGGCCGGCGTCTGCCACAGCGATTTACATCTGGCCGACGGCTGGTTCGATCTTGGCGGCGGCAAGAAGATGAGCCTGCAAGATCGCGGCATGAAACTGCCGGTAACGCTCGGTCATGAAAATGTCGGCGAGGTCGCGGCGGTCGGGCCCGACGTCAAGGACATCAAGATCGGCGCGCGCATGCTGGCCGATCCGTGGATCGGGTGCGGAACTTGCGGGGCCTGCCAGCGCAACGAGGATAACCTCTGCATGGCCATGCGCAGTCTCGGCGTGTTCAGCAATGGCGGCTACGCCGACTACATGATCGTGCCGCATCCGCGCTATCTGTTCGACATCGGCGATCTGTCGCCGGAGCGCGCAGCGCCGTTGGCCTGTTCGGGCGTGACCACCTTCGGTGCTTTGAAGAAAGTGCCGACGCTCAAGCGCGAGCCAACCGTCATCATCGGCGCCGGCGGGCTCGGCCTGATGTGCGTGGCCTTGCATCAGAAAATGGACGGCCACTCCGCCATCGTCGTGGACATCGACCCGGCCAAGCGCGACGCCGCGAAAAAAGCCGGCGCCGCGGCGGTGGTCGATCCCAAGGCGGCAGATGCCGTCGATCAGATCAAAGCGTTGACCAAAGGCGGCGCCTGGGCGGTGATCGATCTGGTCGGCTCGTCGCAATCCGCGCGGCTTGGCTATGACAGCCTGGTCAAGGGCGGCAAATATATCATTGTTGGTCTCTATGGCGGCGACCTCACGGTGTCGCTGCCGCCGATCCCGATGCGCGCGCTGACCATTCAAGGTTCCTATGTCGGCAGCGTGCCGGAAATGGCCGAGCTGATGGAGCTTGTAAAGCGTAAAGGCCTGCCGGATGTGCCGGTCAGCACCAGGCCGCTCAAGGATGTCAACGCGGTGCATAACGAGTTGCGCGCCGGCAAAGTAACTGGCCGCGTCGTGCTCATGCCCGCTCAATAAGCGACAACGAAGGACAAGAAAATGGACGGCACTCAACTGCGCGCCATGCAGGCACCGATCAAGGATCGCTACAAGAACGACGCCAAGGCGGCCTTCATCACGCTCAAAGCCAAAGGCACGCTCGACGACACCAACATCGCCTGCAAGGTCGAGACCGGGCGCGCGCTCGCGATCGCCGGCCTGCATCCGGCGACCGGCGGCTCCGGCATGGAGTTGTGCTCCGGCGACATGTTGCTCGAGGCGCTCGTCGCCTGCGCCGGCGTCACGGTCAAGGCGGTGGCGACCGCGCTCGACATTCCGTTGAAGTCCGGCAAGGTCTCGGCCGAAGGCGATCTCGATTTTCGCGGCACGCTCGGCGTCGCCAAGGACGCGCCGGTCGGCTTTGCCCAGATCCGCCTGCGTTTCGATCTCGATACCGGTGCGCCGCAGGAAAAGCTCGACCAGTTGCTAAAACTGACCGAACGCTATTGCGTCGTCTATCAAACCATCAAGGCCGGGCCGCCGGTCGATGTGAAATTGGCGCGGGTGTAGACGCTTCGTGCCGCCCGAGCTTTATTTTGCGCTGACGCTCCTCGTCAAAATGGCCATCACCGCCGGCCTCGTGCTGGCGGCGACGGTCACTGCCGAGCGTGCCGGCCCGCTGGTCGGCGGGCTGGTGGCAACGCTGCCGCTCGGCGCCGGTCCGGTCTATGTGTTCCTCGCGCTCGACCACGGCGCGTCATTCATTGCCGCGAGCGCGGTCAACTCGCTCGCTATTAACACCGTCAACGTGATCTTCGCGCTGACTTACGCGCTGCTGGCGCAAAAACGTCCGCTGCCGGTCAGCCTGTCGCTCGCTCTGCTGCTATGGTTCGCGCTGGCCTGGACCGTGCACGAAATCCACTGGACGATGCTGCCGGTGATTTTACTGAACATCGTCGTGCTCGGCGTCAGCATCGCTCTGGTTGCGCCGCTGCGCCACGTACCGATCCCGCGCGTTAAAGCGCGCTGGTACGACCTCGCCATGCGCGCCGGATTGGTGGCGTTGCTGGTAGGCCTCACCGTGACCTTGAGCTTCAGCATCGGTCCGAGCGGCAGCGGCATTCTCGCGGTGTTTCCGGTGATCCTTCTGAGCATCATGTTGATCCTGCACCGCCGCGTCGGCGGCAAGCCGACGGCGGCGGTGATGGCGCACGCGGTCACAGGCCTCGTCGGTTTTGCCTTCGCCTGCATCGTGCTGCATTTCACCGCCGAGCCGCTTGGCTGGGTCGCCGGCGAGGCGCTGGCGCTCGCTACGTCGATCGCCTGGGGTCTGCTGGTTTATGCCGCGCGCCGTCGCGGTATCGCGGTTTAGTTCAATAAGCCTTCTTCCAGCGTCTTGATCTGGATCGCCAGATAGCGCGAGAAGATGCGGCATTGCGCCAGACTGCCGGCGGTAAACCACAGGCCCGGCTGCGCGGTTTGCTTCCACATATTGCGCAATTCGCCGCCGTCGTCGAAACCCCAGACCGGGCCGACCGCGTCGGCAACGGCGTCGCCAAGATAGGCCCGCACCGTATCCTGCTGGTTCTTGTAGCCGGTCGCCAGCACCAGCAGGTGGGCCGGCGCGATCCGGCCGTCGCGCATCAGCGCGCCTTGCGCCACGAATTTCTCGATATCGGAATATTGCATCAGCCCGACTTCGCCGGAAATAATCAGGTCGGAAGCGCCGACGTTGAAATAATAGCCGCCGCCGCGCCGCAGATACATCATCTGGAAGCCGGTCTCGTCCTCGCCGAATTGCAGCCGGAAGCCGCGCGCGCTCAGGCCGTCGAGCAACGCCTTGTCGACCTCGCGGCCCTGCGCCGTCGATATCTGATAGGAGCGTTGCAGCACCGGATAGGGCATCGAGGTCGCCAGCAAGTCGCAATCCTCGAACGGGATGCCCTCGGAATAAATAGCATAGACGCTCTGCGCCTCCTTCAGACTCACCACATAAGTCGGGCTGCGCTGGATCAGCGTCACCTCGGCGCCGTTGGCGTGCAGTTCCTGCGCCACGTCATGGCCGCTGGTGCCGGAGCCGAGCACAAGCGTTTTCTTGCCTTTCCATTGTGCAGCACCGGCGAATTTCCCGGAATGCACCTTGGTGCCGGCAAATTCATCGAGGCCGGCAATTTTCGGAATCGACGCAATGCTGCTCACGCCGGTCGCGAAGATGAGATGGCGCGGATGCATGACGCGCTCTCTGCCGTCCTTGAACCGCAGCATCACGTTCCATTGCTTTTTTGCCGGGTCGTAAGCGCCGGCAACCAGCTCGGTGCCGGTCCAGAAATTCAATTCCATCGCTTCGACGTAAGACTCAAACCAGTTCGCCAGCTTGTCCTTCGGAATGTAAGTCGGAAAAGTCGGCGGGAAGGGCAAATAGGGCAGGTGGTTGACGTAGACTTCGTTGTGCAGCGTCAGCGAATGATAACGCTTGCGCCAGTTGTCGCCGACGCGCTTATGCCGGTCCACAATCAACGCGTCGATACCAAGCTGATGCAGCCGCGCGCCGATCGATAATCCCGCGTGGCCGCCGCCAACGACAATCACCGCGGGATCGCGGCCGGCATAGGCGCGCTGCCGGCGCAGCCGATCCGCCCAGTTGTCACCGCCGAATTCGCGCGTGCCGCTTTCGGCCACGGGTATTTTGTAAGCTTCTTCGTGGCCGCGTAGTTCCTGCAACGTCGTGACAAGCATCCAGGCGCGATAGTGCGATGGCGCATCGGGATCGGGCACGAGGCGAACGACGCCGTTGCCGTGGCCGAATGAAGTGTCGAACTCAAAAATGGCCTCGATGGTCTGGGTGCCGGCGCGGCTCACCCAGCGCGGCGCCGTGCGTTTGGCCGGAATATGGAAATTTTCCGGCTTGGTGCGCGATAAGCTCTCGCGCAACGTGGCCTCGATCTCACTGCGCCCGAATTGGGTTTGCAAATTCCAGGTGAAGGCGACGACGTCGCGCCACAATCCGTCGGGCAGGAATAATTCAGCTGCGGCGCGAGCGTCTTGCGCCTGCAAAGTCGCCTCAAACGACGCGAGCCACGCTTGCGCCGTTTCCGGCGCGGAAACGCGGGTCCTGTCGGCGATGTTCATTGCTTGCCGGTCGTCGCCAGCTTCGCCTTGAGCAGATAGAGCGCTTCCATCGCTTCGCGCGGCGACATGTCATCCGGATTGAGCGCGGCGACGGCGCTCACCATCAATTCATAGGCGTCGGCCTGCAATTTTTGCGGCGGCACAACGGGCGCGGCAAACAGCGGCAGGTCCTCGAAGCCCTTCGGCTTGGCGCGATCTTCCTGCTCGAGCTTGGCCAGCACCAGTTTGGCGCGCTCGATCACGCTCGCCGGCAGGCCTGCGAGCTTCGCCACCTGAATGCCGTAGGAATGGTCGGCCGATCCGGGAACCACTTCGTGCAGGAACACCACGTCGCTTTGCCATTCCTTCACCCGCACTGTGGCGTTGTGCAGGCGATCGAGCCGGGCGGCGAGCACAGTGAGTTCATGGAAATGCGTCGCGAACAGCGCGCGGCATTTATTGATGTCGTGCAGATGTTCAACGGTGGCCCAGGCGATCGACAGCCCGTCGAAGGTGGCGGTGCCACGGCCGATTTCATCCAGGATCACCAGCGAGCGGGGTCCTGCTTGATTGAGAATCGCGGCGGTCTCCACCATTTCGACCATGAACGTGGAACGGCCGCGCGCCAGATCGTCGGCGGCGCCCACCCGCGAGAACAGGCGATCCACCACACCAATATGCGCGGCCTTTGCCGGCACGTAGCTGCCGGTCTGCGCCATGATGGCGATCAGCGCGTTCTGCCGCAGGAAGGTGGACTTGCCCGCCATATTGGGGCCGGTGATCAGCCAGATGCGGCCGGCATTTACCGCTTCAGGGGGAGAAAGATCGCTGTTATTGGCAACAAACGGTGTGCCGTCACGCGCCAGCGCCTGTTCCACCACTGGATGGCGGCCACCCTCGATGACAAAGGCAAGACTGTCGTCGATGACCGGACGCGTGTAATCGCGCTCGGCGGCGAGCGCGGCAAGCGCGCTCGCGACATCGAGTGTCGCCAGTGCTTGCGCGCATTCCTTGATCGCCGCGCTTTGCGCCATGACGCTTGCGGCCAACCGCTCGAACATATCGAGTTCCAGGCCGAGCGCACGTTCGCCGGCGCTGGCGATCTTGGCTTCCAGCTCGCCAAGTTCCGCCGACGTGAAGCGCACCTGGCCGGCCAGCATCTGACGGTGGATGAACGTGGCACTGTGCGGCGGCACGGTAAGCTTGTCGCCGTGTTGCGCGGTGACCTCGACGAAATAGCCGAGCACATTGTTGTAACGTATCTTGAGGCCTTTGACCCCGGTTTCGTCGGCGTAGCGCGATTGCAGCGCCGCCACTACGCGGCGCGATTCGTCGCGTAGCGCCCGCGTCTCGTCGAGGGCCGCGTTATAGCCGCTGCGCACAAACCCGCCATCGCGCTTGACGGCGGGCAGCTCAGTAGCGAGCGCGGCCGACAATTCCGCGGCCAGCATGCCGTCCGGACGGCGGCAGGATAGCATCGCGTCGGCGATTTCAGCGGGCTTATCCTTGAGCGCGCCGAGCGCGCGGGCAAGGTCGGCTGCAGCCAGCACACCATCGCGGATGGCGGCCAGATCGCGCGGGCCGCCGCGTCCGACCGCCAGGCGCGCCAATGCGCGGGCAATATCCGGCGCTGCTTGCAAACGCGAACGCGTGTCGGTGCGCGCCGCCACATCATCGACGAAACTGGTCACGGCATCGAGGCGGCGCATAATGGCCGCCGGATCGGTCAGCGGCGCCGACAGCCGTTGCGCCAGGAGCCGGGAGCCTGCCGAAGTGACGGTACGGTCGATACAGTCGAGCAGCGAGCCGCGCCGCTCGCCGCCGAGCGTGCGGATCAATTCGAGATTGCTGCGCGTCGCCTGGTCGATGGCGATGGATGCGCCGGCGCTTTCGCGCAACGGCGGCGACAGCGGCGGACGTTTGCCGAGTTGCGTGCGCTCGACGTAAGTCACGCAAGCCGCGGCGGCGGAAACCTCCAGCCGCGTGAGCGTGCCGAAGGCTTCGCTGGTCGCCACCGCAAAGAACGATGTCAGCCGCCGCTCTGCGGTACTGCCGTCGAACACGTCGCGCGGCAGCGGCGTTACCGCGGGCAGCACGCGCCAAGTGGGCACCAGATCGGCGTCAGCAAATAGCGCGTCGGAAACGATGATCTCGCTCGGCTCGAGCCTTGCGATTTCGGCCGACAGCGAGACGCGGTCGCATTCGGATATGCGGAACTCGCCCGTGGAAATGTCGATCCAGGCGAGCCCAAATCGGTTTTCCTCGCCGGCGGAGGACAGCCGCGCCCGCGCAATGCCGAGCAAATAATTATTGCGCTTGGCGTCGAGTAGCGTGTCTTCGGTCAGCGTGCCGGGCGTGACCAAGCGCACCACGTCGCGCCTCACGACTGACTTGGACCCGCGCTTGCGCGCCTCGGCCGGATCCTCAAGCTGCTCACAAACCGCGACGCGGTGGCCGAGCGCGATCAAGCGGTGCAGATATTCGTCGGCGCGCACGACCGGCACACCGCACATCGGAATGTCGCGGCCTTGTTGCTTGCCGCGCTTGGTGAGCACGATGCCGAGCGCGCGAGAGGCGGTCTCCGCGTCGTCGAAGAACATCTCGTAGAAATCGCCCATCCGGTAGAACAGCAGGCAGTCCGGATTGGCCGCCTTGATCTCGATGTACTGCTCGACCATTGGACTCGGGCGGCCGTCGCCGGACGACGCAGGGCCGCCGCCTTCAGGCGGCGCCGCGGGTTCGGACAGGCCGATGGGTCGGACGAATGCCATAGGCGCTGATGCTAGCAGATGGCGCCCCGACTTTCACAGGGGACGAGTTTCCGTCAGGTGGGAAACTTGACTCCGCAGATTGCCTCGAGATTGCCGTGCCAGATCTTCTCCTTGTCGGCCTTGGGCATGTCGATGCCTTCGAGAATCCGAAGAGTTTCGCGGGTGTACATGGTGCCTTTTTCCGGATCGAACGGGCAGTCGGACGCGAATACGATCTTGTTGATGTCGTAGAAGGCAAGCCCCGCATGGGTCGCCGGCTCGCCGCCGAATACCGCGGTGTCGGCGTAGAAGTCGTTCTTGAAATAATCGAGCGGCCGCTTCTTCAGGCTCTTGAGCACCAGGCTCAAATCCTCGTCAGAGGTGCGGGCGCCGAGCTGGTCCCAGCCGGGGCCGATGCGGCCTTCCAGCATCGGCACGATGCCGCCGAAGTGATGGGTGATGATTTTCACGTTTGGGTATTTGTCGAGCGTCTTGGAAAACACCAGTCGCGCCATGGCGGCGGCGGTCTCGTAGGACCAGCCGAAGGTCCACCAGATTTCATATTTCGATTTCTTTTCCGAGAGGTAATCCGGGAAATTGGCGGCGCGCGCCGGATGCATCCAGATCGGCTTTTTGTGCTTGTTCATGGCGGCGAAGAACGGTTCGAAAGACGGATCGTCGAGCGGTTTGCCGGCGATGTTGGTATAGATCTGCACGCCGAGCGCGCCGTTCTTGAGCGCGCGCTCGCATTCCCTCACGCCGGCGTCAGGTGCCGCCAAGGGCGCCTGTGCCACCCAACCGGGGAAATAATCGGGATATTTCGCGCAAATCTCGGCAAAGCCGTCATTCACCAGCTTGGCATATTCCTCGATCTGCTCGCCTTTGGCGAGGAGTTCGAGCGGCGGCATCGGATAGGACAGGATCTGGGCATAGTTGTCGAACCGGTCGACCACTTTGCGGCGAACTTCGAGGTCGTGGATGCAGGGGATTTCGCGCACGCGCTTGCCGATATCGGCATGGCCGCTTTCCACCAGTTTGGTGAAAAACTTTTCTGGAATGAAATGGGTATAGGCATCGATGCGCATAGGCTGTCCTCCGTGACTGACGGTTTTTCTAGAGTGCGGTTATCGCTTCAATAAGGCGTAATGACGTTGAGCAGCGCCTGGCGGCGCTCGTTGACCACGACGTCGCGGGCACGCGCCAGCGCATCGGGCAGGTCGGCCGGATTTTCGACACGTTCGGCATGCGCGCCCTGAGCGCGCGCGAGTTCGTCGTAAGGCGGCGCCGGATCGAGATCGGCCAGCACGCGGCCATCGCTCTCGCCGGCCACGCCGTCCTTAAACATCGACAGCGTGGCGTTGCGCACCGCGCCGTAGCGGCTGTTGTTGAAAATGACGGTGAGGATCGGAAGATTGTGAGTGGCGGAAACCCAATGGCCGACGGTCGGATTGGAAAACATGTAGGCGCCGTCGCCCAAGGTCGCGACCACGAATGAATCGGGCGAAGCGAGCTTGGCGCCCAAGGCCGCACCGAATCCCCAGCCCAGCCCGCCGGCCGGCCCGAGCGCAAAGAACGAGCCCGGCTTCTCGCGCGCGCAGTGGTCCGGCCGTAGCGAATATTCGTTGAAGATGATGGCGTCCTCGCCCGCCGCTTCGCCGATGGCGCGCGAGAGATAGGCCGGCGAAATCGTCGTCCCGGCGGCGGAATCCTTGGTGAGCTGCGCGCGCCGC
>Ga0182030_10021387_pt1 | contig 12121 bp, 13 predicted proteins | sample 812S3MmetaG_FD_121299 | JGI IMG/M metagenome (GOLD analysis project Ga0182030, IMG submission 121299) | Permafrost microbial communities from Stordalen Mire, Sweden - 812S3M metaG (Illumina Assembly) | ecosystem: Environmental > Terrestrial > Soil > Wetlands > Permafrost | place: Sweden...
CCTACCCAAATTTGCCTTTCTGCTGGTGTCTGCGGCGCTGTTCCTGGGAGCGCGCAGTCTTAAGGGAGGCTCCGGCTCAACGGAGCTTGAACTGGCCGCGCAGGGCATCGATGCCGCCACTCCGGCCAAGCCCGGCGCGGCGGCCCCCGCCACTGAGATGATCGCGCTGCTTAAGCTGGAGGAGTTGACGCTCGAAATTGGCTTCCAGCTCATTCCCATGGTCGACGAAAAGCAAGGAGGGCAGTTGCTGGGCCGGGTACGCACCCTGCGCCGCCATCTCTCTCAGGAGATGGGCTTCCTCGTTCCCCCGGTGCATATTTCAGACAATTTGCGTCTCGGTCCGCGGGAGTACCTCTTCAGTCTGCGCGGTATCGAGATCGGTCGCTGGCATACTGAGGGAGCCCTGCTGCTGGCCGTCTCGGGCGATTCCGTACGCCGTCCACTACCGGGCAAGGAGGCGCGCGAACCGGCGTTCGGAGTTCCTGCCCTGTGGATCGCGCCAGCGCTCGAAGACCAGGCCCTGGCCGCCGGCTATTCTGTCGTCGACCCGGTCGCCGTTATCACTACCCATATCGGCGAGATGATCCGCCAGCACGCCCACGAGTTGCTGGGCCGCGCCGAAACCAAGCGTCTGCTGGATGGGCTGAACGACACTCACCCCAAGCTGCTCGAAGAACTGGTTCCAAAGCTCCTGACACTGGGCGAGGTGCAGAGGGTACTCGAACAACTGCTTCGCGAGCGCGTTTCGATCCGAGATCTCGGCGCGATCCTCGAAGCTCTCGTGGAAACCGCGCCGATCAACAAGAGCCAGGTATCGCTAGTGGAAGCCGCGCGCCATGCTTTAGGCCGCCGGCTCATCCAGCCGCTGCTGGACCGCGATGGCCAATTGCCGGTGTTGCTCCTCGATCCAGCGCTTGAGGATGAGATTCTGAACTTTCTGGCCCAGGAGTCGGGCGGGGGGCAGCGTCAACTCGCAGCCGCAGCACGGCCGTCGACCCCCTTGGTCCGCCGCCTGGCGGATTCTTTGAGGCAACTCATCGCGGCCGTGCCCGCAACGGCCCTTCCCGTGCTCTTAGCACCGAGTCCAGCCCGTTTTCACATCAAGCGATGGATCGAACCATGGATCCCGCGCATGGCAGTCGTGGCCGTCACAGATATACCGGCCGAAACACGACTAAAACCCATGGGCACCGTTCGCTAGTGGACGGGATCGAGGCCATGTCTCTCTAAGAGGTTCGAGGGCCACGTTGGCGTGAATGAGGTACGGACGCGGAACAGGTAAGCGGGGGGAAGCGTGGAAACAGGACCGGAAACAACACCGAGAATCGCGCGGGAGGTGGAGGCGGCGCTACGATCCGTCCCCAACTCGGAGACGAGCCAAAGGCCGTCGCTGCCAGGTGTTCAGATCACCGGGGGAGAGGGGGGCGGGCACTCCGCCTATGTTGCCGGTCGGCCTGTGGGTAAGGAGATGACTCCGGAAGAGGAGCGGGTCTTGATCGAACACCTGCCCATAGTGCGCTTTCTTGCGCGGCGCATCCATGAGCGCCTGCCGCAGCATGTGGACATTGACGACCTCTTCTCTGCCGGGGTGGTCGGATTGCTGGACGCCTTCGCCAAATTTGACGCCACCAAGAAAGTCCAGTTTCGCAGCTACGCGCAGTTTCGGATTCGCGGGGCGATTCTAGACAGCTTGCGTACTCTGGACTGGAGTCCGCGCGAACTGCGGCGCAAGGGGCGCGCGGTGGAGGAGGCGATTCGAGCACTCACCTCGCGTTTTGGAAGGGCGCCCTCCGAAAGCGAGGTGGCCACCGAAATGGGAATCGGCCTGGATGTCTACCAACTGTTGCTTGGGGACCTGAAGGGTTTGGAGATCGGTACGTTGCATTTGGAACGGAACGAAGACTCAGGCGAAGAAGAACTGGCTTATATTCCCGGCCGACCGGACGACGATCCACTCTTCCGCTGTCTGCGCGGCGAGATGGAGGGGCGTTTAACCAGCGCCATTCAGGAACTGCCGGAGCGCGAGCGGCTGGTGATGACGCTCTACTACTACGAGGAGATGACCATGAGGGAGATCGGCATGGCGCTGGGGGTGGTCGAGTCCCGGGTCTCGCAGATTCATGCTTCGGCGGTGCTCCACCTGCGCTCGGCCCTCTCCGATTTATCTTCCAAAGGCAGCCCCAACCGCGCCCGTCCACGCGCGGCCAATGGTAAGACTCCGGAACGAGGTGAGCGGATGACCTCCGCCCCGGCCAGAGAGATGCGCGCCGGCTACTGAAGGCAGCTACCGTGGATGGGTGTCGCGGCACGTGAACAAACTGGGAATTCCGGCCACACCGCATCCGGATTGGGAATTCCACAACCGCACTGGCCCCGATTTTGCTGTTCACCAACGGCGGTTTGCGAAAGAGTGGGGATATGGAAAAGACACTCAAGCAGGACGAGATCGATGCGCTCTTTCAAGCGTCGGGAGCCAAATCCGCACAGGTCAAGCCCGAGGTGCGGGCCCGCGTGGTTCCGTACAACTTCGCCTCCGCAGGGCAGATTTCGACCGAACAGTTGCGCGCCATCAGCATGTTGAACGATCTGTTCGCCCGCAACCTTACGCACAATCTCTCTGCGTGGCTGCGAACTCGACTCCAGGTCAATCTGGTGTCCGCAGAGCAGATCACCTTCAACGATTTTCTCCTTCGTATTCCCGAAATATCCTATGTCGCCTCGGTTCGCCTGGAGCCGTTAGGCGCGCTTTCGGTCCTGCAACTGGATCTTGGCTTGGCCCCTTCCGTCATCGACCTGTTGCTGGGAGGAGAGGGGCAGGCAAGTCCATTGCGCGAGCTGACAGACATTGAGGAATCGATCATAGCCTCGCTGGTCGAAATCGTCTGCCGCGAACTGACGCTCGCCTGGCAGCCGGTTGGCCTCAGCTTCAATTTCGAGCGCCGCCAGATGCAGACCCAGGCGGCGCGCATCATGCCCGTCACCGAAAAGACTCTTTGCCTGAGCTTCGAAGTGCGTATGCAGGAGACCTCGGGGCTCATCAATCTGGCTTTTCCAGCGGTCGTTGCCAATACCATCCTGCGCCGCCTCACCGGCGAGTGGGGCGGGCGGCGACGCCACTCCAGCGATACCAGAGTTCGGATCGAGCAGAGTGCGCGCCGCCTCAACTTTGGCGCCACCCTACAGCTGCCTTCGGTGCGGATCGAGGCACGGGAACTCGAAGATCTGGCGGTGGGCAAACTGGTCCGGTTTAATCTGGCGGCCAATGCCAGCGCCGAACTGCGGGCCGGCGGACAGCATCTCTTTCATGCGCAGCCTGTGCAACTCGGACCGCATCGCGGCGCGCGCGTTGAGGCCGTGGTTGAAGACCAGGGACGGGCTGGATGATGCTGTCGCCGATACGCAAGTCTCCGGAGTCTGGCTGGCCGGGCTCCAAATTTAGAAAATCATGAATGACCCGGTCGTTAGCTCCGGAAAAGTTAAGGAAATCCCCAGAAGATGAGTGACAAGCCGAATTATCTCGATTGCTGGATTCGGGTGGCCACCAGCCTCTTTGCCCAGGCGCTGGTCGGTGAGCCGGTGCTCTCCGACGCGCTTCCCAAACCGATGCCGCCGGGTTCCTTTGGATTCGCGGCGACGCTTGAAGGCGATGAAGAAGGTCGCTTTGCTGTGGTGCTGGACGGCACACTAGCCGAGGCCACGCTTCTGGGTGATGGCGAGGACCAGAAGGCTGGGTGGGCCGAGCTGCTCAAAGAGGTCGCCGACGCCGCTGCCGGAGAGCTTCTGGCCAAGACCGGTAGAAAATGCCAGGTCAAGGCGATGACGCCCATTGAGGCCGAGAGCAAACTTTCCCGAGCCTTCCGGCTTCAGGCGGGCGACCGGAGTTGGCTGGTCCAGGTCAATAGCGAGGTAAGGCTTGCCAAGGCCGCCAAGCCGGCCGAGGCCAAAGCCGATCCGGCCAGCGCCACCGTACCCGCTCCGGGTGCGGGTGCAGCCCCCTCTGCCGGCCCGCGGCCTGGTCAGCCTGCTCCTCCTCCCCGGCCTGCACCGGACAACTTTTCACCCGCCACCGCCTCCTCGCCTGGGCTCTCCCCCGGATTGGCCTTGCTCCTGGATGTTGAGTTGGAAGCATCGCTCCGCTTTGGGGCGCGCGAGATGCCACTGGGCGAGATTCTCGACCTGGGGCCAGGAGATGTGGTCCAGCTCGACCGTCATATTAACGATCCCGTGGACCTGATCGTAGGCGACAAGATCGTCGCCAGCGGAGAAGTGGTGCTGGTAAATGGCAACTTCGGTCTGCGCATCACCCAGGTGGCAGAGCCGCAGAAACGGCTGGAGAGTATCCGATGCCTGTTCTAGACGATCGTAGCAATCACCAGCCCGAACTTCCGCCTCGCGGTCTCAAGCGCAGTACGCGAGCCTTCTGGTCTCAAACTCCGCTCAAGGACTTTGAGGAACAGTCGGGAGGAGTTGAGGGGCCAGTCAAATCGGAGTCGACTCCGCGTGAACCGGAACGCACACGGAAGGGCGCCGAAATGGCGACAAGGCAGCGCGGGCTGCTCCTCACCTGCGCGAACCCGCGTTGCGGCAGCGGATGGCTGCATCTCTGGCGCAGCCGTTCTGGGCCTGTCTTTGAAGGCGGATGGAATTGCTCCGCCGCCTGCACGTCGGCGCGAATCGAGGCCGCTGTGCGGCGGGAGACGGAGGGCAGAGGCATTGGAGAAGGCCTGACCGTCGGTATTCACCGCCACCGGATTCCCCTGGGACTCGTCATGCTGGAGCAGGGATGGATCACCTCTGAGCAATTGCGCAACGCGATGGAAGCGCAACGCTCTGCTGGCGAGGGACGGCTGGGCGAATGGCTGGTGACCAGTCAGGGGGTGCAGGAGCAACTAGTGACGCGCGCGCTGAGCCTGCAGTGGAACTGCCCGGTGCTGCCCCTCGATCGGTTTGATCCGGAGCAGATGGCAACGGCCCTGCCGCGGCTGTTTGTCGAGGCCTTTGGCGTTCTACCGCTGCGCGTGGCGGCCGGCACCATTCTCTACTGCGGTTTTGAGGATCGCCTGGACCCGGTGCTGACTCTTGCGGTCCAGCGTATGTCGGGCTTGCGGGTCGAGTCGGGCTTGGTGCGCGGGTCGCTGTTTCAGCCGGCTCATGCACGACTGCTCGGGGCGCGTTTTCCCCGCACAGAACTGGTCGAAGCGGCTTCGGAGTCTCCGCTGGTGCGCGCCTTGGCCAAGGCGGTCGAGCGCGTCCGCCCGGTGGAATCGAAGCTGGTTCGAGTCCATGACTGTCTCTGGCTGCGGATGTGGACCCGTCCGCAGACTTCGGCGCTGCCGGATCGCGCTTCTGTGGAGGACGTGATCGTTTCGCTCGCCGCCGATTGACCTCGCGAATAAAGCTCCCAGAAATTTTGCGGAATAATTCGTTCAAGACTCACCGGCAACCGCCGATAACTTTACCACTGAGGTAGCAACGAAATGAGTGAGATGCGTGTTCTGATTGTGGATGATTCCTCTGTGATGCGAAAGATCGTGGAGCGGTCGCTGCGCCAGGCAGGACTGAATCCTATGACCGTTTTTGAAGCCGGAAGCGGTGTGGAGGGGCTGGAAGTGCTCAGCAACCAGTCCGTCCATTTGATCCTTTCCGACATCAACATGCCTTCCATGGATGGCCTTGAGTTCCTGCGTCAGATCCGTGCCCGGAACCTAGCTGAAGGAGTGCCGGTCGTGATGATCACCACCGAATCTAGCGAAGAGCACGTCAAGCAGGCAATCCTGGCCGGGGCGCAAGGGTATATTCGGAAACCCTTCACGGCGGAGCAGGTCAAGGAGCGCGTCCTGCCTCTGGTGGCAGCAGTCGTGGGTGGCTAACGAGGCTGTTTGCTTCCCCGGAGGGCGATTGCGATGGCACTGAACGGAATTCGGATGGGCGCCGGCCGATGGCGCGGCGAGTCGAGTGAAATGGAGAACACGATGGCGCAATCTTTGCGAGAGAATTTGCATTTGGTTTCCGACCCCAGCAACCTGGACCTGAGCGTCGAAGAGGTCTTCAGCATGATGCTCGGCGCAGCCTGCCATCCGGTGGAGGAAGCGCCGGTTGAAGAAGATGAGACCATCACGGCGGTAGTGGGCTTCGGCGGCTTGTTGAGCGGGGCCTGTGTTTTTCGTTCCGGCGGTACGACGGCCCTTGAAATTGCCGGAAAGCTGACTGGAATGGAGTTTGCCGAGATCGACGATACCGTCAAGGATGCGATCGGCGAGGTCTGCAACATGCTGGCGGGCGCGTGGAAGGGCAGGATTCCGGATCTTTCCGCCAACTGCGGCCTTTCCATCCCTGCCGTCATCACTGGAAGCAACTACCAGATTCATGTGCAGGCACCGGAATTCAAACTGCACCATATCTATCGCTTCGAGAGTTCAAGTTTCGAAGTGACGATTATTTGCGACGGTTTGCAGTAGGCATCTCTCACGCTTTCCCAGCCTGGAGCGGCAGAAGCCCTGGAGCGGCAGCTCCGATTCCGCCCGGGCGATTTTCCTGGAGGCCGCGCTTTCACGCCGGCCATTGGCGTTGTCAAGGCCCGGGACCTCTGGGCTGAGACAACTCTTCGCCTGTCTCTGCGCGCGAGCCAGCCAAGCCACCCCTTCCTTCCTTGAGACCGCTCTAATCCAACTTCTCCAGTTTTGGACCTTGTTCTGCTCTCTATTCCGAGTAGAGGGCATCCTTCCATGGACAGTGGTTATTACGCGGCATTCGCAGGCTTGATCGCTCGCACCCAGGCGCTCGATACGGCGGCCTCCAATCTGGCCAATACTCAAACTGCCGGCTACCGCGCGGAACGCGAATACTTTCGCTCGATCCTGCTCGATCCATTGGGAAACGACGCTCAGACCGGCGGCTCGCAGTTGGGATCGACCGTCAACAACTTTGGAGTATTGGGCGGCGACCATCTAGACCAGACCCAGGGTACGCTCACGGCGACGGGCAATCCGCTCGACCTGGCTCTTGAAGGGCAGGGATTCTTCGCGATTCAAACGCCCGGCGGGGTGCGATACACACGCGACGGCAGCTTTCACCGCACACGCGATGGACAACTGGTGGCGGTCGGAGGCGAGCCCGTGCTTTCCAACCGCAGCCTGCCGATTCCAGTTCCGCCCGGCGAAGTTTCGATCGGATCCGATGGAGCGCTCTCGGTCAACGGCGGCACGGTGGCTACGGTTGGCGTCTTCACCTTTCCTGCGGGAACTCAGCTGACGCCAGAGGGTAAGAACCGTCTCGTGCCTCCCCCCAAAGTCACGGCCACCGTGACTACAGGGGCCGTGGTGCACCAGGGCGCTCTAGAAGCGGCGAACGAAGACGTGATTCAGGGCAGCCTCGACCTGATCATGATGCAGCGACAGGCGGAGACCATGCAGCGTGCGCTCACTATCTTTCACACCGAGTTCAACAAGACTGCGACCGAGGATTTGCCGCGCGTCTGACTGGCTTCGGTTCTCAATCCTTCAAGTCTGACTGTAATCTCACTGTTTTCAAGGAGTCCCAAACGTGATTCGAGCCATGTACACCGCCGCCAGCGGCATGAGTGCCCAGCAACTGAATCTGGATACGATCGCCAACAATCTGGCCAACTCCTCCACTACCGGTTTTCGGCAGCTTCAACTGCAGTTTCAGGACATGCTGTACCAGAATCTGATCACCCCTGGCGCGGCCCAGTCGCAAACCACAACCTCAGCCGGCTTGCAGGTAGGTCTCGGCACCCGCTCGCAGGCCACCGAGGTCATCATGACCCAGGGAGAGCTGAACCAGACCAGCAATCCGCTCGATCTGGCGATTGAGGGATCGGGCTTCTTCGAGATCCAGCGCCCCGACGGCACCATCGCCTATACCCGCGCGGGCAATTTCTTCCTCAATAACCAGGGCACCATCGTGACCACCAACGGCGATCCGCTGCTGCCGACGATCACCGTCCCGGCCAATGCCACTTCGGTCACGGTGACCCAGTACGGCGTGGTGAACGCCACCCTCCCTGGGCAGACCAATCCGACGCAACTGGGCCAGATTCAACTGGCAACCTTCGCCAATCCAGGAGGCCTGGAGCTGATCGGCGGCAATCTCTTGCAGCAAACGCTTTCCTCCGGCGACGCGGTGCTGGGCAATCCGGGTGGAACCGAGGGGCTGGGCCTGCTGCAGCAGGGCTACCTCGAGGCCTCGAATGTCGATGTGGTGACCGAGTTCGTGCAGATGGTGCTGGCTCAGAGAGCCTATGAGTCGAATTCAAAGGTGATCAAAGCCGCCGACGACATGTATTCGCAGGTCAATAACATGACCCGCTAAGTCTCGTGCGACGTATCCGAAGTCAGCAGGTATGTTCAGGGCCAGAGTCGATGCAGGAATGGAAAGGGCAGTGGAATGACGGAAGCCGATAGCTGTAAGGCAGGTCTGTGGCGCCAGTGGATGATGTCGACAGTGTATAAGTCGAACGCCGCCGTCTTCGCGGGAACGGTCGCGTTCGCAACTGCCCTGCTTGTATCCGGGCTGGCATTTGCTCGCGCTCCGCTTAACGAAAGGCAGGCTCCGCCCGCGCCAAACCGTAGGCCGGTAGTTCGTATTGAGGTTCGGGGGCCGGTGGCGCAGGCAGCGACGGGTGAATTTCTCAGCGGGTCTCAAGCACCTCAGCAGCGTGACATCGTCGACTCCTGGCTTGGCAATCGTTGGCGGTTCATCTCGGACGACCAACACCCGGAGTGGCCCGACCGCCTGGTGCTGGTCAGTTCAAGGGTTCCCCTGGCGCGCGTATCCAGTAGTCCACCGGCTTTGCCTCAATCGCAGAACGACCAGCCCGCGGCCGCACTCGTCCCTCCGAACCCGCCCTTGATTCGGGCCGGGGACCGTGTCACGGTGCTGCAGGAGACCGCGCTCGTCCGTGCGCGCCTTCAGGCCGTAGCGCTGGAGTCTGCAGTGGTGGGGCAGACTATGCGGGTGCGGCTTCTGGGGGGCATAGACACCCACACCGGCAACCAGGGCACGATTGTCATTGTCCGGGCTGATTCCGCCGACAGAGTGACATGGCTGGCGGTCGAAGGCAACCGGTAAAGCCGAAGATGACGGGTTTTGATTCTGGGATCAGAGGAAGGGAATTGAAGATGGTCACACCGCAGCAAGATTTTAGACGGACGACGGCATCGCGGAAGCAGCATTTTCGCCGGCTGTTCTGCCGTATCGCGGTTGCCCTGCTCTGCATCGCAACCCTGACATCGGCCGCGGACGCGCTCGGATTCCCCGGCAAGAATAAGGGCAACACCTCTGCGGACAAATCCAAAGCCACTCCCCCCGAAGAGGCGCTCAAGTCCTACATCCAGCGGGTGCGGACCCAGCACGACGCCGAAGTGCGTACACCCGGCGCTATTTGGATCGAACAGGGCAGGCTGGTGCGGCTTTCGACCGATGCCAAGGCCTTCCGCCTGCACGATGTGGTTTCCATCGTGGTAGGGGAAAGCGTGGCCGCCTCGACCGACGGCACAGTCAAGAACTCCCGTGCTTCGAGCTCCAGTTCCAGCCTTACAGGCATTTTCGGCAGCCTGAAATCGACCAGTCGCCTGTCGAATCTGCTGGGGCAAACCGCCGCTTCCGCCCTCAATGCGCAGGGCCAGAGCGTGACTAACTCGAGTTTGACCACGACGTTTGGCGCCGAAGTCATTGATGTGCTTCCCAACGGGATGCTGGTGGTGCAGGCTACGCGGCAATTGACATTTTCGCAACAAACCCAGCTCATCAAGTTACGAGGGCTCGTCCGGCCGGAGGATGTGAGCGCCCAGAACCAGGTGCAATCGACCGCCATGACCGATTTGGAGCTGGAGGTGACAGGTAAAGGCATCATCAACGACACCACCTACCGGCAGAATCCGATCTGGAGATTTCTGCAGAGGTTGTTGGTTTTCTGAGTGCTCTCTGGCCGCAAGTTGGGCAGCGGTGATGGAACGCGCAGCCTGGCGAATGCCAAGGCGTACACAACATGGATAGCGATTTGTGGTGGGAGTTGAGAGTGGCTATGAAATTCGGAATTGCGGGACGGATATCGATAAAGCAACGGAGCGCCGCAACGCTTGCCGTGGTCCTCGCTGGGGGGGGGCTCTTCGTCCAGGCTCAGACCGCCGGACAGGCGAATCCGCCGGCCCGCATCACTCTTGCTCCTCCCGCGGTAGCCAAGCCGGCATCACCGGCTCCCGCCGCCATCGCCTCAGTGTCCGACGCTTCCCGTCCGGCGTACGGAGATGCCGTGTCGGGGGCACAGGCTGCCCAACGGACACGTATCAAGGACGTGGCCTCGATCGAAGGCATTCGCGACAACCAGCTTATCGGCTATGGAATCGTCGTAGGCCTGCGAGGAACCGGGGATACGCAGCAGACAGTCTTTCCCATCCAAACCCTGCTCTCGACCCTGGAGCGGCTGGGCATAACCGTCCCCCAGACCGGCAACAACAGCGCGGCGAACATGCAGGTGAAGAACATGGCCGGCGTCTTTGTCGAAGCCACTCTGCCGGCCTTCAGTTCGACTGGCCAACAGCTGGATGTAACGGTCTCGTCAGCCGGTGACGCCCGCTCGCTCGAAGGCGGGGTATTGCTGATGACGCCTCTGTACGGAGCCGATGGCCAGATCTACGCCCAGGCGCAAGGGCCGCTGGTCCTAGGCGGCTATCAGGTTACGGGGGGCGGCAGTTCCAAGCAGGTCAATCACCCCACGACGGCCCGTTTGCCCTCAGGAGCCCTGGTCGAGCGCACGGTGCCCTTTGATCTGAAACAGATGAAGACCGTGAGCGTGATTCTCAACGACGCCGATTTTCACACCGCGGAGCGCATGGCCGGCGCCATCAATGCGGTTCTCAAAACCAATCGCGCGCGTGTGGCCGATAGCCGCCGGGTTGAGATTGTCGCCAGGGCGGACGAGGATCTCCCGGCGCTTCTGGATCAAATTGAGGCAGTCGAAATTGAAGTCTTCCCGCGCGCCAAAGTCGTCGTCAACGAGCGCACCGGGACGGTGGTGATTGGCGGCAAGGTTCGTTTGCAGCCCGTCTCCATCCTGCATGGCGGCCTGTCGATCAACGTGATCGTCGAAAATCAGGTCTCGCAGCCCAACTCGCTTTCGTCGGGCACGACACAGGTTGTCCAGCAGACTACCCTTCAAGCGCAGGATAAACCGGTAAACAGGATTGAGTTGAAAGAGGGCGCGACGGTCGAAGATTTAGTGCAGGAGTTGCAGGCGATTGGCGCGACAGCTCACGACGTGATTTCGATTCTGCAGGGTATGAAGGCAGCCGGCGCTCTTGAAGCCGATTTGGAGGTATTGTAATGAGTGACTTACGCACACCCCAGTTGACGCCCGTTGGGGCCGGGGCGAAGCTGGCCGACCCAGCTCCGGCTCCGTCTCCCAAGCTGGTCAGTGCGGCGCACGAATTTGAAGCTTCCATGATGAAGGAATTAATGGGGCCTCTCACCTCTGGCCACGATTCGTCGGACGACGACTCGGATGACTCTGGGGCGGCGCTCACATCCTTTGCCGGCGAGGCGCTGGGAAAGGCCATCTCCGAGCATGGAGGGTTTGGCATAGCGACCAAGATCCTGCACCAGTTGGCCTCCGTTGGTAACCATTCCGGGAAACCAACCGTACCGAGAGGCAGGAACGGAACTAACACGAATTCGCCAGTCCTATGACTATTGTTATTAGGAACAGCGACGATGAAAGGAGGAGGGAGAAACACTCATGAACGTTCGCAACGGTATCGAAAACTTATCCCAGATTCTTCCATCGCAGCCGGCACAGACTGCTGCGGCGACCAAAAACAAGTCATCGGCAACCACCGAACACACGGATACGGCTAATGTCAGCTCCGTCGGGACGCAGGTCGCGCAGTCGGCTGGCGACTCCGATGTCCGGTTGGACAAGGTTGTCGGCATTCAGGCTGCCTTGCAGGCGGGCACTTATCAGGTTCCGGCATCCGCAGTTGCGCAGAAAGTGATTGGAGCTCTTCTGTCGCCGGATGAGTAGCGTCGCACATGCCAGTCCGCGCTTTGCCCCAGGTGAGAGACCAAATTTTGGAGATCAGCAGAATGGTAATCAGAGGGAAGG
>Ga0182030_10021390_pt1 | contig 12120 bp, 9 predicted proteins | sample 812S3MmetaG_FD_121299 | JGI IMG/M metagenome (GOLD analysis project Ga0182030, IMG submission 121299) | Permafrost microbial communities from Stordalen Mire, Sweden - 812S3M metaG (Illumina Assembly) | ecosystem: Environmental > Terrestrial > Soil > Wetlands > Permafrost | place: Sweden...
CCACCGTCGAGGACCATCCGGTCGGCCTCGATACGCAGCAGGTGGCCCATCCGCACGATGTCGGTGATGCGGCGCAGCTGCTCGAGCTCGAGGCGGGTCACCGTCGCGCAGCGGTACATGGTGGGGCGGATCGCCGGATCTATCCGCAGCAGGGTTCCGGCATCTTCGAGTCGCGCAAACAGATCATCGACCGACACCGCGTCCCTGATGGCCTGCAGCTGTGCGGTGAAGACGGCCTTGACACGGTCGCCGAACACCGATCCCGGCTGGATCGTCGCGCGATCCAGCAGCCAGGAATCCCGCGGCATGATCCAGGTCAACCGGTCCGGCGCGACGCCGTGGCCCAGCAGCCACAGACAAGTGTCGATGCCGGTCTTGCCGGCTCCGACGATGACGTAGCGCTCATGCGCGGCGAGCCGAGGTAGGTCGTTGGGCGGGATGCAGTCGATACCGGGCGCCACCCGGTAAGACGGCGGGCGCATCGAGGGAACCACCACGCGCATGTAGGTGGCGTCGACGACGCGACGCGCCACCACGGCGTGTTCGGCGCCCGCCAGCGTGGTGAAGCGGCCCGCACCCAGGTATTCGCTCATCGGGAAATAGCTGACCTGACCGGTCGGCAGCAGCCGCTGACGCATGACGTGGTCGTAGTAGGCGCAGACCTCGCCGGCGGTCGCCAGTTCGTAGAGCCCTTGGTTCCAACCGACTTGGTCGATCGTGTCGCTGCCGAGGTTCAGCGAATTGACGCCGTAGAACGCCGAGGGCTGATGCAGCCGGACGAACGGATAGGCGGTAGTCCAGTGCCCGCCAGGCTGGTGGTTGCGGTCGACCAGCACCACGCTCGCCCGTGTCTCAGACACGAGCGTGTCGATGAACGCCATACCCATGGCCCCGGCGCCGACGACCAGGTAGTCGGCCTCGATGCTGTGCATACCGGGTACAGGCTAACCCGATTTGCCAGCCGCACGGGGATAGCAGTTACAGCACTCGGGCCTCGACCACGCTGAGCGGTGAAGCGGTTCGCACCACCCGGGTCATCTGCAGCCCGGCTTGGCTGAGCAGGGCTGCATACTCGTCGGCCGTACGTTCGCGGGCGCCCAGATTCAGCAGCATCTCCAAATCCACCCACTTGCCGGGGAAGTCGCGGTCGTGCTTCGGGATGACCAATTCGACCAGCAACACCGCGGCCCCGGGACCGGCCGCCGCGCGAACGTTCCGCAGGATCCGCACCGCCTTTTCGTCGGGCCAGTCGTGCACGATGTTCTTGAGAATGTAAGCGTCCCCACCGGAGGGAACGCTGTCGAAAAACGACCCCTCCGCGATCCGCACCCGGTCGGCGACCTGGTGCTCGCGCAACAGGCTTGGGGCCTCCGCGACAACCCGCGGCAGGTCGTACAGGATGCCGCGCGAAGCCGGTGCGCCCGCCAGGATGGCGGCCAACAGCGGACCATGCCCACCGCCCACGTCGACGATCGTGGGGTAGGCGCCGAAGTCGTAACCGGCGACCACCGGCCCGTCCGTCAGCTCCGAGACACTGGTCATGGTCTGATTGAAAAGTTCGGCGAGCTCGGGCTGCCCGGCGAAGTAATCAAAGCTCTCCATGCCGCGCAACGCAGGGACGACCGTGCTGCCGGTTCGGATCGAATCCACCAGCAGGGTCCAGCGTTCGCGCTGCTCCCCCGACCCATAGAACCGCGCCGCGGAATTCATCGAGATCGGTGCATCGGAACGCAAAGTGGCGGCAAGGGAATTCAGCTCATAGCGGCCGTCGCGGCGATGACGGAAGATGCCCTTGCCGATCAAAGCTCGCAGCAGCCGGCCTAGCGCGTCGGCGTCCGCGCCCACCCGTGCGGCCAGCACCTCGATCGGCAGCGGGCCGTCGGTGAGGGCATCGGCGACACCGAGTTGGGCCGCCACCGTGATCGCCTGCGACGTCCAGGTGGCAACGATCATCTCCATCATTGCGGCCGGCGCGGGCATCAGGCGTTGATGGAGCAGATTCAGGTAGTGGCGGATCCACTCGACAACGCGGGCCAGCTTGGCGGGCGGCACCGTAGTGGCCGGCATTGATTTATTCATGGGCAGGGACAAGACGGGCGGTCGTCGCGGGCCGGAGGTCTCGGCTGGCCGCCGCGGATATCCGGCGATGACTTACCGAACGCAGAAACGCTGTCAAGACCCAGGTCATGAACCGGTCAGAGATCATCGCCGCCGGTCTCAGCACACCCTCACTGCGAGACACTTGCAGCGTGGTCACGAAAGACACCGCCTTGACCCTGCGTCGCCTGGTGTTCTCGTACCAGCGCAGCGCGCCCGAGAGGTCACCGCTGTTGGCGCGCAGCCCTTTCCGGCCAAGATCCGAAAGCGCTCTGCGCAACACCATGGTGTCCAGCAGCGCTTGATTGGTGCCTTGCGCAAGGGTGGGCGCCATCGTGTGCGCGGCATCGCCGAGCAACGTCACCGCGCCCTGGCCGGAACGAGGGATCGGATGCCGGAAATGCGGGAACGGCGAACGGGCCAGATCCTCGTCGGTCAATGTCGCGAGCACGCGATCGACCGGTTCGGACCAGCCACTGAAATGTGATCGGATCATGTCGATCGGACGTCCCGGTCTCACGAAATCGGGCGCCCATGGCAAGTCGAACCACCACTGCACATCCGATCCCCCGGCCGGCCATAGGCCAAGGCTTCCGTGCTCACCGATGATCATGTGTGCGACGTGCTTGTCGGCGAGGCTTGGCAGGCTGATCATTCCCTGCCAGCTGCACCAGCCGGTCGGCTCCGCGGCGGGCGCGCCAACGATGTCCCGAACCACCGAGTGCAGACCGTCGGCACCGATCAACAGATCTCCTTGCGCCCAGCTGCCATCCTCGAACTCGAGCCGAACTCCGTTGTGCGTGCTGACGACCCCGACCGCACGGGCATTGCACCGGATGCGATCGGTCGGAAAGCCTGCCAGCAGCCGTTCAAGCACGACTCGACGTGGGACCATCCGCACTGGCGCGCCCAGTCCGTCCGCGATCGCTGCCAGGTCCACGGTGCTGACCGGGCGACCCGAGGGTGTTACGACCCGCAGGGTGGAGAGCAGCTGACCCGCCCCATCCATATCGACCCCGAGCTGCTCCAAAACCGTTGCGCCATTGGACCAAATGGTGACGGCCCCGCCAGCTGCCTTGACATCCGGCCGCCGTTCGAAGACGGTGACGTCGTGGCCGTCGCGCAATAGACCCCGGGCAATGGAAATGCCGCCCACACCGGCACCGACCACCAGGATCCGAAGCGACCGGGTGGGCCGGCCACTGGGCACTGACATCAGATTCGCGGAACTCACTTCAGTCCTCTGCGTGCCGCTGGTAAGACCATCGCTCAAGTCGCGCTTGCAGTTTCAGCAGCCCAAGTCCAGCGAACGACGCGCCGACTGTAAAGTAGACGGTCAGCATTGCGTTCATCTCGAAACCTCCTACTACTAACACGTAGGACATCGACGAGAAGTTCACCGCAGCACCGGATTTAGCTTCAATTGTCGCACGGTCATCGCGAGTTTGCCACTGCGGCCAATACCGCTTGGGTGGACACTCGGCTTCCGACGGTGATCCGAGCAGCGCCGTCAGGGTAGTAGCGGGCCTTCAGCGCGGTGTCGCCGAACACCTCTCGCCAGGGTCGCCCGACGGCCGGCAGGTAGACGAAGTTGGCGTGCCCGTCGGTGGTGTATATGCCCATCGCCCGAAGGCGCCTGCACAGGTAATCCCGCTCACCGGTGATGCGCAGAATGCGTTGCCGCAGTTGGTCTTCAGCGTCGTAGGACGCCGCGACAGCGGTCAGGCTGGTGATGCCCATGCCGAATGGCAATTGCATCCCCCACAGGGTCGCGGCCAGTTCCGTTGACGCGAAGCCATACCCGATACGAAGTCCGGCCAGCCCATAAGCCTTAGAGAACGTCCGCAACACCACGACATTCGGAAAGCGCCGGATCAGCTCCGGTCCGTCGACGCGATGCTGGTGGGCGACAAACTCGATGTAGGCCTCGTCCAGCAGCACGACCGTGTCGTCCGGCACCCGCCGCAGGAATCGCTCCACATCTGCGACAGGCTCCAGGGTCCCGGTCGGGTTATGCGGCCGGCACAAGACGACGACGCTGGCGTCCGCCGCCGCCGCGGCCATCGCCTCCAGGTCGTGGTGGCCGCGCTTGTCGAGCGGAATAGTGACCGATGTCAGGCGGGCCATCTGGCTAAAGATCGGATATCCGTCGAAAGTCGGTTCGCTCAGCACAATCCGATCGCCGGGCCGCGTCACCGCATGCAGGACCTGCATCACCACCCCGCTGGCACCCGCTCCCAGCACGACCTGCTCCTCGCAGACCCCGATGTGACCGGCGATCAAGCGGCGCAGCCGTTCGGGCAGGAACTCCGGATACCGGTTGGCGGCATCGATCGAGCGGATCAGTGCCGAGCGCACCGCCGGCAGCGGCGGAAACGGGTTCTCGTTGAGCGACAACGCAAATGAATCAGTCGCGTTCGGCAGCGCGTCGAGTATCTCCGCGGTGGCGGGGCTCGCTTCTAGCAGGGGTAACATCAGTCTCTTCCTCCCCAGCGGACCGCCGCTGCACCGGCGAAGTCGCCGGCGTGCGCGAAGGCGGCCATCATCACGATGTCGCCGGCTTTGACCTGACCGTCGGAGATCGCACGATCCAGGTTGATCGGAATGCCGGCGCCGAACAGGTTGCCGCAGTCGTCAAAGGTGTCGCGATGACGTGCGGGCGGCAACTCGAGCGCTTCACGCCAGTTGCGCAGGAACACCTTGTTGGGCTGATTGGTGACCAGCAGGTCGATGTCCTTGGACGACAGCCCGATTCGATCACAGACAGCCAGCGCGACCTCGGGAACCTGACGATTGCCGCGGGCCAGTACCTTCATGATCTTCGTTTCGGTGAACCCGATGCTGCCCTCACCGGGGCCGGGCTGCCACCACTTGCGGGGCGGGTCGATGGCGAGCGTCATGTCGCCGGCGTATTCGCCGTAGGTGCGGCACTCGATGTCGAGGATGGGCGACTCGTCTGACACAGTGACCAATCCGACCGCAGCGCCGTCGCCGGGCACCGACGACTGCGCCTTGCAGCGTACCCCGGGCTGGTCGAAGATCTGGCCAGCGGCGTTCTGCGCGACCGCGATCAGCGCGGTGCGCCCTTGTCCGGATGCCAGCAGTTGACGGGCCACCTTGAGACCCAGCACGAACGCCGCGCAGCCACCGTTGTGCAGATCCAGCACCCAGGACGGGCGCATGCCCAGGCGGTGCGCGATGGCGCCGCCCCCACCGTAGAACGGGATGTCGGGCATTTGCGCGTGGGTGATCAGGACGTCGACGTTGGCGATGGCGTCCTGGCCGTGCCGGTCGATCAGGCCCTGGGTGGCTCGCTCGACCATGTCGGTCGCGGTTTCGTCCGGCCCGACATGATGGCGGAACTTGGGAGCCCGGAACATCAGGTTGGCCGCCAGGTCGTCCGAACCGGCGAAATTGGCGTAGTAGTCGGCGCCGATCGGCTCTCCGGGCAAGTAGGTGGAAATGTCGGTCAGGCTGACGGTGGGCTGATTCATGATGCACTCATCCAGGCCGGCTTGATCGGCAGTCCGTTGCGGTGCCGGTATTCGGCAATTGTCTTGAGGTTGTTCAGTTCCAGCGCGTGGCCGGCGCCGAACAGGTCCCAGAAGTCGCCCACCCAGCCGGTGCGCTGTGGCGGGGCGGCGTCGGGGTACGGGTTGTCGTCGTAAAACGGGTGACGGCAATTGGTCCACAGCACAACGGATCCGGGCTTATTGAGGATCACTTGCGCGTCCAGGACCCGCATCAGGTAAATCATCCACAGGTGCTTGCCCTGGTCCCAGGCACAGTGATAGTCCACGGTACGAGCCTGCGCGTTGGCCACCGTGCGGGTGTAGATCTCGGTGTCCGGAAGCAACCGGTCGTAGGCCAGCCAGAGCCCGGACTCCTCGGTGGGAGTGAAGTCACGCAGGGTATAGGTCCACTCCTCCAGGCTGCGGGTGTCGGCCAGGTATTCGAACAGCTCGTCGGGCGGGCAGTCGACGTAGTCGTTGACCGTGCAGTACTGGCCGAAGACCTCCTCGTGCGGGTACACCGACCGCATCTTCTCCATGAACATCGGCGCGGTCTCTTCCAGAGGCGTGGTCTCAATACGGACCAATCCCTCGATCGGCTCGGTGCTGCCGCTGTGCACGGCGATATCGTCAAGCGCTGCTAGGGACATGAAAACTGCTCTCCTTCGACATTGTGATTTGTTGTTCGACAAGGTTTTTTGTCGGTTCTTTGTTCAGAAATGCTGCAAATGGCGGGATTTCGTCAGCAGCACACTCGACGCTGATTACGGACGGACCGTCGACGGCCATTGCCCATTCCAGTGCCGCGGGTATTGCGTCGATGTCGGCCACGTCGACCGAAGACAGCCCGGGGAACATGCTCGCCAGGCCGGCCCCCAGCTGGCTGGGAGTGAACCGGTTGTAGCTGTACAGGTCGTCGTAGAACAGCTGTTCACGGGTGACGCACATGGCGTGGGCGTTGTTGTTGAACAGTACGAAAGTCATCGGCAGCTGATACTGCACCGCGGTGTGTACCTCCATGCCGTGCATGAAGAATGCGCCGTCCCCGGCTATCACCACGGTGCGCCGGCCAGGCCCATTGAGCCCGCGTGTGCGGCCGAACGCCATTCCGATACCGGCACCGAAGCTGTAGCCCATGCCGCCCATGCCGAGCGCGACCGCGAACCGACCGTCCCGGCGGACGGGGAGGTGATGGATAGCGGCTGCACCGGTGTTGCCGGCGTCGACGACGATGTCGGTTCCATCGGGCAACACCTGATCAAGCACGGCCATGGCATCGCGGTACCGCACGCCCGCGCCGGCGAAGGCTGGCGGACTGAGTTCGGCGTGCGCCACGAAATTGGGTACGCGCAGTCCCCTTGGCCGCCCATGACCGGACAACGCCCGGGTCAGCATCGTCAGCGATGCTCGCAGATCTTCGGTATGCACGTGGGTGCACGGCAGGTACGGGGGTGCCGAGCCGATCGAGAGTGTCTGCACCGCCGCGAGCGCGTCGTCGAGGCCGGCGCGTGCGGTCACCGACAGTCGGGTCCCGACCACTAGGCACACCGCGCTCGCGGCCACCGCGTCGGCGATACCGGGATGGCCCATCACGCCCGTCACACCGAGCGAGGATGACGAACCTGAGCCTGGTGTGCCGGCTACATCTTTAGCGTCGGGCACACATGCCACTTGCGCGCGCAGCACGGCCCGCAGCTCCTCGAGCTCGGACCGGGCGTCATCGCGAGCCACCTGCTCGCCGGCGATGATTGTGATAGGCCCAGTCGCTCGGCGCAGAGCGCGCACGATCGCATGGGGATCACCGGCGCGCGCTCCGGGGCGCTCGAAGCCGCGCGGGTCAATACCGCCGTGGCCATTGACGCTGACCGTTGCCTGCTGAATGTCCTTGGGCAGCAACAATACTGCTGGACCGCCGGTGCGCGCGGCCGCGATTGCCTTCGGCAACGCCGTGATGATGTCGGCGGGTGTCAGCACCCGCTGGCAGAAGACGGACACGGCAGAAAACAACGCCTCGGCGTTCAATGAGCCGTTGCGGCCACTGGTGTCTTGAAAGCTGCCCTGACCGTCCATCGTGGTCGCGGGCTGACCCACCAATGCCAATACCGGCACCCGGCTGGCGAATGATTCCCCGAGGCCCGGAATGAGATTGAGGGCGCCCCCGCCAGACGTCGCCGCGACTACTCCCAAACCAGAGCCGCTGCGGCTGTACCCGTCGGCCATCGTGGCCGCGGAAAACTCGTGCTTGGCCAACACCGCGGTGATGTCCGAACAGAAATGCGCGGCATCGTAGAGATCTTCGATGTTGGCGCCGTCGACACCGAATATGTAATCGCTGTCGACTCTCGCGAGGTGCTCGACGATATGGTCGACCACCCTCTGTTGCCTTGGCATATGCCCCACCTAACTTGTTATGCCGGTAGTACGACGTGCGGGCGACTTCGGTTCACTCGCGGGCGAAATTTACAGCGAACCGTCCTGGGGCACCTGGCCGTGTTCGATGGAAACCGTCTGCACAGAAGCGATTTGATCGACACGTGTCGAATTGCTCGCCCGTCACGCCGCGGCCTTGTCGTCGTCGACTAAGCCGGGGGCGGATGGCCGTGACGGTCATAGGCCGGACCTCCCGCCTTGAGTTCAACGCCTGTTGAACTCAACGTTAGGCGTGGCCCCTGGCGGTGTCAACAGTTGTTGAATACACTGGGTGCCATGCCGGCGAAAGTGCGTGATGGAGAAACCACCCGGTCGACGATCCTGGCCACCGCGCGCTCGCAGTTCGGCGACCACGGCTTTGAACGCACCACCATCCGCTCCGTCGCATCCGAAGCCGGCGTAGATCCGGCGCTCGTCATGCACTACTTCGGCAGCAAGGCAGAACTATTCGCCGCCGCCTCCCGATTCGACATCAAATTCCCCGATCTCTCGAACGTCGCACCCGACCGCATTGCCGACGTGCTGCTGCCGATGTTCATCACCGTCTGGGGACCCCAGGGACCGTTTCTCCCGCTACTGCGCGCGGCCGCGACCAACCGGGCCGCCGCGGATGCCCTGCTCGAGGTGTTCGTCGGCCAGGTGGCCCCCGCGCTGGCCGCGGTTGTCCCCGACCGCGCCGCCGAGCGAGCCGCGCTGGTCGGATCCCAACTGCTCGGACTCGCGGTGGGTCGCTACATCCTGTGCATCGCGCCGCTCGTCGGCATGGACGACACCCAACTCATCGAATGGCTGCGACCGGTACTCGCTCACTACCTGGCAGACCCGGCGCCTCGGTGAACCGCAGGCGGTTCTGGATCGTGTGACTGCTTGGGACCCCACGTCCTCGCCACCGAAGAAGACGACCGGAGATCATGACTAAAGAGACCCAGTACAGCCCGGATGCCGTTGTGATCGGCGCCGGGCCCGCCGGTCTGGCCGTCGCACGCGAGCTCGATCATCAGCATGGCATCAAAGCGCTCGTTCTCGACCGCGCAACGGCCCCGGCGATTTCGTGGCGGACGCGCTACGACAACTTCCGCCTCAACACGACCGGGTTCTTGTCACATCTTCCTGGACAACGGATTCCCTTGAACGCCGGCCGTTGGCCGACCAAGGAGGACATGGTCCGCTATTTCGATAGTTACGTTGCGCGGCAGAACATCTCGCTCCTGCTCGGGTGTGAAGTCCACCGCGTCGACCGGGGCCGCGGAGTCTGGCAACTTAACACGTCGTCGGGTGAAATCCGAACCCCGGCAATCGTGCTCGCCACCGGCAACTACAGCGCACCCACCATCCCGGCGTGGCCTGGACTCAGCGGCTTCAGCGGCGAGATCGTTCACTCCGGGGACTTCACCAACGCCTGGCCCTATCGTGGCCGCGACGTCCTCGTCGTTGGCGCGGGCAATTCGGCCGCCGACATCGCTGTCCAGCTCGTTAACGACGGCGCGGGACGGATCTGGCTTGCGGTACGCACACCGCCGCACCTGGTGAAGCGGGCCATGGGACCGATTCCATCGGATATCTTCCTTGAGCTGTTCTCGAGGGTCCCCGCGCGCATGGTCGATCCGCTGATCGCTCGCATGTATCGCCTGATATGGGGTGATCTGTCGGCCTACGGTTTCCGGCGCCCGTCGCTCGGGCTGAAGGCGACAGTGGAAACACGAGGCCGTATCCCGACGCTGGCCGACGAGCTGCTCGACGTCGTGCGGGCCGGGTGCGTCGAGGTCGTCGGCGCCGTCAAGGCGGTCGAATCCGACCGCGTGATCCTCGCCGACGGCACATCCGTGGCGCCGCAGGTGATCATCTCCGCCACCGGGTTCGGCACGGATCTTGACGGGATGGTCGGACATCTTGGCGTCCTCGACGAGCACGGCAATCCGCACGGCGGCTTTGCCGCACACGTCGGTGACGGAATGTTTGCGATCGGATACGGCATTCCACCTAATGGCCCGCTCCGGGCGATCCGCCTGCACGCGACGCCATTGGCCGCCGAAGTCGCGCTCTACCTGGAGCGAACTGGTCCAGTTCAGCAGTGTCGAACGTTTGACGGCGGCATCCCGGGAATCCAGTCGGTGACGGCGCACGCGAAAAGCATGGGGGCGCAATGATTTTACTTTCCGCCGAAAGGACCTTCTTTCGTGGCGCAGACGGTTACGAAATGGCCCGTCGGGAAACGGTGTGGAATGGCCTTCTGCCGGAACGTTTTCCCGATGTAATCGTGCAGGCGCGCGACACCGACGACGTGATCGCAGCACTCCGTTACGCGCGGGACAACGGACATCATGTGGGCGTGCGTTCGGGTGGGCACAGCTGGGCGGCCAGTCACCTGCGCGACGGCGGTCTGCTGCTCGACGTCAGCCGCCTCGATCAGTGCACCGTCGATCCGGATCGGATGAGCGCAGACGTCGGCCCAGGCAAAGTCGCCAGCATCTTTGCGGCAGAACTGGACTCGCAAGGATTGTTCTTTCCCGCCGGCCATTGCGAAGGCATATGCCTCGGCGGCTTTCTTCTGCAGGGCGGCTACGGCTGGAACAGTCCGGTGCTCGGCCCGGCATGCGAAAGCGTGCTTGGAGTAGAAGTCGTCACCGCCGACGGGGAGCAGCTCTACTGCGACCCCGAAAACCATCCAGACCTGTATTGGGCGGCTCGCGGCTCTGGACCCGGCTTCTTCGGTGTGGTGACCTCCTTCAAGCTGCGGGTTTACCCACGTCCCGCGGCCTGGGGCACCTGCCTGTACATGTATCCGATCGAGGTCGCCGACGAGGTGTTCACCTGGGCACGCTCGATCGTTTCCGAGCTCGACGACCGGGTCGAGCTGCAGATCCACACCGGGCGGAGCTTTCCGGGATCCGGGCTCGACCAACCCGGCATCACGATCGCCTGCCCGGTATTCGCCGACTCGGAGGAGGAGGCGGCGAAAGCGCTTGCCCCGCTGGGCACTTGCCCGGCCATCGATAAGGCGATCGTCGCGCTTCCCTATTCGCCGACAACTTTGGCCAATTGGTATACCGCCGTGATGGCCAGCTACCCGCAAGGGCATCGCTATATCGCCGACAACATGTTCACGTCGGCTTCCGCAGAAGAACTACTGCCGGGCATCCGCAAAATTATCGAAACCATGCCACCGCACCCCTCGCACTTCATTTTCACGGGCTGGAAGACGTCGCAGGAGCGAGCCGACATGGTGTACGGCGTGGAAGACGAAATCTACCTGGCGCTCTACACCATCTGGGAGAATCCGGCCGACGACGAAAAGTACCGCGACTGGGCCGCATCGAACATGGCGGCCATGTCGCACTTGGCGACCGGCATATCGCTCGCCGACGAGAACCTGTGCCGCCGTCCGGCGCAATTCATCAGCGAATCGAACATGGCACGCCTCGATAAAGTGCGCGCGGCCTACGATCCGGACGGTCGATTCCACAGCTGGATGGGCGGCGTCTGACCGCTGGCTCTCAGCTAACCCCGGCGCCGGTGTGCCGCGGGTGAACCAAACGGTCGCGTCAATCGTTTTACCAGCAAGGAGGTGAATCCAGTGTCTATTCTCACCAGCACTGGCGGTTCACCATCGCCGGCAACATAACTGTCGACCAGAGCCGGACGGCATTGGCCCGCAAAGAAGTTCAGTTCGCTGAGCCGGCCGATTGCGAATATCTGACCTACCAGGAGATGAGAGTTACACGATGATGCCGCTACGGCGGCCCGGGACGCCGCGCGGCGGTGACCTTTCCGGGCACGACGAATACGCGATGTGGGATGCCGCATACGTGCTGGGATCACTGTCGCCCGTCGGACGGCGGGAATTCGAAGCGCACCTGGCTGGCTGCTCGTTGTGCCCCAGCGCTATTGGTGAGCTCAGCGGCTTGCCGGCTCTCCTGTCGCGGCTCGATCGTGGAGACATGGCTGCGATCGACGAGGCAAACCGCCGTGACGTCGACCCGCTGCCGCCCGACGAGCTGCTGCCGACATTGCTGGCCAAGGTGAACTGGCGGCGGCGCCGGTCCCGCATCGTGACATGGACGGCTGGTGCCGCCGCAGCCGC
>Ga0182030_10021391_pt1 | contig 12120 bp, 7 predicted proteins | sample 812S3MmetaG_FD_121299 | JGI IMG/M metagenome (GOLD analysis project Ga0182030, IMG submission 121299) | Permafrost microbial communities from Stordalen Mire, Sweden - 812S3M metaG (Illumina Assembly) | ecosystem: Environmental > Terrestrial > Soil > Wetlands > Permafrost | place: Sweden...
CGCATCCGCGCGAACATCAAAGTCCAGAACGCGCGCCAGGAACAGGCGCTGGCCAATTACGAGAACACGACGTTGCTCGCATTTGAAGACGTTGAGAACGCGCTGACGGCCTACGCCAAGGAACAAATCCGCCGGCAGCAGTTGGAGGCTGCGGTCACGTCCAGCGAGGAATCCTTGCGCCTGGCAAATCAGCTTTATGCCAACGGCCTGTCGAACTTCATCAACGTGCTCGACGCCGAACGCTCGCTCTATCAGGCCCAGGACGCGCTGGTGCAAAGTGACCGCACCATTTCGGCAAATCTGATCGCGCTTTACAAATCGCTCGGCGGCGGCTGGGAAACGCTGGATCGTCAGCCCCAGCTCGCGTCGGCAACGACTGCAAAATGATCTTCGCAATATGAACCTTAATCGGAAAGGCGAGACGATGAACGACATCAAACGACTCGCCATCAATACTGGCGGCGGCGACTCGCCAGGACTGAACGCCGTCATCCATGGGGCCGTCTATGCCGCGCGCAATCACGGTTGGGAAATCTTCGGCATCCGCGATGGATTCGATGGATTGCTCCATCCTGAAGCAATCCCGATGGCGGGCTGATGAAACTGACGCGCCCGGCTGTTCGCAACATCGCGCACCTCGGCGGCACCATTTTGGGCACGAGCAATTACGGCAATCCGTTCAAGCTGCACGCGCCGCAGCCGGATGGTTCGTTCAAGGAAATTGACCGCAGCGACGAACTGGTGCGCTCGTTCCGGGAACACCGGCTCGACGCGCTCATTTCCATCGGCGGCGACGGTTCTCCAGCGACCGCACCATTGCCGAGTATGCCAGGGAGATTTGGCACGCCGGACTGTTTTTGAACGGATAGGGAGCAGGTGGAAGTTACGCAAAACCGGCCAGGGTTAAACTTTGCTGGCATTTCTGCAGTCACTTTTGCACTAAACTTTCACAACTAATTTACACCCAAGTGTCTGAGAATGGTGGCTGGGGGCGGAATTGAACCGCCGACACAAGGATTTTCAGTCCTCTGCTCTACCAACTGAGCTACCCAGCCATCGCATTGAAAACATTGAGTTTTTCTATTGTTTTCAACCCTCTGTTTTCGCGTTGCATCCCACCATTGTATCCCTTATAGTGTTTCTGTCATGAATGCACTATCTGAAACCACAACGGCGGGAGCACAAAGCGCCCCGAAAACAAAGCACAACGACAACTTGTCCACAGACGGCAAATGGAAATCGTTTCCGAAAGTTCCAAACCTGCTGCAATACGTCGTTGCTGGCACATACTACGCACGTTGCAAAGTGAATGGCAAGCCTGTTCGCGCCTCGCTCGAAACAGATGTTTTCACCACCGCCAAACTCCGCCTGCCGGACAAGCTCAAAGAACTGCGAAAACCCAAAGCACAAGTCGGCACATTCGCGGACGGACGCATTAAATATGAGACGGAAACCAGCAACGGTTACACATCACGCAAAAACAGATTAGTGAAGCTCGCGCCCTTGAGCATTGCATATCGCCTACGATGCCTTGAGTGTTTGAGGCGTTCTTTGGTTGTGTGTTTATTCCATCCAAATAAGCCGTGGAAAGAATTAAGCGAGCAAGCCCGGCAGGATGCGTTTGTAAAACTGGACGCAATGAAGGCCAGTGATTTTGTGAAAGCACATTGCGAGGCATGGCAAGCCCGCTATTCGGATCAGTATTCGCCATCAGTTTTTAACAACACTGTGAATACCTTCCGCCGTGTTCTCGAATTGGCAGGACTCCCACACGACGATAATCCCACTTACAAAATCGGGCGCATGGACATTCTTGAAAAGCCGATCCGGTTGCCAAGCCCTGAACAATTTGACCGCATCATAACTCTGGTCGAAACTTCCGGCGCAGCACAGGCGAAAGATTGCGCGAATCTCATCCGATTTCTGGCATTCACCGGCACGAGAATCAGCGAAGCAAAACAAGCAATATGGACTGATGTGGACTGGCAGGAAAACACGCTGGAGATTCATTCCGTCAAAGTGAGAAGCGGACACGATCAAAATGTGAACCGGAAAATACCGCTGAATACCGCATTGAGACAATTGCTTGAACGGCTTCAACAAAAACAAAACCTGAAGCCCGGAGACCGCATTTGCAAAGTTTCTGAATGCCAGCGGAGCCTCGACCGCGCCTGCAAGTTGGCACAGTGCAAACGGCTCACCCATCACGATCTGCGGCATTACTTCGTTACAAAGTGCCTGCAAGCTGGCGTTGACGTTTTCACGCTGGCAAAATGGGTTGGACACCGCGACAATGGGAAATTGCTTCTGAAAGTTTATTCACACTTGCAGGCAGAACATTCGCAAGCAATGGCAACGAAGGTTACATTTGGAGCCAATAGTGGAATTCAGAAATCTCCATAATGAGACTCCCGCTGCGACCAACTCACGTTTGCGAAGGCAAAAAATGCGGTGAAAAAGTTTGCGAATGTGCTTGGCAAATGCCGGGGAAGGGGGAAAATCGAAACGTCATGCAGCACAGTTTTCAAAAACGGATGTAAAACCAAAACACAAATCAATTTGCGTAGCTTTGCTACGGGTCAGCTAGGAAAACCGCGAATTTTCACTCACAAGACCGTCAGGCACGCGCCCACTGGGCGCGGCTTGGCGTGCTTCTTGTGAAGGCGCTTCGCGGTGCCTCTAGCTGGGGTGCGTTGAGTCCGCGCCTTTTCCGTTTCCGAAGTGCCGCAATGAAGGAAAAAATGAAATCAATCAGAAATCTCCTTGCCCCATTATTTATCCTCGGTGGATTCGTTGCTTTGTGCAGCCTGCTCCACGCGCAGCAAACCGCGACGCCAACCCAGAGCGGAAAGGTTTTGACAACGGCCACCACGGATGTCAGTGCGCTGTCGGATTTGGAGGTGGAAGTGAAAGCCATCGAAATGACGACCCCGCTGCCGGCCTCCGCCGCGCCGGTTGCCGGCAATTTTTACTCCACCCAGCATCTGCCCGGCACGGCCAACGAATGGCCCCCGCTGCCGGAAAATATCAAGGGCACGCCAATTTGGCCGTTGGGAGGGGATTTCTATCTGCTTGATGACGCCACCGTGTCATACAATCCGCCCGCGACAAAGAAGCTGACGGCAAGCGGGACACAGATGATGGCGAGCTTATCGCCGGACGATGGCGGCGATACCAATGGGGTCGTTGGCGAAGCGTTGTCGAGCTACACACCGCTCAATCTGGCTGCCAGCACCAATCTTTGGCTGGCGATCACGAATCTGGCGAACGGCACGGCATATTTGATGTTGAGCAACACGATTGCCGACGTGCAATATGAAATCGTCGCCGCGCCCACGCTGGCCGGGCTGATGCAGACGGGCTGGGTTTCCCTCGGTTCCGTCTTTGGCTCCGAACTCACCAACTGGACGCCAGCGAGCGTGGTGGCAACAAATCAGCCGACCCTGTTCCTGCGCGCGCGGTCGGACATTGACAGCACCGGGAGCGGCCTGCCCGACTGGTGGCAATTGAAATACTTTGGCTATGTCGGTGTTGACCCCTACGCCGACCCGGACGGCGACGGCTGGAATAATTTGCAGGAATTTGAATACGGCATGAATCCGAAATCATTCGATACGCCGCCCGCCCCGCAAGGTTTGGCCGTAGCATCATATAATGCGGGCACCAGCACGGCCTCCCTGAATTGGCTGGCCTCGCCCGGCCCGGTCTCAAGTTATCAGATTCAAACACCAAACGGCACTTATCCGGTATCATCTGGCACCGCTTATGCGGACACGGCTTCATCCCTTGGCTCTTCCTATCGGGTGAGGGCAATTTATCAGGGCGGCCCATCGGCATGGAGTGCCTCGGTGTCGGTGCCTTCGGGTTTCTCCATTGGTCTCATCACGGGGCCACAAAACTTGGCTTATCTGGTGGTGCCATCCCTGCCTGCCGGTGCAGGCACAATACGCATCACAAGGAATGATTTAAACGCTGAATCCTTGGGTAATTATTCGTTGGACACAAATTTTGACTTCCCTGCCACCAGTATCACGAACGGTTTCTTCCAGATACCGGCTGCCTGTGTGGAAGGGCCGGTGAACTCTTATGGAGTGGCGTATCATGCGTGGTCAGCACAAATTCTCGATACCAATAAATATGCCCTTAGCCAAGCGGTTGATTTAGGAATTGGTTCCAAGAGCAGTGGCCAAGGCGAACCGGATTGGCTCGTGCAACCTTATTTCGATGGTCGTGTGCAGTTGAAACAAAATCTGATTTTTCAATTCCGTGATGCGAGCCGCTATGTCCCCTTTGACATAGTTACTTACACCGAGGACATATACGGCAATCCTTCGTCGCAAACTTATTCATTCAATCCGGAGGATTATGTCTATTCCAGTTTTTATGACGTTAACAACTATAATGGATTGTATGGAAGCGCTGGCGATTATGCTGCCTTGAATGCGTTCAGACCGTTTCAAGACAATTACCTTTATCGGAATTTTGTATATACCACTACTAATGTGGATGCCGACGGCTTTCTAACCACAGGGGTTCAGATTCCTTCCCCGGCTGATGATATTGGGACAAATGTTGCCTTGCAACTCCCGCCAACCTACCTGTCGTTGACGAATGCCAGCGCCCCTGTGCTGGCGACCAACCAAACCCGCTGGCTTGGTATGTATCCGCTAACTTTGGAGGAGGCAGATGATGATAACAACTCATCCCTTGATTACGCGCAGTATTTGAGTCAGATAGGCATAACATCCCAAGATTCACCGGTGGCGGCTTTGTCTCTCGCCAGTAATGTCAGCAATTACTGGGGCCTGCCGTTTTTGTCGGCGGAAATATACTATTATAATCCGCAGGGGAATTACCAGAACAGCGTGCTGGCGGCGGGGAACTCGATTAATTATTACGGCACGGGAGGGGGAGGGCCTGTTTACATGGAAACCGCCCAGCCAAAGTTTCAGACCGTGGAATATGATTTTTGGAATGGCAGCCCGTCGCCGGGCACGACAAGTTTTTCAACCAGCCAGACCAGCGACTTGCTGGTTACGCCGGTGGGCAACCCCAATTTCCAAGTGGCGGGTTATGCGAAGCTAGCGGTGCAAAATGGCTATTCCGGTGTTTATGGCTATCTCGGCCAATACTTCGACCAAGCATATCAAATCACCAACGGCGTTGTGACCACCAATACGACGGGCGTGCTTTCACCTTACGGCCAGTTCTTTGCCACGCAACCCGGCCCGGCGGCGTTGGTGACGATGCCCGACCTGGACACCGGCGCGCGCGGCACGGCCACCGTGTATTGTGTCAGTTTGCAACTGGATGCGAACCATGACGGCACGATGGACACCAGTTTCAACGGGCCGGATGCCACCTCACAGGCTTCGCCTATGGAATTTTGGGCCAATAATAATCACGACCGATGGTTTAATTCATACTACGGCACAGGCTTCGAGCTTGAACAAGATGACTTGAACCCAGCACAGATTTCTACACTGCATTGGGAACAACAAGTGCCGGATTGCCAATACACGACAAACTTGATGCCCGCCATTCCCTGCACGCGTGACTTGGAGGATTATTTCCGGCTTTGGACTCCGGGCGTGGCGGCACTGATGAAAGTTGTCCCGTCAAATTACACAGTGCAGTTGACTTTGACTGGCACCGGCCAAATCAGAATTTTTCAAGCCATTGAATCCAGTGGCGGCACGAATTATCTCTTTGATGAAACCACGGCTTCCAATCAGGTTGCCAACTCGACTTCGCTTTACGCTGGTTTGTTGAGTTCAAACTCGCCGATTATTTTCATCAACCAAACCAACTTTAACGAACATTTCATTTTCTGCGGCGCACAGACCGGCAGCGCGCAGATTGACTTGCAAGTGCTGGATGGCAGCCTGAATGTTGTTGCCGACGTCCCGGTTTTCCTGCAAATCAATGACATCAAGAATATGTATGAGCGCTGGACGGTGGGTGATGATTCAGCGGTTGCTCCCCTTGCCGCACCCGTGCTGGCCGGCAATGACATGCCCGCCCCGCCACAAGCAGCATTTCAATATGCTCTATCGTCGGACACGAACACACCTTACATTCTCCATGTGCATGGCTACAATATGGCGGTGCAGGACAAAGACCATTTTGCCGAAACTGAATTTAAGCGGCTTTATTGGCAGGGGTATCGTGGGCGGTTTGGCGAATTCCGCTGGCCGACTACCATTCAAGGATTTTTTAACCTGTTTTCCGCCTTTAATCTCAGCGAATCCAATGCTTGGGCTTCCGCCAAGGGCTTGACAAATTTGCTAACCAAGCTGAATGCAGAATATCCCGGCAATGTTTATCTGACAGCGCACAGTCATGGAAATATCATGGCGGGAGAAGCGTTAAAGCTGGCCGGAGCTAATCAAATGGTGAACACTTACATTGCCATGCAGTCGGCGCTTGCATCACACGCCTACGATTCGAGCACGCCTTATGAGTATTCGTTGCCGTATCCAGATTATTATGCCCAATATCCAGCCAGTGGTGGGACGAATTATTTCAATGGGATGAAAGGCGCTGGAACGTATGTGAACTTTTTCAACACCAACGATTGGGCGTTGACCGGACCTTGGCCTTTGGATCAGGCCGGGAAGCCCGTCAGCGGATATACTTATGGCACGGTCAATGGCATTACTGGTTTTTACAGTGGCAGTGGAGCACCCTATACGCTCTTGACGGTTCCGCCAGACAGATACACCATTTTCTCCTATTGCGACCCGGCCACCTGCTATGCTCTCGGCGCACAATCCTACGTCGGTGGAGCTTTCAAAAGTGGAACAAATTACAACCAAGTCGAGCTAGACGTTGCGCCCTATAATTTCGGAAAACTTCATATTTATCACAGCGGCGAATTTCGCTCTGATAATGCACAACGCTGGCTATTTTGGGATGAAGTGCTGTTTCAGATGGGACTTAAAAAGAGTTTATGAGACCGAAATTCGTAATTGTCATTTTAGCCGTGGTATTGGCGCTATTGGCCCTATTGTTTTGGCGACGGCCAGCTCAACCTTCATTAAGCACAGAATCGTCAGAACAGCAGATTGAGAATTCGGGTATTCCGATGACAAATGCGGACATCACATTACCGAGCAAGTCCAGTGCTGCGTCGGCTGCTCTTCCATCTGGAACAAATTTTACAGTTGTAGAAAGCCCGCTACATAAGCAGTTGCAAACACCAGAAGGGTTTCAACAATATGTAGAGGGGAAAAATGCTCCAATTGAATTTTATGGCATAATTCTTGATCAAGACAGTAATGTATTAACTGGGGCCATTATCAAGAGTGTAATCCGGCATTGGACGGCACCAGTTGTATTTCAAATGGGTTCAAAAGAAATTCCTGTGGAGCGGACTTCGGATAAGGATGGGCGGTTTGAAATAAGCGGCGAGACTGGAGACGGTTTTGACATTGTATCCATTCAAAAAGATAGTTACGAACTAGAGCCGGGCCAACGTAGTTTCGGCGTGGTTGACGGCTCTTTTGACAACCCCGTGATCTTCAAAATGTGGAGGACAAATATCCATGAGAAGCTTATCACTGGAAACACTTCCTTTGACATTGTGCCGGATGGCAGACCGTATTTCATAAGTCTGACTGAAGATACAATTTCGGAATCTGGCACAGGCGATTTGAAGGTCTGGATTCAATATACTAACCAAATTGTGCATGGCCAACTTTATGATTGGTCAGCCGAAATTGAAGTTATCAACGGTGGACTTTCAGAAAGAAGTCTTGGCTCGGCTATGTATGAAGCGCCAACAAGTGGCTATGAGCCAACCTACCAATCGCGTCAACAAATAGAAGGTGGTCAACGCGGCTCCACCGGCGAACATCAATTCTATATTCTTTTAAAAAAGGGGCAAGAATACGCCCAAATGTCCATTGGACTTTATGCTCCATTCAACAATCAAACACCCGGCCTGATTCGCCTTTCCTACACCATCAATCCCTCCGGCTCACGCATCTTGCATTGATTTAGAACTAACTTTGAAGATTTCATGAGTGACTTAAACCTCGCGTTATCTGTGTTGCTTGCGACGTTGTTATTTGCCGTTTCTCCAAACCTTCGTCGGCTAGCGTCAGTTGGTATAGCCTTTTGGGTTTGGTTGATTTGTTTGCTTTTGAGCGGAATGGTTAGTTGGCTTATCTTTTATATAGTGGGTGAATCTGTTGGCAACAGCGATGGCTGGCCATTACTCGTTCTGACGCCTATAGGTTGGCTAGTAATCGCATTGTTTTTCCTGATAACATCGGATTTAGCGTTTCTAGTTTTATACAGATGTTTTGGATATGGTATATTCATGTTGATCGAGCGAAGATGGAAAGTGAAATTGGCAAAACCAAGCACGCGGCTTGGTTTTGTATTTGCTCCATTTAGTCCAGTAATTATTTGGTTTGTTTATTCAGCTTTTAGCACAAGATGATTTCAAAACGGCAACCAATGGCGAGAATTCTCTTTCCTACGCCATCAGTCCATCCGGGACACTCATCTTGCGTTAATGGAAAATCGTTTTAAATATGAAAATCAAAAGAACATTGCTTCACGCAAATTTGACAGTCTTCGGACATCGTTGTTTTTTGAGACTTAATGAGTTCTCTGTTCTTGGGTCGTTATTTCTTTCGCTGTCACTATTTTTTAATGCCTCTGCCAAAACGACCTTAAATACCGGTGACCCGCTGGGATTTTTCACGACGGTGGCCAACAAAATGTTGTTGCACACCTTCAACTTTGGCGTGACCAACATCCCGGTTTATTCCAACGGTGTCTTTGTTTATACGCCCTCGGTTCAGCGGCTATTGCAGCTCTCGGCCAACATTTACGAAGCTTCGACGACCAATTTTTATCCGACGGTTTTCCGCCCGCTGTTCAATGTCGATTCTCTTGGCAAAATTTTTATTATCGGCTACACAAATCTGAACAGCACGAATGGTCCAAATACCGTTTCCGGCTTTGCCGACCTTCAGCTTTCGACACCCTTCGATGCCGCAACCATTGCCGCGTTGAGTTCGGGCCCTGCCTTGAATTTGCCGGGTGCAGACAACATTTACGGCGTGCCGTGGATCATTGGTGCAAAAAGGGGCTTCCCGAACTTCAATGAGTTTTCCATGCAAGATGTCGTGCAGGTCACCCGGCTCCTGCAAGTCACAAGGCCAAGCACCAATTCCTCGCCAAACGCCACCAATCAAATGTATCTGTTCAGCATCACCAATTCGCTCGGCGTGGAGTTTTGGAACTCCTATACCAATGGTTATTCCAACCAGGTGCAGGTCGTCGTCAACGACAGCCTCACCATGCAGATGTCTTTGACCAACGGCACGATTCCGACACTCCAGTTCATTCCCAATCCGTTTATTTTCACTCTGTATACCAGCACCAATGTCATCATTTGGCCGGGTCGTTCGTTTGTGATTCCGCTGAACGCTAATGTGATGTTTCTGCCAACTTCAAAGTATGATTTCGCATATCAGCAATTTGATTATGTCGGGGATAATCCCAATCCGTCATTTCAACCTATTTTTCCCTCTTTTCCGAATTTACCGCAAATTTATCTGCAAACCACCAACCGGTTGCAGGCATTCGTGCTGGATGGGAATCATGTCATTGACTATGTCAGTTTTGACGGCCTACAAAGCACTCGGAATTTGAACTCGGAGATATTCAACACCAATACTGTGATCACCTCGCTGAATTCCCAATACACAAATCTGGTTTGGAGCACGGCTACGGACATGATGGGAAATCCGTATGGGATTGACACCCAAATTGCCATTTCTTCCGGTGCCATCGGTTACGATCAGACCTATTGGCATTCCACGCCGCAGCAGGTGGGGACGCCAGCGTCGGAAATTGATGGTTTCCGCCATTTCTTGAACCCGGCGTATGCCACGCAGTCGCAGAATCCGCCATACACCACCGATTTGGCCGTGCAGGTGCCCTTTGCGCCATCCATTTCCTCTTACGAATACATCTCATGGCAGGCGAATGATCCGCTGGTGCATTACATGCAGAGCGATTTGAATTTCAGAGGAGCCGATCCGCAAAACGGCAGTTCTGGCGTGCAGACCGGCGTCCATAAAATAGCGCTCGCTTCGGCATCTTCTTTGCAATTGTTGCCTGATCTCGGCAAAGTGAATGCCCGTTATCAACCGTGGGGTGTAAAGCCGCCGACTATCGGAACCGGAATCTCACAAGCAAACTACGACGAAAATCCATTCAACCTCGCCTTCAAAGACCCACTGGCAACCCAATCTGATAACTGGAATTTTCCAGGCGGAAACAGCTTGCCGCTGACCACGATTGGACAGATTCATCGCGGCACGCCGTGGCAGACGGTTTACTTGAAGGCGGACAACATCCTGACGGAAATCAATCCCGTAAGTCCGGCATTGGGCAACGTCGGCACGAACACTTGGATGATCTGGACAGGCGATTCTGATGCAAATGACGCTGCGGCCATGGCTCCAGTTCAAGATTGGCATTTAGCAAGCCTGCTCGCGGCTTTGTTTAATACCAACGATCCAACAACTCTGTTTTCGGTCAACAATCCTGATCAAAACGCCTGGCAAGGATTGCTTGATGGTCTCATAGTATTGACTAACACTGCTGCTTTTCCTCAATATGGCGGTTCTCAATTTAGTTCACTTACGGTTTCTTCAAACTCGGTTCAAGCAACGACCATTGCGAATGCTATTGAATCAATTCGCAGTCGTCAGCCGGCTCAAATCTTCGCTAATGTTGGTGATGTTTTTGGAACCCTAGAGTTGTCTGAATCATCACCGTTCCTGAACACAAACGCCATTTATGGCAGCAGCGGGCAAGTAATACCCGGCAGTCAACAGGAACTGTATGGCATCAGCGATGAGGCATACGAAGCGATTCCTGCTCAATTGCTGCCACTCCTTCGCCAAGATTCTGTTGGTGCGATTGTGCAGAACAATGGCGCTTGGAACATTCAGTTTTCCGGTTCTGACGAATACACCTATGGATTGCAAACTTCCATGGACTTGGTCAATTGGAACACCGTGAGCACAAATTCTCCGGTGCAAGGATATTTCAGCGTGCCGATTTTGCCGACGCCAAATCCATCAAAACACTTTTTCCGATCCGTGCTGCTTCCTTAAGCAGATTGAAGCCTTATATTTCCGGCGAATTCAGCCGCGTCGGAGCCAACCACTTGGGATTTGCTTCACCTGATTATACTACCGCTATTGATTGTGATTATGATCGTCGCCGCATTTTTTGACTTAAGCGGCGAAATATACTCCGAAATAGGCTAGCTGGTTTAGCCGTTTTTGTGGTTCCGTATCCTTGAAAACAATAAAGCAGTCTTTCCGATGCAATCGGTTATCAATCCTTCCAGCCCACGGAATTAAGAACCACCGCGAACTATTTAATTGGCGTAATGGTGATGGCCGAGACGAAGGCTGGAGTGCGTTCGAGTTCGGCATAGCGTTTGGGAATAATCCCGACGGCAACGAGGGTGCTTTCACGGAGCCTGTCGGCGAGAAAACCAAGCCCCCAGCCGAGGACGACCACGTCCGCCGTCGAAAACACGAGCGACAATTTTTGCGGCGGCTCGTTCTTGTCATCACCGGCATCAGGATTGGGGTCGACCGAGAATTCAATCAAGTGGCTGGTGTTGAAACCACGGCGATGATCTTTATCCAGATGAAACTCGATGAAGGCGGCAGTAGTGTTGAGGGTTTCGTAACTTTTATCCAAGAGGAAGGTTGACATATTTTTTAGAGGTTGAGGGTTTAGATGCCGATGCCCCGGGAACGGCGGGGCGGCGGCACGTTTAGTTTGATGTTGGGACGCACCTGTGGCGTCCGGCCTGCCACGGGTGAGATTGTTTGGGCCTGCTTCTCGGCCTGCTTCGCGTTTTCGGTTGGTTCGACCTTCGCACCCTGCTTTTGGGCCTCGGTTGGTGTGGGCTGTTTCTTAAGATGGCCGGGCACCAGCAGCCAGCGGCGGAAATCTTTAACGACCTGCGCGAGCCGTTGAACGGGTGACAGGCGGGTGGCGCGCTGCGGATAATCCGCGCGACCGGCGACCACCGAACGCATGGGCCGCACCGTGCGAAAGTCATTGCGA
>Ga0182030_10021393_pt1 | contig 12120 bp, 11 predicted proteins | sample 812S3MmetaG_FD_121299 | JGI IMG/M metagenome (GOLD analysis project Ga0182030, IMG submission 121299) | Permafrost microbial communities from Stordalen Mire, Sweden - 812S3M metaG (Illumina Assembly) | ecosystem: Environmental > Terrestrial > Soil > Wetlands > Permafrost | place: Sweden...
TCGGTAATAATTATTCATCTGTAAGCACTTTACTATATAGCCATTTTATGCTAATATATTTATCAATCTCATCTGTTTTGGGATATTCCTAGTTTACTAGGTGGCTCGACGGCTTAGCGCCAAACGAGCAACGGGTTACCATCCCTAAAATGGTGGCACATTGACAATGGGTTGCTATTCCATCATGGAAGCTTAACCCGAGTCTGAGAGGATAACACCGACATGGCTACAAGCAACAGCGTCAAGGTCATCAACGGTGCGTTGGATGAGACTCCCAAGGGAGAAGTCATTCTGCGCGGCGTTTTAACGACCGACAGCCTCTGGATACCGGAGGTCGACGATTACCAGCGCGAGGTCCTCGCGCAGAGGAAGGTCGACTCACTCAAGGAAGCAATCATGGGTGCAGGTGTTCCGGACATCGAACTCGGTATGCGCGGCCAACACTGTATAGATCGAGACGGGGTATATTTCTTGTCCGACCCGATATTCATCATCGACGGCTACCAACGGGTAACCGCTGCTCGGCAGTTGCTGGAGAAAAATCCGGAGATATTGTTGCACCTCGGTGCGACAATCCACTTCGGTACGACCGAGGAAATGGAGCGCGATCTGTTTGAGGCTTTGAACCTCGGCCAAACCAGACTCAGCCCGAACGTCACCTTACGCAACCAGCGCAAGAAGATTCAGGCTGCCGATGCTCTGTACAGGTTGTCCAATGTAAGGGGCTTCCCCCTTTACAACAAGATCTCCTGGAACCAGAGCATGAAGCGCGGCGAACTCGTCACTGCCACTACCTTTGTCAAGGTGACAGGGATGCTTCACAGCCACGCCGGGCCGGGTCGTAGCAGCGTCGTCCTCGATCTTATCTGGGGCGTCCAGACGATCATGGACAACGTCGGCAGGGCAGTAATGATCCAGAACGTTAAAACGTTCTTCGAGCTGATTGACGGCTGTTGGGGGATCCAGCGCGTGGCCTACCGCCAAAGTGCTCCCTACATCCGTTCAACCTTCATGCTGACCCTGGCTCGAGTCCTTTCGGATCACGAAACGTTCTGGAAAGGCGACAAGCTGGTAGTCGAACCATCGCTGGGCAGGAAGCTTGCTTCATTCCCGATCAACGACCCGGAAGTCATCCGTTTGGCATCGGCCAGCGGAATGGCGGCTGAGTTGCTCTACAGCATAATGGTCAACCACATCAACTCCGGCAAGCGGACCAAGCGGCTTGTTCAAAGGCGTAGCCTGCGTGACAAGTTTGCTGACAACCACATCGGGGTCAATGGCGGAAACCACGGCGACGATGCCGGCGAGCTAAGCGATGGATCATGACAAAGACCTTCAAAGGTTCTACCTCTGAATGCCTTTCGGATCTGTTCCGAAGCTATCAGCCAGATTCCCTCAATCAGTTTTTGTCGGAGTCAATCGGTGTGGCGAAAGATACAACCCGGGGATGGCGTAAAGGCACTCTTCCGGTCGGGAAAACCCTGCTATTTCTTAGGGTCTACCTGGACTTGTTTGGCTATCGGGTGGACGAGTTTTCTTCGTTCGATGACGAGCTCAAACAATTCGCTCAGCTGTTAGCGCTCCGCCTGATCTCCTTAGAGGAGGCTGCGGAAACGCTGGAATACCGTACCGGCGACGGCATCTACCACTTTCTACTTCATGGAGGATTTCCATCTAAGACGAAAGAATATCGCCTGCGAAGGATTGTCCATGATTTTGGAGAAGCGCTCTGCCGAGAGCTGCTTGCTAAGCAAGCACAGATTAATAGGATCCAACCGGACCCCAACAATCTGCCAGCTACGGTTGGTACCACTCCGGAAAATCAGCCCTGCAATGATGATTCCGTCCAGTCGGCAACGACTATGGATACAGATCGTCAAGCAGCTGCTGACACTCCTCCAGACCCGGAACCCGCTACGCCTGCCTATGACGAAGTTCTGGCCCGAGGCCTGGCTTGTCAATTGACTTCAGCTTGCAACCTGCTTGCTGTTATCAGCTTGGCACCAGACCCCAAGCGGCTTAAGGACATCTCCAAAAACATAGTCGGTGTAGATCAACTCAGATCCTTGCAAAAGAATCTTGATGATCTCCTCGGCTAAGCTCGGCAAGTGTTAGTCGCAACCCTAAACTCCTTTTCTTAAAGGAGAATGTCATGGCAATCTGATGCCTTAAATCAGATAAATCCGGAAAACATCCGGGCATGGTGCGGAAATCGTTCTGCGAAAAGGATCGTAGCTACGCTCCCAGCGTAACTCTCCTTTTCTAAAACCCTTTCCCCCATGTTGTAAACATGAGTGCGTACTCATGCTGATGAGTCCAAAAGGACGAATTACTATGGAAAGAAAAGATCAACAATTTGACAAATTAAATCAGCTGACATGTTTAATGCTCGGTAAAATTGCTCATATTGAGGATGTAATTGATGTTGCCACTATCCAGGCCACTGCTTTATTAGCTGATATAGGCAAGTTTCAAGAATAATTTCCAAACCAATTAATTAATAAGTATGAGTGTTATTTGATTACACTTATGCTATATAATCTAATCACCATGAATCGGCGTCGTGAGGGCTTTACTATCATAGAAATTATGATAGTCCTGGCTATTGCCGGTTTAATTTTGATGGTTGTATTCTTAGCCATACCGTCAATGGAAAGAGACGCCCGCAATACTGCCCGCAAACATGATGCTTCATTAATTTCCACAAACCGTGAACTATATGATGAAGATAATGGTACGTCACTAGTGTACGGAGTAGGCACCTGTGATGGGACACATGATGGTCCTTTCACAACTTTTTGCAAATATATTACCCAAGGTCTTAGCTATTACGTACCGGCCGATGTTACTATCATCGATAACGGCTACACTATGCCGACAGCCATACCGACAGTCACTCCGGATACAATTGTGTCTTCGACATATCTACTATGCGATTCCTCTTTATATAATGCTACAACTGCCGGTGCCGATTGGACATGGTTGTGATATATGCCATAGAGACCGGTGGCGGTCAAACAACCCTGTGCCTTCCAAGTAGTGTATTTTCTTCTGCGCAAAGACAATCATCACCACTGTGTAAAATTACTGCCAAGCAGCCCTGTAAGTTATTCAGTTATATATCCAAAAGTTAAATATTACGCTTAACAATTACTTGATAGATATTTTTTATAGCCAACTAGAGTACAACGGTTTACCTTCTTGATAACCAGCTGCTGACTGGATTCCAACGATTGCTTTTTGATAAAACTCAGTTAAATTTTTAGCACCAACGTAAGACATTGAACTGCGTACACCTGATATCATATGGTCGATTATGTCTTCGGCGCCAGGTCTTTCCGAATCAATATATTGTTTACTGGTGCTGATACCTTCTTCGAAGAACTCTTTCATTCTTTGATCATAAACAGAAACATTGGCAGATCTGTCTTTTACGGCACGCTTACTGGCCATGCCATAACTTTCTTTATACAATCGGCCATCTTTATCAATAAATGTATCACTGACGCTCTCATACGTTCCAGCCCACATCGATCCGAAGAAAACATTACTGGCTCCAGCCGCTAATGCTAGGGCCACGTCTCGCGGGTATCTTATGCCTCCGTCAGCCCAGACGTGTTTACCAAGTTTTCTGGCAACGTTTGAGCACTCTAAAACTGCACTGAATTGCGGCCTTCCGACTCCGGTCATCATCCGGGTAGTACACATCGCTCCTGGACCGACGCCGACTTTTATGATATCGGCACCGGCGTTTAATAAAGCCTCGGTACCCTCAGCAGTGACTATATTCCCAGCTGCTATAACCGGTTTTGTATATTGGCGCCGGACTAGTTTAATAGCTTCAATCATTTTTTTCTGATAGCCGTCGGCTGTATCAAGCACAATGATGTCAGTGCCTAGGTCCAATATAGCACCTACCTTAGCCACCACATCTCCGTTTACGCCAACCGCAACAGCCACCAGCAATTGATTATTCTTGTCAACAGCCGGGGTATACAATTTAGATCTTATAGCCCCCATTTGCGAAATCATGCCGACAAGCTTCTTATTTTTGACTACTGGAGCAACGTTAACATGGTGAGCCAATAAGATATCAAACATTTTTTCTGGCGGTAAATCGCTGGGTACTGCTATTACTTCCTTGTTTGAAACCGCCCCTAACGGCGTAAATTTATCATGATTGACGGCATCGGTCTCTTTAAAAATACCCACCGGGTGATTTTGCTCATCTACTATAACTATCAAACCGTGAGACCTTTTATTTATAATATTTTGAGCCTCAGCTATAGTATTGTCCGGAGACAAAGTTAGGGGAGTTTCATAGGTTAAATGCCGGGATTTTATATAATCGATGGTGGATTTTAATATCGGCATTGGTATGTCTTGTGGCAGTACAACCAGTCCTCCGCGCCTAGTTACCACCTCAGCCATCCTTTTCCCGGCAACGGCGTTCATATTGGCAACTATTAATGGGATAGTGGTTCCGATATTGTCCGGAGTAGTTAGGTCAACGTCAAAACGGGAATTAATAGTGTTATATCCTGGTACCAGGAATACGTCATTATAGGTCAATTCATATTGTGGTTTTACGCCATTTAAAAATTGCAAATTATGTTACCCCCATTTATGAAACATATTTTAAACGATTGGGCGTGCTTCGTCCATTTGATATAAAAATAACTTCTCCGATCAGCTAAGTTTAAATATATATTTTAGCTCTGTAAAAAATCCAAAAATTTAATGCCGTACATCTGGTTTTATAAAAAATATTATCTTCAAGTATATATCTATAAGATTTATTTTTGAGTACCCGCATTATGTCTGGATAACCATTATTAATATGAGAACAGCTAATTGTATTTATTCCAAAACATCACGTATTATAAACAATAGATGGTGTACAAATATGATCGGCGTGTCCGACTTAAAACCAGGAGGATAAGAATAATCAGCCTTGGACTACTGGGTTGTCTGATTATTTTCAGCATACTCACTACTTACACTAATACCCGGGGTATAAGCTTATTAAAACCTGGGCAATCCGGTATATTTTACCCGGCGAAGTCTGGCGGTAACTTATCACTTGGGCCGGCTAAAACATCCCATCCAGTAGGTAGTGCTCACCAAGCGGCTACCGGACAAGCCACACCAAGTGTTAGCCCAATTTCACCATCTAGTTTACAGGCAACTGATTGTTCATTATTTCCTCCTCAAACTCCGGGATTAGCGAATGCCATCAGTCCGGAACTTCAAAAGCTTGCTCAATACGAGAGTGTTTGTAATGGTACCCTGGCTGCTCGCGTATCATTTTTTGTGTCCACTCCGACGACTACTTCTGAAGCTCTATCTGAAGCCGACAATGTTGCAACTACGCTAAAAGAATTTGCTAGTTTTAATGTCACACCTCTTGTTTTTATTGAACCGGTCGATAATAATGGCAACAATCTTGATTTAAATGCTTATAGTAATGGGACATATGACAGCGCCCTTGACGCCTATTTTGCTGCTTTAAAAAATAATGGCGTTACAGATGCCATGATGGGTATGTGGGTAGTATTGCCAGAGGGTAATTTACCTGTTTGGAGCACCACTAATCCCGTTATCTATGCCACCGATGTAACTAAAACTATCCAATTCCAAAAAAAATATTTTCCGGAGAGCCAATCAGCAATTCTGCTTGATAGTGAAAGTTATGCCCCGGATGCTTCCTGGGGCGATGGTAGCTATGTTAGTTTTTTGCCATATATCCAAAACATCCCCAAGGGATTAATCGATAGCTTCGGATTACAAGGGTTCCCTTGGGTGGCCCCAGCCAACCAAACTTCCAACGCAGTATATGATCCCAAAATATACTTGAGGGTAGATTTTGCAGCTGAAGCTGCTCGTGCCCTGGGTATTACTAATATATGGTTCAATACTGGCACCTTTAATCAGATGTATACTCAAAGTGCCGATGAAACCGTAACTTTAACACCTACACTACGCCAGACTAAGTTAAATGGCGTGATAGCCCAGGCCAATATTTTACAATCTCAAGGCTTCAGTGTTGCAATCCATCTGTTCGCGCAGGATAAATCCAATACTTCCGAGGCAACCGATTGGTCGTACTGGAAAGTTCAACCTGCTAATGACGCTAATACCGACGTCTTTAAGGCTTTTGTATATGATGCCACAAAGGCCGGGATACCGCTTTGGCTGTTTGATTCCGAGTAATTCTCTTATTCAAACGCTTAGAGCTGCGCTTTAACTTCATTGAGCGCTTGGGAAACAGTCTCGACTGTAATGCCACTGGATTTAACAGCTGACATTTGGGCATCAAAGTCACTCGGGTAGGTGTTGTATTCACCGGCGGCTGAATCAGGATCAACCTGATGATAGACCAGAATCAGCCATGTATTAGTAGTTTTAGCTTCGGCAATCCAAGATTGGATTTGTGCTAAGGTAGTTGTGTCGACGATATTTTGGACCAACAGATTATTCGCGTCAAAGTTATTCTTGGCATTATAGCCCGCTTCTACACCTCGGTATGACTTATAGTATTTATCAGCATTAGTTACAACCTGAGTATTAGTAGAGCCATATGGCGCAGCGTAGTCGGTAACCGGTACACCAATCAAATTTTGCAGGAAGGTTTGAGAATTCTGAAGCTCGGTATTCTGTTGCGTGGCAGTCAAAGTTGTAAGGTCGGGATGGTCAACGCTGTGCGATCCGATTTCTTCGCCAGCAGCATATAAGCCTTTAACCTGGGCGCTGCTCATGTAACCACTTACGTTATCTATATAGCTAGTAATGATATAGTCTGTTGAAGTTAAGCCATACTTTTGTAAAATTGGCAGTCCATTGGTATAAAAGCTAGCGTAACTGTCATCATCAGTGATACTGATAAGGGGCCGGTTAAGACCTTGGTAGCTAAAAGGAGTTAAACTGTAATCATCAGTCGTCAACCAGCCAACCGCAAAAATGTCATGTTCGATGTTAATGGCTACGGCTCCAGCTGGTGCCATAAACTGTGTATCAAACTTTGACCAACTATTAGGGCTGGGGTATAGGGAGCCAAGGTATAAGTATTGTACACTTCCATCGCTCATCACTATAGTTGCGTCGACTTCGTTGTTAATGTTGGACTCATAGTAGTCACTAAAATCATACATTTGTCCACCAGTTATCGGCTGGTTTGCAAAATCCCAGTAGGCTGCGCCGTTCGTGTATTTTGTAGTTTGTACCTTAACGCTATGATTACCAGTATGGCCGGTAGACAAATAAGTAAACGTTGAGGTATTGGCTCCCCATGAGCTACTAAACCAATCAAGCGGTTGTTTGCTATTTGTTGGATCGACGGTTTCCAGTGAAGGGTTGGGGATAACATTGTTACTAATTGTTCCTGAATTGCTGACTGTTACAGGTGTTGCCACCGAAGTGGTAGTTTTATTATCCGTGGTAGTGACTACAGCTGTTAGGCTATGAGCTCCGTTGGAAGCAGTTGCCGTGTTCCAGCTTTGCTGATAAGGCGCATATGTCAAGGCACTTCCGAGATTATTGCCGTCTAATTTAAATTGTACGCTGGATATCGCAGTAGTTGAGTTAATCGAAGCAGTAACCACGACGTTGCCGCTTAGCTTGGCATTGGCGGCAGGTGATGTGATAGATACGGTCGTCGGGACAACAGGTGCCGGCAATAGTGAGGCATCATCAATCTGAAGAGTACCTACGCCGGCTATTAAATGGAAGATTGTCACATATTTAGCTGTTGCGGGAGTTGTAAAGGTTACGCTGGCTTGTTGCCAATTAGTGGCACTGGCGGCAACAGAGGCCGTCAATGTGCTGTAAGTCAGAGCACCACTGCCATTGTCGAATTGAGCAACGAGACTAGTGGCAATATTTGATTTGTAATAATCGCTGTAAATGTATTGAGTGCTTGGCGAGACTGCTACTTCGTTGAAATACCATTTAGCATCACCGCTAGTATAGCTAGTGGTTTGGATTTTAGCGCTGTGGGTACCGGTGTGTCCGTCAGTTGTGTCATATGTGAAAGCCGTGGCGTTGGTTCCCCAGCCGCCAGTCTGCCAATCCACTGGGTTGTTCCCGTTAGCTGTTTCGAAGGAAGGATTCAATATCAGGTTGCCGTTAGTATTAGCAGGCGGTGTTACAACTTGAGCGGTGTTTAGGCTAAAGTCGTCAGTCTGTAAACTTCCCGCGGTCGCTAAAATATGCAGGATGGAGACTTTAACCGCGGTTGCCGGTACAGTAAAGTTAATGCTTGATTGAGCCCAAACTGAGCTAGTAGGAACATTCTCTAAATATATATAGCTAGCGGTACCGCTGGCATTAAAATATTCTGCATCTAATTCGGTAGCAACATTTGAAATGTAGTAGTCGCTGTATGTATATTGCTGGCCAGCGGTAACTGCTGCGGCATCAGGGACCCATTTGGCATCACCGCTAGTACGGGCAGTGGAATTAATTAACAGACTTTTACTGCCTGTATGACCGCTATTCTGATAAGTCATGGTAGTTGTGCTTGTTCCCCAGTTATCGGCTGTCCAATTGGCTGGACCGCTACCACTGGCTGTCTCGACGGAAGGGTTAGTAATTAAGTTAGGTGTATTGGCCGCATGCACTACAATTGCCGGCATAATTATCCAACTAAATAAAACTATCGCTAAAAAACAATTCAAAAACTTTTTCATTAGAATGGTGACTCCTTATTTGCGCAATATTATAGTACTTCTTTTACTATATTGCAACTATGATGTTTGTTAAGCATAAGCACTAATTCTATATAATACTATTTACATTGTGTCATTATTCATTTATAATCTTGCGCAAGAGATTTGGACTGAGGTGATGGCTGCCTTTCTCGGAAATATTAAATAAGGAGAAATGTATGTACGGAAAAGGTGCAGGTACGTTAAGTGCCGCTACTGGCATTTCATTACTACCTAATACTGGCAATAATCGGCCGCTATTTATGATAGCTGCGGGCTTGTTAGTAAGTGGTATGGTTGTTTTCGTGATTTCATTTGTCTTGTCTCGCAAGCATCGTCACACTGAAGCAAACTAATTACTACTTGGTAACGTTTTTATAGAAAAGCGGTAGCTTAGGTTACCGTTATTCTATAAATTTAAAAATATCATTATGAAATTTATCGTATTTCTACGAATCATAGCCATCACATTAATAATGGGCGGTTTATTTATCATCGTGCCGCTAAATTATTTCTGGCTTCAGAGTAAAGTTGCTGTAGCCGAGCAGGCTGGTACCGTTCCAACCAGTAATTATCGTCCCGAACCATCGCCGACACTTGTTACCGGACAGCCAATCGGGATTTCGATACCGAGCTTGAATATTAATTTACAGGTAATACCAGGCTTCTATAATTCAAATACCGGGGCTTGGACGCTAAGTCTTGATAAGGCCCAGTTTGCCGAAATTAGTGCTCCGCCGAATAATAAATCTGGAAATACCTTTATTTATGGCCATTACCGGCGGGAAGTTTTTGCCTACCTTCATTTAATTCAGCCAGGCGCTAAGGCTATTATCTCAACAAGTAATGGTTACAATTTTAGTTATACCTTCTTAAATACCGCAGCAGTGGACCCAACCGATACTTCGATCTTTACATATAGCGGTCTACCTCGTTTAACAGTCCAGACTTGTTCCGGCAGTTTATTCCAACACCGCCAGATGTACTACTTCCAGTATGACGGCTTTGTTAAGACAAGCGTCAGTTAAGTAACATCTTGCATCGCGGTTGCGTCAATCTTATAACGCCTACCTTCAGTTGCCCAACCCTTGGCAGCTGATGTCGATTTTCTTAAGATAATTATTTCGGTGAAAGCAGTAAAATAAAGAAAAACCTCTGTAAATCGTAAAAAGTAATAATACGGTAAAACTCCTATCAATGCCCAGCGCTTAATAACTACTGACGAGGCTAAAGTTATTGCGCTAGTCATGACAAAATCTATGGCAATAGCTAGCGGTATTGCCCAAAAATAGTGTGTCTCGATAATAACAATTGGGAAGAGTACTAATATTTGGAATACAAATAAAGCTGTTTGAAATAGTTGGAAGCCAATGCTCACATCAATCCGCTGGGCGTGTAGCCCAATACGATACTCTTTTATGCCTTGGAAGAAACCGCGGTACCAACGCATGCTCTGCTTGCAAAAATCATGATAAGATTGCGGATCCTGAGTATAGTTTATGGCTTTTGGTATATATAGAATTTTTCCAAGTTTTTTACGGTGTACTTGAAGAGTTATATCAAAATCCTCGGTAACATTATTACCATTAATATCAAGCTTAGATAATATATCAGTGCGAAAACTGGTAACCGGTCCGGGGAATACCGAAACCATACCAAGCGCTGATTGGATGCGTCGATAAAAATGCTGTCCGTAGGTATAGCTAAATGCCCGGTAGGTACTAATCCAGTTACCGCGCAAACTCTGAACAAAACCAATTGCCACGACGTATTTATTAGAAATTTTTTTACGATAGATTCTAAAATAGTCTGGCGAAAATACACTGTCAGCATCGGCCACATGTAACCATTGGTAATCACGCTCGATATTAAATTTCTTAATTGCTTTCTTGACGGCCAAGGCTTTACCGCTACGACGCACGGTCAGCACATTTTTCTTTCCTAGTAAGCCAATGGCAATTTTACGAGTACTATCAGACGAGGCATCATCAACTAAGAAGATATCTCGCTTTAGTTGGCCGGCCGATATAGCCGATTTAATAGTTGTTGCAACTATTAGCTCTTCGTTGTGGCCCGGCAGTAACAAAGCAAGTTTTTTACGATGTTTATTGATCGACTTATTGCTATTTCTCTTAGTCCCTGACTTATCGTTATGAGATGCTGATTCTTCCGGGTTGCGATCAATATAAATAATCGGACGTTTTATATACTGCGCTTGGGTTACAATAGGCATTGCTGCTAGGCTATGATTACTATTATAAGCACGGGCTATATAGCTCGTCACACCGCGAGACATTGTAATGGTTGAAGCTGTTGCAATCTCAGACATATGAAACCAAAATAATTTATTAATATATTATCGCATATTTTTTCTATTATTGCTACATTATTATGTCAAAATTTAATACATCCTTCATGTTGCACAAAATAGCCATTCGGATATTTCTCAGACTTAATCATTTCTTAGGCACGTAGACCTGTAATAATGCTATGATAAACACATGAATGATAAGGGTGTAGTGGTTAATAATCCAGACTCTGGCAAAATGTTGCGACATTTCAAAGACGGCAGCACCAGGAATGTGGCTGATTTGCCATCGGTCTATATCGGCAAGGGGATATATAAGCCGGGATGGCGTTGGTCGCTACACGCCGGTCCGCAAACCAATAAAGTATCCCAAAAGCATATTGGCTATGTATTGACCGGCAAGATGCACATCCAAGACAATAATGGCAAGAAACTAACGGCCGGGGCAGGCGACAGCTTTGAGGTTGGCACCAACCATGATGCTTGGGTAATCGGTAACGAACCGTGCGTTGCTTTAGATTTTGAATTTAGAACAGAGTAAATATTTACTTAAATTTTGAATTTTTTGATGCAACATACTGCGTCAGCAATACCCCGGCTATGATCAGGGGGACGACTGTTGTTAATAACTGCCACAGATAGTGCCCGTTCTGATACCAGACAACTGGAACAGAAATAATATAGCCGACATATATAAGATATATAAGTAGCCCTTGCCAACTTGACGGTAGGTAACTGCTGCGAACGTGAACGAACCAGGCTTGATGCTTTGTTTTTCTATGATTTTTCATTTTATTCCGATTATCTTATCAACAATATATATTATAACACTCTGACCCCCTAAGTCTGAGTTCAATTAGGGCTAACAATTTTTATTGTGCATTTTCATAAACTAATTGATAATGTAATCGAATTGAACAACTTGAAAGTGAACCCTGGCGGAATAGGGCGGTATGCAAGGGAACCGATCCGGATATTTTTCCCCATTAATGAAGAAGCCAGGAAAATTTGCGCTGATTGTCCAGTTAAAGAAGCCTGACTGGATTTTGCTTTTACTATTCATGAATAAACGGAGTTGGGGCGGAGTATCTTAGAGAGATCGCCGAA
>Ga0182030_10021395_pt1 | contig 12118 bp, 10 predicted proteins | sample 812S3MmetaG_FD_121299 | JGI IMG/M metagenome (GOLD analysis project Ga0182030, IMG submission 121299) | Permafrost microbial communities from Stordalen Mire, Sweden - 812S3M metaG (Illumina Assembly) | ecosystem: Environmental > Terrestrial > Soil > Wetlands > Permafrost | place: Sweden...
AGGGATGGGTGTGCCAGGCGGAGCGGGCTCCAGGCTCGAAAGTCACTGCCGCGCCGCCGAACTGTCCGTTGCCTGGTGCCTGAAACAAAGGATCGATGCGGACGCTCCCGGTGAAGTTCTCCGGTGGTCCCTTAATCGAAGGCTGTGAGCCGTTTCGCTTTAGATCCATGGTGGTTCCTTTTGCGGAATACCCGCGTCACTGCTATTGCGAGATCACTCTAGCGCGATCTCATCCGATGACTAACCGGTATAATCCGAATGGTCTTATCGATAGGGCGCACATATGCAGCGAACCAATCTCAACGACCTCCTCGCCTTTATCACGGTGGCGCGGGAGCGCAGCTTTACCAGAGCGGCTGCGAAGCTGGGCATCTCACAGTCGTCACTCAGTCACATCATTCGCTCTCTGGAGACACGTCTCGGACTTCGGCTGCTGACTCGCACAACCCGCAGCGTGTCGCCTACCGCCGCGGGGGACCGACTCCTAAAAACGGTCGGTCCCCGACTAGATGAGGTGGAGATCGAGATTGGCTCGCTGAGCGAACTTCGGGACAAACCGACGGGCACGATTCGGCTGACTTCGACCGATTACTGCACCGATAGCATCTTGTGGCCGAAGCTAGTGCCATTTCTTCGTAAGTATCCAGACATCAACATCGAAATCATCACCGACTACGGCCTGACGGACATTGCGGCTGAGCGTTATGACGCCGGTGTGCGGCCCGGTGAACAGGTCGCCAAGGATATGATCGCCGTCCGCATTGGTCCTGACATACGCATGGCGGTTGTCGGAGATCCAGCCTATTTCAAGACTCGGGCAGAGCCCCAGCGACCTCAGGATCTCGTTCAGCACAGATGCTTCAACCTGCGCCTTCCGACGTATGGCGGGCTGTATGCGTGGGAGTTCCAAAAGGGAAATCGAGAACTAAGAGTTCGCGTCGAAGGTCAACTGACCTTCAATGGCATCGGTCAGATGGTCGGCGCCGCACTTTCGGGTTTCGGTCTTGCCTATGTCCCCGAGGATGTGGTGGAGCAGCACCTTACCAAGGGGCGCCTCATAAGAGTCTTGGGTGACTGGTGCCAGCCCTACACGGGCTACCACTTGTATTATCCGAGCCGACGTCAACCATCAGCAGCGTTTACGCTGATGGTCGATGCCTTGCGGTATCGAGCGTAGAACAAGTACCGAGCGACTTTACTGAGGAGGTTTTTCAGCGGAGGGAAATCCATTGTAGCTTGGTGGCTTGCGGCACCGGAAGCTGAACTATTGCAAACTCACCGGGATTCGTTGTGGGAATCGCATCGATGACCCAGGCGGCGTGAAGCGTCGTCTCGTCGGCGAGGGTCTTCATGTGGCCCCTTGAGTCTAATTGTGCGATTGCTGCACGCGCCTCGCCTTCGAAAGGACTGCCGAAGACCACGCAGGTTCCCTCAGCAAGCCGATAGGCACGCTTTGGGTTTACGTTGCCGAAGGAGATCTGCTGTACAGGTCCTGTGAAGTCGGCGTTCATCACCAGCACCGTCGAGGACAATTCATCATTCTGTGTCACGAGCCTGAAGGTGCCGCCAGGCTTGGTCATTGGCTCGCAGATGCTCACGTCGCCGAGTCGCATAAACCGATGAACAGTAACGTTACCCTTAGTATCAACCCTGGATATGCCTTCTGAAGACAGAAAAATCAGGCTTTGGTCGGCGGCAGGAATCCGCAACGGGAACGTTTGCCGACGGCAGCAGCCAGAATTTCACCACCATGGCTAAATGGGCTTCAGATACACCCTCGGTGGCGACCGTCGGCTCATCGACGGGCCTCGCAACCGGCTGTCAGCGGGTTCTGCGACGATCTCAGCTACGATCGGGTCGATCACTGCAACTACGCCGGTGTCGGTAGCCGTCGATATTTGGATACCGACAGGAAGCATGACATCACCGCGTGAATTTCATACGGGGGATACGGCGACAACATTACCCAACGGAAAGATACTCGTGGCCGGGGGCGTCGATAACACCGGTTACTCGATCACCAGTGCTGAAATTTACGACCCTGTCGCCGCTACGTCTGCCAAATGGAACCGTGCTGGTAGCGGGTGGTGATAATCCAACTGGAGGAATACTATCGAGCGCCGAAATTTACAATCCAGTCACGGGTACGTGGACCGCCACCGGGAACATGACAACCTCGCGCTCTTATTTCACTGCGACGCTGCTGGCTAACGGATTAGTGCTGGTGGCCGGCGGTGCTGACGGTGGGCCTGATAGCAGTGCCGAAATTTACGATCCGGTCGCTGGCGCATGGACCGCCACGGCAAGTATGTCAGTACCGCGTGCTCAGTATACCGCTACGCTGTTGCCAAATGGGAAAGTGCTAGTGGTTGGTGCACTCGGCGGCACTCCAGCGCAATCGGCAAGCGCTGAATTGTACGATCCGGTCGCCGGAACATGGACGGTCACCGGCAGCATGACGACGGGGCGTTGGCTGCATACCGCTACGCTTCTATCGAACGGGACGGTGATGGTAGCCGGCGGAGAAGCAGGATTTGCCACCACTAAAATCTACGACCCTGTCCACGGCACATGGTCCGTAAGCGGCGCTATGACGACGGCGCGTTACAGTCACACCGCTACGCTCCTGGCCAATGGAACAGTGCTGGTGGCAGGTGGTGCTAATAATGGAGGCCTAACATCAAGCGCCGAAATCTACGATCCGGTCGCGGGCACGTGGAGCGTTACCGGGAGCATGCTCACACCTCTTGAAAACCACACCGCGACCTTGCTTTCGAACGGGACGGTGTTGGTGGCGGGTGGCTATGATGGTACCGTCGGCACTTGGGCAACGTCCAACGCCGAAATCTTCTATCCGTAGGCGAGTCGGGGGCCGACGAGGAATCGAGGCCTCCGCGGTTCGTCCATCAACGTCAGGAGCCCAGGCCCGAATGTCCTATCTCGTAGGCCGTCGAATCGCGCCTACGCAATCAGCGTCATCCCAGCCGATTTTGCTGCCGAAACATCAAACGTCATCATTTTCTCACATCCCGCGCTCGTCGCACCGCGCTCAATCAGACAATCGGCGAAGTCCGCCGATCCCGTCTTATACATGCGCAACGCCTGAGCGACCTGCTCCGCTCGATCGACTATGAATTCCTTGGTTCGTAAGATCCCCCCCATTGCCGCTGCTATTTGATCGCGTTTTAGGTCGTAGCACGATGTCAGAACCCATACAAGTTCAATGACCACTACAAGCGGCACAAATCCAGGGGCGTCCGTGGATAGTGCCTCGATCAGCCTCGCGGCCTTTTGCGACTGTTTCGGATTGTCCTGCATCACGTAACGAACGATGACGTTCGTATCGAGACCGATCATCGGGCTGAGGCGCCCCGTTTTGCGATGGCTTGATGCATTTCCTGGACCGAAACGGTCCTCGAAGGTTTGCCGAACATCCCTTTCAGGTCTTTCACGGACCGAGTTGCAGGCACGAGTTCAAAACGCCCCGGCTCGACTTCCACGAACTCGACGCGATCGCCAGCTTCAATTCGAAGAGCTAGACGGACATCGACCGGAATGGTGATCTGTCCTTTGCTCGTGACCGTCGCCGCGGACATAGTTTGCCCTCCTTCTACATTCCTTACTTTACAGTAAGGAAATAAGTGGAGCAACGAGGCAGAGGTGCTCGATCGAGCCAACCCGCTTGGGAGTGAGCGACCTGCGGGCCCCGAACCCGATGGTGGCAGCGTCGATTTCGGAACTCGCAACCTATTGATTTGATTGGCAGCGAGGGCTTGCTACTGATCCAGGCAAGTCGGATATGTCAAATGATCCTCCTTAAACAAGCACTTACGAAGGACGATCAGGAGCCGAGCCCCACTTCACCCAATCGCGCGCCCGCTACCGCGGGATTTGGCGAAAAGCGCCGTCGCCACCCCCAGAGCCAACAGTGAACCCGCGAGCTGGGCGAGGACGAACCCGGGGACATCGCTCGGGCGGATCCCGGAAAAGCTGTTTGTCAGGGACCGCGCCACCGTAATAGCGGGGTTGGCGAAGGACGTCGAAGCCGTGAACCAGTAGGCCGCCCCGATCCAGCACGCCACCATCCACGGCGCGTTCTCCGGGCGCCGGGTCCCCAATATGACAAGTAGCAGCCCAAACGTCGCAACAAGCTCGGCGAGCAGCTGCGGCCACCCTGCCCGCATGTGCGTCGATAACTGAACAAGCGGAAGTTCGAACATGGCATGAGCCAGAATCGCGCCGGCACAGCAACCGACGATCTGGACGCCGACGTAGCCGATGGCCTCTCGCCAGCGAAGCCTGTTTCTACACGCCTCGACGAGGGAAACCGCCGGGTTGAAGTGAGCGCCACTCACCGGGCCCAACAATGCGATTAGTGTCCCCAGCACGGCAACCGTCGCCGCCGTGTTGGCCAATAGCGCCACGGCCACGTTCCCACCGGCGAGCCGCTCGGCCATGATGCCGGATCCGATGACCGTCGCTGCTAGCAAAAGGGATCCCAGGGACTCGGCGAAAAGCCGCCGGCCCAAGTGATCAACCTGCACTTGCGCGATCCGGTATCGACTTCCCGATGTCGATCAGTCGTGACTGGAGCGTCATCTTGTCCAGGTTTGCAATGGGCAGGTTGACGAAACTCTTGATGCGGGGTTCCAGGTCACGGAGCGCTTTGCGAAAAGCCGCCCACTTCTCGTCGTCCGTCCCCTCAATCGCAGCCGGGTCCTCGACACCCCAATGAGCGGTCATCGGGTGGCTAGGCCAGATCGGACAGACTTCCCCCGCCGCGTTGTCGCAGACGGTGAACACGAAGTCGATCGGAGGCGCTCCCGGCCCCGCGAACTCGTCCCAGCTTTTGCTGCGGAGCCCTTCGGTCGGTAGGCCCAGCTTATGCAGCAGCGCAATCGAAATCGGATGTACCTGCCCTTTCGGAAAGCTGCCGGCGCTGTAGCCCCGGAATCGCCCCTGACCCCAATGGTTGAGCAGCGACTCAGCGAGCAAACTACGCGCGGAGTTTCCGGTGCATAGAAAAAGGACATTGAACGGACGGTCAGGCATCGTTCGTTCCTGCGGCCGAGCCGAGAGAGACTTAGTCATGCATACCGCTGAAACCGGGCAGAGGGTACGAAACTCTGCACTTCTCCTGACCGCATCGGGCACCGACTGGCGATCGGAAACTGAATACCCCAGGCTTGCGAAGAATCTCTCGGCCGTCTCAGTCAGGAGTACGAGCCGATCTATGCCTGAGTTATGAGCATCGCGTTCCAGCCGCTCAACAAGCCGGCGACCTAACCCGTGGCGCTGATGCTCTGGCGCAACGACAAGCGAACGCAGTAAGGCGGACTTTTCAAATCGCTCGAGGCCGATGGCGCCGACGATCGCCCCATCGTTCTCGATGACCACCAGATCGAGAGCGGTAACATCCGCCAGATCCTCTGTGGGCAGCCCCGCGGATTGCAACAGTCGCACAAGGGCCGACAGGTCAGGCAGCCCACCCGTTCGAATCGCTGCTGGCGCCCGCGTCATCGCTACGAGCAGCAGCCCGTCTGCGCCCCAGTGTCGACCCTTGCTGCCGGGACAGAGCACTGCGCCTTGCCGGCACTCTCTGCAATCGGAACAGGAGTAGTGGAGGCGCCATGATCGAACACAGGCGTGTCTTCTCCGTACACGGGAATATTGCCAAGCGTGTGGAAGGTCTCCCACGCGATCCCGGTCGGATCGGTGACCCAGTACTTGTCCGACCTGGCGTAACAGCAGACCTGCTCGCTTTCCTCGATCATGCGAGCATCGGCCGCATTCAACTGTGCGTGCAAGCCGCGCAACTCGTCCGCGGAGTCCACCTGGAACCCCAGATGATTCACGCCGATAGGCTGGCGATTTGTGGAGATCGCGAAGTTCATGCGCGGGTCCTCGAGCATCCACTTGGCGTAGTCCCCTTCGACACGGGACGGCTCGGCACCGAACAACGTCGAATAGAAGCGGATGCTCTGATACAGATCCTTCACCGACACATGGATATGAAAGCGCTTCATGCCTGTTTCCTCTTGGGTGTGGATGCCTCGGCCTGCGCCGGACTGCATTCGGGACCACAATCCTTGTCAGCCAGCACACAGCAGCTCTGGCTCAAGAACGCTAGTAGCTGATTCATATGCGAAAAGTTCGGGCGGTAATAGAGAAACCGCCCATCGCGGCGCACGTCAATGAGCCCTGCCCGCTGCAACTCTTTCAGGTGGAACGACAGAGTCGATAAGGCAACGCCGAGCTTGTCGCCAAGCTGCGTCGGCGTGTAGCCCTCCGGTCCTCGTCTGACGAGAAGACGAAAGATCGCCAATCGGGACTCTTGCGCCAGGGCCGCAAGGCTCCCGACGGCATCCTGTGATTTCATGCTTCCAAATATATCGAAATAGGACATCACGGTCAACAATGGGTACGCGTCGGGCCGGGGCACAGCTCTGAACTCAAGGAGATCGGCGGCAAATCGACGGGCGGTGTAATCAAGGACGTGGTGATGCTCGCCGGCTTCCAAGAGCTGACATTCGATTTCGTGGCCGATAATCCCGGGACGACATTGTTTCACTGTCATCAGCAGTTGCACATGGATTACGGGTTCATGGCCTTGTTCAAGTATGCGTGAGGGAACGGCTCTTGAAGTTTTCGTCACCTTCCTCAAGCTCGGTGTCAGCAGCTAGGTAGGATTTTCCTTGGGCTTGATTCGCGCGGGTACCTCGGTGCAGTGGCAACACCGACGCACATGGCGTGATTGGAGCAGCGATAGCGCTCGTGGCTATTTTTCTTCCCGGTATCCTTGTATGGTGGTGGGCATCGTTTGCCTTCGCCTTCCGCAGCGTCATTGCATCGACTCAAAGGCCTGCAGCAGCGGGTACGATCCGCTCGGCATGTACCAAATACTGGTGAAATTCCAACCAGCGACCGTGAAAGTGGACTCGTTCTGCATCTGAGCGGTCGTCAAACCCCGGCGTGAGTTACGGCTTCTACGGGGCCATAAACACATCGACTGGAAAGGTCGCCTGGAAGATACCCACGCTGACTACGGCACCTGACTCGGGCATGGCCGCAGCTGGCGATCTCGTCTTCTTCGGCGACAGCGTAGGTCTCTTCTATGCTGCCAGCGCAGCGACGGGCGAGATTCTGTGGGTCTTCGATGCGGCGACAATTCCCAATACGGGCGGCGCCACTGCTTCTCCAGCCATTTATGAGATCAACGGAGTCGAGTACGTCGTTTACGGATTTGGCGGCAATCCTCAGGGCAGCTTTACACTGGGTGATGCAGTTATTGCCTTTGCACTGCCCTCGGCGACCGCTGCGGCGGCGGCGAAGGCGAAATAACGCATACGAAGAAATGCTTCTGCGGTGGCCCGCCCGTCGAGAGGGCGGACGGGCCACAGTCGGCTGAAGCTGTCTATCTATTACAACCGCCTTCATTGGCGGCGGGCAGATTGTCGGGCGCGGCAAGCCCGGCTGCTTGAGTACAATCCTAACGAAGTCATCGTCTAGAAAATCTTTGCGGGGCACAAAGTTTATATTTGCGGAGCGCTGCTTCCAAAGCATTACTCGATCAGCTTGACGCTGAAAGGAATAATCGAGCTCGCGAACTTTATTACGGAAGCGTTCGCGCGGAATCACGACGGTGACGCGCCAGCAATTCGTAGGCGTTAGCGGCACGATCAAATCTCTCTCAAACCCATGCAGGTTTGATCGAGTCGAATTTTGGAAATCAATCGCTTAAAAATGCCAGCGGGAGCGTGATTCCCGCCGAGAGAACAACCGTGCTGTGGGTTGTTTTCGGTCGCGGTGGAGGTCCGGATGCTGGGCGAGCAATTGGCACGGACGAGTGGACCCTGCCCGTGGCAGTCCATTCACACCGATAACTGTAGGCCTCGAGGCTGATGCGCTCATCCAAGATCCCTTTGAAGCGATTGAGATCGTTAGGTTAATACCGAATCGCGCCGCGCTCAGTCTGCCTCCATCGACGAACTGTGTCTGCATCAAATGCGATGCACTCGGATCCCGCGCAAAGTGTCGTGGTTTTCCCTACATCAGTTTCCTTTGCCAGGGCCGTTAACCAAGCACCCCCGGTCACGGACGTTGCTATGAACCGACATGCCTCGATGAATCGAATCTATCGTTTGATTTGGAATGAGGCAATTGGAGCCTATGTGCCCGCCGCCGAGACGGCGCGTGGACGAGGAAAGAGGACAAGTCGCACGCTCAGCGCGGCCGTATTGGCGCTCTCGGCGACCGTGGCACATGCAGGCCCAAGCCCCACCGGGGGTCAAGTGATTTCCGGTAACGGCATCATTTCCCAGTCAGGATCCACCACCACCATTCAGCAGTCGAGCCAGAACCTCTCGCTCAACTGGCAGACCTTCAATATTGCATCGCAAGCAACCGTGGACTTCGTACAGCCGAACAGTACGGCGGTCGCGGTGAATCGGATCCTCGACCCGAATGCCAGCGTAATCTTGGGCCGCTTAGACGCCAACGGCCAGGTGTATCTCATCAATCCGAACGGCGTGATCTTCGGGCATGGCGCCGAGGTCAATGTCGGTGGCTTGGTGGCTTCCACTTTAGATCTTGATCCCAGCAGTGTGGGCGCCACCAAGACCTTCAGCGGCACAGGCTCCGGGAGTGTCATCAACGAAGGAACCATCACGGCGGCGAACGGCGGCACGGTGACCCTACTCGGCAATCATGTCGGCAACACCGGGACGATCAGTGCGCAGCTCGGGAGCGTCGCATTGGGCGCCGGCAGCGCAGCGACCTTGACCTTCAGCGGCACGCGGCTGGTGTCCATGCAGGTAGACCAGAGCGTATTGAACAGCGAGGCCTCGAATGGTGGGTTGATCCGCGCGGACGGCGGACACGTGCTCATGACCGCGGGCGCACAGAAGTCGTTGCTCGCGAGCGTCGTGAACAACACGGGCGTGATCGAGGCACGCACCGTCGAGAGTCACGAAGGCACGATCACGTTGCTCGGTGGCATAAGCGCAGGGACCGTGGATGACAATGGCACACTCGATGCCAGCGCGCCCAGCGGCGGCAATGGTGGCTCGATCGACACCACCGCCGCGCACGTACAAATAGCAAACTCCGCCAAGGTCACCACGGCGGCGGCAATGGGCCTAAACGGCACTTGGACCATCGATCCGACTGATTTTACGATCGCAGCTACAGGTGGCGACGAAACAGGTGCGCAGCTCTCGAGCGCCTTGGGCGGCGGCAACGTCACCATCCAGAGCAACAGCGGCACGACCGGCACGTCGGGTGACATCAATGTCAACGACACAGTCGCGTGGAACGCGAACACGCTCACCCTCAGCGCCCAAAATAATATCAACATCAACTCGGAAATGAACGGTTCTGGCACCGCGGGGCTCGCCCTCAAGTACGGTCAGGGTGCGGTGAATGCGGGCAACCTGAGCACTTACAACGTCAATGCGCCGCTGAATCTCCCGGCGGGACCGAACTTCAGCAAGCAGTTGGGTTCCGATGGGGCGGTGACGAATTTCACCGTGATCACAAGCCTCGGCCAGGCTGCGGATGCGACCACGGCGCCCGGCGTCGCGACGCTGCAGGGTATGGCGGCCACCGCCAACTTGGGCGGCAACTTCGCGCTCGGTGCCGACATCGACGCCACGGCCACCGCAACATGGAACCCCGTCGGCGCGGGCTTCGCCGGCTTCTCGCCGGTTGGCACGAGCTCGGGAGCGTCTTTCAACGGTACCTTCGACGGGCTTGGTCACACCATCAGCAATCTTTTCATCAATCTCCCCACGGCGCCCTATGTCGGCATGTTCGGGTTCGTCAATACCGGTGGCGTAATCACCAACATGGGCGTCGTCAACGGTAACGTCACCGGAGGAACCTCGCAAAACCAGGCGGCCGCCGGCATCCTGGTCGGCGCGTCATACGGTCGGGTCACGAATTCCTACACCTCCGGGACGTTGACGGATGCCTATAACTGGCCGACCGGAGGATTGGTTGGCGACAACAGCGGCACCATCGATGGCAGCCACTCCTCCAGTAATGTCTCAGGCGGCGGGAGTGACGGCGGATTGGTGGGCTCTAACAATGGATCGATCTCCAACAGCTTCGCCACCGGTGCAGTCACCGGACAGGACCGCTATATCGGCGGTCTCGTCGGCACGAGCGCCGGCTCTGTCAACACAAGCTATGCCACGGGCAGCGTCAGCGGGAGCGGCTACGTCGGCGGGCTGGTAGGTGCCAACGAAGGCGGCAGCGTCAACAACAGCTACGCCACGGGTTCGGTGAACTGCATCAGCACATGCACGTCCGCGAACCGATTCATGGGCGGTCTCGTGGGATTCGTCCAGTATCAGAATGTAAACGGTACGCAAATACCGGGCACGGTGAGCAACAGCCACGCCACCGGCGCAGTGACTGGCGGCTCATACGCCGGCGGCTTGGTGGGAGCCGACGATTTGGGCCCGATCGTCAACAGTTATTCGACCGGCTCCGTCGTTGGCATCGCCGAGGTAGGCGGTCTGATCGGGAACTGGTCCAGCGTCAGAAGCGGTGGCTCGCTCAGCAATTCGTTTTATGACATAGACCAGGTCACCATCAACGGCGCGCACCAACTCACCATGGGTGGTCTTTACGACGCGCAATACCAGGATTGGTCCACTCATGGCGAGACGCTGAACATCGCCAATTACTCCGCGACGCTGCCCGCCGGGACAGGCGCATATTATACCGTCGGCAGTGTGCAGGGTCTGCGGGACATGCTGGGGTTCGTGGAAAGCAACGCCGCGGACAACTTCAGGCTGACGGCTGATCTCACCTTGCCCGCGGGTTTCAGCTTCCCCTACTTTGCCGGGAGCTTTGATGGCGGCAATCACACGCTGGCGAATCTCTCCCTGAATGTCCCCAACAGTAATGTCGGTCTATTCGGGTATCTGCCATCCTCCTCGACAACCATCGCCAATGTCGGCGTGCCCGGCGCGAACGTCACGGGACTCAACGATGCCGGCGGACTGGTCGGATTGAACAACGGCGCCGCGATCTCGAACAGCTACGTGTCCGGCATCGTCAGCGGCAGTAGCTACGTCGGCGGTTTGGTCGGCTACAGCAAAGGCGGGTCAATCGCCAATTCTTATTCCTCCGCCAGCGTGACGGCAAGCAGCGGCTACGGCGCCGGCGGACTCGCTGGCGCGAACTACGGCTCTATCAGCCAGAGCTATGCGACCGGGAAAGTAAACGGCAGCAGCTATGTCGGGGGATTGGTTGGCCTGAATTACGGCACCGTCGCGAAGTCGTACTATGACAAAACCGCTAACCCCACCTTGACAGGACTATCGAACTATAATGGGCCCATTGCCGATGCACCCGGCGTCGTCTCGGGCCTGACCACCGCCCAGCTCGAGACTCAATCAAGTTTCTCGAGCTGGGATTTCGGCAACATCTGGTTCATGTATGGAGGCGCCACAACTCCACTGTTGCGCCCATTCATGACAGCGCTCACGGTGAGCGCCAACAACGCCACCGAGACATATAGCGGCAGCGCCTATTCAGGCGGCAACGGCGTGGGTTATACCGCGACGTCGGGCGACGGCAACGTGCTGGGCTCACCAACGTACAGCGGCTCCTCGCAAGGTGCGGTACATGCCGGGACTTACTCCATCACCCCGAGCGGCCTCTATTCCGATCAACAAGGCTACATCATCAGCTATGCAAGCGGCTCGCTGACCATCAACCGGGCGTCGCTCACAATCGTGGGTTCCACCGCAAGCAAGGTCTACGATGGTACGACAGAGGCACCGTTAAACGGCGGCACCTTGGTCGGTGTGATTGGTGGCGACTCCGTTACCTTGACCCAAGCCGGCACTTTTGCTTCGAAGAACGTCGGTACGAGCATCGCGGTGAGCACGAGCGACAGCATTGGGGGGGCAAGCGCAGGCGACTATATGCTTATCGAGCCAACCGGTTTGACCGGCACCATTACCCCCGCGGGGCTCACGGTGAGAGGCACCACGGTTGGCAGCAAGGTCTACAACGGCACGACGGTCGCAGCAGTCACCGGCGGCTCGCTGGTTAGCGTGATCGGTGGTGACGCCGTAACGCTAACCCAGGCCGGTACCTTCGC
>Ga0182030_10021397_pt1 | contig 12118 bp, 12 predicted proteins | sample 812S3MmetaG_FD_121299 | JGI IMG/M metagenome (GOLD analysis project Ga0182030, IMG submission 121299) | Permafrost microbial communities from Stordalen Mire, Sweden - 812S3M metaG (Illumina Assembly) | ecosystem: Environmental > Terrestrial > Soil > Wetlands > Permafrost | place: Sweden...
GGAAGGTTTCTCGACGAGGTGCTGTACGGGCTTCTCGTAGAGGAGTGGAGCGGGGGCACGGCTGGCGCCGGCACAACTGCCAGGGCTCTTGACGATATGGTCGACGAGGCGGGCCGGGAGTCGTTCCCCGCAAGTGATCCTCCGGCATTTTGAGTCGACCGTGGACGCGGCCAGCTCCAATGAGCTGGGCGGTTAGCGTCCGCTCGATGGAAACCCACACCACGATCATTGTCACTCGGGACGGCCGTGACCTGCAGGTTCTCTCAGGCGGGGATCCTTCCGGCAAGCCAGTGCTCGTTCATGGAGGAACCCCGAACTCCCGGCTCCTTGCCGACGGTTGGCTAAAGGACGCGGAGCAGAGCGGCATCCGGCTGATCAGCTACGACCGCCCGGGCTACGGGGGCTCGACCGCTCAACCGGGTCGCAGCGTGTCCGACTGCGCAGGGGACGTCGCGGCGATAGCGCGCGCACTTGGCATCGACCGACTGGCGATCTGGGGGTACTCGGGCGGGGGTCCACACGCGTTGGCCTGTGCCGCGCTTCTTCCCGAGCTCGTCGTCGCCGTTGCAACGATCGCCTCGGTGGCGCCGTACGACATGCCGGGACTTGACTACTTCGCCGGGATGGGCCAGGAGAACGTCGACAGCTTCCAGCTCTATTTGGAGAACCCCGTCGCCGCTCGGCTCGAGGCTGCGCAAGAGCGCGAACAGATGTTGCAGGTTACGCCGGAGGAACTCGTGGAGGCGTGGACCTCGCTGCTGTGCCCAGCGGATGCGGCCGTGCTGACTGGTGATATGGCGGTCTTCTTCTTGGCGTGCCTACGGGACGGCCTCGCTCCAGGAGACCAAGGTTGGTGGGACGACGGGGCGGCGCAAGCCGCCGACTGGAACTTTGCCCTCGAGGCCATCGAGGTACCGGTCCAGCTGTGGCACGGTGCGCAGGACCGCTTCGTGCCCTTCCAGCACGGCCAGTGGCTAGCCGCGCAGATTCCCGGTGCGGAGGCTCACTTCACCGACGCCGACGGACACCTGACTCTGCTGGCCGAGCGCGTACCGGAGGTCCACGACTGGCTAATCCAGCACCTCTGAGCTTTGGCGATGCGGCGCGAGGCGCCCGCATAAGCCCAGCCCGGCACCTACTTGAGTCTCGCCGTAGCGGACTTTGGCACTCGGACGGACACAAAGTGACTTCCGGCCCTAGCTAGGCTGTGCTAACAGCCTACCCTACGAATATGCGCATCGGCGATGCCGCGGTAATTGATCCTCGCGGTCTCGACGCTCTGATCAGGATTCTGGGCGCCTTGGGGTACGACACCATGGGCCCCGTCGTAAAGGACGGGGCGATCATGCCGGGACCGGTGGGCGGCGTAGCCGATCTCCCCGTCGGTTACCGGGACGAGCAAGCCCCGGGTAGCTACAGGCTCAGGCGTGGAGACGACGAGGCGGTCTTCTCATGGGCTGTCGGCCCTGGCTCTTGGAAGGCGGAGATGTTCCCGCCCACCCAAGAGCTGTGGCGAGCCACTCTCGACGGCGACGAGGTGACCTTCTCCCAACCTCCGGGTCCAAGCGACCCGTTGGCGGTGATAGGCGCCCGTCCGTGCGAGCTGGCGGCGTTGGCGGTCCAGGACCGAGTCCTTAGGAACAATGAGGTTACCGACCCGCGTTACGCGGCGCGCCGGGACGGGGCCTTTTTGGTGGTGGCCGAGTGTGGGGTGCCTGCCGCAACCTGTTTTTGCACCTCGATGGACACCGGGCCAGGAGCCGAGGAAGGCTTCGACCTTGCCTTGAGCGAGCTCGGTCAGGGTGACCGACGCCACTTCGTCGTGCGCGTCGGGACCGAGCGAGGGGCAGAAGTGCTCTCGCTCCTTGCCACATCGTCCGCAACGGCCGAGGACCTCGCTGCCCGAGATCAGATGCTCTCGCGGTCGGCTCAGTCCATGGAGCGACACATGGATACCGAGGGCCTGCCGGCCATGCTGGCGAGGAACCTCGAGCACCCCCGCTGGGACGACGTGGCCGAGCGCTGCTTGGCTTGTGGCAACTGCACACTCGTCTGCCCCACCTGTTTCTGCTCGACGGTCTGGGACTCGACGGACTTGGACGGAAACATTGTGCGCGGGAGGTCGTGGGCGTCCTGCTTCGAGCTGGCGCACTCGTACCTCTATTCCGGCCCGGTGCGCGTCTCAAGGCGCTCGCTCTATCGCCAGTGGATGACCCACAAGCTGTCGACCTGGTGGGACCAATTCGGGACCTCGGGTTGTGTCGGCTGCGGGCGCTGTATCGCATGGTGCCCGGTGGGAATCGACATAACCGAGGAAGCGGCGGTCATCCGTGCCAGTGACGGGACCGGCCGCGAGGCTCCTGGTGTCGAGGCGAAGGGCACGAAACCTCCGCCAGACAAGCCGGAAAAGGTAAAGGCTTCACCATCGAAGAGGTCCGCAGATGCCTGAGAACGCTGCTCTCGTAGGCGATCATCCGCTACTCGCCTCACTGCCGGGGGACATGGCCTCGCTTGTGCGCGGCTGTGCCCGTAGCATCACTGTCCGCGCGGGTGAGTACCTCCTCTTGGAGGGCGACGCGGCGGATGTGTTCTACCTGATCCGCCGAGGACAGGTGACTCTGGAGACCCGTGCGCCGGGTCGCCCGCCCCTTGTGATCGAGACGCTCGGTCCCGGGTCCGAGATCGGGTGGTCCTGGCTGTTCCCGCCCTATCGCTGGCAGTTCGACGCCCGTGCAACCGAGCCCGTCGAGGCCATCGCCGTAGATGCCATCTGCCTTAGGGCAAAGGTCGAAGCCGACCCGGTGCTGGGCTACGAGCTGACTAAGAGGTTCGCCTCGGTGATGCTGAACCGCCTCCAGGCTGCGCGCTTGCGCCTCTCGGTCCTGCACCGTGGCGAGAGGACGGGCCGGGTCAGCGAGGCCAAGCGCCAGATTGATCGGCTCCGCACGTTGGAACCCGTCATCGAGCCGCCCGCCAGTCCCGCGTTGGCATTCCTCCCCGAGCCCTACCGCATCGTGGCCAAGCACGAGGAGGCAGAGGGCGTCTACACCCTGTCCCTCGAGCCGGCCGGGCAACAGACCAGGGCGTTTCGTGTGGGGCAGTTCAACATGTTGACGGCATTCGGCGTCGGTGAGGCTGCCATCTCCGTTAGCAGTGCACCCGGAACGCCTGGTCGTGTGGAGCACACGGTGCGCGACGTCGGCACGGTTACCCATGCTTTGTGCAGTGCTCCGCTGGGCTCGGTCATAGGAGTTCGTGGGCCCTTCGGTACTGACTGGGGCATCGAGGACCTTGCGGGTCAAGACGTTGTCATCATCGCAGGCGGGATCGGCCTTGCACCGCTTCGGGGAGCGGTCTTCGCGCTCCTCGACGCGATGAGCGCCCAACGGGCCGCGCGAGCGCGCCGAGGCGTCAGCAGACCTGTCGGACGAGTCGTCGTGCTAATCGGGGCGAGAACGCCGGACCAGATCATCTTCACGCGCGACATTTGGCGTTGGCGGGAACAAGGGGCGGAGGTCCACGTCACGGTCGACCTCGCCGACCAGAGGTGGTCGGGACCCGTCGGAGTCGTGACGGAGTTGCTCGCGGAAGAGGAATTTGACCCGGGAACCTCTGCGTTGGTCTGCGGACCGGAGATCATGATGCGATTTAGCGCCAGGGCCCTGCTCGACAAAGGGCTACAACCCGAGAACATCCGGATCTCGCTCGAGCGCAACATGCAATGTGGGGTGGGCCTTTGTGGCCACTGCCAGCTCGGCCCGCTGCTGTTGTGCCAGGCGGGCCGCGTCCTCACCTATTCCAACGCCGTACCCCAGCTTCTCTCGGTGGCCGAGCTATGAGCCCCTCCGCACGCCCCACCGTCGCCGTCTGGAAGTTCGCCTCTTGTGACGGCTGTCAGCTCAGCATCCTCGACTGCGAGGAGGAGCTCTTGCAGTTGGTCGGAACCGTCCGCATCGCGCATTTCCTCGAGATGTCTCGTGCGACGGTGAAGGGCCCTTACGATTTGTCTTTGGTCGAGGGTTCGATCACGACCGAGGATGATGTCAAACGGATAAAGCAAGTGCGCCGCATGTCGCACAAGCTGATAACCATCGGCGCCTGCGCGACGGCCGGGGGCATCCAGGGGCTACGCAATTTCGAAGCCTCGGGGCAGTATGCCTCGGTGGTCTACGCCCACCCGGAGTACATCAACGCCCTGGACACTTCCACACCGATCTCGGCACATGTGCCCGTCGACCTTGAGCTTTACGGCTGCCCGATCGACCGGTTTCAGCTGCTCGGTGTCCTGACGGCCATCTTGGCCGGGCGTCGCCCGCGCGTTCCGGGCCACAGCGTGTGCCAAGAGTGCAAGGGACGCGGCACCGTGTGCTTGCTCGTCTCACGAGGGACGCCCTGCATGGGCCCGGTCACGCGCGCCGGATGTGGGGCGATCTGTCCTTCAGTCGATCGTGGGTGCTTTGGATGTTTCGGCCCGACCGACACGGCCAATACGGCGTCGCTGACCGGCCAATTCCGCGCAGAGGGCCTGACGCCGGTTGACACGTCACGACTCTTCCGCACGTTCAATGCTGCCGCCCCGGCGTTTATGGCTGAGTCAGTGGCCCAAGGTGGGGCACCACCTGTGGCCGTGAGCGGCCCTGGAAACGATGCAGAGGGGGACCGATGAGTCACGGTTCGGGCGAGCGCACGATAAGCGTCGAAGGTCTGGCGCGCGTCGAGGGTGAGGGTTCGCTACGCGTAGAGGTGCATGACGGAGTAGTAGGAGAGGTGGCCCTCGAGATTTTTGAGCCGCCCCGCTACTTCGAGGCGATGTTGGTCGGCCGTAACTTCACCGAAGCTCCTGACATCACCTCCCGCATCTGCGGGATTTGTCCGGTGGCCTACCAAATGAGTGCTTGTGCCGCCATGGAGGATGCCTGTGAGGTAGTCGTCGACGCGCGTATTCGAGCCCTGCGTCGCCTCCTTTACTGCGGGGAGTGGATCCAAAGCCACGCCTTGCACGTGTATCTCCTGCACGCTCCTGACTTCCTCGGCTGTGCTGACGCCGTGGAGCTGGCAGAGCGCGACCAGGGGGCGGTCGAGCGCGGCCTCGACCTCAAGCGCACCGGCAACCTCGTCATGGAGACCGTGGGCGGTCGAGCGGTGCACCCCGTCAACGTACGGGTCGGGGGGTTTTATCGTGCTCCCTCGCCCGAGGCTGTGGCGGCTCTGGCCGAGCCCCTGTTCAGGGCTCGAGACCAGGCGCTTGCCACCGTTGAGTGGGTGGCAGGATTCGACTTTCCAGACGTGGAGGCTGACTACCGTTTCGTGGCGCTTCGCGAGCCGGATCGCTACGCGATCGAATCCGGGCGGGCGGTGTCCTCCGATGGCCACGACCTGAGCCCGGCCGAGCTTTCCGCGCTCGTGGTCGAAGAGCACGTGGAACGCTCCACCGCCCTTCATGCCCGCCTCGGGGGCGTCGACCAGTACCTGACCGGACCTCTTGCTCGTTACTCCCTCAACTCGGCCTTATTGCCGCCGCTCGCCGCGGAGGCGGCCGGCGGCGCAGGCCTCGGCCCGATCTGCAAGAACCCATTCCGCAGCATTGTCGTGCGTGCGGTCGAGCTCGTGTTCGCCTGTGACGAGGCTCTGTCGCTCGTTGAGAACTACGAGCCACCAAACCCCCCCGCGGCCACCGTGGTGCCGCGCGCGGCAATTGGCTCGGGTGCCACCGAGGCCCCGCGTGGCCTGCTTTTCCACACTTACGAAATCGACGATTCAGGCACGATCCGTACGGCGCGCATAGTGCCTCCGACCTCTCAGAACCAGCTCACGATCGAGTCGGACCTACGCCAGGTTGCCCAGGAATCCCTCGACCTCGGCGACGATGACTTGCAGTGGCGCTGTGAGCAGGCGGTCCGCAATCACGACCCGTGCATCTCCTGCGCGGCCCACTTTCTAGACGTAACCGTCGAGTCGTCATGACAGCTGGCGGAGCTAATCCGCCGAGTGAGTCTCCGGTTGGATCAAGGCCGTTTCGCGTCGTGATCGCTAGCCTCGGCAACGAGTACCGCCGCGACGACGGCGCGGGACAGGTCGTGGCGGCTGCGGCCGCCGAACAAGTCTGCGGTGTGCACCACCTCGGGCCCCAGGTCGACCCGCTCGACCTGCTAGGACGTTGGGACGGGGCAGATCTCGCCATCGTCGTCGACGCCACGCGCGGCGAAGGGACCCCCGGTGCAGTACGGATCGTCGACCTCATAGACCGGACCGAGAGTCCTGGCGTTACCAGTACGCACGGGATCAGCCTGTCCGGCGTGCTCCGCTTGGCACGGGTTGTGGGCCGGGCGCCAACTCGCGTCGTCGTCGTCGGCATCGAGGGCGGGGACTTCGCCAAGGGATCGGGCCTGAGCCCGGCAGTCAATGCCGCCATCCCGGCAGCTGTGCGCAGAGTCGTCGAGCTGATTGAGGAGGCCCGCAGATGTGCATAAGCCGTCTCCACAGGGTGGTCGGGACCGTGGCGCCGGGCGTCGTGGAGGTCGAAGACGTCCAAGGAGGGCACCGCCGAGTGTCACTTCTCGCACTCGACGGCCCACCTCCGGTCGTCGGGGAGTGGTTGGTAATCCACAGCGGCTACGCGATCGACCGCGTCGACGCCGCCGAGGCAGAGGCCGTTGCGGCCGACCTGCAGCGGGGCATTGCCACAGTCACGGCCGAGGTGGCAGTAGGTCTTGATTGACTGCGGCCGGCCACGAAGCCTTACGTGCGCTCAGGCTGCCATATCTAGCTCTACCAAGTGCTCGACGGCTGTCACGTGCGAGGCCGGCGCGCCCATGATCTTTACGCTGGCGCCCACCACTGCACCCCAGGCCATGTTTCCCTTGTTGTTCCCCACCCCGACGAGCAGCCCACCGTTTTCCACATAAGACCAGCTGAAGGCTGTCGGGCCGAGCGAAGGCAAAGCAGTAAAGGCTATTTTCACGCCTTTGGGAGACTCGGCCTTGAACCTCGCCTCAGCTTTGGCAAGCGTGGAGAGATCCGAAGCCGGCACCGGCTCGCGCGAGATGACGACTTCTCTCGCACCTTCGAAGATGCACTCGAGCGAAGTCTTCTCGGGGATGGCTTCGAATAAGGCGACCTTGGCGCCGACGATCGACGAGACTTTCGTCGCCGAAAAGTGTGCGCAAAACGTCGAAGCGGCCGAGAGGGGAAGGGAGTGGCTTGCTTGCGGCCTGGTCGTTGCGCCTACCGCTGCCTTCGTGCCTTGCTGTGCTTGAGCGGTGGTCGGAAGGATCACCAGCGAGGCGGTACACCCACCCGCCACGATCAAAACGCCAGCAAGGCGCCGGACGCGGCTCGTTATTGACGTTGTCATCGCCGTGCTAGCCGAGCCCGCCTTGGAAGAACCCACTGTCTCTCCTCCTTTATGAATTTGAGTATTGGTGCGCCCCATCCCCCGATAGAGAACGAGAAGCGCCCACGCTCAAGGCTCCCGGCCCTTTTTGCCATCGCCCCGACGCAACAGCGACAACGCGCACCTCACAGGCAATGTCTATCGCGTGGGCAAGCTGGGCTCGCGCCGGGCTCTAAGTCAGGAGAAACCCGGGGCCTACCTGTTTGCCGCGGGCAACGGTACTTGTCGTGAACTGTGACACCAAGAGGATCCAGGTCGACGAAGCCAGGTTGCATTCGCCGACAGGCCTGGAGACGAGGGCGGTGAGGGACCTTATTTGCCGTTTGTCCAAAATGCACCGGCGTAGGCGTAGGTGTCTCCGGACGCAAGGCTGATGAGATAGGCGCACATGCCGTGCTTTCCGGGATGCAGGGCCGCGAAGCTCTCGCTAGCGCTGAAGTTCTCGGACACGGACTTGCTCAAGAACAGTGTTAGCCCGTAGGTGTATGGCAGGAACACCCTCGTGCTCTCGGCGGCATAGGTCTTCGCACACCCGGACTGGGGGTAGTACTGCTCCCAGGCGACCAGATAGTTCGCGGATCCGCTGGCCATGCCCGAGATGGTGTAGCTAAAACTGGCGTCGAGCTTGTTGGTCTTCGGGCCGCTGAGCCTGAGCGAGTCGCCCCCCGAACGGAAATGATTCTGCGCGGCCTGTGAAACTCCGGCCGGCACGGCTATGAGGCAAAGCGCTCCCAGCGCGATCAGAAATCCCCGGCACAGCATTCTCAGACCCATGTTTGCCCCCCTTGTGCACGCGATCCGCCCCAGCGACCGTATTTTCCCGCTGTGGTTATACCAGGCCGGAGGTGGCCTCCGGTAGGACTTCTCGGTCGCCTAGAGCTTCAAACTCAAGAGGGGGCTTACGAGCGCCGATAATTGGTGCACGACCCCCTGATGCCTTGCGAGGGAAGCTGGGAGTCGTGCACCGTCAGTAAGTGTGACGCAAGATGCGCTCGGGCGCAGTGATAGTGAAGGACAGCCCGCTGACAGCGTTCCGGCGGGCTGTGAAGCGCGCAAGCTCGCCCGTTTGTCGGGAACCAAGGCAAAGCTCCTAGATGAGGGCGAACTCGGCGAACGCCCTGACCTCGGGGCCGACGACGAGCCAAACCCGCCCCGGCTCTGTCGCAAGGCTCACGGAGTCTTCAGGCTCTAAGGGACCGTGATGGGTGAGCGCCGCGGAGTTGACCGGCGTCGTGGCTAGCTCACTCACTGCCTCCCAAACGGCGGCGTTGTTGACATGCCCGATCACGTCGAGGTCCGCCCTGCGTATCGGCCATGGCTGCGTCATCGCCCGAGACGGGCTCGGTGCCGCAGGCACCCGTCCCGACACTCTTCGCCCGGCGGCGGCTTCACCATAGACATCAAGGAAACCCTGCTCAATTCGCAAAGGGCGACCTGAGCGGTCCAATGGCACCCACAAGGCCGCTGTCTCGACCAGCAGGACGCCGTCGACCTCGAGATCGGTTCGGCGCTCGGCCCAGGCCGGCCCCGTGCCTCCGCACCAAGTCGTGAGGACGGCTTGTTCCGCGAGCTCCGGCCATCGACCACCCTCGGCCAAGCGCACCGCGGTACGGCGGACCACCCAGGTTCCCTGTGGGTCCAGCCCTGAGTCAGCCCAGTCGTCTGTGGCGGCGTCTTGGAGGTAGCGGGCGAGCCCGTCGAGGCGCAACATCCCATCTGGCCCGGCGTCGCTTAGGCGCACCCGGCGCTCTTCGCAATAGCGACGGCCCCGGGCCGGGCGAGGCACTATCTCCGTCATCAGCGTCCGTTCTAGCCCGGGTCTCATGCCCTTGTCATTGTCTCCGGTCAGCGGAGCTACGAAGCTGACGGTGAATCTGCGGGTGCTTTCGGCTCGAGCGCACCGGATGCCACGACCCTGTCGACCAGGACTCAAGATAGGTTGACAGCCTGATGCGCAAGCCATGGGCCCTGATGGACCTCGTCGCCGTGCTCGTTTTCGTCGTGATCGGCCGCAGCGTGCACGCCCACGGTCTCGCTCTGCCCGGGATCGTCTCGACGGCGTGGCCTTTCGTGTCGGGGCTCGTCGTGGGCTGGTGCGCCCTTGTTGTCTTCGGTCGCGACGAAATGAGTTCGAGGGGAGGGGCGATGGTGACCGTGTCGACCGTGGCGCTCGGAATGGCCTTGCGCGTCATCTCGGGCCAGGGGATCGCCCCCGCCTTCGTCCTTGTTGCCTTGGCCTTCTTCAGTGCCACGATGCTCGGCTGGCGGCTGTTGAGGAGGCTTGTCAGATCTGGGCCTTGATGAGCGACGTCATTGCTTGAGCCCCGGCACCGCCGATCGGCATGTGGACGCCGTCTCCGTAGAACCACTCCGGGTTCTCGTCGGCCAGTTTGTTGAAGTCGGCGAGCCGGTCCCTTGGGTACAGGGGGACGCACTGCTTCAAGGTTGCGTTCACCGACTCTGCCCAGGAGTACGAAGGTGGCAGGTGTACCGTCACAAACACCACCCGTGAGGCGCCAGCGAGCACGTCCATCATGTCGGCGAACTGCTGTGGGGTTACGGGGCCGTTTGTCCCGAGGTCGATGACCACGATCGCCCCGAGACGGTCTTCGGCCTTGAGTTGCTGGACGAGGTCGACGCCTTCGTACCATTGCCGGCTGACAGCCGCCTCGACGTCGATTCCCGGTATGTCGGCTTGCAGGGCTGGCTGGGCGTCGAGCATCACCGAGTCGCCGATGGCCGTGACGTGGCCGGCGAGGAAACCGACGCCCGGGGCAGGCAGCCCTACGGGAGCTGGTGGTCGTGTCGGCAGCAGCCAGTACCCGCGACCACCTGCAACTGTGGCGATGGCGACGACCGGACTTCTCTTGATCACCGAGGCGGCTGAGCCATAAGAGCGGGCGTCGCCAAAGGGGAAGACCTGACCATTGGAGGTGGCTAGCCAGTAGCCCTTCCCGTCCGGTGTCGTGGTCATGGCGGCGATATGGGAGCTGCCGAGATCCCCGGCTGGCGCGCCATAAGAGCGGGCGTCGCCAAAGGGGAAGACCTGACCATCGGAGGCGGCTAGCCAGTAGCCCTTCCCGTCCGGGGTGTCGGCCATCGCCACGACGTGGTCGTTGTCGAGCTCGGCGGTGGCTGATCCGTAGAGGTGGGCGTCGCCAAAACCGAACACCCGCCCCCCGGAGGCCGCCAGCCAGTAGCCGCGGGCGTCCGGAGTGGCCGCCATGGCGACTATGGGAGTGCTGAGGGCTCGTTCGTTAGGCGATCCGCGGAGACTGGCGTCACCGAAAGCGACGACGGCACCGGTGCTGCACGCCAACCAGTAGCCCACTCCGACACCGCTCGGGACTATCGCGACCACATGGCCTTTGGGCGACAGGGCCGAGGCATAAGCAACGGCATCACCGAATCCGAAAACCGTTCCGCTCGCTGTCGCGATCCAGTAGCCGTGCCCATCTGGGCTGCTGGCCATGCCGACGATTCCCGAGCCGATCTCCGCCGGCCTCACGCCGCCGAAGTAATGGGCCCTGCCGAAGGGGATCGGTTGCCCGGCGACATCTTTCAGCGAGGAGAGGCCAGGAGCCGACTGTCGCTGTGGAGACCTTGTTGCGGAGGGGACCCCGGCGATTGCCTTGGGTACGGCGCTTGTGCACGCCGCGGCGGCTAGCACACCCGCCAGGGCGGCAATAAGTGACAACCGGCGCCGGAGTCGGCCTCTAGGCCGGGGGGTTCGGCGTTCGAGCATCGTCGCAGAGATTAGCCAGCCCACCGGGGGCCGAATCGTCAGGCGTCGGCGTACAGCTCGGTGATTACACCCGCGTGGCGTTCGTAGACGACGTTCCGCCTGACCTTCATTGTCGGTGTGAGCTCGCCGTCCTCGGTCGTGAGAACTCGGGCGAGGATGCGGAACTTGCGGATGCTCTCGGCGCGCGAGCGCTTGGCGTTCACGTGGTCGATGATGGCCTGGATCTCGCGGCCGAGTTCCGGCTCAATCGAGAGAGCCTCGAGATCGCCGAGCTTGTGATGTTGGCGCGCCCACTTGCTCAGCTCTTCGGGGTCAAGGGTCACGAGAGCCACGAGATACCTGCGTCCCTCGCCAGCCACGACGGCCTCCGAGATGAGGGGATGGTTCGCCAGGTCGGCCTCGATGCCTTCGGGGGCGATGTTCTCGCCGGCGGCAGTGATGATGATGTCCTTCTTTCGGCCGAGGATGCGAAGGGAACCGTCCTCTTCGAAGGCGCCTGTGTCGCCGGTGTGCATGAAACCGGCGGCGTCTATCAGCTCGGCCGTGGCGCTCGGGTCATTGAGGTAACCGAGGCAGACATTGCCCCCTTTGACGAGGATCTCTCCGTCAGGTGCGATCGTGACGTTCACGCCTGGTAAGGCGGTGCCGACGGTTCCGATACGGACGTGATCGGGCCGGTTCGCCGCCGTCGGCCCGCAGCCCTCGGTCTGCCCGTAGAGCTGGAGGACGCGAAGGCCGACCGCGTGGAACCAGGAGATGAGCTCAGGATGGGCGGGGGCGGCAGCTGTTAACAGCACGTGTGCTTGGTCCAGGCCGCTTCGCTTGCGCATCGTCGCCCCGAGCGTCGTGTCCAGCGCCTTGTAGAGGTCGAGGGCCCTGTTTTGCAGGCGCACGTTCGCCTGCTCGGCGGTCACCTTCTGCTGGCCGAGACGGATGTAGCCAGCGAAGGCAAGGCGCACGGGCAACGGCTCAGCACGGAC
>Ga0182030_10021398_pt1 | contig 12118 bp, 6 predicted proteins | sample 812S3MmetaG_FD_121299 | JGI IMG/M metagenome (GOLD analysis project Ga0182030, IMG submission 121299) | Permafrost microbial communities from Stordalen Mire, Sweden - 812S3M metaG (Illumina Assembly) | ecosystem: Environmental > Terrestrial > Soil > Wetlands > Permafrost | place: Sweden...
ATCGACTCCACACGATTGTGAACAAAGTAGACCTGGCCGCCGCGCTCCAGTTCAACCTCAACCGCAGAACGAATAATTTTTTCGTCGAACTTGGCCACAACGGTTTGAATCGCCATACGGCCCTTGGGTGGGGTCTCAATCACGCTCATATCCCGCAAGCCAACCAGCGACATATGGAGCGTTCGCGGAATTGGCGTTGCGCTCATGGCTAGTACGTCAATTTCCCTCCGCATCTGCTTCAATCGCTCCTTGTGCCGTACGCCGAAACGCTGCTCCTCATCCACAACCAGCAGGCCAAGGTCCTGAAACTTGATATCTTTCGAGAGCAGCCGATGGGTTCCGATCAGAATATCCACCTTGCCCGTCTCTACGCGCTCGACGATTAACTTTTGTTCCTTTGCCGTTCGGAACCGCGAGATCATCTCTACGTTGATGGGGAACTGCGCAAACCTTCGCTTGAAAGTCTCGAAGTGCTGGAAGCTCAGCACCGTGGTAGGGGTCAGCACGGCAACCTGCTTGCCATCCTGCACGGCTTTGAACGCGGCGCGCATTGCCACCTCGGTTTTTCCGTAGCCCACGTCGCCGCAAAGCAGCCGGTCCATCGGCGTGGTGGATTCCATATCGTACTTGATGGCGCGGATGGCCGATACCTGATCGTCGGTTTCGCTATAGTCGAAGGAGCCTTCAAAGTCCTTTTGAAACTCATTGTCCTTTGAGAAGGCCATACCTTGCGCAGTGGTGCGCTCGGCATATAACTTCAATAACTCGCCGGTCATATCTTGCATGGCCTTGCGCACGCGCGCTTTTGTCTTGGCCCACTGCTGCGACCCAAGCCGGTTCAATGCCGGGGCCGGCCCTGCATCCGTCGAGCGGTACTTCTGGATAAGATCAAGTCGAGTGAGCGGGACATATAACTTGGCGGCTTCGGCAAACTCAAGAATCATGAATTCGACCGAGAGTCCGTCCTGCGTAATCTCCTTCAGCCCCTGGTACTGCGCGATCCCGTGCTCCACATGAACGACATAATCGCCGATGCCAAGATCACGAAAGTCGGAAACAAACGCAGCTGTCTTCGATCGCTTCGGCTCAGGACGCGCCGCAACATCGGCGTCGTCAGATAAGTCATTGGCTCCGAAGACAATCAGATTTGAATCGGTGAAGCTGACCCCAGTCGAAATCTGAGTTCGTACGATCACCGGCACGCGCAGATCGTCGGCCAGGTAACTCGCCTCATCGAGCATGGTCTCGCCGGGTCGCGGATTGCGGCTGCCCAGCCGGTAAGGAATCTGATATTCGCGCAGCACTGTTGCCAGCCGCTCCACGTCGCCCTGGTGCGGGGCCGCGAGAACAATTCTTTTCTCCTCTGCCATCAGCGTGCGCAGTTGCTCGGTAAGCGCCGGAATCGACCCGTGAAATCTTAGCGTGGGTCGCGTATTCAGCTCAATCTCGCCAAGCGTTGAATCTTCATCCAGCACATCCACCACGCCCAACTGATCAAGATCCAACCCCATATGCGCATCGAGAGAAGCCTCTAATACCTCCGGCCGCAGATAAATATCCTCGGGCTTAATCAGCGACCCGATCCCTGAGCGCTCATGCCGCTGCTCCACCTTGTTCCACCAGCGGTCAATCTGGTTACGCACCATTGCCGGCTCTTCAATGAAAAGCGCGCACTTCGGCACCAGAGTCAGCAGCGACTTGTTCGCACCTGCCACCGAGGAGAAAAACTCCCACCCCGGAAAGACGCTGACTCCTCCGGCAGCCGCCATCTCGGCTGCCATCTCCTCGTCTACTTCTTCACTGTTGACTTCAACCCACTGCTTGCTCAGCCGAGCGTGCACTGCGGCCAGCAGCCGCTCAGTTACCGGCGTTTCAGTCAGCGGCAACAACTGGGCTTCGTCGAGGCCTGACTGCGACCGCTGCGTCTCCGGGTCAAATTTTCTTATGGTTTCAATTTCGTCACCGAAGAACTCGATGCGCACCGGGCGGTCGGCTTCAGGCGAGTAGACATCGAGAATTCCGCCGCGGCGCGTGAAGTGCCCCGGCATCTCAACCAGATCCATTAGCGTATAGCCCGCACTGGCCAGGTGTGCGGTCAACACCTCTACGTCAACCTCTTCACCGCGCTTGACCGTTACCGCAAGTCCGGCGTAATAGTCGCGGTCAAAGAGTCTTAGCGCCGCCGACTCGACCGGTGCAATCAGAATTTCGACCGCACCGGTTGCCAGCTTCCATAACGCCGCAGCGCGCTGCTCCTGCACATCCGGATGGGGAGATAGATTTTCGAAAGGAAGTACATCGTGAGCCGGGAAACGGACCACTGCGGCAGGATCCACCGCGCCAGTCAGCTCGCAGCCGGCCTTGAGCATCGGCTCGAGGGCCTCGGCGGCCTTGTTGTCAGCGACCACCACGATCGCCAGTTGCCTGGCGGCTCTCGCCATCAGCGGCAGATAGAGCGAACGCGCTGTAGAAGTCATTCCGGAGACACGTCTTCGCCCCGCACCAAGGCTTAGATGCCTCCGTACGCGTTCGAACCCCGAAGAGTGCTCCAGCTCCGCGAAGATCTCGCGGACGAACGGGAGAATCATTTACTTCAAGTTTACCAGCGCAGGCGCGCGGTGGTCAGAGTGGTTGGATCTTGAAAGCCGCGAGCCCGCCGCCGGCGACGCCATCGCGTTTGACTACACAACGGAAGTCGGCCAGCTCCGCTTCGATCAAGTGCATCGTTTCGGCATTGGACCAGAGATCGGTAACGGTATAACTTCCGCGACCGTCGAGTCCTATGCCGGCTAGATCAATCTTCAACTTCAGGCTTGCATCAGCATCCCGGTTGCGATTGCCGGCAATCAAAATTGTGCTGCGATTGCTCCAACGCAGATAGGGAACAGGCACTTCATGATTCGATTCATATTGCACTGCCTTTAGATTGGGCTCAATTCCTCCCGGGCACATGGAGAGAACTTCCGCATTCTCTTTGCGGATCGCCATCATTTTCTTCACGTCGGCAAGCATATCCCTGTGCCCAGGCTCATTGATTTCATTCCAATCGAGCATGGAGCCATAGAGCCAGCGGCCCTTTCCCGCATCCTTGCCGCCGTAGAGATCAGGAGTCAACTCCGGTAGAGCATGAAAGGTTGCGCTAAACTCCTCGCCGGAAAAGAAGATCGGAATCATGGGAGAAAACAAGAAAGAATATCCGAACATAGACCGGCTTCCCCGCGCTACGTAGGGATTCTTGTCCAGAGGGAAGCCAGCCCAGCCGTTATCGTGGCAACTTAGTAGGATGGACGATCCCCAGGCAAGCGTGGCGATATAGAGATCGAGACTCGTCAAAGCCACCGAATATCTGCTGGACTCGGGAGCGTCCATAACAAGCGGCCTGCTTTCCCATCCTTCCGCGCGGAGCCGCCACTCCTCTCCCATATCGTTGCGCACGGTGATGTTTGCAATTGGTTTCTGCAGCACATTCTCCAGGGTAATTCTCACATCGGGCAATCCGTCCGGCTGCGAATCTCCTCTTCTTCGACTTACCCGGTCGGCGGATAAGCCCGCCAAATGCACTCCGAGCGGACCTTCCCCTTTTGTGTTTCCTTTCATACCGGCGCCGTCTGCGAATTGAATCTGCACTTCGTAGAAGCCGCTGCGCCCGAATTTGCGGTCGTAAAAACCGGGAAGGTCGTTGACCAGAACCTGATTCAAACCGTTCGCTTCGTGCGTGGCGATGCCGTTCTCTCCTTGGGTGAAATCCGTAACACCCGGGATTACGGCGTTCGATTCTTCCCAGATCACAATCGGATGGCCTGCGGCTGCGGCGTTTCTACGAATGCGCTCCCAAAGATCGGGGCGGTAAATATTGAGGTCCAGACGATAACCGTCCACTCCGTAAATAGTTACAAAGTCTGAATAAATTTTTATCCACCAATCGTCCAGGTCCGTGTGGCCGCCGGTCCAGTCAAAGTCCGTCATACCCCAACTGCTGCCGCGAAACCATGCAGCGTGCTGCTTGATTACTGGGCTGTCTTTCATTAACCCGTGAGTAATTACATCGAGAAAGACTTTAATGCCGCGCTGGTGCGCTTCATCGATGAGTTGCTTGAATTCTTCGGCAGTGCCCAGCGTGGGATCGAACTTATCCGGCTCTATAACCGCATATTGGGTCCAGATGTTATAGAAGTGGTGTGGGTCGCATAAGGAATAGCCTGTAAGCCATATGCCGGTTATGCCTAACTCCTGAAGATAAATCAAACGAGAGCGGAGACTGTTGAATGTTCCGCTCTCAGCACCGTGCGGGGAAGTAAATCCCTTTGTAGCAACCTCATAAATGATCAGGTCTTTCATCCAAACTGGCGAAGCCGGTTGGGATCGATCGCGAGATTGCAGGGACGTCTTTCCCGCGGGCTGCTGGGCGAGAGCCGCGGGCGGCACCGCGAGAGGCATTGCAGGCTTCAGGGCAATTAGGGTTCCCGCCTTCAGAAAACTCCGCCGAGACCAGGTCACATGCCGATCATATTTTTCAGCCATACAACTTTCTTACTCGCCGCCCGCGTGATCTACAAACACCTGTTGCGGAGCGGTTACGTTGATCGCCGGCGCATCCACCTTCAATTTCATTGTTTCAAGCGTGGGCTTGCCGTTGAGCTGCGCGCTGAAGTTGATCTCATACTGGTTGGCCAGTCGCCGCAATAAATCCTCGAAGTACGGCTGGAACGAGACCGGATTGCCCGTTCCCTGCCAGTAGCTTTTTCCGCCCGTCGCATCGGTCACTTCAAGCAAGAGGCTTTGACTGGCATTGTTCTGGTATCGGGAAAGATCAATCAAGCCCCGATTCATCCAATAGATCGAGTAAACGACCAGTCCCGCCTTCGCTGAGTCTTTGATTGCGGCCTGGACGTAAGGATCATCGGGATCGAAACGTAAATCGTAAGCATCCACGCCGTCGGTCACCATTACGACCACGCGCCGAGCTCCGCGATTTCCTGAAGGCCAATTCTGGGCGAGATCAGAGAGGCAGAAGTACGGGCTCGCGGTGACCCCGGTCGCGCCCGCGGGCAGATGAAGTGCGCTCAATACCTGCTCGTGATTCGCGGAAAGCGGACCAGCAAAAACGGCGCGCCCGTTCATCATATACGCGATAGCGGCCTCGGCATTCGGCGGCAGGCTGTTAACGAAATGCCTGATATCGTCGAGTTGCGTTCCCAGGCTGGTGCGGGCCGCACCATCGATCAGAATCACCAGTTCTACGCTGTTGTTCGGTCCATTCAACGGCGTCCAACTGGTGATGATGGAGGGCTTCCCGTTCACCTTGATACTCACGTTTTGTTGGGAGACGCTTGCGGGCGTCCCGCCAGTCTGCTTGGCTAAAACAGTGACAACAGCGCGGCCCTGGCCCGTGCCGAGATCACCCTGCGCGAATGCCGGAGCCGCAACCAGCAGCGCCCCGGCTACCATTAACATCGTTATTCCAGGCTTATTGATGCTCATGAGAATCTCCCTCCCCAATCGCTTTTTTCGAGATCCTGCCGCCGGCAGCCTTTTTGCGCCGGGCGGCCCAGAACCTCTACTGAGTTAGACGCGCGCATCCATTACGCGATCGCAACCGCTAGAACGGCAGCTTGAAAATATCTGTGCAAGGCGTTGATTTTCTTAAGGATATCAACACCTTGAAATCGCGGCCAACGTACAACGATTACGGGCCCTCCTTGGCCGATGCTCCTCGAAACGACGGACAGAGGAGCTTGGATTCAGCATACTCCCACTTACCGCGCGCCGGGTTTCAAAAAAAATCACACGCCCGACCATTCAATTGCCGATCACAGCACTCACTGAACCGAGGCCAGCTTTTCGCCACTCAGGATGCTCTTGAGCAGGCCGGGTGTGTAATGGCCGTCCTTGAATGCCGTGAGCGGCAAGACGCGTATGGGATCGCCGTCAACCACCCAATGCAGCGCAGCGTTGCCATCAATCTTGTCGGTGTCGAAGCGTCCCTCGGGATCGACTACCGCCCAACTGCCATCCTGGAAGCCGTAAAGCCGCGCGAGTTCCTTGCCGGAATCCACCTCCCATAGCATCGTCGTGCCGTCCCCGCCGCCGATCAGCACACGACGGCCATCTGGAGAAAGGGTGCCAAACGGCTCAGTACCCAAGGCTTGCTCAAAGTGCTGGAGTTCCTTGCCGGTCTCCACATCCCACACCAAGCTGCCCATCATTACGCGGCTGCCGTCCGCTGAAAACGATGGACGCGACGCCTCGCCGAAATGCTGAAGTTCCCTTCCTGACTTCACATCTCGCAACGTGGCTGACCTGTCCGCATTCTCCGTGATCATTTTGCGCGAATTAGGAGAAAAGCCCACGAAGAGGTTCTCCATTGTTTTCACCTTGATAACCCGCACCTGTTCCCCCGTGTCCACATTCCACAACCGGGTCGACCCCTCCGAGTCCGACGTGACTGCCCGGCGGCCATCAGGCGACAAGGCCAGGTGCTTTACACCATCTCGATAATCCCCCTCGGGATAAAGAAAGCCCGGGCGTAATCCCGGATTCACTTTGAAGTGCTGAACTTCCTTTCCCGTCTGAACATCCCACAGCGAGAAATCTGGTCCGCCAAGTGCGGTCAGCAGTTTGCTCCCATCCGGAGAAAAATCCGCATCGGAGATTAAGTCGTCAGGCTTCTGATCCAAAATCTGTATCTGTTTCCCCGTCTGCACATCCCATACCACATCCACCCCCTGAATGCCCGCCATGAAAATCCGGCGGCCATCAGGAGAAAGAACCACGGGCCAGGCAGCCCCGCCTTCGCCCGTCGCGGCCGGTCTGCCCTGTTTCGCAGGCGCCAAGGCGTGCTGCAACGCTTTGCCGCTCTCCGCATCCCACTGCCACACCATTCCGGCTTTGTTCACCGAAACAATTCCGCGCCCATCGGCAACAAAGCCCAGTGCGCCGACCCCATCGGCCAGTCCTACTAATCGCCGCAGTTCTTTGCCCGATTCCAGATCCCAGATTCGCGCTGTTTTGTCGTCGGCCCCGGTCAGCGCCTGGCGCCCATCCGGAGAAAGAGCCGCGCAGTTCACCGCCATGTTCACTTGCGAATCTGAAGCATTCAACAGCATGCGTACTTTGCCGGTCGCAACGTCCCACACCCGCGCCTTACGGTCGTCGGATGCAACCAGCACGCTGCGCCCATCCGGAGAAATGACGATGGATTTTGCCGCCCCTATGTAATCCAATACCCCAGTCGAAGCAAAATGCTGAATCTCTTTCCCTGTCTCCAAATCCCACAGCCGGACTACGCCGTTGTAAGTGCCCCAGGCCACTTTGCGCCCATCGGCGGAAAACGCCGCGGCGTTCACCACCCCATCATTGGCTCCCAGCCCCTGCAACAGCTTGCCGGTCCGAACATCCCACACACCGGTGCCGTTGGCATTTCCTGAAAACAGTTTCTTCTCATCTGGAGACAGAACAGAATGTGCCGAAGTCGCGCCTACACCCGGCAGCATGAATTCGCGGAGTTTCTTACCCGTCACCACATCCCAAAACTGAATTCTTGTCGCGCCGGCAGGGAGTTTGTTTCCTTGGCCGTCGAATTCAACCATGCTCGCCGTGGCAATCGTGCTGCCGTCGACGGATTCAAGCCCATAGATCAGCTTTCCCGCAGGTGAGATGCGCCCCAGTTCCTTTCCGCTGGCCGCATCCCATAGCTGCACCGTGGTCTTTTGATCGAGGCTGCTAACGGTCAGCACATTCCGATGATCAGACGAGTAGGCCACATGGATGATCCAGGCTTCTCCCTGGTAGGACTGGAGTTCCTCTCCGCTCGCCGCATCCCAGAGCCGCGCCTTGCCTTCCCAGCCGCCGGTCAGCACCGTGCGGCCGTCCGGAGACCAGGCGCAAGCAATCACCTGGCCTGAAGCCACCTGGGCCATCAATCGTGGATGATCGCCGGTTTGCGCAACCGCAGCAAACACGCCGTACCCTGACAATACGCAGAGCCACAAACACCTAACTGGAATCCGCATAGCGCACCCCGTCTCAGATAACATTGGAAAACTTGCACACAAGTATAAGGTGTTTGGCGCAGATCCAGCTTTTTATCAGAGGGTCAATTTTGACGAATGTCTTAATCGATCGATTACTCCCCGCCCAGCGCTTTCAAAAACGAGTAGAAGAAATCCAGCGACTTCCAGTACGAATCCACTGGCAGGCGTTCGTCCTGCCCGTGGGCGCGGTCGTCGTCCCGCTCCAGTGCAATCGCCGAGTACCCGTAGCAGGGTATTCCAGCCTGCGCAAAGTAGATTGAGTCGCTGGCCCCGTTTTCCATCACCGGCGTTACTGGGATTCCGGGCCAGATAGCCTGAGTCAACCTCGTCAACGGGACAAAGACTTCGGGGATCGGCGCAGGCGGGACCATCGCTTTGCGTTCCGGCGCCGTATCGGAGATCTCACCTCACTACGATACGTACTTCACGCTCAACTTGGCGTCGCCAAAGATGCCAATCAACTGCTGGCGAATCTCCTCCGGCGAGTGCCCCGGAAAAATCCGGCAATTCACATTGGCCTGCGCGGTCTGCGCCAGTGCGTTGTTAGCGTGACCGGCATTGAGCCGCGTAGCCGCGCAGGTGGTGCGAAAGTTGGCGTTGAAGCTGGGCTCTGCGCTCAAACGCGCTGCCGCCGCAAGATCCGGTGAGTTTGCGAGAATTGCCCGCATATCCGCCGCCGTCTGTCCCGTCTCCTTGGCTGCCAGATTCTTGAAATAAGTTCGCGTTACTTCGTTCATCTCAAAGGGAAATGTGTAAGCAGCCAGCCTGTTCAGCGCCGTCGTCAGTTCATAAATTGCATTGTCGGGCCGGGGACGCGAGCTGTGGCCGCCGGCATTCACTGCCGTGATCTGGAAGTCGGAATAAACCTTCTCAGTAGCCTCCACATCGGCCACCACCACATGCCCATGATCCAGTTCCACTCCGCCGGCATCGGGGTTAATAACGAACGCGGCGTCCGCCAATTCGCGATGTTGCTGCACCAGCCATCTCGCCCCGTTGAATTTGCCACCTTCCTCATCCGCGGTCAATGCCAGGATCAAATCGCGCTTCGGTTTGTATCCATCACGGTGCAGTCGCAGAAACGTAGCCACCAATGCGGCGTCAGATTCCTTCATGTCCTGCGTTCCGCGCCCGTAGTAGTAGCCGTCTTTCTCAACAAACTCGAAGGGATTGGTGTGCCAATCGGAGGGCAGCGCCTCAACTACGTCCATGTGACAGAGAAAGAGCACAGGCTTTTCAGACGGAGTGCCCGAAGCCCGGAGCCGGACCACCAGATTCTGTTTGCGCTCGTCGGGCCCCAGCAGGTGCACATCTTCTGCCGGGAATCCTGCGTCAAGAAACCGCTTCTGCATAGCAGCGGTCGCCGTGGTTACGTTTCCTTTGGGCGTGTCCGTCGTATTGATCTCGATCAGTTGCTTGAAAATTTCGCGCGCCAGGGCACGATCTCCCGCGGAAGCTGTGGGCAGCGTGCTCTGCGCACTGGCGGCTGAGTTGAGGTATACCGTTCCCAGGGAGGCAGCCAGGATGAACGCGGCAATTGGCGATGGCAAACTGCTTCTCTGCATGAGCGCATTGTACGGCGATCTGGCCATAGCCAGGAAACCGGAACCCGAAAAGACCAGCCCGGGTTTGCGCCGCACTCTAAATCAATTTATGTTGGACCCACGACTACTATCGAGGTGCACGATGCATTCCAGGGTCCTTGCCGCCGCGTTTCTCGCCGCATTCACACTCACCGCCGCCGCTCAAATGCCTGACAAACCTATCGCGCGACCGAGGATTACAGGCATCAGCCACATTGCCATCTATACATCGAATCCCGAAGCCGCCGACCGCTTCTACAGCGACGTTGTGGGCGCAGTGAAACAACCGGACCCTGAGAACCCGAAGGGCGTTCGCTATGCGCTAAGCGCTACACAATTTATTGAAGTGCTGCCGCTGCCGCCGGATGCGGGCATCAACCGCCTGGATCACACCGCATGGAAGACCGACGATGCTGAGGCACTCCGTCGCTATCTTGGCCACAAGTCATGGAAGGTGCCGGGGCAGGTGGAAAAGGGCGCCGACGGCGGCCTGTGGTTTGACGTCAAGGATCCTGAAGGCAACAAAGTGCAATTTGTGCAGCCTCCTGCGCAGGTCAAGCCGATGGTAGTTACCACAGCGATCGGGCGGCACATCATCCACGTGGGTTACCTGGTTCACAGCCGCACCGTCGAAAACATACTGTACCGCGATCTTCTCGGATTCCACCCTTACTGGTTTGGGGGCATGGTGGAGGGGCGCATCGATTGGGTAAGCCAGCAGTCGCCGGACAGTCACGACTGGCTGGAATACATGTTGACTAGCGACTCGTCCGCTTCAGGAATCCCAGCCGGCATTTCACAGCAACAATTGGGAGTCCTCGATCACGTTTCCATTGGAGTGATCTCAGTGGACGAGGCTTACAAAACACTCAAAACGGGCAACCGGCTCTCCGGACGTCACGACGACCATCCCCATATCGGCAGAGACGGCAAGGGGCAACTCAACTTATACGATCCTGATGGGACACGAATCGAGCTGATGAACTTCCATGCGACGGAAAAACCCTGCTGCTCGCCGTTCACCGCCGACGATCCGGACGAGTAAGTCGCGAAGCGCCGGACGGCGAAGGTTATCATGCGCAGTTCATGGCAGAACTATCTTGGCACCACCGGCAGCACCAGAACGCTGGGATGAGTGCCGTCATGGACGATGGTGTTGGTGGCTTTGACGAAGGCCGCATCAGTGCTTGCGTTCTTGCCGGTATTCAGGTTGCGCTCGAAGCGTGGGAAGTTACTGCTGCTGACTTCCAGCCGGATGCGGTGACCTTTCAAAAACACGTTGCTGGTGGACCACACATCGATCTTGTACTCGTAGACTTTGCCGGGAACGATGGGTTTGGGCGCTCCGGTTGTGGACTCGCGATAGCTGGCGCGCAGAATGCCCTCGGTGAGGTTTTGCGCGAAGCCATTGGGCCAGACGTCGACGAGTTTGGCAGTGAAGTCGGTATCGACGGCCGAAGATTTGGCAAACAGGTCGAGGGTTACGGGACCGGTGACTTCAAGGTCCTGGTCGAGAGGCAGCGTGGAGTAGACGAGCACATCCGGGCGGTTTTCCACGTCCTTCTGGTTCCGCGGCCCCGGCGCAAGGTGCGCGGTATCGCAGCACAAAGGACCGCCGACGGTGGGAACTGGATTGGCGGGATCGTAGACGAAACTGTCGGCTGCTTCAGAGCGCGCGGCAACTTCGGAAAGCGAGCCGTCGCCTGAAACGCTGTTGGCCTTGCCGTCCGAGTGAAGGTAATAACTCGTGGCAAGCGCGCGCTGCAAAGGCCAGCTATCCTCCAGCCGCCACGTATTCTCGCCCATCACGAAAATTCTTACCGGCTTATCGGTGGCATAACGATTCTGTTTGCCCTGGAGCAGGTAGTCGTACCACTCGAATATGATCGATTCTTCGTCGAACTCCTCGGCTGCGGGACCGAAGTCCAACTCGCCGACCTTGCGCGGGCCACCGGCATGGCCGCCGATGATGACCAGAAGCTTTTGCCCGTTGCGGGCTGCATCGCTGCCGCCGTGAGCCTTGACGCCCATAAAGTTGCGCAGCGACCCGGCCTGGAAGAGATCGTACCAGGCGGCAACGGTGAGCGCGGGAACCTGGATGTTGGCGTAGTTCTCCTCAATGGACCACTGCTTCCAGTAACTGTCGTAGCTGGGGTGGTCAAGCCAGTCGAGGAAGTAGGGAGCGAGCTTGCGGGTCAGGGCGGCTCCGTCGTCAACGGCCCACTTGTTGAATACAGGATACTTTTTCAAGGGGAGAGTGGGCGCGCCAATCATGGCGTTCGTCTCCTGCTTGACTGTCCGGTTGAGCGTGTCTGCGGCGAGGCCTGAGGTCCATGACTCGTTGAACCATTGTTCGAATGCGCCGCCCTGGTAGGTCCAGTTTTCGTGGTAGTTGCTGGCGGTGACGACTGGGCAGATTCCGGCCAGATGAGGTGGATGGCCGATGGCGGTGAGCATCTGTGTAGCGCCCACGTAGGAACCGCCGAACATGCCCACTTTGCC
>Ga0182030_10021399_pt1 | contig 12118 bp, 8 predicted proteins | sample 812S3MmetaG_FD_121299 | JGI IMG/M metagenome (GOLD analysis project Ga0182030, IMG submission 121299) | Permafrost microbial communities from Stordalen Mire, Sweden - 812S3M metaG (Illumina Assembly) | ecosystem: Environmental > Terrestrial > Soil > Wetlands > Permafrost | place: Sweden...
TAATACAATGGGAGTTTCGAGAAACCCGTGCTCCCTACGCCGTGGGGTCGCCCCGCCCAATCTCCCGAGCGCCACGGCACCGCGTGCAAACCGCTCGACAGGCAAGCGTGCCGACATCCGGGGCAGCACCCCGGTCCTGTGCGGCAGGACGGCACGATATACTTTCGGACATGAACGAGATGCGCATTCTGTCGATCATTCCGCCCATGACGCAGCTCAACACACCGTATCCGTCTACTGCGTATCTCACGGGATTCCTGCGCTCTCGCGGATTCAAAGCGGAACAGGCGGATCTGTCCATCGCCCTGGCCCTCGAATTGCTGTCAGTAAAAGGCATGCACGCTATTCACGGGAAGATGAGCGTGCTGCGCCGCGACCAACACACCCCGGCCACGCGCTTCTTCGCCGAACACTTCGAGTCCTACTGCACTACAATCTCACCGGCTATTCGCTTTTTGCAGGGTCGTGATCCCAGCGTTGCTCATCGTATCGCTTCGAGACATTACCTGCCCGAAGGCCCGCGCTTTACATCGCTCGAGCAATACATCGACAGCCAACAGGGCGAAGGCGACGCGCTCGGTTGGGCGTTTGGTGCGCTGGGACTGCAGGATCGCGCCAAACACATTGCCACCCTCTATCTCAATGACCTCGCCGACGTCATCCGCGATGCCGTCGACCCGCGCTTCGAGTTCGTGCGCTATGCAGAATCGCTGGCGGCGAGCCAACCTACGTTCGATCAGCTGCAGACGGCGCTCGGCGCGCCGCACACCCTGGTAGATGCATCCCTGCGCGGTTTGACGCTCGAAGCGCTTTCCCAGCATCAACCGAACCTGGTGCTCATCACCGCGCCCTTTCCGGGGAACGTCTACGGCGCCTTTCGTATCGCCCAAACCATCAAGCAAACCGATCCGTCCATCGTCACGGTATTGGGCGGCGGCTATTGCAACACCGAGTTGCGCGCCATGAACGAGCGGCGTGTTTTCGAATACTTCGATTTTATAACGCTCGACGCCGGCGAACGTCCGCTGCTCGCACTCATTGAGCACCTGCAGAACAAGCGGCCGCCCGATCGGTTGGTGCGCACGTATACGCGCGAGCGTCATTATGTCGACTTCAAAGAGCCTGACATCGCATTCTCTGAAATCGGCACGCCCACCTACGCGGGCCTGCCGCTGGACGACTATCTATCGCTGCTGGACATGCTCAACCCCATGCACCGGCTCTGGTCGGACGGCCGCTGGAACAAGCTGACGGTCGCACACGGCTGCTATTGGAAGAAATGCAGCTTCTGCGACGTGAACCTCGACTACATCTCGCGCTACGACCTGGCGACCACCGATGTCCTGATCGGTCGAATCGAATCCTTGATTCGCGAGACCGGGCAAACTGGATTTCACTTCGTGGATGAAGCCGCTCCGCCCAAGGCGCTCAAGTCGCTTGCGAACGCACTGCTGCAACGGAAGCTGGACATCTCATGGTGGGGAAACATCCGTTTCGAGAAATCGTTCGATGCCGGCCTTTGCCGACTGCTGGCCGAAAGCGGCTGCATCGCCGTCACCGGCGGATTGGAAGTGGCGTCGGATCGCCTGCTCAAGCTCATGAAGAAAGGCGTGTCAGTCGGGCAGGTGGCCCGGGTCACGCGAGCCCTCTCCGACGCGGGAATCCTCGTACACGCGTATCTCATGTACGGCTTCCCCACTCAAACCGCGCAAGACACCGTCGACGCCCTGGAATACGTCCGCCAGCTGTTCGCGGCCGGCTGCATACAATCGGGTTTCTTCCATCGCTTCACCTGCACCGTGCATTCGCCGGTCGGCAAACATCCGGAACAGTACGGCGTGACGTTATTTCCTCCACCCCGGACCACATTCGCCAGCAACGATGTCAGTTTCACGGACGCCACCGGCATCGACCACGGCGCGTTTGGCGAAGCACTCAAGAAAGCGCTGTACAACTACATGCACGGCATCGGACTCGATCTCGACGTGCGGGACTGGTTCGAGCAAAGTCCGCCTGTCCGCCGCGTTGGCAACGGTGCTCGCCGCCGCGCGGCCCGTGCTATGCCGCGCACAACAGTGCCGCCGAATTTTATCGAGCTGGCGCTGGCCTGAACGCGCCCGAGTGCTCATCGCCTTCAACAAGCCGTTCGGTGTCGCCTGTAAATTCACCCCGGAGCCGGGCCGCAAGACGCTGGCAGATTACATCGACGTAAGAAGCGTCTATCCCGCCGGCCGTCTCGATACCGACAGCGAAGGCGTGATGCTGCTCACCGACGACGGCGCCTTGCAGGCGCGCATCGCGGACCCGAGGCACAAGGTGGCGAAGGTCTACTGGGTGCAGGTGGAAGGATCTCCCACTCAAATGGCGCTCGACCAGCTGCGCAAAGGCGTGAATCTCGCGGACTTCACGACGCTGCCCGCGAACGCGCTTCTCATCGAGCAACCGCAAGAACTGTGGCCGCGCGATCCACCTATCCGCCATCGAGCGAAAATTCCCACGGCGTGGATAGAGCTCACGATCCGTGAGGGAAAGAACCGGCAGGTGCGGCGCATGACGGCAAAGGTGGGGTTTCCGACACTCCGCCTGATACGCGCGGCCATCGGCAAGGTTAGCGTGGAAGGATTGGCGCCGGGTACGTGGCGCGAAATCGGCCCGGGCGCCCCGTGGAGCGGCTAGCGATTCTTTTTTCGGCAGCGTGAATCAGGTTGCCTTATTTTCCAGCGCCTCACGAGCTTCCTTGACCTCGGTCCGTCCAGGCTTGTCGGAGTTCGTACAGACGCTCAACAGCTCGCGAAAATACTTTTGACTTGTCTCGCGTCCGCCGCCGAGCTTCGCCGCTTGCGCCGCTCCATACAATGATCGGAAGCGCCGCGGCTCCTTCCGGAGCGTGGCCTGAAACTGCGCCAGTGCCTCGGTTGGCTCATTCATCTGCAGCAACATCTCTCCCAGCAGTTCCCGCGCTGGAGCCAGCGGCCCCGGTGTCACTGCGCTTTTATCCGTCCTATCTTCCAAGTCCGCTGCCGATCGCATCTCCCGCAAAGCCTTCTCGTTCTCGCCCGCCGCCAGCGCAGACCATGCCGAAACCGCAGCGGCCTGAATTTCCACCTGTTGCGCCCAGTAACGCTCGCCGGCCTTGGTAAGGCGCTCCTGTATCCGCCTCAGCGCTGTCGCTGCTTGGTTTGCCGCCGCGGCGTGTCGCAAGCGCGCCGCGCCCATTCCTCGAGCGAACCAGGTCATCGCATCAGTGTATGAAAACGGTGTCTCCGCCGGCGCCAGCCGTTCGGCTTGCCGCCAATCGTGGCGCTCCAACGCGTATCGCGCCGGGATTGCCGCGAGCGCGAAGTAGCCGGCAGCGGGCGGTCCGGCGCCGATCAGCAGCGCCTTCGGATCGAAGCGTGAGGCCATTTCCGGCAGCGCAGCCACAATCCGGGCTGCCGCCTCGTCCTGCCCCGTTTGCAAATAGGCGTAGATCTCGTAGTCGCTGGCATGCAACTCTTCGGCTGTCTGACCTTGGCGCCGGGCGGACGCTGCGGCCGCCACGTTGCTCTCGATCGACTCCTGCCAGTATCCCAGGCGGGTAAATGTATGCGATGGCATGTGGAGCGCGTGAGGCGCATCCGGGGCAATTTCCGCGTAGCGTTGCGCTGCGACTCGCGCGCGCCCCGCTAGAGCCGGGACGTCGTACGCATGGATGAGGTAGTGGGCCAATCCGGGATGCATCGGCTCCTCCGCAAACAGATTTTCGAGAATTGCTCCGGCCTTGAGACGGTCGGCGTAGGTCTTGTCGCCGGGATCCGCCGCGACCGCGAGCGCCAATGCGTAGAAAATCTGCGCTTCATGGTCTTCAGGATATTCTTCGGCAACATCTCCCATGGCGTCGCGATAGGCGATTAGGCGCGCTTGCTGCGGCGTACTTTCAGTGCCGTCGTATAACTTGCCGACGGCGGCAAGATAGGCACGTTCGCGGTTCGTTTTTGCACCCAGGTCATTGCCGCGCTCCGCGCTCTGCCTTCCGAGTTGCAACTGGCCTCTGTCTTTTTGTCCCGGTGCGAAAGGATTGCTCCAATCGCTCAGAGCGATTCCCCAGTACGCGATGGCGCACGTGGAGTCTTCGCGCAGAACCGCGTCAAATCCTTCGATAGCACGGCTGAACTGAAAGGAATGAAGCAGCGCCACCGCGCGATCGAAATCGCTTTGCGCCGATGCGCCGCACGATGTGGCGAAGTGTACTTCGCCGAGCTTCTCGCCATCCGCTTGCTTATGCAGGCCCTCTTGCGTCACTCCATGCGCAGCAATAAACACCGATAGAAAGGCCGCGATGCGTGCTTTTCCGTGCATGCCCCCTCCGGCGCGAAGTACCTCAGGCCGCTACAATAGCGCCAAATCATGACGAGTTCGACGGGCGAATAGAAAATGTCGGCTTTGTGGAGGCGAGTTTAGGCCGGAACTGATCGGAGGTGGCCGGGAACTGATCCCGGAATGGACAAGGCTGATGCTCGCGGATTCATCCGTCTGGGTCGCGCATTTCCGCAAATCCAACGGGGTCCTGCAATCGATGTTGGCGGCGGACCGGGTGTTATGTCATCCGCTCATCGTGTTGGAACTTGCCTGCGGTACGCCGCCAGCCCCACGTGGGCGCACTCTAGGCGACCTCAGGAAGCTGCAGCAATCGGTCATCGCCACAACGGAAGAAACGATCGAACTGATCGACAGGGAACAACTCCAGGACTTGGGCTGCGGGGCGGTCGATATGTCTTTGCGCTCATCCGTCCTTCTCACCACGGGCGCCTTGCTATGGACTGTCGACAAAAATCTTGATGCTTTGGCAAAGCGATTGGACGTGGCTTTCCATTCGGAGGAGCGAATGTGCCGGTGGCTTACGATGGGGACGGGAGACGGAGCTGAGCATCAACCATGCCAGAGACCAGCAGCAGGCCCGGCGCCGCGCCCATGGCATTAATTGGTCTTGAGCGAACATTTGAAGCGGCCTCAAGTGATCTTCGTGAAACTGGCACTCACTGAAAGACCTTTGGCAGCGGGTCGCCGGTCCCCGAGAACAGCCAAGCCGGTGGTCTCGCTGATGGTATTGAGGTTCGAATCGAGCAACATCTCATTAGCTATGTTGATCGCGCTGGTGCCCGTCCCGACCGCTACATTCTCGCTGTAATCTTATCGTCACATCGTGCCCGGAACATCTTGCTTGGGGTCGAGAGCGGGCAAGTGTTGACGAAGGGCTTCTGCGGCATCCACCTATACGCCGCCCGCGCAGCCACATGCTACTGTGCACCTGCAGACGTGCATGAAGTATCGTGGCGCCTCTAGTCAGTGGCACGGCAATGATTGAGTCAAAACGACGGACGGGCGTCTCAGCGTTGAGCTTTCGAAGTCATGTCCCCAATACCACAAATCGATCATTCCCAGGTCCACACGCGCGCCCGCGAAATTCATGCGCTGCGTACGGAACTCGATTCTCTTTGTGCCGATATTCGAGAAGTCGCCGCCACCAGTCGCCCGGTACTTGATGCCGTACCACCGGACCTGCGAGTCAGCGCAGTCAATCTTCTACACTATCTTGCCTTGCGCCGGCACGATCTGCGAGGGCTTCAGCCTCGCCTATCGGCGCTCGGACTATCATCCCTAGGTCGATCCGAAGCTTGCGTGCTCGCATCGGTCGATGCCGTATGCACTGCGTTACGAGCACTCGATGGCAACGAGGGCGGACAGGGAGACGGTGGCGATACGCCCGGCCAGCCATCAGCGCTCGATGCGCACACCGAGGCGCTGTTCGGGCCCGCGCCGGCCTCGCGTAAAGTACGCATCATGGTTACGGTGGCAACCGAGGCGGCGCACAACTACACGCTGGTCCAAGAACTCGTACGTTCTGGAATGGATTGCATGCGCATCAATTGTGCGCATGACGAAGCCCGTGACTGGCGCGCGATGATCGGCTTTCTGCGGCGAGCAAGCCGGGAGTTGGGCAGGCCATGTCGTGTTGCCATGGATCTCGGCGGGCCCAAGCTACGCACAGGCCCGCTGAAACCCGGTGCGGCGGTGCTAAAAATTCGTCCCGACCGCGATGTGTTCGGCCGTGTCACGGCGCCCGCCCGGATATGGCTCACAGCCGTGCCCGGCGGACATGGTGCACCTTCGCCGGCCGCCGCTACCCTATCGGTGCCGGCCAGGTGGCTGGCGCAGCTGCAAGTGGCCGATACCATCACTTTTGCGGATGCCCGAGCGGCGCGGCGCATCATGAAGGTGGCTGAAGTCGACGCCGGCGGTGTCTGGACGGAACTCGCCAAGACGAGTTACCTCGTTCCAGGCACGAGGATTCGGCGTGCCGCCGCGACAGGCAAGGGGGCTACAGCCATTGTCGGTCCGATGGCCCCGCGCGAAGCCCCTGTCGTATTGCATGTCGGGGACATTCTCATCGTCAACCGCAGTCTCAAGCCCGGCCGGCCGGCGACCTACGACAGGCGCGGTCGCTTGCTGACGCCGGCTTCCATCGGCTGCACCTTGCCCGAGGTGTTCGACGACGTAAGTTGCGGCGATGCAATCTGGTTCGACGATGGAAAGATTGGCGGGGTGATAGATAGAGTCGAGCCGGACCGTGCGATGGTGAAGATCAACCATGCGCGTGAACAGGGTGAAAAACTGCGCGGCGACAAGGGCATAAACCTCCCCGACAGCGCCTTGCGGCTTCCTGCACTGACGACGAAGGACATCGAGGATCTAAAGTTTGTCGTGCGTCATTCCGATTTGGTTTCGCTGTCGTTTGCGAACTGCGCTGCGGATGTCGAACAATTGCAGCAACACCTCAAACGACTGGGAGGCGAAAAGCTCGGGGTGATACTCAAGGTCGAGACGCGCCGGGGATTTGAAAATCTGCCTGAAATGCTGTTCGCCGCATTGCATTCATCTCATTGCGGGATAATGATCGCCCGCGGGGATCTCGCGGTGGAATGCGGCTTCGAGCGCCTCGCCGAAGTACAGGAGGAGATCCTTTGGTTATGCGAAGCTGCGCACGTGCCGGTGATATGGGCCACGCAGGTTCTTGAGAGTCTCGCGAAGGATGGCTTCCCATCGCGGGCCGAGATCACTGATGCAGCGATGAGCGAACGCGCCGAGTGCGTAATGCTAAACAACGGAGCTCACGTTTGCCAGGCGGTCGAGGTTCTCGATAACATCCTACGCCGCATGCAGGAGCACGTGACGAAGAAGCGCTCTATGCTTCGCGAACTCAAGGTGGCCGGCCGGTTTCTGGCTGAGGAAACGCCTCGAGCCAAAACCGTCTAGTTGGCTGACGGCATTTCATAGTGAGCGATAGATGCGGGATCTGAATTTATTTAAGCGTGGTGTTGATCAGCCAGGCGTTGTTTGAGCGTTGTTCGAGTGACTGCGCTGCTTCGCGGAAGCTGGTGCCGATTCCGCGGGCCGAATCCGGCCGGCCGCCATGTTGAGGCGATCGTTTTGTCCTTGATTCATGCAGGACGTGAGTATCACCGCGCATGCATGCGGATTCGAAACGCGGGCGCGTCGCCCAGCCTCGTCCGTGGACGTCAGGAATTCGGGGGCGACGCCGCAACCGGCGCTCCAGCAAGGTGAAACCAACGGGATTTGAGCACTTCAAGAGCCACCAGGCTCGCCGCACCGATTGCGGCACACACGGCCAGATCGTCCCAATGAAGCTGTCCGAAATGAAAGAGCGACTGAGCAGGCGGCCAGAACAAGGCGATCCCCAGTAGCGCGGTCACTCCGACCACCAAAATCCAAAGAGCGCGATTGGGCCGCAGAATCGCCCGGGCCAGAGACGACTCGAACGAACGGTTCACCAGAATGAACCCCATATTGATGAGCACGAGCGACGTGAATACGAGCGCACGCAAATCCGCTGCGGGCATTTTCATGCGCGATGCGCTGATGAGCACGCCCGCGAGAATCGCGAGGGCGATGAGCCCTTGAAGGAGGGCCCACATGATACGCCTCGGCAAGAGCAACGGGCCCTTGGGGTCGCGCGGCAGCCGACGCATGACGTCGGCCTCCTCGCCCTCTGCCTCGAATACCATCGAGCACGCTGGATCGATGATCATTTCGAGAAAGGCGATATGAATCGGTGTCAGCATCAGCGGCAGTCCGAGCAGCAGCGGCAGCAGCGCAAGGCCGGCGATCGGAATGTGCACGGCGACGATGTATTCGATGGCCTTGCGCAAATTGTCATAGATGCGCCTGCCGAGGCGAATGGTCTTGACGATGGAGCCGAAATCATCGTCGAGCAGCACGATAGACGATGCTTCGCGCGCAACGTCCGTACCCCGTCCGCCCATGGCAATACCGATGTGCGCGGCTTTGATCGCAGGCGCATCATTCACCCCGTCACCGGTCATGGCCACGATCTCGCCGTTGGCCTTGAGGCACTGCACGATTCGCAGCTTCTGATTGGGCCGGATTCTGGCAAATATGCACGTGATCTTGACGAAGGCTGCAAGATGTTCGTCGCTCATTGCTTCGATGTCGTCGCCCGACAATACTCTCGACGCATCGAGTCCCGCCTGGCGTCCGATGGCGGACGCAGTGGCGGGATAGTCGCCGGTGATCATCACGACGCGAATTCCAGCAGAGCGGCATTCCGCAACGGCGGCCGGGACGTTCGATCGTAATGGATCGGCAAACCCGATCAGGCCCATATAATCGAACGCAAAGCTTCGAATCGTATCCGGCAGGGGCCCGCCTTTCTTGACGCCGGCGCCGACCGATCGAGCGACACCGAGCACGCGAATCCCGCGGCTGGCGAGTTCATCGGCCTGTTTGTGTATCGCGGCCAGCCGTTCGGGCGACAGGGCGCAGAGTTCGGCAATTGCCTCCAGCGCTCCTTTGGCGCATACGCGGCCGTCCCCACCGGTCTCGCCCTCGATGACGTTTGCCACAGCGAACATGTCGGGTCTTAATCCATATGCACGAATGAGAGGTGGAGGGGGACTCGCGGCCTTATGCGATGCAGGCTGTTCCAACGCGATCGTATGAACGGCGAGGTCCATCGGGTCGGCAGGTTCGCGTGCGCTAGCCAGCCAGGCACAGTCCAATACGGCCCTCATATCTTCCGACATCGCCGCATCGTCATGGCTGTCCCATCGGCCGTCGGTGCTGCTGATGGAAACGACGGCCATGCGATTTTCAGTGAGCGTTCCTGTTTTATCGGTACATAAGACCGTGATTGCGCCCAGCGTCTCGATTGCCGCCGCCCGCCGGGTGAGGACCCGCTCCTGCGAAATACGCCACGCCCCCATCGCCGTGAACACGGTCATGACCAGCGGGAATTCCTCGGGAAGAAGCGACATCCCCAAGGCGATTCCACCCAGCATGGCTTGCAGCCACGAGCCTCGGAGCAAACCGAATAGGATTACCGTCAGCCCGCCGGCCACAGCGCCCACGATGGCAAAGTCCCGTATCAGCCAGCTCATCTGCCGCTGCAGATGCGGCTGCTCGGTCTCGATGGTACGAAGATCCTTGCCGATCTTTCCCATTTCGCTGTGCGCGCCGGTGGCGTGGACAAGCACATGGGCGGAGCCGCGAACGACCAGCGTGCCTGCGAAGACAAACGGCGAATCCTCCCCGCCCGCGACAGCGCCCGCGGCGTCGATCGGAACGTCGAGTGCGGGCGCCAATTTGCGCACGGCGGCGGATTCGCCGGTCAACAGCGACTCGTCCAGCATGAGGTCATGCGCCTTCAGCAGCGTTGCGTCCGCAGCCACCCGATCACCCTCGCCGACTATAATGACATCGCCGCGGACAACCTCCCGTCCGGCGATCTGGATCCGCTTGCCGTCCCGGACCGCGAGCGCCCGCGGGCTGGCAAGGTTGCGCAGCGCCTCCAATACCTTCTCGCTGCGAGATTCTTGCACGATGGTGATCGATACGGAGATCGAGGCGAAGGCGAGCAGGAGAATCGCCTCCATGCGATCGCCCAGCAGCAGGTAAACGACGCCGCCTGCGATCAGGAGCGCGAACATGGGCTGCCGCACCACCTCCCATACAATCCGAAAAACACTGCGCTTCTCAGCCGCCGGCAATTCGTTGTATCCCTCCAATTGCAGCCGGCGGGCGGCTTCGGTGGCAGTGAGCCCGATGTCTAGCACGCGACTCATATTTGCCCGCCTTGCTGTTGCGTTGACTGCAGACACTCAACGCGCCTCACGGCACGACGGTGACCGGCACCCTGGTCGAGTGAAGGGCCAAATGTGTCTTGGCCAATACTCGGCGCGCACGCACCAGGGATTCCCTGCTCTTCACCTCGTGATGACTCGCGATCATGTCACCAATCATGAAGCGACTATGGGGAAGTGCAGGCTGCACGTTGAGCACATAAATCTTCAGTCGCTTGTCCGTGGCGGCGCGCTTGATGACGTATGATAGCGCGCGGAGCGCATTCTCGGATCCATCGACTGGGTTAGCAACTTTTTCTCGTCCGCCACGATGTCTCACTCCTTCGGATCACCGGCAACGTTGCCATGGGATGGCGTGGACAACATGAGGGGTTCTACGTAAACGGACCGCACTTGTCAGGCTTGTGTTCCGTGCCCATGCGGGCAACATCAGGCACATCGGCATATCACAGGCCAGGATCTAGTCGCCATGTTGGGTATTTGCGCAGAAAAAACCCGCGAGGCCTTCGACGTGCGGCGCAATTGGGCCGCTGGATAAATATCATGCCCCCGAGTTCCGATTCCACACCCACTTTGACGTTTGCCCACCATTGTTTCAAGGTCAGTAGAGTCATTCACTGGCTGACGGTTGCACTGGTGAGTGGGCTGCTGGTCACGGCGCTATTTTGGGACATCGATCCACATGGATCCGGCAATGGCGCGTTCCTCTGGCACAGTTCGCTCGGCATCATCGTCTACCTGTTGTCGATGTCACGGCTGCTTCTATGGTGCGTGTACCGTCGGATGGGGCCGCGGGCCGATGAACCGAAGGCGCAAGTAGGAGGTCCGGGGGTGCGGTATACGTTCTATGCCTTGCTGCTCGCACTTCCGTTTTCCGGCTGGCTGTTGGCCTCCGAAGAAGGCATGCCGGCACACCTCTTCGGGATACCGTCGCTGCCGCAGTGGTACGAACGGACGGCGCCACTTCCATCCAACGTGGGTTCGCTCCGCGAATCCCATGACGCGGCGACAAAGGACACCGCCATCGTTATCAATTTGAATCGCATTCACGCGGCACTCGCCGCCGCGCTCTCTGCCGTAATCGTCATACATCTTTTCGCGGTGCTTCGCGATCGCACTCGACGTCGAGATGAACTTCGGCATGGAGAGCGCAAGCGCGATGGTAAGCGAATCATTTAGAATTGCCGGTGTTGTTGCGCGCGTGCTGCACGTTCTTCAGCTGATCTACTTGATGCTGCCCGCCTACCTTGCCAACATGGCGCCGCCGTTTACGCGCTTCTGGCCAGGTTGGAACCGCCCGATCAGCAGACGGTGGCTCGGAGATCACAAGACGGTCGTGGGTTTTTGCGCAGGGCTCGTGGTCGCAGTGGTGGTGACGTTTGTGCAATCGAAAGTCAGTTGGGGCGGAGGGCTATTGCCTTATGCGGAGTGGCCGCTCATCGGGCTGGCGCTCGGCTTTGGAGCCATGGCAGGCGACAGCCTCAAGAGCCTATTGAAGCGACTGGTCGGAATACCGCCGGGCCGGCGCTGGATTCCCATGGATCAACTGGATTTTGTCGCAGGTTCGTTGTTGTTAGTCACTCCGTTTGCGGCACTGACTTGGCTGGATATTGCAATCATCCTCGTGGTCTCATTCATCGGAGACATCGCGGTCAACCATCTCTCTTATGTGCTCGGCATACGCAATACCAAGTGGTAAGTGCTCGCGGCGGGACCGCCATCCTGGAATCGACGCCGCGAGGCGCTGGCGCGAATGAACGAGACTGCGCGCCCAGGATTGTCGAGCGCGATGGAGTCGCCGACCTCCTCCAAGTCAATTTCGGCTTGTGGTGTGAAGTGCGCGCATTCACTTCGCGCGGTCTTTGGCCATTTTGGTGTACTTGCGCTCCAGACGGTCAAGTACCTCGGCGGCGGGTTTCGGTTTGCCGCTGCGGCGACCCTTTTCGATTTCGCCACGTAGA
>Ga0182030_10021400_pt1 | contig 12118 bp, 9 predicted proteins | sample 812S3MmetaG_FD_121299 | JGI IMG/M metagenome (GOLD analysis project Ga0182030, IMG submission 121299) | Permafrost microbial communities from Stordalen Mire, Sweden - 812S3M metaG (Illumina Assembly) | ecosystem: Environmental > Terrestrial > Soil > Wetlands > Permafrost | place: Sweden...
ACTTGTACTACCTCTTTATTTGCACCAAATTAAGGCCCTTATAAAGCAAGTACTGCGAGTGTGACATGTCATGACGTTCTGAGAAGGTAATAAAGAGTCTCTTTCTTCTCTCTTCAAATATTTTCAGAAGAACTTCATTGCTCCAGATGTACCAAATCAAACTAGGACAAGAGACGACGTTGACGGCCTTGAACGCACAACACCACAACAGCAAAAACACATCGAATCACCTTTCAACCCACCAGCGAGGACTGATATAGCAGAGGCCTCGTCCTCTCAATCACCAATAATGCCTTCCCTATCCGAAATCCTCTCCTCGAATGCGCGCATTGGAACATCTCTCCCCTCAGGGCTCGTCGCCGTCTTCGTTGGAGCAACGAACGGTGTCGGAGAAACGACTTTGAGGCAATTCGCAAAACATGCTAGAGCCCCATGCGTCTATTTCCTCGGCCGCTCCCAAGAAGCTGGAGATCGCATTACAAAGGAATTGAAGATACTGAATGCTGGAGGCGAGTTCAAGTTCATCAAAGCAGACCTAAGCTTAATACGCAATGTGGACGATGTCTGCAAGGAGATCAAGAGCAAAGAGAAGGCAATCAACTTGCTATTCATGACCCAAGGCTCTATGATAATGGGTATAGGTATATTTGAACCTCTGTTAAAAAATATAAATCAAGCCCTAACCCGCCTGCGCAACAGAAACCTCAGAAAGCCTCCACTTCGCAAGTGCCCTCCTGATCTACTCTCGCGTTCGCTTCATTCAAAACCTCCTCCCACTTCTTCAAAACGCCACCGGCCTCCGCCGCGTCGTCAGCGTCTTCACAGGCACAAAAGAAGGTCCCATCAATTTCTCCGACTTCCAAGGCCGTACAATAACCAAACCAGTAAAACAACGCGGCCACGCCTCTTCCATCGTAACACTATCCCTCGAAACCCTCCAAAAGCAAGCACCGGACGTGAGTTTCGTCCACGGTTTCCCAGGATTTGTGAAGAGCGGAATCACTAGAGGCACAACGGGGGTGCTATTGAGTGTTGTGAAAGTGATATTTGCCGTTATGGCGCCGTTTCGTTGCATTCCACTTGAAGAGGTGGGGGAGAAACACGTGTTCCTTGCTACGAGTGCGAAGTTCTGTCCTGAGAAGGACGGTAGTGTAGCGGCTGGTGTGCCGCTCGAAGGTGGAGTGAGCATTGCGAGAGATAGTAAGGGGGTTGTTGGAGGCGGAGTGTACTCGATCGATGACCATCAAGAGAATCAAAGTCAGGAAGTGGAGATCTTGCTTGCGCAACTTCGGAAGGAGGGAGCGTCCGAGAGGGTTTGGGAAACTATTGAGAGCAACCTAAAGCAGGCTACTACAGTGGAAAAAACATGATATTGACGGTATCACTAGCGTTCTAGGATGATCGGAAGATGACAGCAGGTTAATTTTGTTTTTGGTTTCCCCATTGCCATGTTATTAATCATAATCATTAACATTTTGCTCTTCCGCTCCAAAGTTGTTCTTCAAAGATTTTCAACTACCTTCTATGAGCGTTCGAAGTTTGCGATTAAGTTTGGACCTTGTGAAATCCGAAAGTTGAGAAGATACCTCGCTTAAATTCCAGCCCCTTTTATGATTTCTAGAAAATAGTCTTAACCACGCAAAGTCCGCTCTCAACACAACCAGATCGAAAAATATAACCAGAAGGCGAAAAATCCAAAATAGATAAGGATAAGGACTCACTAGTTTACGATCTCTCAGGAGGGCTGATGCTCAGATGCCTACAAGAAGTGCCACAGCTCATTGGCGCGGGTTCCCTACCTAGTACACGCTTCGCATGCGGCTTCCTCGGCAAGAGACTAGTGGGGAGATTGCCGTGTTCACGCATGATCCTCACGGTAGCAACCGGTTATTATGCTTCGCCGATGCAGTAGATGTATTGCTCGAGAACGGATGGGAGGTTGTGCGGGCCATGGAAACGAGGTGCCGACACCATAGTTGCCATGGAGGTGTTTGAGCAATGGCTTTTTGCTTAATCCGGAGTCCTATCTTACCATTTCCGACCATTATTTGGCACAATAGAGAGTGCGCTAAATCTAATCCGTGGTGAAAGAGCTAAAGGATAACAACTTCCGTCTTGTGATAAGACAATATATTTTGATGTTGTGGAGTCATCTTACTTAAATACATAGCCCCTTTTAGCCCGCAAAATAAGCGATTGAAATAACTAGGGTTCACTATGAGAATCACCACTACGACGTCTTTATATCCTACCTTGCTCATAATACCTACATTGAATCTGAAGTAAAACCCCTCTGGAGCATTCATTCATGCTCGTCGAACATGTCTTACTCAACCCTTCCTTCGAATTAGATGAAGTTCACGCTGAACCATGATCGCAGCAAAGGGGTTTGACTATCATCCAAAACCATCTGAGCTTTGGTGGAAGTTTGGCATAAGGGATTCGATGCAGTAGCAGAGAGGCAAAATGCCACTGACTAGTGTAAAGACTTGTTCAAAAGGCAGCAGACCTGCTGGATGTCCTGGAGCGGATTTGGATTTTGTAGTTTGTTTATGTAATAATATCATATCGTTGGATGGGTAGCTGATTATTATCTGTCACGAGCGTATTCCTCGTCAATGAAATCATAGGGAGTCTCATTAAAAGTACAAGGCTCTTTCACAGACTCTCGCTAGTATGCCGTATATGTCCTCTTACCAAAATATAAGCGGATTTTATCTCCTCCCACATTTCCTAGCCAGCATCTGTAGTTTAGCGAGTCTGCCCCTATTGTACCTCAGCGATGTAGGAGCCAATGTTCAATTCAGCGATGCACTAATAATTTATTAAACTTTACCTAGGTAGTGATCAAAGTTATGGCGAGCTAGAAGATGGGGAGAGGATAGAAACATTATTACATATCTCTCGACCTCTCTGTTCTTCCTCTTTATCTCGGACTGCATAAAGAGCTCTGAACCCCAAGATATCACCTGCTCAGATCCTTCGTCTTCTCCCCCAATCAAATCTCTCCACTCGGTCAAGATCTCACATCAGCTCTCCTTAACGTGCAGATTACTAAGATAGAGCCTATAAAATAAACCGCCTTGGCCTGTCTATCATTATGCATACCATTTAAAAACCCAATCCTCTAAATATCTTCACTATGCTCTCCTTCCTTCAAGGGCCCGCCCTGCCCCGGCGACACATCGCGAATCTCGCGACTATCACATACGAAGAAGACACCTCCTCACAAACCTTCCACGGCCCCCACGAACCCTATTTCGTCACACATCACATCCCAACTAATAAATCCTTCTTCAATCCACCTCAGCATCTACACCTTTTCCAAACCGAAGAATTTCTTCTGGAACAAGGTACCGGAATCTGGTACCAGCCCACAGCGGCCAACCCCGCGCACCGGCGTATAGTAAAGAAAGCCGGCGATACCCCTATTCACTTGCCCAAGGGAACATATCACCGTTTCGAGAACGCGTCGGATTCGGAACCACTGGTCGTCAGTTTCCGTGTCGATCCACCGGGAAACAATGCTGTGAAGGAGGAGCAGTTCTTTCGCAATTTTTTCGGCTATCTTGAAGATTGCCGGAAGCATGGGAGCCAACCGAGTATTTCTCAGTTGGAGCTTTTCTTGCACACGGTTGATGGGCCGTTGGCGATTCCTTGCCCTGGACCGGATGGTGTTAAGTGGTGGGTGAGTCGGGTAATGATGTTGTTTTTAGGTGTAGTGATTGGGGAGTGGGTGCTGGGTTATAAGCGGACTTATCTGGAGTATTACTCTGGTAAAGATACCGGCCTTGAATTATTGTAGGTTCTGGCGGAGGGCCGAGGTAGGATAGTCGCCCAAGGTCGTAAGATTTGGGTTTCTGGGATGGTTACTTCTGTATTCTGGTTTGGAAAGATGGTTGACATTGAAGTAGGTATGTATACGGGCTATATAGTTTGAGAAACTAAGTGAGCCACAAGTCCGAGCTTGGGTATGCAAACGTGTTGCTGCAAAACCAATTTTTCCAGCGATCGTGCGAAACCACTTCGACAAGTGGAGAAGGGACTAATTTGGGAAGTCTAGGCCATAGGAGTATTCAATGTGAGTCTTTCGAACATCATAAATCATGTGCAGAAATACATCTAGTAGATTATCAAAGACTAAATTTTATAAGACAGTCACAACGCCGCATGCATATGCGGAAGATGAGGCAAGAGAAAATGCTCCGGACTCAATCATTCATTTCAGTCAGCAGTCTTCATTTCTAAGTTTCCAGCAAATAGAATACAATCAAGCGCTCCCTGCTCTTTAGTGGCTTGGGGGTAGAAGGAGGTGGAAGATAGCCAACTTGATAACAGAACGAAGGAAAGAGTTATAGTGGTAGTCATTGTCTGACTTCGGTCCTGATATGCCAAGGTAAGCTTCGCTGCTGCGTACTTTTGACTGATCTTCGATAGGGATAAAGCCCCCAGGTATGAACAAAGAACCATAGCCATCTTCTTGAAAGATTGCATGCCTAGAAGGTCAGGATCATAAAGAGCCGCGAGCTTACGCGTCTGAGCGCCGTCGAAAATGACGTCTCTATGTTCGAGAATAATTTTGGCGAGCCAACAGCGGGCGGCGTCGCCGATAACAAGAAAGATACAATTGTGTATTGAATTCAGCGGAGAGATCATCTAGCTTGACCTGATGAGTCTTTCAACCAAGGCGATCAGGATAGAAAAAGAGTTCTCCCGAGACGGTCGGTTGGAGAATTCTTAGGAGCCAGGGAAGAAATGAGCCATCTACTTGTAAGGAAGAAGTTAGCATCATCCCTTCGTGGTATTAGATCAGAAATCGACTTTGTCACACTAAGCTCTATAGGCCCTTGGGGTGAAAAGTGAAGGGCACTCAAGTTATCAGACCAGAAGCAAGCTTCGTCAACCAATCAGAAGTGAGTTATGAAAGAATGGGCAATTCGGGTTTTTATCTATTATGGCTCTAATGAAGATGGAAACAAGTGGACGTTAGAAGATAGGTAACACCAATGTGGAGGAACTGGATAGAATTAGATTTATTCCTTGACGAAGACGTATGATATATGATAATAAAAAGATCACGTACCAATCTGCTTGATCTAGAGTTTATGATTCCGCTGGGGACAGCATACTTGAACCAAAACATATGAGCTTTCTTCCCCCCCCCCAAAAAAAAAGGCCGACGGGGGACAAGCATGCATGCTCGGGTCTGATATTTCCTTCCCATATACATCCTAGGGCCTACTCTATTCTGCTATGTGTCGATGACCAGCGTTCTGTCTTTGTACAGAAAAGACGACTATGCCGTCAACGAAAGTTGACACAAATCAATTCGGGCAAATGACGAAATTCAGTCTTTTTAGATTGGTAACGTGACTCACGTAGTCTCCCATTTAGGGAACGGTCATGTGGCCATCAAAATGCCTATAAAATTTGGTGGTTCTGAAAGTGTCACAAAAGGTTTGGCAATGTCAGAAAGAATAAAAAAAGCAGATCACGAGTCGGAATCATCAAATAAATGTTTAAGAGGGTATTAACGGTCTCGGGCTAGGTTTAGGTTCATATGCCACGAAAGACTGAACAGAAAAAGATCCGACCCAGATCTGGATTGGATATGTGAAAATGGGGGGAAATAGGGGCAACAACTAATTAAGGGGCCGAAAATTAGTCTTCTGATCCGAATCCCCATATTCCCATGTTCCTATTTTCTTCATCGATAGGTATTCTGAGTCTCAAAAAGGGAGCATCTCGCTTAAATTCCTTGACCCCTTTAATTTCAGCGGAAGAGCGAATTCACATTATCTACCTGTTTTTATTTCTTTTAATACACTCGGACCAAGAATAATCCAAGAACTAAAAGCATGGAACGCATAACAGTAGAAATTGGCCTCGCCATCCGGAATGTCTTTTTTTTAGGAAAGATTTCGTGATTGCAGGGTACCGCATCCCTTGATAGCCCCTGTCGATCACACCCTTAGGGATCGCCGAGAATCCAAATGGTGTCTAGTGGCGCCGCACATCGTTTTTCTTGTCACTTGTGCTATTATCAATAATGGCACGTGCCAAGACAGGGAGAGTGGCTCCTAGAACCTCAGGTTCATCCACATCCTCATCAGCACCACTTCACAAAGCTATCCGCAAGGGAAACCCTTCCCAGCTTCGCATGCTATCTTCAAACTCTGTTCTAACTGGCCCAACAGAAATTAAATTACATTACACTGTCTCTCTCCTACTCCTCCCGTTTCGGCTGCTACACAATGGTCCCCACTCCCCGCACGAAACGATCAACCAGCTCCCGCGGCAGGAATTTCGAAGGAAGCAGCCGTTGAGAAGGAATTCGTGAGAACGGAACCGTTTGAGAAGAACCCGGGCCTTTAGGCACCGTTTCTTTGCGTGGGATGGCGTTGAAAGCTTGGACCGCAGCCTCCATGTTCAAATTTGAAATTCAGCAGGAGGGGGTATTTGCAACAGCTCTTTTGTTCAGATCAGCAACCGGCCCAAGATTTCCTCCAACGAGGTGTTCTAGAAATTTTAAAGAGTTATCTTACCTGAGCTATGAACGTAAGAACTAACGAGAAAGCGCTGGATTTGATTGTGGAAGTACCAGCCATTATGGTGGTCAAAATTTTACAATGTCAATGTCGGAACACCTCTAAATATTCTCTTCTGGCCACAAGATAAATACAAGAGGCTTAATAGTTGAGCTTTAAGGAAGTCTATTCTTTTTATATCAAGAGAAACTTGATTGAATATTCCCGAATACTCAATGTCATAGACTCATAAAAAATTCGATGGACGAAATTGTTGATAGGGGTAACCTTCCAAATTGAGATCATCACGGGTTTGACCTTCGGTGGTACCAGTTGCATAACTTGGGGGTTCTATTTCCCAACTGCGATGGAGGCCTGGCTGTGGAGAGTCGCAAGCCCGACTATTATCGGCATTGGATTAATTAGTCCGTTTGTGGATTTAATACCAGAGAACGAATTGATAGGACCCAGGATGCAGTTGGACGTGGTGATCGTTGACAACTAGGTATATATGCTAGTGCGCGCATATTTAACGGTGGAAGTGTTCACTTCTTTTCGTAGTATGGCCAAGAGGGTCTACAATTCGGTGAACTAGTCACAGTCTGTGCCACTAATAGCATGATGTGATTTGGAATAGTATCGTCGAGAATTTAAGTCTTGCCGCGCTGCATCATACCCTCCTTCTTGATTCTCATATTATTCTCAATCATGAGGCCCACAAGCTAACAGAGAGACTAGGATCCAGAATTTTAGAGCCATTCGCATCCTCGTCTATCTAGGGATGTATGAGTAGTATTAAGAGATGCGACCTAAGGCGGCTGTAAGTGCGAAATTTATGATAAATACGGACAGTTGTGTGCATACTTAAATAGTAGAAGTTAGGAATAGATAAATAGTGGTTTCTTCACCAAACCACCTTGTAAGAGTCTACTTCTGATTGAAATGACAGAGTTATCAACTCTCCAAAGTGATTCTCCGCGGTTTTCCAACTTCGATCCACATACTGAAGATCATCCACTACCTTCCGTTTTAATCATCTCAAATTTTTCGTTGTGTACGTTCTCCACCCAAAACAGAGCTAGGTATATCAACTTCCAAGGACAAAGAGCTTGAATTTTTAAAGATAACACGTCCTGTGCCTCGAGGCTTCAAGCGCATCCAATCGCCCGGGTGAACTTCAAATATGGAACTTCCAAGCTGATTCTTGGACAAAAAGGGACGAGTTTTATTTGCTGATACCTGCGACCTTCATGAGACTATTCCGATCCTACTATGAACATCATAGTAACCACTTGAATTGAGTTTGTTTCATCCCAAGACGTGCTAGGTGAGCCGGTGGAAATAAGACAACCAGGCGGGGAGGAATCCCGAAGTGGCTTCAGCGTAGCTGATAATTGTGAGCGTTTCTCATTCCGACATGGAGATTTACTGATAAAAGGCATGCCGCCAAAGTCCTAAAGTTAGCATCAGCCACGTAACTTCGGCACTATTGAGGAGATTTACACTGTATATCAAACCCACAAGGCTTGATAGACAAGCACTAGAATAGATTTGTCAATAAAATTCTGGGGGACTATACATGAGTAACTACGATATACCCAACGCAAAAGCCGCACAGATTTCCAACTTCCGATTTAAGCCATATAAAACCGAAGAACAGACTAGATCGATACGATCAACATAGATAGATCAAAAATCATGTTGGCCGTTGCTATAAAGATGAATCTCCCCCCCGTCGCCTCAGTCAGATACCTGAATGATTCAAAGAGGTTACGTGAGTCTGAGGCTGATCTCTGTCACATATTAGACTTCAGTTTCTATGTTAAAAATGTTTTGATGGTGTAGATTGCGAGGGGAACTATTTTAGACAGTTGAAATGCGGCGTTGGCCTCTGCAAATAACAGTTACATCACGTGGTATCGGCTCAATGCGGAAGGTTCCATTCAGGTCGTACTTTTAGGCTTGGGGATCTGCAGCGGGATGCTTCTATATCTAGCTAGGACTTCATATGGATAAATTGCGGTGTCTTAGCGCCAGTATTAAGGCCGTAGTATTTCTCCCTCCTCTAAGTTTTTCTCAGCCTTCGATCTTTTTTCTCTTCTCATATCCTAACTTTTCATTTTCATTTTCGTGATGTTTTTCACTACTAAGAACGCACTTTTTACCTTCGCTCTATCCTCTAGTTTCTTGCAGGGAGTGTCAAGTATTTCCCTGAACACTAGCGATCAACGTAAGTTCAAAATCCAGACCTTTTTGAATTGAGATATTTAGTCTTCATGTCCGCTTTCTTTTCTTGTAGAAAAGCATAGACTCGAGGTCTTAAGTAGTATGACCTCGTATTTGCGCAATATAAATTAACAATAGGCTAAGTCTAATGAGAGATGTGTTAACACATAAACAGACTCTATTATTAGTGCTACCAGCACTATAGCCCATGGTTTGATGTCTTACTACACTGGCAATCAGACCAGATCTTCAATGCTTGGTATTCTCCCAATGCCATATTACTGGTGGGAGGCAGGTGGTACGTCCTTTCCTTCTTTTCCTTATGTTTACATCATTTTAGGAGCTGAGCTCTTGGAACCTGCCTTAAGAGCCCGTCGGCTCCTCAACCCCTGAAACATCAGTGTAACACCCATACTAATTTAGCTATAGCTATGTGGGGCACTATGATCTCCTACTGGCACTCCACAAAAGATAGCACATATGTAGAAGAAGTAGGACAAGCAATACTCTCTCAATCCTCTCCGACGAATGACTTTCTCATGCCAAACCAAGTATATGATACTGGAAACGATGATCAGGCATTTTGGGCCCTGACTGCGATGGTTTGTTCTTCCTGCCTCTGATTTGGCGATGCCGAGGGAGCTGAGCCCTCGAACCATGTCTTAAAAGCTTATCAGCTTCTCAGCCGTAAAAAATTTATGAAGAACCCATACTAACTGAATGACCAGTCCGCTGTCGAATATGGCTTTCCTATTCCCAGCACATCTAGTGCGTCAAAAAATGAATATCTTGAACTCGCCATCAACACTTTCAACGATTTCGTCAGTCGATGGAACACAACCTATTGTAACGGTGGGCTGAAGTGGCAATTCACCCCATCAAACAATGGATTCGATTATAAATCGTCTGTTGCAAATGGTGGATTTTTCCAGTTAGCTGCCCGGCTGGCACGTCACACGGGCAACACGACTTACCTCAAATGGGCAGAGAAAGAGTGGGATTGGATGGTTGGTGTAGGATTTATAGATGGTACAACATATAGTATCATTGATGGAGCCGGTGACAACAATGGCCAGAACTGCACCGTATTCAGCACACAACAGTGGACATACAACAATGCCATCTTCCTCTATGGTACAGCGGTACTTTCCACCATCAGTAACTCTTCAGTATGGCTTGTTCGCACCCAAGGATTGCTCGCGCATGCTACCACGCAGTTTTTCAGTCCATACACCAATTCTACAGGCGTGATGTACGAGTCGCAGTGCGAGGAGTCTGAAACCTGTGATGTTGATCAACTCAGCTTCAAGGCATACTTAGCGCGATGGATGACAGCGACAGGGGCTTTGGTTCCTTCATTACGGACCGATATTCTCGCCCTCTTGACACCCAGCGCAGAGGCGGCTGCTCTGTCTTGTTCAGGGGGCTCAGATGGGTCACAGTGTGGTACGAAATGGTATATAGGTGGATACGATGGTGTCACAGGAGTTGGACAGGAAATGTCTGCATTGGAGGTTATTCTGGGGCTGCTGGTATAGATTACTCGGCGATTGGTGGGGTTATTTATTTTTTGAAAGGAGACTGAAATCAATCGATAACGATTGGATTAAAGTGTATGCGCAGTAACTAAGGTAAAGACCCTCTCGCGATATCTTCTTCTAAATTATGGTAAAGGACCGATAGCAAGACTGAAAAACAAGGGAGATAAAGAAGTAACGTCGCATGGCATTTTGCCGAGAATTGCTCCTCGCTTAACCTTGTCACCCCTTTTATTTCTGAGGGAAAGAGCGACCCTTAAGCCACAAAATTGTATTGTCCCCCTCTTTCGTTTCTTTGATTGGGATCTCGATGTAGAGAACCTGTGAGAAGAAATAACGCAACTTGATGTCACTTGTAGTCGCTATTTCCGGCCTAGCATTGTGAACAAAGACATCTCAAGATAAAGCTTTTAGGAATTTGAATTGGCATTCCAAAGTCTAAACTTTTACTTCCCAATCAATCAAATTTGAGTATCTAGAAAATAATTTTACTTGTCAAGATTGATGCGGCCTCGAGTTGGCCTCCATGAATTGACAACGCACTCTGGATCCGGCAAATTTTTATAATTCCACCTTGCAAATACACTCATGCTGGGAATATTAGCTAGCCTCTGATCCTTTGCTCAGACACGTCTTAGTACCATGACAGGGATTCGAGGAGACGATATGACGCGCTTTATGATCTACGATCTGATCGCTCGACCTCGAGTTGTAGCCGTTCTCGCTTTAAGGGTCTACTAGCACAATTGACTAATAATATTGTATATTGGACCAAGACCGACTCTTCTACAATAGACGGCTCGCAAGCTAAAGAGAGATTGAGTAGGATATTGCAGAAGTACGCAGATACCTTAATGATTACAGAATTGGTCAACTTGAGGGAAAGGACGTTAGGAGAACTGACGGAATCGTTTTCTGCAACTCACGAGATACACTCGCGTTTTTATCTTTCCAAGAAATAGGGCCATTGTTAGCAACCAGTGGTTTAGTTTACCAGGACTTGGACAACTGAGCCCAGGCAAACTTACATTTTTCAACAGCTGGATTCCAAGAGTGCGTCGGCTTGCTGTAGGATCAGATTTACGGCGCTGTGGTAGCCAAGACGTTTCCCCCGATGTAATCCCGGTTTTGGCCAGCTTTTTTTGACTCGGAGGTGCTTTCTCTACCAGAGGTATGGGTGTGTTCGGGTGATTCAAGAGGGATGTATTTAAATGGCGCTGCTGGAAGAGCTACCATAAGGGCAAATATTGTCCAGAATTTTCAACTGGCGATACAGGCTGGTCAGACTATAGCGATTCCATGGATCCTATGCAGAATACAACAGCAATTTCTAGACGCTTACAGGACAGGATAGTTCGATGAAACTACTCTCAACCTTAAAGTAAGGTAGATGAAGTTGAGAATCCAAGACCAGCTCGACGGGTTCCAATTTCTCCCGCAATAGTATCGCCAGGGGCATCTACTCCTGGTCCAACAGTTCCGGCTCCAAATATGGATCACAATCTAGAACAGAACACAACTTCGCATGATCCAGCACAAGAAGAGGAAATTATCGTTCTACTACGCTATGTCAGGGGCGGATAAAATGTGAGGAACATTATGATTTATTTACTTCTAGCAAGATTATAGTTTGTGGGCCAGATTAGAGAATTTCAAGGATAGATGTCATGGTCACGTGAGGAGGCTACGTTAGCTCCTACCCTAGCACCTTAGATTTCGAACGAGAGCCTCTCTCTCTTCTCTCTTTAGACGTCTAGAATACCAATGAACTTGTACTACCTCTTTATTTGCACCGAATTAAGGCCCATATAAAGCAAGTACTGCGAG
>Ga0182030_10021401_pt1 | contig 12118 bp, 13 predicted proteins | sample 812S3MmetaG_FD_121299 | JGI IMG/M metagenome (GOLD analysis project Ga0182030, IMG submission 121299) | Permafrost microbial communities from Stordalen Mire, Sweden - 812S3M metaG (Illumina Assembly) | ecosystem: Environmental > Terrestrial > Soil > Wetlands > Permafrost | place: Sweden...
TCAGGCAGTCGGCGACATCGAGAATTTCCGGCTCGCAGGCGGCGTTGCTGATCACCGTGGTGCCGGCGGCCAGGGTCGCCGCCATCATGGCGACATGAGTGCCGCTCACCGTCACCTTGGGAAAGTCGATTGCAGCACCCTTCAGCCCGCCCGGCGCCCTGGCGATCACATAGCCGCCGTCGATGCTGATGTCGGCGCCGAGCCGCTCCAGGGCCATGATCAGAAGATCCACCGGCCGGGTGCCGATGGCGCAGCCGCCGGGCAGCGATACCCTGGCTTCATGCATCCGCGCCAACAGCGGCGCGATTACCCAGAAGCTGGCGCGCATCCGCGACACCAGTTCATAGGGTGCTGTGGTATCGATGATGTTGGCCGCCGAAATGTGCAGCGTCTGGCCCTGATATTCATGGTCGCCGGGCCGCTTGCCGGCCGACAGGATGTCGACGCCGTGATTGCCGAGGATGCGCTGCAGCTGGGCGACGTCGGCAAGCCGCGGCACATTGTCGAGCACCAGCGTCTGCTCGGACAACAGGCCCGCAATCATCAGCGGCAGCGCGGCATTCTTCGCGCCCGAGATCGGAATGGCGCCGTTCAGCTTGCGGCCACCGACAATGCGAATGCGATCCATGCCGATTCCCGCTTTTGCTGAGCACAAAGTATAGGACCAATGCGGCCTTGATGGCAAAAGCGTGAAATTTGCGGCGATTCGATGGGTTTTGCGCTGTTTTGGGCCGTTACGCCGGCCATTCCGGGGGCGCCGTGACGGTCGCCAACCCCTTCTACACCGCGTTGATGTCCTGGCTTTCCAGCACCGGCTTCGGATAGCCGTCGCGCGCGACCTTGATCATGGCGCGGCCGACCTGCTCGGTGGTCGTCATGTAGCCCGGCGCAAGCCGGTTGAGCAGCGTCAGCAGCGGCGCCGCGACGACATAGATCGCCTGCACCCAGGCGGTCTTCGAGCGGATGCCGTGCAGCGGCGCAATTGCTGCCGGGCGGAACATATAGGTCGCCTTGAACGGCAGCCGGCGCAGGTCGTTTTCGGTCTTGCCCTTGACCCGCGCCCACATCAGGCCGCCGTTTTCCGTGGCGTCGGTGCCGCGGCCGCTGACATAGATCAACACCATCTGCGGATTTTGTCTGGCAAGCGTGGTCGCCGCCGCCAGCGCGATGTCGTAGGTCAGATGCCGATAGCGCTGCTCGCCCATGCCGACCGACGAGACGCCGAGGCAAAAGAAGCAGGCGTCGTATCCTGCAAGCTCGGACTCGATCGCCGAATAATCCAGGAAATTGCCGTGGATGATTTCGCGCAGTTTTGCGTGCCGCTGCCCGGTCGGGCTGCGCCCGACCACCAGCACGCTTGCGACGTGGTCGTCGAGCAGGCATTCGCGCAATACACCCTGCCCGACCATGCCGGTGGCGCCGAACAGGATGACCTTCATGCCTTGATGAACGCGAGCAGGTCGGCGTTGATGGTAGCCGCTTCCGTGGTGGGCATGCCGTGCGGAAAATTCTTGTAGGTCTTCAGCGTCCCGTTCTTCAATAGCTTTGCCGACAACGGTCCGGCATCGGCATAGGGGACGATCTGATCGTCTTCGCTGTGCATCACCAGCACCGGCACGGTGATCTTCTTGAGATCGTCGGTGAAATCGGTCTGCGAGAAGGCGACGATGCCGTCGTAGTGCGCCTTGGCGCCGCCCATCATGCCCTGGCGCCACCAGTTCGCGATCACGGCCTCCGAGGCTTTGGCGCCCGGCCGGTTATAGCCATAGAATGGACCCTCCGGAAGCTCGCGATAGAATTGCGAGCGATTGGCCGCGAGCTGGGCCTGAAATCCATCGAAAACCTCCTTGGGAAGGCCGCCCGGATTGGCCGGTGTCTTCACCATCAGCGGCGGCACCGCGCTGACCAGGGCCGCCTTCGCCACACGGCTTTCGCCGTGCCGACCCAGATAGCGCGCCACCTCGCCGCCGCCGGTGGAATGGCCGACATGGATGGCGTTGTTCAGATCGAGATGCGCCGTCAAGGCGGCGAGATCGTCGGCATAGTGATCCATGTCGTGGCCGTCGCCGGTCTGGGTCGATCGGCCGTGGCCGCGGCGGTCATGGGCGATGACGCGATAGCCGTGATTGAGGAAGAACAACATCTGCGCGTCCCAGTCATCGGCCGACAGCGGCCAGCCATGGCTGAACACGATGGGCTGACCTTTGCCCCAGTCCTTGTAGAAGATTTCAACGCCATCGGTGGTCTTGATCGTCGCCATCGCGAAGTCTCCTGCTGCTATTTTCCCAATCCGGTCATTCCGGGACACGCCTTGCGCGGACCCGGAATCCAGAGATGTCTCAATCGAAATTCCGGGGGCGAGGCCAACGGGCCGCGCTCGTTGGCCTCGCCCCCGGAATGACGAAACATTGGCGGCTTCAATCGGCCGGCCTGAACCGTCGTATCGCGACGATGGTCACGATCACGAAAAACACCAATACGAGGCCCTGGATCACCGCGAACACGGGCCCGGATGGCGGGTTGCCCGGCGCCAGCGCAGTCAACGCCGGAATCTTGAGGAAGGCCTGGATCACCAGTACGAACACATTGAAATACAGCGAGACCATCGCAGTTACCACATAGATCCAGCGCCAGGCGCCGGCGAGCTTGATGCCATAGAGCGCAAGGCAGGCAATCGCCAGCAGCACCAGCGAGAGAATGGCGATGATGTGCGACGGCAGCAGCTTGGTGAACGGAAACAGAAAACCGGTGGCGCTGGTCAGGATCGTGAACAGCAGGAATATGGCCGTCATGCCCGGCATCCGGTTGGACCCGAGCAGGCCGAACATCACGACAAAGCCTGCAACGATTCCGATCAGGCTGATGATCACGTGCAGCAGCGTAAACGTAGCCAAACTCATACCCAGGACCATGACGTGCTCCCCCCATTGAACCGATGGGATGCTACGTCTCCGCCCCGGAAATTGCCATCCGCGCCGGCTGAGCTCGCGAAAATTTCAGCAAGCAACGACAAAAACAGCAGCCGGCACCGTCTTGCTCACACGGCTGTCACAAACCACGCCCCCTGCTTCGCCTTTGCGACGATTGGGAAAAATTCGGCCGCGCCGAACGCTGCCGTCAATAATAGCGCGGAATCGGACCGTTGTGCGGCGTCATCCGGTCCGACAGATCGAACAGGACTTCATCGACATAGCACCAGCCCCAGCCTTCCGGCGGATCGTAACCCTCGATGATCGGATGTCCGGTGGCGTGGAAATGTTTGGTGGCGTGCCGGTTGGGGGAATCGTCGCAGCAGCCGACATGACCGCAGCTGCGGCAGACCCGCAGATGCAGCCAAGCGCTGCCGCTCTTCAGGCACTCCTCGCAGCCGAGTGCGCTCGGCGTCACGTCGGCAATGCCGCCGAGATGGCTGCAGCCCTTGGCCATTGCCCGCCTCCTGTCGCTACAGCGCCGGCCTGGCGCTGCCGCCGAGAAAATCGTGCAGCGCGGCCACCACCTGTGCGCCCTCGCCGATCGCGCCGCCGACCCGCTTGACCGATCCCGAGCGCACGTCGCCCACTGCGAACACGCCCGGCACCGAGGTTTCCAGCGCCGACGACAAGGCCCCTTCACCGTCGTTGCGCGGCGCGCCGGTCACCACGAAACCGGCGCGGTCGACCTTGACGCCGCACCCCTCCAGCCAGGCGGTGGCGGGGTCGGCGCCGACAAACAGGAACAGATTGCGGATGTTGTCGATGCTGCTCTCTTCACCGGACAGCCGACTGCGACTGCGCACGCGCTCCAGCGCGACATCTCGGGTGCCCTCGAGTCCGACCAGTTCGGTGTTGAATACCAGTTCGATATTTGCCGCGGCTTCAATGCGTTCGATCAGATAGCGCGACATGCTGGCGCCGAGGCCGCCGCCGCGGATCACCATGTGAACCTTGCGGGCGTGGCCCGACAGGAACACCGCGGCCTGTCCGGCGGAATTGCCGCCACCGACCAGCACCACTTCCTGCTCCGCGCACAGCCGGGCCTCGATCGGCGAGGCCCAGTACCACACGCCGCGGCCCTCGAATTCGGCGAGACGGTCGATCTCGGGACGGCGATAGCGGGCGCCGCTGGCGACCACGATCGACCGCGCCCGCAGCACCTCGGCGCCTTCGAGCGCGAGGCCGAAAGCACCGTCCTCGCGCGAACAATCGAGCGACGTCACCGTGACCGGAATCATCATCTCGGCGCCGAATTTCTGCGCCTGGTTGTAGGCCCGCGCGGTCAGCGCCAGCCCGGAAATGCCGGTCGGAAAGCCAAGGTAGTTTTCGATGCGCGCGCTGGCGCCGGCCTGGCCTCCGAACGACCGCGCATCGCAGACCGCGACACTGAGCCCCTCGGATGCCGCATAGACGGCAGTCGACAAGCCGGCAGGCCCGCTGCCGACCACGGCGACATCGAAGATCTTGTCCTTGGCGACGGCGCGCAGCATGCCCATGGCGCGGGCGAGCTCGGATTCGCTGGGATTGCGCAGCACCGTGCCGTCAGGGGCCACCACCAGCGGCCAATCGGTCGGCGCCGCCGAATAGCGCACGATCAGCTCGGCGGCTTCGTGATCGCTGGCCGGATCGAGCAGAAGATGCGGATGACCGTTGCGGGTGAGAAATCCCTGCAGCCGGATGACGCCGCCGGAATTGGAAGGCCCGATCAGCACCGGCCCGCCGACGCCACCCTGGATCAGGTTGACCCGGCGAAGGATCAGCGCGCGCATGATGCGCTCACCCAGATCGGCTTCCGCGACCAGGAGCGCGCGCAATCGCTCCGGCGGAATCAGCAGGGTCTCGACCTCGCCTTCGGCACGGCCATCGACCAGCGCGACGCGGCCTGAGAGCTGGCCGATTTCGGCGAGAAATTGGCCCGGTCCCTGATCGATCACAGGCGTGACATGGCCGAGGCCATCGCGCTGGCTGACCGTGACATGGCCGGACAGCAGGACAAACATCCCCGGTCCGGGCTTGCCGGTCTCGAACAGCAGCTCGCCATCCTGGTATCGCCGGATGTCGCCGAACCGGCGCATGCGCGCGATTTCCTGCGGCGTCAGCGCCGGGAACGTCTGTTCATGGCGGGGGAACGAGGACGCTAGTGGAGCCTTCCGATCCGCGCCGTCTCCGCCTGTGGTGTCTGCGCCCATCTTCGTTTCGCATCCTCAAAACCATCCAAAGCCGCCGCCGCCCGAGGCGGTGATCAGCTCGGCTTTTTTCCGCTCCCGTCATATGGCGAGGCCTCGATGCCAGGGGAAGGTGCGGCCGCCGGATCGGTTCGCCCCCGCGCCTGCGCTTTTCGCCGCTTGAGATTTTCGCGCAACGCCAGCCCGAGGCGATCCTGTCGCGAATTCTGCTTCGGGTTTTGGCCCGGATTTTTTCCAGGCCCGCCGGTTTGTCGCTCGCGTTTATCCCTGTCATCCTTCATCGTGGACCTGTTCGAAGGCGCTCCTGCCAGGGCGCGCGGCATGCCGGGAGATTGCACCGATGAGCCAAATAAACGCATTGGCGGCGTTGCCGCAACGGACTCTGGACGGTTGGCATCGCTTTGTGGCCTCCGGCGATCGCGATCTCTTGGCCGCGCTGCTGTCGGAACACATCGTGTTTCGCTCGCCGTTCGTCCAATCGCCGATCCCCGGACGGACCGCGACCCTGCTGGTGCTGACCACGGTGGTGCAGATTTTCGAGAATTTTCGCTATCACCGCAGCTTTGTCGCCGGTTCCCACGACGCCGCGCTGGAATTTTCAGCCAATATCGGCAAATGGCAGCTCAAGGGCGTCGATCTGATCAGGTTCGACGAGGGCGGCGAAATGGTCGAATTCGAGGTCATGATCCGCCCGATCAAGGCGTTGCAGGCGCTGGGCGAGGAAATGGGCAACCGGATCGGCCCGGAGCTGAGCCGGCTGAAACAGGCCGCCGCGGGCTGATCGGAGGCTTTTTGATGCGGCCGCAGGCCGGTCCCGCGCTTGCGCCCGGGGAGGCCTTGTGGCAAGGATCGGCGCGCCTTGAGGGCCGTTTCGGCCGATTCTCGTATCCAGGCACGCTGCCGTAGCTCAGTGGTAGAGCACTCCATTGGTAATGGAGAGGTCGACAGTTCAATCCTGTCTGGCAGCACCATTTTTTTCAATAAAATCAGGGCTTTTCCAAATCCCGCTGCCCCGGACGGGTTGTTGGATGCAAAACGATCCAGGAGAATGCACCGATTTCGAGACGTTCCGAGCCGGCGCAATTCGCCCACGACGGGCACGGCAAAAACCCTCCGGACGCCACTAAGTCGACCGGTCGATTGCAGCTGGGCACGCGCCGGCGCGAGCCCAGCTGGTGATCACCATGGGATCGACGTGTTCTCCCAGCGCGTGAAGGTGCCTGTCGGCCCATCCGGGCCAAGCAGCGCAACGCGCACCACCTCGCGCGAACCGTCCTCGACAGACTCCGTGCCCGCATAGCCGTTGAGGTTCGTCTTGGTGAAAGCCGGGGAGACAAGGTTGACCTTGATCCCGGTCGACTCCAGTTCGACCATCATGGCGAGCGTCATTGCGTTAAACGCTGCCTTGGACGCGGGATAAACCGGACCGGGCCGAACATGGCGTGGTAGGGGTATGCCGGGTCCGCGTTCGCCGTCAGCGAGCCGACGCCGCTCGATACATTGACGATGCGGGCGTCAGACGATACGCGCAGCAGCGGCAGCATCGCCTGGTACACGGCGAGCACGCCGAACACGTTGGTCTCCCACACCGCGCGCACCTCATCGAGCGATACGTTGCTCGCCCGGGATATCTGAGCGTACTGCGGAAGGGACAGATTGCCCCTTCGCGTATTCGAGATCGCCGCGTTATTGACGAGCAGATCGAGGCGCCCGAACTCCCTTCTGATGTAGTTTGCCGCCTCGACGATCGAAGCCCGATCCGTCACGTCGAGCTGCAACGCGATGGCGCCCGGCCCGATCCCGCGGGCCGCAGCCTCGCCGCGCTCGAAGTTGCGCGACCCGACCAGGACGGTGAGGCCGTGGGCAACCAGTTCCCTGGCAACCTGAAGACCGACTCCCTGATTGGCTCCGGTGACCAGCGCGATGCGTTTGTTGTTCATCACGCTTTCCTTTTGATTATCGACGAGCAAGCAGCCCGCATGAGCGAGCGACGTGCGGGATTGCCAAACCGGATGTCGCTGGGCTTATCCGAAGTATGTTGCCCTCGACTACGCCGCGGCGCGCTCGGGGGCCGGACGGCGGCGCAGGCTTGCCTGTGTAACCGCCGGCGGCGTGTAGACTGCGCCCATCGGTCCGGCGTCGCTTCCGGGCGCAACGACCGCGTCGATCCGATCCAGAACGTCGTCGCCCAGCACAACCTCGGCGCCGGCGAGCAGGTCTTCAAGCTGATGCATCGTGCGGGGCCCGAGGATCGCCGAAGTCACGCCGGGATGCGCCATCACGAAGGCCATCGCCATGTGCGTCATCGACAGCCCGGCCGCCTCCGCGATCGGGATGAGGCGCTCGACGGCCTCCAGGTTGCGTTGGTCGGACATCTGTTCGGGGAACACCTTGACGCGCAGGCTTTCGGGCAGCGGCTGGCCCTTGCGATAGCGGCCGGTGAGCATGCCCTTCGCCAGCGGGCTCCAGACCAGGACGCCCATCCCGTACGTCTGGCAGACCGGCAGGACCTCTTTCTCGATGCTGCGGTTGAGAATCGTATAGGGCGGCTGTTCGGCGCGGAAGCGCGCCAACCCCCGGCGTTCCGCCACCCATTGCGCCTCCACGATTTCAGAGGCGGGGAAGGTCGATGACCCGATGGCGCGCACCTTGCCCGCGCGCATCAGGTCGGTGAGCACCGACAGTGTCTCTTCGATGTCGGTGTCGGGCGAAGGCCGGTGAATCTGATAGAGGTCGATGTGATCGGTCTGCAGGCGGCGCAGCGACGCCTCCACCGCCTGCGTGATCCAGCGCCGCGAATTGCCCTGCCGGTTCGGATCCTCGCCCATGGGGCCGTGGACCTTGGTGGCCAGCACGATATTGCCGCGACGGCCCTTGAGAGCCTTGCCGACGATCTCCTCGGATTCGCCGCTGCTGTACCTGTCGGCGGTATCGACGAAGTTGATGCCGAAATCCAGCGCCTTGTGGATGATGCGAATGCAGTCGTCGTGATCGGGGTTGGCGATGCCGCCGAACATCATGGCGCCCAGGCAATAGGGGCTCACCTTGATGCCGGTTTTTCCGAGCGTGCGATATTGCATGGTGTTTTCCTGTGTCGGTCGATCGTTGTCAGCGCCGCTCGGCTGGGTTACCGTACCGAAGCGGAACATCATTCCATATTAATACGGAGCAATGTTCCGTTTTACAAGCGGGAACATCGTGGCCGATCGGACGACACAGCAACGTGATGACCTCGAGCCTCCGGAATGCAAGAAGCCGGGCGGCAAGGAGCGGCGCGTGCGGATCGACGTGCAGCGCAACCTCGACGCCTTGCTGCAGGCGGCCAAGGCGGTGTTCGCGGCTTCCGGCGTCGATGCGCCGGTACGCGAGATTGCGGAGCAGGCCGGCGTCGGCGTCGGCACCGTCTACCGGCACTTTCCGCAGCGCGCCGATCTCATCGCCGCCGTGTTCCGCCGCGAGATGGATGTCTGCGCCGACGCCGCGCCGCTCCTCGCTGCGGAGTGCGCGCCGTTCGAAGCACTGGCGCGGTGGATGCAGCGCTACGCAGCCTTTGTCGCGACCAAACGCGGGCTCGCGACGGTCCTGCATTCCGGAGATCCGGCGTTCGATGCCCTGCCCGCCTATTTCGAAAAGCGGCTTCGGCCGGCGCTTCGAGCCTTGCTTGAATCAGCGGTCGCAGCGGGCGAGGTGCGTGGCGATGTGGAAGCCGACGAGCTTCTGGCCGCCGTCGCGAGCTTATGCATGTCGGCCCACAATGCCGGACCCGGCCGCGCGGAGCGTATGGTCGCGTTGCTCGTCGACGGGCTCCGCTACGGTACCAATCGAGCTGGGGATACCTCTTCCAAGTCCTGAAGTTTGCGGAGCCAATTGGTCGCCTGCCTCAGACCTCCAGCCATTCCTTGCTGACGGCCGAATTCTGCCTGAGTTCGGCGGGCGTACCCTCGAACACGATGCGGCCGTGACCCATCACATAGACGCGATGCGATATCCGCATCGCGATCGAGAGTTTCTGCTCCACCAGCAGAATGGCGACACCGCGCCGGGCGATTTCGGCAATCAGGTCGCCGACCTGCTGCACGATCAGCGGCGCCAGCCCCTCGGTGGGCTCGTCGATCATGATCAGTTCCGGGTCGCCCATCAGCGTGCGGCAGATCGCCAGCATCTGCTTTTCGCCGCCCGACAGCACGCCTGCCGCGGTGTCGGCCCTCGCCGCGAGGTTTGGAAACATCGCCAGCATGTCATCGAGCCGCCACTTGCCTGGGCGCCTGGTATCCTTGATGCCGAGCATCAGGTTCTGCCGCACGGTCAGGCCAGGGAAGATATCGCGATTTTCCGGGACGTAGCCCAGGCCCAGATGCGCGATCCGGTAGCTCGGCAAGCCCGCGATGTTGCTGCCCTTGAACCTGATCGAGCCCTGCGGCGGCACTTCGCCCATGATCGCCTTGACCGTGGTGGAGCGGCCGACGCCGTTGCGTCCGAGCAGACTGACGACCTCGCCGGCATCGATGTGCATGTCGACGCCCTGAAGAATATGGCTCTTGCCGTAATAGGCGTGCAGACCGGCGACCTCCAGCATCACATCGCCTCCTCGCCGAGATAGGCTTCACGGACCTTTGGATTGCCGCGAATTTCCTCCGGCGTGCCGGAGGCGATGATCTGGCCGTAGACCAGCACCGAAATCCGGTCGGCGAGGCCAAACACCACGCTCATGTCGTGCTCAATGATGAGCAGCGTACGGTTTCTGGTCAGGCGGCGGATCAAGTCGACCGCGCGCTCGGTTTCGGCGTGGCTCATTCCCGCGGTCGGCTCGTCCAGCAGGATCACGTCGGCGCCGCCGGCCACCGTGATGCCGATCTCCAGCGCGCGCTGCTCGGCGTAGGTCAGAAGTCCCGCGGGGACGTCGCGCCGCGCGATCAGGTTGATGTCGGCGAGAATTTGCGCGGTACGGTCACGCACCTCGGGCAGGTTGTCGACGTTCTTCCAGAACGCATAGCGATGGCCGGTCGACCAAAGCACGGCGCAGCGCAGGTTTTCCCACACGCTCATGTTGGCAAAGACATTGGTGACCTGGAAACTGCGTGACAGACCGCGCCGGTTGATCTGGTATGGCGGCAGGCCGGAAATCAGCTCGTCGCGCAGCAGCACGCTGCCGGACGTCGGCTTTATGTACCCGCTGATCAGATTGAAAGTGGTCGACTTGCCGGCGCCGTTCGGCCCGATCAGCGCGTGGCGCTCGCCCTGAGCCACGCTCAGATTGATGTTGCGGATGATGGCGATGTTGCCAAAACTCTTCTCGACCCCGCGCAGTTCGATCGCGGCGCTCATGCGGCGATTCCCTTTTCGCGCGCCATGGTGGCCGCATTGTCCCAGGCGTGACCGACCCAGTTCCAGGTCTTGCGCGCAACCAGGAAACCGCCGAGCAGCAGAACAGCCGCGAGCGCCCAGATCGACGGACTGGCCGCGTCGAAGCCGACGCCGAACGCCTTGATGTGCGGATCGTCGCCGGGGTTGACGGTGTAATGCACGATGGTCTCGATCGAAAGAACAAGGCCTGCGATCATCGCCAGTGTCGGCACCAGGGCGATCAGGTAGCTCGGCAGGACCTTCGGCAACGTGCCGGCCTTCAGCAGCGGACGATGCATCATGAACAGCCCGGTGAGGCCGCCCGGCGCGAACATCACCACGGCAATGAAGATCAGCCCGAAATAGAGCTGCCATACCTGGGTGAGGTCGCTGAGGCCAAGCGACAGCAGCGTGACGAAGATGGCACCGACGATCGGACCGATGAAAAATCCGACCCCGCCGATATAGGTCGCGAACAACACCGTTCCCGACTGCGCCGCGCCCAAATAGGCCGAATTGGCGATCTCGAAATTGATCGCCGCCAGCGCGCCGGCGATCCCGGCGAAGAAACCGGCGAAGCAGAATGCCAGATAGCGCACGACATGCGGATTGTAGCCGACGAACTGCACGCGCTCCGGATTGTCGCGCACGGCGTTGCAAATGCGTCCCAACGGGGTGCGGGTCAGGGCGTACATCGCAATGGCCGCGATCAGCGTCCATGCCGCCACCAGGTAGTAGATCTGGATTTGCGGGCCGAAATTCCAGCCGAACAGTTTCAGCAATTTGGTGCGGTTGGTGGAGACGCCGGCCTCGCCGCCGAAAAAAGTGCGCAGGATCAGGGCGGATGAGGTGATCAATTCGGCCATGCCAAGCGAGATCATGGCGAATGCCGTGCCGGAGCGCTGGGTAGAGACCCAGCCGAGCAGGATCGCGAACGACAATCCGGCCAGTCCGCCGATCAGGGGGACGACAGGCAGCGGGATCGGCAGCTTGTTGCCGCCGATGATATTCATGGCGTGGATCACGAGGAAGCCGCCGAGGCCATAATACACCGCATGCCCGAACGACAGCATGCCGGTCTGGCCAAGCAGGATATTGTAGGACAGCGAGAAGATGATCGAGATTCCGATCAGGCTGAACGTCGTCAGCGAGCCGCCGGAACCGAATATCCTGGGCAGCAGCAGCAGCACGATCGCCCCTGCCAGCCACAATGCGTAGAATTGGAGCCTTTCGGCTGATGTCGGCAGCGGCGGCGCGGCGCTTGCGGCGATCTCGCTCATGTGTCGCGTGTCCCGAGCAGGCCCATCGGGCGGAAGATCAGGACCAGCACCAGCATCATGTAGGGAACGATCGGCGCGATCTGGGCGATGGTGACGCCCCAGATGTCGGCGAGCCAGGTCGAGGCGTAGGCGGGGCTGAGCGGACCGAACGCGCCGGACAGCGAGCCGTTCATCGACACCGCGAAGGTCTGCACCAGGCCGATCAGCAGCGAGGCGATGAAGGCGCCGGGCAGCGAGCCCAGCCCTCCGACCACGACGACCACGAACAGGATCGGGCCCAATAGCTCCGCCATGTTCGACTGCGTCACCAGCGCCGGGCCGGCGATCACCCCCGCGA
>Ga0182030_10021402_pt1 | contig 12117 bp, 12 predicted proteins | sample 812S3MmetaG_FD_121299 | JGI IMG/M metagenome (GOLD analysis project Ga0182030, IMG submission 121299) | Permafrost microbial communities from Stordalen Mire, Sweden - 812S3M metaG (Illumina Assembly) | ecosystem: Environmental > Terrestrial > Soil > Wetlands > Permafrost | place: Sweden...
CAGCGGAAAGCCGAAGATGACGAACAGCACCCCGATGTAGCCCCAGCGCCAAGGACGCGCGATGTGATACGCCAGCACAGCCATTACCCCGACCAGGAAATAGCTGACCCCGATATCGCGAGCATGGATCAGCCGTGCCGATGCGTCGTGTTCTTCGATCGCAAAGTAGAGGATGCCTTCGCTGATATAGGTGGCAAGGATGTGGGAGGTCAATCCCACAGTGAGCCAACGCAAGTGGCCAAGCCAGTGTTCGGCCGGCGCGAGGAACAAGGTGAACAGCAGCAGGTAGGGCTCCAGGTTCCTGCCGTCGATCCACAGCAGGCTGGAGAACAGCACATCGAGCGGATCCGATCCCAGCGCGCGAATATTGGTGGAACGGTGCAGCAGTACCGAGTGCAATTGTCGCCCGGGGAGTTGGTTTTGGATGATCGTCGTGATCGTCAACACGACCAGCCAGCCGTAGGTCAGCGGCGCGCGGCTGACAAAATGCCAGACCGCGAGCGCCATGCCGCGCAGGCGGGCCGCCACCGATCCATCCGTCACGGCGTCAACCTTCGCATGCTCGACGTCGCGCCGTGCAGATTCAGCAAACGTGTCAGGCCGGGATCCCCGGTTCGGGCTTCAGATGCCGCCACCAGCAAGAGATGTACAGTCCCATCGAGATCACCAGCACGACGATCACCCAAAGCACGATGGTGATGTCGATCCAGCTTCCGAATGGCGGCGCATCGGGCAGCGCATTTCGCAGCGGCATCACCGCGAACAGCATCGCCGCGTACCACGTGGTCATTGGCGGCTGGAACTTTCTTTTGTCGCGTGACGTCTGGACCGCAACGAAGAGGCCGAAGGCGGCGAGCGCGATCAGCACGCCGAGCATGACGACGCCGAAGCCCACGGTGCTCAGCGATCGGGTCAAATCGACTCGGTACGCGCTGAGCGGATCGGTATCGCTGATGTGATTCACGTCGATGTTCCAGCCGAGCAGCCGGTCGACCATGGTCACCGTCGCCGGCACCCGCGTATACCCGTTGCCGGATTGGAGTTCGGTGACGATGGGCCCCGAATGATATTCGTCGAAGGGCCAATCCGCGACTTCCCCGACCAGGGCCAGCGAAACGCGAAACACGTCGGGCAGTGTGCCTTTCGGCCAGGTGCGCTTGCTGGCCGTCACCGCGGAGGTCAGCACGATGCTGAGATCATCCTTGAGGTTGTGGGTCAGCGGATCCAGTAACGAGGGTCCGGGATACACGCTGATGTTGGCCACCAGCGTGCTGTTGTCCGATTGAATCTCTTGGACATCGATGGTCATCTTGGTTCCGTCGCCCGCCGACGGCCCTCGAACAACCACATTCGGGTGGCCACTGCCGCTGTCGACGAACAGCACGATCGATCCGACATAGGCGGCGATGAAGAGTACGACGCCCAGGATGCTGAACCTGGTGCGTCGGCTACTCAACGGTGACCGACTTGGCCAGGTTTCGCGGTTTGTCGACGTCGTAACCTCGGGCCTGCGCCACCGACGCCGCGAACACCTGCAGCGGGATCGTCGACAGCAGCGGCTGCAAAAGGGTTGACACCGAAGGTATTTCGATCAAATGGTCGGCGTAGGGGCGCACCGTGTCGTCGCCCTCTTCGGCGATGACGATGGTGACCGCGCCGCGCGTCTGGACCTCGCGGATGTTGGACAGCAGCTTGGCGTGCAACGTGGCCTGCCCCTTGGGCGACGGCATGACGACGATCACCGGCATACCGTCTTCGATCAATGCGATCGGTCCGTGTTTGAGCTCACCGGCGGCGAAACCCTCGGCGTGCATGTAGGCCAGTTCTTTGAGTTTCAAGGCGCCTTCCAGCGCCACGGGGTAGCCGACATGGCGACCCAGGAACAGCACGGTCGAGGATTGGGCGAACCGGTAGGCCAGCGCCACGACCGGTTCGATCGTCGCCAGCACCCGAGCCACCACCTCGGGCATCGCTTCCAGCTCGCGGTATTCGCGCTCAACCTCGTCGGGGTACTTGGTGCCGCGGGCCTGCGCCAACGCCAGTCCGACCAGATAGTTGGCGGTGATCTGGGCCAGGAAGGTCTTGGTCGAGGCCACGCCGATCTCCGGGCCGGCGCGCGTGTAGAGCACCGCGTCGCATTCCCGCGGGATCTGCGAGCCGTTGGTGTTGCAGATGGCCAGCACCTTGGCCTTCTGTTCCTTGGCGTGCCGCACCGCTTCCAGGGTGTCCGCGGTTTCCCCGGATTGCGATATCGCCACCACCAGGGTGCTGCGGTCCAAAACCGGGTCCCGGTAACGGAATTCGCTGGCCAGTTCCACTTCCACCGGCAGCCGTGTCCAGTGCTCGATGGCATATTTCGCCAGCAGCCCAGAGTGATAGGCGGTGCCGCAGGCGACGACGAATACCTTGTCGATCTCGCGCAGTTCCTGGTCGCTCAACCGCTGCTCGTCCAGCACGATCCGGCCGTCGACGAAATGGCCGAGCAGCGTGTCGGCCACCGCGGTGGGTTGCTCGGCGATCTCCTTGAGCATGAAGTACTCGTAGCCGCCCTTTTCCGCGGCGGCCAGGTCCCAGTCGATGTGGAACTCGCGGTATTCGACGTCTTCGTTGCCGTAGAAGTCGGTGATCCGATAGCCATCGGCGGTCAGCACCACGGCCTGGTCCTGGCCGAGCTCGACGGCGTTGCGGGTGTGCGGGATGAACGCTGCCACGTCGGAGCCGACGAACATCTCGCCGTCGCCGATCCCGATTACCAGCGGTGTCGACCGGCGGGCGGCCACGATGGTGCCGGGTTCGTCGGCGTTGGCGAACACCAGGGTGAAGTGGCCCTCCAGCCGGCGCAGCACCGCCAGCACGGAAGCGACGAAGTCGCCGGCGGTCTCACCGTGCCGATATGCCTGGGCGACCAGGTGCACGGCGACCTCGGTGTCGGTGTCGCTGGCAAACTCCACGCCGGCCTGCTCCAACTCGTGGCGCAAGGTGGGGAAGTTCTCGATGATGCCGTTGTGAACGACGGCGATCTTGCCGGCGGCATCGCGATGCGGGTGTGCATTGCGGTCGGTGGGGCGACCGTGGGTGGCCCAGCGAGTGTGGCCCAGGCCGGTGGTGCCGCCTAAAGACTCCGGCGACATCTCGGCGATCGCGGCTTCCAGGTTGTCCAGCCGGCCGGCCCGACGACACACGGTGAGCTTGCCGGTCCCGTCGACGAGGGCGACCCCAGACGAGTCGTAGCCGCGGTACTCCATCCGGCGCAGTGCGTCCATGACGACTCGGCAGGCGGGGGCCTGCCCGACATATCCGACGATTCCGCACATTCTGACCAGGGTAATGCAGCCGGAGTAGCGGGCCCGGCCACTCGCGACGCCGATGGCGTGCTACCCCGGCGTCGAGTGTGCGCTGAGGGCGGGATTTGGCCGGGATTGTCGCCCTGAGCACACACTCAACGCCGCTGGCGCACACCCTGCGCTAACGTCGACGGGTGGCCCGCATCCGCAAGCTTGTCGCCGCCCTCAGCCGCCGTGGACCGCACAAGGTCTTGCGCGGTGACCTGGCCTTTGCCGGATTGCCAGGGGTGGTGTACACGCCAGAAGCGGGGCTGAACCTGCCCGGCGTCGCGTTCGGTCACGACTGGCTGTCCGGTTCCGCCCGCTATTCGGGTCTGCTGGAGCATCTGGCGTCCTGGGGCATCGTGGCCGGCGCGCCCGACACCGAGCGGGGCGTAGGACCGTCGGTGCTCAACCTGGCCTCCGACCTGGGGACCGCTCTCGACATCGTGTCGGGTGTGCGTCTGGGGCCGGGCAAGATCAGCGTGCATCACGCCAAGCTCGGCGTCATCGGCCACGGTTTCGGAGCCTCGGCCGCCGTGTTCGCCGCGGCCGGGATGCCCAACCGGTTAGCAGCGGCGGCCGCGATATTCCCGGCGGTCACCAGTCCCCCCGCCGAACAACCTGTCAGGACGCTCAAGGTCCCGGGCTTGATCCTGACCGCGCCCGGCGATCCGAAGACGCTGAACTCCAACGCCCTGGCGCTTTCGCGCGCCTGGCATACTGCCACGCTGCGCATCGTCAGCAAAGCCCAACCCGGCGGCCTGGTCGAGGGTCGGCGGTTGACGCAGGCGTTTGGGCTACCCGGCCCGCATCGCCGCACACAGCGATCGGTGCGGGCACTGCTGACCGGCTACCTGCTCTACACGCTGGGCGGCGACAAGACTTATCGCGAGTTCGCCGACCCGGATGCGCACCTGCCGAAGACGGACAGGCCGGACCCTGAGGCGGAACCGGTAACCCTGGAAGACAAGATCGTCGCGCTGCTGAAGTAGGCGTCAGCGCCGGGTGAATCGGACGACGTCTTGCCAGATGTTGCCCTGTGTATCAAGGAATTCGAAGCCCGCGGGTTCGGCGAGGCGCCGTAGCTCGGCGACGCTCAACCGGTCCGGGTCGGGGAAGCGTTCGGCGAATACCAGCAGACCGCCCGGCTTCAGCACGCGGTGAACCGACTGCAGGCAGGCTGCCTGGTCCGGAACCTCACCGATGACCGCGGACAGGAATGCCCGGTCAAAGGTGTTGTCGCCGAATGGAAGACCATCGCTTGCCTCGCCGCTGTGAAATCCGACGTTGTGGCAACCCGCGCCGTCCAGCTTGCGCCGGGCCTTGTCGAGCATTTCGGGCTGCAGGTCGAACTGTTCGAGCCGGCCATTGCTGAGCCGGCGAGCGATTTCGACGCTGAAGAGTCCCGGTCCGGGGCCCAGCTCCAGGACCTGCTCCGAGCCGGTCAGTTCGAGCCGCTCGGCGACTCGCGGGGGATTGGCCAGCGCCCGGTGCACGGGACTGTCCAGCATGAATGCCAATTGGTGCGGGAAGTAGGGCGTGGTACGCCGCATCACCCGCTTGGTGAATGTGTCCAAAAGTGTGGTGGGCATGCTACGAGCTAAACCGCCGCGACTGCTTATGTCTACTGCAAAGACCGCACATATACTTTGCGCTAGACGCAACTATTGCTGGGTGAGGTGCGATGACCGACAACCTCGATCTGAACTTGCTGCGAGTCTTCGACGCCTTGCTGGACACGGGCAGCGTATCCGGAGCCGCTGAGCGCCTGCATCTTTCGGTGCCGGCAACCAGCCGCGCCCTCGGTCGGCTGCGGCGGGCGATGGACGACCCCATCATGGTGCGGGCGGGCCGCGGGCTGGTGCCGACGCCGTTCGCGCTGCGGTCAGTCGGACGAGTCAGGGCACTTCTCGAAGGCGCGGCCGAACTGCTGACGGAGACCTCAGAGGGCGAGCCGCACACGTGGCGACGCTCGTTCACGGTGCGCCTCAACGACGGCCTGGCACCGGTTCTGGCGCCGCGACTGATCAGCAGGATCGCGAAGGAAGCGCCGGGCGTCCGCCTGCGCTTCGTACCCGACGACTCCGACCATCCGGACGCTCTGCGCAACGGATCGATCGACCTTGACATTGGCCTGGCCGAGCCACCGGCGCCCGACGTCAAGGTGAAGGAGTTGTACACCGAACGCTATGTCGCCGTGGTTTCGGCGCAGTCGCAATTGGGGCGCGCACGTCGGCTCACCGTCGAGCAGTTGTGGCGCTATCCGCACATCTCTCCGGCGCGGGCCCGCGCTCCGACGTTGCTCGACGACGCACTGGAGCGGATCGGGCGCTCACGTCGGGTCATCGCCGTCGTCTCGACCCACGCCGTCGCCGCCCTGCTCGCGCTTGAAGACGACGTCATCGCCTTGGTCCCGAGTGTCCTGGCGCGACACCTCGTCGATCGTCATGTCCCGGTACGGTGGCATCAGATTCCGCTCGAATTGCCCACCGTGACAGTCGAATTGCGATGGCACCGCCGCCTCGATGGGGATCGACCGTCGCGATGGCTGCGGGACCACATCGTCGCGGCGGCATCCGGAGGTTAACCGGCGACTGCGGCGTGGTATCTGTCGTTGGTGAGAATTGGGATCGCTCTGGATTATTCGGGCGGCTTTAAAGAGGCCGTGGATCGCATCGTCGAACTCGAGAAAGCCGGCATCGACATCGCGGTGGTGGCCGAGGCGTATTCGTTCGACGCCGTCAGCCAGCTTGGCTATCTGGCCGCCAAGACAAACACCGTCGAGTTGGCCTCGGGGGTGTTCCCCATCTATATCCGCACGCCATCGCTGCTGGCGATGACCGCCGCGGGGTTGGACTTCGTGTCCGACGGACGATTCCACCTCGGGATCGGCACGTCCGGACCGCAGGTGATGGAGGGGTTTCACGGCGTCGAGTTCGACGCTCCGATCGGCCGCACCCGCGAGATCGTCGAGATCTGCCGCAAGGTGTGGCGCCGGGAGCGGGTGCAATACGACGGCAAGTACTATCAGCTGCCGTTGCCGGCGGATCGTGGAACAGGCCTGGGCAAACCGCTGCAGTTGATCAATCATCCTGTGCGCGAACGTATTCCGGTAACCATCGCGGCGCTGGGACCCAAGAACGTCGAGCTCACCGCCGAGATCGCCGAGGGCTGGCAGCCGGTGTTCTTCCATCCCGAGAAGGCCCACTCGGTCTGGGGTGAGGCGCTGGCCGCGGGCACCGCCAAACGGGATCCCGCGCTGGGACCGCTGGACATCATGGTGCACGCCTCACTTGCCATCGGCGACGACGTCGAGGAACGACTGTCCTGGGTCAAGCCGCAGCTGGCCCTCTATATCGGCGGCATGGGCGCCAAGGGCCGCAACTTCTATCACAACCTGGCCACCCGCTACGGCTACGGCGAGGTCGCCGACCGAATCCAGGAGCTATACCTGTCTGGCCGCAAGCGTGAGGCCATCGACTTGGTGCCCGACGAATTGGTGCGCGCCATGTCGCTGGTGGGCCCGCGTGGTTTCATCGCCGAGCGCATCGCCGCGTTCGCCGAGGCCGGTGTGACGACGCTGCTGGTAAGCCCGGCGGCGACCGAGCCGCGCGAAGCCGTGCGTTTTGTCGAGGAAGCACTCGAGCTGCGGACCGCCTAACGCATCATTGCCCCGCCTGCGGAAGCTGGTCCGCGGCAATCTCACACGGCGTTGCGCCATCGGTGGGTCCGCTCTCCCGGGGCACCGGTCCGCCGACCGGCGCGGCAGCCGGCGTTGCTGCGTCGAGCGGCGGCAGCGTCCCGTCTGCCGGTGGAGGCGTGTCGGCTGGCGGAGGCGTGTCGGCCGGCGGCGTGTCGGCTGGTGGCGGCGTGTCGGCTGGCGGCGTGTCGGCCGGTCGAGCCTGCTGAGCGTCGTCAACCTCATCGGCATCGTCAGCGTCGTTGTGCTCATCGTCGGCGTCATCGTGCTCGTCGTCGGGGTGGAAGGGGTCTTCGTCGGACGATTCGTCAAGAGACGAGGGATCGCCGAGCTGATCGGCGGCCGAACCCAGCAAGCCCGTCATCGCCTCGACAATCCGGTTGGCGAGCCCACCTAGTCCGCCTAACCCGCCCGATCCGGCACCCAAATCTCCCAGACCACTTGCCCCGGTTGGGACGGTCGAAGAATCGCCAAGTGCGGGGGCCGGTGTCGTGGACATCGGGGCGGCGGCAGGCGCGGGACTCGCCGGAGTCGGAGCGGGGATGGGATCGGGCGGAAGGCTGGTTGGCAGGGTGGCCGCGGGCGCGAGGGCCGCTGTCACCGCGGGCGCAGCTGACGGCGCCGGTGGCTGGAACCCGGGCCCAAGGTCGCCGGGAGAGTCGAAGTAGATCGCCATTGCGGCAGACATCCTGTTGATGACCATGTCGTAGGACGCGGTGAACCCGGCCAGCGAAGAGCGCATCGCCTCCAGCCAGTCGTTGCGAATGTCGTTGTCCACGTATGGCGTTATCTGTTGGCCGACAATCTGCTCAGCCGTCGAACGCTCGCCCGATCCGCTCGTCACGACCGCCGCGGCAGTCAGCCAGGCCGTCCGCTGCAGCTGCGTCCGGTCATCGATGGCGATGGCGGTCGCGACCTTTGAGTCGAGCAGATACCACAGATTGTCGCGGAGCGATTCGCACCGCTGGGCCGCCGCGCGTACTTCGGTGGCCACCATGTTCGCGGCATCGCAGTGGCGTTGCAAAAAGCGGCTCGCGGCCTCACCTGCCGGTCCCGTCCACGCCGCCGCCAGCTCGGCCGCCTGGCCACGTTGGATTCGCAGGGCTTCGGCGATCGCGTCGCCTGCTGCGCGCAGCGCCGCACAGTCGCGGTCCAGCGCCCGAAGATCGAGGCCGTCCTCACTGCCGAACTGGTCACGGATTTGCGAAGGGCGCGAAGTCAATTCGGGATGCGCGTACCCGAGTGTGTGGCAAGCCCGTACGTAGGCCTGGGTGTGCTCGACGGCGGTGCTGCCCTCGGCCAGTCGCTCGGCGACATCGAGGCGGTCGGCCATGGTCAGGCGATCCGTGCGGCCGCATACAGTTCGGCATCGGCGTAGCGGTCGGCGCCAGCCCGCAGGGCTTCGGCGATCTCGACAGATGCCCGCGACCACTGCGACAACTGCGTCGTCATGCGCTCCAGCTCGCCGCGCAGTGCATCGCCGCGGGCGGTATACGCCCGGCCCGCGTTGGCGCCGTTGAAAGCCAACCCCGACAAGTGATCGCCTACGGCACCGTTGATCAATTCAGCGGCGGCACTTAACCTGTCGGCAACCCTATGCACCGCCGCGGCGTCAACCTCAGTAGCGGCAAAAGAAGTGTGTCGCCCTCGATTATCGAACCCCATGCCTAATCCGACGCCGAACCCCGCATCGAGGTTCCAGCGGTCCGATCAGCGCTGTTCGCTCACCGCTTCGGCGACTCGGTTGGCCACCCGCTGAGCGAGGTCTTCTTCGGGCGCTTCCACCATGACGCGGATCAATGGCTCGGTTCCCGAGGGACGCAACAAGATTCGGCCGGTGTCACCCAGTTCAGCTTCGGCCACCTCGACGGCGGTCTGCACAGCGGGCGCGGCGGCCGCGGTCGATTTGTCGGCAACCTGCACGTTGATCAGCACCTGCGGCAGCGTCTGCATTCTCGATGCGAGCTCGGCCAACGACGAGCCGGTCTGCACCATGCGCGACATCAATCTTAGCCCGGTGACGATGCCGTCGCCGGTGGAGCCCAGCGCGGGCATCACGATGTGGCCGGACTGCTCGCCGCCCAGGCTGTACTCACCCGAACGCAATTCCTCGAGGACGTAGCGGTCGCCGACGCCGGTGGTGCGCACCGTGACTCCGGCTGAGCGCATCGCCAGGTGCAGCCCGAGGTTGCTCATCACCGTGGTCACCAGCGTGTTGCCGTTCAGCTCGCCGGACTCTTGCATGGCCAACGCCAACACGACCATGATCGCGTCGCCATCGACGAGTTCCCCGTTGGCATCGACGGCCAGACACCGGTCGGCATCCCCGTCGTGCGCCAGACCCAGGTCGGCACCGTGCGTGAGCACTGCGGCCCGCACCGAATCCAGGTGCGTGGAGCCGCAGTTGTCGTTGATGTTGAGCCCGTTGGGCTCGGCATTGATCTCGATGACCTGGGCCCCGGCCGCGCGGTAGGCGCGCGGTGCCGCCGACGAGGCCGCGCCGTGGGCGCAATCGACGACCACGGTCAGGCGATCGAGCCGCAGCGTGCTGGCCTTACCCACGTGGCGCAGGTAGCGGTCGACGGCATCCTGGGCGTCGACGATGCGGCCGAGGCCGGCGCCCACCGGGCGCAATCCGGGGCCGGCCGCGACCAGGTCTTCGATCTGGTCTTCGGTGGCGTCGTCGAGTTTGTGGCCGCCCGGGCCGAAGATCTTGATGCCGTTGTCGGGCATCGGGTTGTGCGACGCGGAGATCATGATGCCGAAGTCGGCGTCGTAGGCGCGGGTCAGATAGGCCACCGCCGGGGTGGGCAGCACGCCCACCCGCAGCGCGTCGACGCCCTGGCTGGCCAGGCCGGCGATTACCGCGGCCTCCAGCATCTCGCCGCTGGCCCGCGGGTCCCGACCGATGACGGCGACTCGACGGCCCGGTTCATCCACGTTGGCCAACCGTCGCGCCGCCGCGGCGCCCAGCGCCAGCGCCAGTTCGGCGGTCAACTCCCGATTGGCGACTCCGCGGACACCGTCGGTGCCGAATAGTCGACCCATGCGGACAAACCTCTCACAATCGACGGTCTTGGACCTAACGTGCCCGTTCCTTTGTGACCGCAACCGCGCACATTTGTGCGACGACACGCCGAAGAAGGCGCGGTCGCGGCCAGAAAGTGATCGCCGATCAGCGCTTGCTGTACTGAGGCGCCTTACGGGCCTTCTTCAGGCCGTACTTCTTGCGCTCGACAGCACGCGGGTCGCGGGTGAGGAAGCCCGCCTTCTTCAATGCGGGCCGGTCGTCCGGAAAGGCCACGATCAGGGCCCGAGCGATGCCCAGGCGCAGCGCACCGGCCTGGCCCGACGGGCCGCCGCCGTGCAGGAGCGCGAAGATGTCGAACCTGTCCACCCGGTCGACGGTGACCAGCGCAGCCTTGATGAGCTGCTGATGCACCTTGTTCGGGAAGTACTCCTCCAAGCTGCGGCCATTGAGGTCGAACTTGCCGGTGCCGGGCACCAGGCGCACCCGCACCACGGCCTCCTTGCGGCGACCGACGGTCTGGATCGGCCGCTCGAACACGAACGACTCGACGGGCTTGGCCTCGGCTGCGGGCTCGGCCGGGGTCTCGACGACTACCTCTACAACCTCGACGGTTGCCTCAGTTGCCTCGGGGGCCTCAGTTGCCTCGGGGGCCTCAATGGCCTCGGTTGTTGTTTCGGTCACTGGGCCACCTGCTTGATCTCGAACGGAACCGGCTTCTGGGCGGCGTGGGGGTGCTCCGGGCCGGCGTAGACATGGAGTTTGCGCTGGATCTGACGGCTCAGCTTGTTGTGCGGCAGCATGCCAATGATCGCCTTTTCCACCACGCGGTCGGGATGCTTTTCCAGCAGCTCGCCGATGGTGCGGCTGTGCAGGCCGCCGGGATACCCCGAGTGGCGGTAAGCCAGCTTGTCCCGCAATTTCTCGCCGCTGAGACTGATTTTGTCGGCATTGATGACGATGACGAAGTCCCCGCCATCGACATTGGGAGCGAACGTCGGCTTGTGCTTGCCGCGCAACAGGGTGGCTGCTGCAACAGCAAGGCGGCCAAGCACCACGTCCGTGGCGTCGATGACGTACCACGACCTCGTGGTGTCACCCGCCTTGGGCGCATAGGTGGGCACAGCGCTTACCTTTTCTTTCTCTCGGGTGGATCCCGGGCTAGCCGGGTGCCGGTCAGGCGTCCGCGGTGGGGGTGATCTCGGCGACCGACATTGACCCGAGCCCCGGCGTTACCGCACGCCAACCGAGCAGCATACCGATCGACATCCCCGCAGGTCAAAATGCGTGAACGGGTCAGCTGGATTCCCCACCAGGGTGATGATCGTGTGGCCCTATGGACAGAACGTAAATTCCGCCGTCGTCGTCGTATATCCAATACATGCGCCACGCGCTCGGCGTCCGGCTCTCGATGTATGAGTTCCAAATCTTTCTACCGTCATGTGCCGCGAGGTGCTTCATCGCGTGCGTATGAAAGCCGGGGTACGACGGGCCCACGTTACGCAAGTTTTTGATGGCTTTCTTGACCTTTTTGAACTAAGACCCGAGCGCTGGTTGATCCTTGGCCGTCCGTAACCAGGCATCCACGCCAGGGCTCAACGTCACCCGCGAAGGGCGCGACCCACTCACTCGTCGCTGTCGAACAACAAGTCAGACGAAACGCCTTCGCCGTGCTGGAACGCAGTCAGTGCCTCTAGGGTCTCCCCGCGTAGCCGAGCGTCCCGCAACATCGCCTTCTCGGCGTCGTCCAAGCCCTCCCACGGCAAGAGATGGATCGAGCCATCAGCATCGACAACCTTCACAAATACGGCGCCCGCGTGGGGGGCACGTACGTGAAACTCGGCGGATTGGTCCGCCTCCAGCCTGATGGGCGGCTCACCATAATCGCCTTGGTCGAGTGCGACTGTCATGCGGATCACCTCCTATGTCGAATCTGTAGATCCATCAAGATTACTGTGTTGGCCCCAACGGCTCTCCCCCGTCGAGGCCAACACAGAGTCTTTTATCTGCGGCTACCGCGTCCAGATGCCGGCGGCTCGGCGATCGGCGTTCGCCACCTCGTC
>Ga0182030_10021403_pt1 | contig 12116 bp, 12 predicted proteins | sample 812S3MmetaG_FD_121299 | JGI IMG/M metagenome (GOLD analysis project Ga0182030, IMG submission 121299) | Permafrost microbial communities from Stordalen Mire, Sweden - 812S3M metaG (Illumina Assembly) | ecosystem: Environmental > Terrestrial > Soil > Wetlands > Permafrost | place: Sweden...
TGGGGAGGCCAATGCCGGGGAGGATCAGCGTCAGCAGCAACGCCAGCAGGTTCAGGGCGAAAACTCGCAGCCCAACGCCGATGCCAACGCGCAATTGGTCCAGGATCGGCGCCGGCTGGGCTGGTGGCATGGAGGGGTAGAAGTGGCGTTCCACGGCGCGGGCGATCCGCTCGAAGTAAAGGGTGCCGATGATCGCGGCGACCGGCAGGAACAGCCACATCGCCAGCAGCGTGGCGGCGACCGAGCCCAAAGCGTCGAAAATCCACACCAGGACGCCGTGGCCGGAGCCGAAATGGTGCACGGCGCCGACCGTGGCGACGAGGATCGCCGCGAAGAACAACGCGGAGAACAGCACGCTTCGCCAGACGACGCCGAACAACGCCGGATCGCTCAGTTGCGACAGCGCGCGAGCCAAAGGCAGCATCGTTGGGGTCATGTCCACCGTGTAACACGACCGCGCCTGTCGCCCAGACGGGAATGGTGCTAACCGCGATGCGGTCAAGCGAGGAAGCCGTCCGATGAAAATCGCCAAAGTGGAGAGCCTGCATTGCGACGCCGGCTGGCGCACGTTTTCGTTCCTGAAGGTGACGACCGACGATGGGCTGGTCGGCTGGTCCGAATACACCGAGGCCGACGGTAGCCGCGGGCTGTCCGCCGTCATTCAGGGCATGGCCGAGGGCCTGATCGGCCTCGATCCTCGCCCCATCCAGTCAATCGACTCGCTGCTGTACGTGCGTCAGGTGCAGGCGCCGAACGGGGTCAATCAACGCGCCATCGCCGCACTCGAGAACGCGTTGCTCGACATCAAGGGCAAAGCACTGGGCGTGCCGGTGTACGAACTATTTGGCGGTCCGGTGCGGACGCGGATCCCGGTGTATTGGTCGCATTGCGGCACGTATCGGGTGCGCAACCACGAACTGGTCGGCGTGCCGCCGCTGAAGAACTACGAGGACGTCGCGGCGCTCGGATATGAGGTGAAGTCGCGCGGCTTCAAGGCGCTGAAGACCAACATCATGCCGTATGAGAACGGCAAACTCGTGAGTTTCGGACCGGGCTTCGGCCGCACGCCGGGGCATCCCGAATTGAACGCCGATCGCAAGACGTTGCAGGCGGTGCGGGACACGCTGGCTGCGTTCCGCTCCGGTGCCGGGCCTGACATGGGACTGCACCTGGATGTGAATTATCACTTCAAGACCGAGGGTTTCCTGCAGGTGGCCAAGGCGGTCGCGCCATACGACATGACCTGGCTGGAAATCGATACCTGGGATCCACAATCTCTCGCTTTGATCCGGCGGCAGGCACCGTGCCCGATCGCGTCATTGGAGTCGGTGTGCGGAAGGCGTGCGTTCCGGCCGTTCTTCGACGCCTATGCAACCGACGTCGCGATTATCGACGTGATCTGGAACGGCTTCCTGGAGTCGATTAAAATCGCGTCGATGGCGGAGGCGTATGAAGTCAACTGCGCGCCGCACAATTACTATGGACATTTGTGCTCGGCGGTCAGCGCGCATTTCTGCGCGGTGGTGCCGAACTTCCGCGTGATGGAGATCGATATCGACAGCGTGTCCTGGCGCGATGAGCTGTTCATCAACGCGCCGGCGATCGAGAACGGCGAGCTGATTTTGCCGACAGGCCCAGGATGGGGGGTTGAGGTGAACGAGGCGGCCGTGCGAGCGCATCCGCCGAAGTGACGGACCATCAGCAACGATCGCTTAGCCGTTTAAGGAATCCGTAGCGTGACAGAAGTTAATTACGATATCATCGGCATCGGCAACGCGATGGTCGACGTGACAACCCGGGTGGAGGACTCGTTCCTCTCGCGGCACGATATGCACAAGGGCGCGATGATCCTGATCGACGCCGAGGCGGCGGAAAGGCTGTACGCCGCCATGCCGCCTGGCCTGGAAAGCAGTGGAGGATCGGCGGGAAATACATGTGCGGTCGCGGCCATGCTTGGAGCTAGGGTCGCTTATCTCGGCAAGGTGGCGGACGATCAACTTGGGGATGTGTTCGCTCATGACATGCGCGCGTTGGGGGTGCATTTCCCGTCGGCGCGGCTGACTGGCGGTACGCCCACCGCACGCTGCCTGATCATGGTCACGCCGGATGGGCAACGCACGATGAACACCTATCTCGGCGCCTGCGTGACGTTCGGACCGGACGATGTCGATGAGGACCTGATCGCCGCCGCGGCCGTGACGTATCTGGAAGGATATCTGTTCGATCCGCCGGAGGCACAGGCGGCGTTCCGCAAAGCCGCCGGCGCGGCGCACCGGGCGGGTCAGCAAGTTGCGTTGTCGCTGTCGGATGCGTTCTGTGTCGATCGCCATCGGGCGGCGTTTCGCGATCTGGTGGCGGGCCATGTCGATATCCTGTTCGCGAACGAAACGGAAATCACCAGCCTTTATGAGAAGAATACCTTCGCGGAAGCGGCGGAAGCGGCGCGGGCCGATGTGGCTCTGGCGGCGCTGACCCGGTCCGAGGCCGGCAGCGTGATCCTGCGCGGTTCCGAGACCGTGACGATCTCCGCGGTTCCGGCGAAGGTGCTCGACACGACGGGCGCGGGCGATGCTTACGCGGCCGGTTTCCTGGCGGGATGGACGGCGGGAAAGCCGCTGCTCGCATGTGGCCGCATGGGCAGCCTGGCGGCAGCGGAAGTGATCAGCCATTATGGCGCCCGGCCGGAAGCCGATTTGCAGGCCATCGTCGCGAACGAGGTGCCGTGATCGGAGGAGTCGCCGATCGCGTTGAAACGGCGTTGAGTCGAGGCCTGACCCGGTCATCTGTAATGGCATGTGCTGCGACAGATCACCGGGTCGAGCCCCATAGGCGCTAAAATAGTGTCGTGGATGGAACGATATCGTTCATTTATCGTCATGGTCCGGCTCGACCGGACCATCGGTGTGCCCAAAATCGGTCTCACCGGCGTGATTGTGCCGATGGTCCGGTCGAGCTGGACCATGACGGGGGATGGAGGGTGCGATCCCGCTCGCCGTGCTATTTTAGCTTGCATGGGGTCGAGCCCGGCGATGACGATCAAGGGTGCCCGGTGATGATCCGCGGGGCAGCGGTGGTTCGCCCTTCCTGGGCGCGCCGCTCATTTCTTCTTTAAATCCGCGACGGGAATTCCTTTCGCTACGGCATCTATAATCGCCTCCCCCAGGGCCTCGGCAACGCAGGCATATCCGCGATCGGTATGATGCAGTCCGTCGGGGCCGATCATGCCGGTCACCGGCGGATCCTCCGCCTGCCACGCCCGCATCAAAGCGGACCGCGAAAACAACGGCACATGACGCGTCTGGGCTTCACGCGCGATGATCGCATCGATGACCGCGAGCCGTTCCGGCGACTCGCGCGGCGCGATCTGGTTGTCCATCAAAACGAGGTCGGCGCCGCTCGCCAGGATGCGTTGCACGCCTTCGTCGAGCTGCGCCGCGAACCGCGCTTCATTCATGCCGAGCAGAACTTCGTTGGTACCGACCTGCCAGATGACCAATGTGGGCTGTTCCGCGAACACATCGGCATCGATCCGGCCGAGTACCGCATCGACCATCTGGCCGCCAATCCCCTTGTTCGCCACATGCACCGCGGCATCCGGCCACGCCTGATGCAATTCAACGGCGAGGCGCGCCGGATAGGTGCGGTCGGGCGCCGACGCACCGGCGCCCTCGGTCGATGACGAGCCGAGCGCGACGATGGTGATCGGTTGCGTGTGAGACAGCGCCTCTCGGGTGGTCTGGAGCAGGATATGGGTCGCCGGCACGACGGGACAGGTCGGTTCGGCGGCGGAGGCGCCACCCGAGGCGAACATCGCCGCCACGCCGCATAGCAGCGACCGCGCTTTATTTCGTGGCATCGACGATCGCGTTGGCGAGAATTTCCGCCATACAGTCATACAGCGTGCGAGAGACACGGATCCGGGCATCGGCATTCGTTGCATCCAGGTCGAGAAAGTCGTTGTCACTCCAGAACCGCATCAGTTCATAACGGTCCAGTACCGGAACGCCCGCGTCGTTGCCACCGCGCAGCACCGCCATCCGATACGGACCGAGGTTGACCAGGCGCGAGACGCTCGGTGCGTATTGCAGTGTCATCAGGATCAGATCGGCGTCCGCGACGCGTACCTGGCCGATGACTTCGTTTATGGTGCTGAGAAATGTATCGAGGTCGTCGCCTCGCGCCGCCGCGCTGCCACCTGGTCCCCAGACGACCAGCGCGGGCTTCACCGAGGCCAGACTGGTTTCAAGCGAGGTGAGCAGCGCGGCGTCCGACTCGCGGGCGACCGCGCGCATCGCGACGGTGACGGTCACTTTCGGGAACGCCTCCCGCAACCGCGCCTCCAGCCGCGCCGGATAGGTGAACCGCGCACCCTTCGCTGGGCCGCCCAGTGTCGAGGCGCCCCCCAGTGCCAGCACCGTCAAAGTGCCTTTCGCCAAAGCGGCTTTGGTCGCCGGCAGATCGTTGGGCGAGATGGTAAAGGGGTCGGGTACTGGGCAGCCCTCGGCGAAGGCCGGCCGGTTCATAACTGTCAGCGACGCCAACAAAGCCAGCGAAGCCCACTTTGTCATGTCGTTTGACCGCGCACCGCGACGTCGATCCCCATAGCGTAATTGACCATGCCGCCCGTTATGCAACCGTTCCGGTCCGCGGCGACGTAGGTAAATGACCGCCCGCCCGGAACCACGCCAACAACAACCCGACCCCGGCCATGATGACAAGGCCGGACACGTTGACGGCAATTTGAATGAGGACGCCATATCCGGCAAGACTTAGAACAAAGTTCGCCATCACCGCCAGCAAAATGCTGAGGCAAAACACCTCCAGAGAATTTTGTCCGCACAGCACCACGATCCACCCCGCGCGCGAGGTGAGGAAGCGGGATTGGCGCGGGCAATACGCCGAGACGACCACCGCGATCGCCAGGATACTCAGCAAACGAGCAGGCGGCAGCATGGTTTTGTCGAACCACGCCTCCGGCAGGAGAATGTATTGTGGAATGCGATTGATGGCGTCGTGTAGGCTCCAGGAGGCCGAGATCACCGCGGCGGCCGCGACAAAAATCAAGGCGCCGACACGCAACCAGCGTGGCGGATGCGCATGATCCCGGCCAGAGGCGCGGGTAAAACCGAGGCAGGCGGCGATCACGAACAAGAACTGCCAGGCGAAGGGGTTGAAGTACCAGAACTCGCCCTCCGGGAAGCCGGGCATGTTCCAGCCGAAGAGGTTCGCCCCAGCCCAGAGAGCGGCGGATGGAACAAGTCCGAGCAGAACGTTCTTGCGCAGCCACAGGATCAGCAGCGGCAGGCCCAGAAGCAGCACGATATACAATGGCAGAATGTTCAACAGCGATGGCTGGAACTGCAACAGCAGCACGCGGATGAAGGCCTCGCCCGGGTTGTTCAGGTAATCGCCGACCGCCAGCTCATCCGCGAACAGCGGGTTGTCGAGATACTTCATGGTATACCCGACCTCGGCGTTGAAAATCATGAACAGGCAAAGGTGCGCGATATAAAGTTGCCAGACGCGCCGGTAGATGCGCGCGGCGCCCATCGCGAGGCCTTCGCGTTCGAACACCGGCGCGTAGGCCAAGGCGGCGGTATAGCCGGAGATAAAAATGAACACCTCGGCCGCGTCGCAGAACGCGAAGGACCGCAGCGTGAAATAGCTGATGGCGTTGTCCGGGATGTGGTCGATGAAGATAAACAGCAGCGCGAGGCCGCGAAAGAAATCGAGCCGGTAGTCCCGCCCAGTACGGGTTCGGGACGACGCGGTGGGACGGGTCGTGGTTGCAGGCGGTGACGCCATCCCTCCGGAAGTCCTCTGAACTGTGTCGCGCGGCCGTTCCCGCGTCAGATGGGCGGTGCGCCAGACCCTGACAAGGCATTGGACCGGCGCGTGTTTTGTGCCAGGTTACGGGAAAGCTCCGCGTCGCCGCGGGATCACGACAACCGCCGAAACATTGCTATCGATCGGTCATGCGACGCACGCGCGTCCCTGGGCGGTTTTTCGCGTGACGGGAAGGGGTGACCATGGACTTTCCACTGACGCTGATCGACCTGGCGGGCACCATCGCGCTGCTGCTTTGGGGCGTCCGCATGGTTCAAACCGGCATCCAACGCGGCTTCGGCCCTCGATTGGGCGTCATGCTGGCGGGCGCGCTACGCAACCGCTTCCTGGCGTTTCTCTCAGGATTAGGCGTGACCGCCTGCCTGCAGAGCAGCACGGCGACGGGTCTGATGCTGACAGGGTTCGCCGCCGGGGGCTTCGTCGAACTGGTCCCCGCGTTGGCCGTGATGCTCGGCGCGAATGTCGGCACGACGCTGATCGTTCAGGTGCTGTCGGTCAACATCGCCGGACTGGCGCCATGCCTGTTCCTGATCGGCCTGTTGATGTTCAACCGCGGCGACGCCACGCGCACGCGCGATCTCGGCCGCGTCGCGATCGGGCTCGGCCTGATGCTGCTTTCGTTGCATCAGTTGCTCGAGGTCATCACGCCTTATGAAGACGTGCCGAGCCTGCGGCTGCTCATGGGCGCGCTGGCCACCGAGCCGGTGCTTGGCGTGCTGCTCGCCGCCATCGTCACATGGGCCGCGCATTCCAGTGTCGCGATCGTGCTGTTGGTGATGTCGTTCGCCGCCAAGGGGGTGATCCCGCCCGAGGCGGCGTTCGCGCTTGTACTGGGCGCCAATCTCGGCACGGCGATCAATCCATTGCTGGAAGGTGTCTCCGGCGGCGATCCTTCGGCGCGCCGCTTGCCGATTGGCAATTTGCTGAACCGTGCTTTGGGATGTGGGCTCGCGCTGCTGGCGTTGCCGGTGATCAGTCCATGGCTGGTGACCGTGGTGCCGGATAACGCGCGCGCGGTCGCCGACTTTCATACCGGCTTCAATTTGATTCTGGCCGCGGTGTTTTTCCCCGTGCTCGGGCCGTACGCGGCGTTGCTGCGGCGGTGGTTTCCGGCGCGCGTGGACCCTCTGGATCCGGGGAAGCCGCTGTATCTGTATCGCGCCGCGACCGATGTGCCATCCGTCGCGATTGGCGCCGCCGCGCGTGAGGCGTTGCGGCTGGTCGATGTGCTGGACGTCATGCTGCAAAGCGCGCTCGATGCGTTCGAGCATGGCGACCGCAAGCAGATCGCCCAGATAAAGCGGATGGACGACGTGCTGGACAAGTTGAACATGGCGATCAAGTCCTATTTGGGAACGCTCGACGCCGAGGCGATGACCGAGGCGGATCATCAGCGCGTTGAGGATATCCTGACGTTCGCTCATAATCTGGAATATGCGGGCGACATCGTGGAAAAGAACCTGATGGGTCTCGCATCGAAACGACTGAAGCGAGGACTGGGTTTCGCCGCGAAGGATCAGGCCGAACTGACCGCCGCGTTGAACCGGCTGACCGCCAATCTACAGGCGGCCGCGGCGGTATTCATGAGCGACGATGTGAAGGCGGCGAGAATGCTGGCGGCCGAAAAAGAAGCTTTTCGGGATATGGAAGCCGCGGCGACTCAGGCGCACTTTTCCCGGCTGCGGTCCGGTGGTTCGCAACTGACCGAGGCGAGCGCGTTGCAACTCGACGTGCTGCGCGACATTAAGCAGGTGAACGCGCACCTTGTCGCGGCGGCGGCGTATCGCGTGCTGCGAAGCCACGGCGAGTTGCTGGCGAGCCGGTTGCGGGCGGACGACTGACCCGGCGCGGGCGTTCAGTGCAGCGGTAGTCCGCGCGCGTGCCAACCGTCGGTCCCGTCGCGCAGCACGGCCACGTCGCGCAGCCCGGCGGTCAGCAGCATCTCGGCCGCTTTGGCGGAGCGGCGATCGGTTTTGCAGACCAGGACGACGGGACGCGCGTGCGATGAGATTTCATCGATCCGGCCTGACAGTTCCGGCAACGGAATGTTAATCGCGCCCGGCAGGTGGCCCGGCGCCGAGTTGAATTCGTCAGGGCCGCGGACGTCGATCAATACAACCTGATCGAGACGGGATTGTAACGCGTCGATGTCGATCCACTCGGTATGGGTGGCGGGTGAGCGATTGAGCAAGCGAGACAACAATCCGGTCATGCGAATTCTCCTGTCGGGGTCGCGTGCCGCGCGCGGTAACAGGGTTTATCGACGCGATGCCGGCAATGGCCCGAATTTCGTTCCGACCCCGGTCCAGATTGCGCTGGGCCGGGGTGCGAAGCGTTTACTTGCAGGCGGTGACCATGATCTCCACCAGCACGTCCGGCGCGGCCATCTCGGCCTGCACGCAGGCGCGAACCGGAGCGCCCTCCGGCGGCAGCCAGGGAGTCCAGATCTCATTCATCAGCACGCGGTCCTTGATGTGCTTGACCCAGATGACGGCCTGCAACAGGCGGGTCTTGTCGGTGCCATGATGCTCCAGCATCGCGTCGATCTGCGCCAGCACATCGGCGGTCTGACCCTTGATGTCCTGTTTGGTATCACGAGCGGTGATGCCCGGCAGATAGACAAAACCATGATATTCGACGGCTTTGGACAGGATCGCGCCGGGCTCGGTGCGGATGATTTTGGCCATGGAGGACTCCCTTGAAGCGGCTCGGGCGATTCTAGGACAGGCGAGGCGGCGAGGCCAGTGGTGAGGACGCGGATGGTCTTGGGGGAGCGGTGGAGGTCTCGGCGCGAAAGGGCGGGGTCTCATCGGCTGACCGCATCCGCGCGTGGGCGGCAATAGGGTCGATTGGCTCTGCACGCGGCTTTGAGACAACGGAAAACGCGAATCACGCGAAGAAACGCAAATAACGCGAAGGGGACTGTGTCTCTTTGGCTAATTGCCTCCGCGTGATGGGCGCCAATAGGTCGATTAGCCCGAGATATAGCTATGATTCCATGGCAAGCGTCAGCGCGTGATGACGCGTCAGGCGAGAATCCGTCCTCAATGCGGCCTTTTGCGCTATTTGCGTTTCTTCGCGTGATTCGCGTTTTCTTTGGCGGGCCATCGCGGACCACCACGAGAAGCTGAGAACTTCAAAGTCCACGCACCACGCGTTTGATTTCCAGACGTGGCGTTCCAAAGTTCAGCAACAGGCACAATCGCAGGCCCGTCGCTTTCAGGTAGTTCAGGCATTGACCGCGATGCGTATCTTCCAGGGCCCTGACAGCCTTCAATTCGACGAGCAAGTCGTCCTCGACCAACAGATCGACTGTGAAGTCGCCAATATTGACGTTGTCGTACCAGACGCTGATTCCCCGCTGTTGTGCCACCAGCAGTCCAGTCTTGCGCAATTCGTGGGCCAACGCCGCCTCGTAGATTCGTTCGGCGAATCCCGTCCCGAGCGTACCCGCCACGATCAGCGCGCAACCGATCACGCGCTTTGAAAGATCGTTGAGCGCCTCCTGATTGACCAGAAGTTCAACCTCGGCTCTGTTTTCCATGCGGCGATCCTGGCGGTCAAACATTGCCAAAACGCTAACGACGCCTCACTCGGCCGCGACCTCGACCCCCTCCAGCGCGGGGGCCAGGTGGCTCAGACGCCCCCAGGTTCGCACCCACATCGCGATGCAAAGCACGACGCCGATCAGCACCGGGATTTGCAGGCCCAACACCTCGGACGCCGCGCCGTAAATCAACGCGCCCATCGCCGGCGCGGCCCGCGTGATCATGCCCCACAGGCTCAGCACACGTCCCACCATCGCCGGCGCGGCGGAGTTTTGCATCAACGTCTGGCACGAAATGCCATGCGCGGTCGTCGCCGCGCCCATCGCTCCGATGCAGACCACGCCGACGGGAAACCATGGCGTCGCGACAAAGCCCGCGGTCGCCAGAGCCAGCAGAATCCCACAGCCGACGGCGATGCGCGCGAGGCCGCCAATCCGGCCGCGGATGGCGACCAGAAAGCCGCCGGCCATCGCGGCGCAGCCCATGGTGCTGGCCAGGATCGCCAACCCCTCGGCGCCATGGCCGAACAGGACCGAGACGTATGGCGGCAGCATTTCCCCCACCGCGCGCAACGTCACGCCGACGGTGGCGGCGAACAACAGCAAGGGACCGATGCCGGGATGACGCGCCACGTAGCGCAATCCCTCGACCGCGTCGTGCAACACGGAGCCGCCGCCACGCGAACCAACGCGCACCGCGGGGTCCAGCCGCAACATTGTCATCGTCACGCTGGCGTAAAAAAACGCCACCGCGTTGACCGCGATCGACGGCACCACGCCCCAGGCGGCGATCATCGGTCCAGAGATCGCCGGACCTAAAAACCGCGCCACGTTATAAGTCAAACTGTTCAAAGCCACGGCGCCGGGAAGGTACTGCCGCGGCACCAGACCAGGAATTAAACATTGCCGTGCCGGCTGGGCGAAGGTCTCGGCGGCACCGTTGCAAAACGACAATAACGCCATGTATTCGATGCGGATTGTTCCGGTCAGGATCAGCACCACCAGAGCGATCGATTGCGCCATCGCCACGTATTGCGACGCCATGGTCAGCTTCACTCGGTCCATGCGATCCGCAACCGCGCCGGCGATCGGCGATATCGCCACGGACGGCACCAGATTGCAGAACGCGATGACCCCGACCCACAGCGCCGAATGGGTCAGTTCCCACGCCATCCAATCGGTGGCGATCCGTTGCACCCACGAACCGGTCCAGCATACGACGCTGCCGGAATAAAAGATGCGCGCGTTGCGTTGCGCCAGGACGCCTCCAACCGCCGAGAAACTGGCCACTCCCCTATGGCCGCGCCCGGGTCAACGGACCCTGGGGGGCGAGGCCGTTGGATTATCCGGCAACTGGGCGCCCGTTCCGGAGTTGCGCTCGCATTCGGCGATCGTCTGGTCGTAGGCGAATTGCCCGGACAGGCCCTGGCTGGGCACGCCGACGGAGGAATTCGCGGAATATGGCGTATTCGCCGATGAGTTCGCCGCGTAAATCCGCGACCGATCGCGCTGTTCGTACATCTCGTTCGCCCGCTGCCGACAGGCCGTCTGGGTCGCGAGGTCCGTTCGGGTCTGCCCCGCGTCGCCGCTCGGGCCTACCGCGCTCGACTCCGAGGATCCCATCGATCCGGCGGAGCAACCGGACAACGCCAGCATGGCCAGCAAGGGAAGGATAACGGCGCGGCTCATGCGGAAGCTCCTGTCAGGCGCTGGGATGTGTAACGAGTGAGACGGGCTCGGAAGCCGGTTGGGTCGAAGCGCGCCTCGTGCGTCAACGGTTCGGTCGCTGCGGCGTGCAGCAAAGCGGGATCTGGTTCGGCTCCGTCACGCGCCAGCCGCAGCAGCGGGACGGCCCAGGGTGCGTTGGCCAGCAGATCGACAAGGGCCAGGAGGCGGAGGCACAGCGACAGGCCCTGCCGCGTTCCCATCCCGTACAGCGCGTCCAGCGCGCCAGCCCAACAACTGGCGTCACGGTCGGCGAGCACGAGATCGGAATGGCTTCCGTCGGCGCACCTGAAGCGGAACACGCGCACGGCGCCCCATTGCTCGGCCAGCGCGGCGCGGCGGGCGGCGTACCACGCGCGCTCAAGGTCGCGGCGAGCGACCGGAGGCAGCGCCTCGGGCGGCAGATCGACCAGATAGGTCAGAGAACCGTCAGGCGCGGCGCCGACTCGGATCGGAGGGATTGGACCTGGTTGCTCCATCCCGGCCAGGATGGACCGTCACGCCGCGCCGCGCCAGCCTTTGGCATCGGACTGTTGGCATTGGACAATTTCGCGCGGTTCGCTGAAGGGATCGCGCCGCCCGAGCCGGACCGGCCGCCGAGGCGCCACCGGCGGAACAATTTATGTTAGCCGACGAAGGATGTGGCTCGCTCCAGTGGCCATCTGGGTTCGCGATCCGCGCATTCGGGCCGCTCGGCTCCGTGCCGCGCACCGTGCCGGCCCTGGGGTTCAAAAACGACGGCTCTCGCCGATTTGCAAAAGCTCCGTGCGCATGCTCCTGGACATCGCGCCATCGCAAGAAATGAATGCCGGGAATATTCAGCAATTCTCATTTTGCCGATCGGCCGCCCCAATGCGTCATCCTCCGGCTTGTCAATTCGTCATCCTCCGGCTTGTTGGGGTGGACGGCCCCACGGCATCGCGTGCCAGACTTGGGTGTTGTCACCATCCAAGACGGGAGCCGTCCATGACTGAGTATAAACGCATCGCCATCGACA
>Ga0182030_10021404_pt1 | contig 12116 bp, 11 predicted proteins | sample 812S3MmetaG_FD_121299 | JGI IMG/M metagenome (GOLD analysis project Ga0182030, IMG submission 121299) | Permafrost microbial communities from Stordalen Mire, Sweden - 812S3M metaG (Illumina Assembly) | ecosystem: Environmental > Terrestrial > Soil > Wetlands > Permafrost | place: Sweden...
CGGCCGCTGCGCCGGAGCGCCGGGCTCCCGGGTGCGTTTGCTCCGCCCCTGCCGCGGGCCTGGGGATGCAGGATCGAAGATGACAAAAATATTGCTTTTGGGACTGGGCCGCTGGGGGATGAACCACCTCCGCAACCTCCACGCCATGCCGGTGGAGCTTTACGTGGCCGAAACGGAAAGCAAGCGACTCGACCCCGCCCGCAAGCTGGGCATCCCCGAGGCCCGTTTGACCACTGACTACCGCACCTTCTCCGGGACCGTCGATGGCGTGGTGGTGGTGACTCCCGCCCAGACCCATTTTCCGATCTGCCGCGAGCTGCTCGAGGCGGGCCGCGACGTCTTCGTCGAAAAGCCGATTACCCTCGTCTCCCCGGAGGCGCGCCAGCTCGCAGAACTGGCCGCCGAACGGGGCCGGATCCTCCAGACCGGCCACATTTTCCGGTTCGACCCGGCCACGCTCTGGCTGCGCGACGCGATCCAAGGCGGCCAATTCGGCCCCGTGCACATCCTTCGCAGCAATTTCAGCGGCTTCAAGCGTCCCCGCAACGACAGCGGCGTGATGTTCGCGGACGCGATTCACTTCGTTGACCTCTTCAACTACCTCCTGGGCCGCACGCCGTCCCGGGTTTTCGCCGCCAACCATGACTTTCTCGGCCGTGGGATGGAGGACGCCTCGCTCCTCTCGCTCGAGTACCAGGGGCCGCAGGGAGTGACTTGGGGCACCATCGAGACCAATTACTTCCTCCCGGGGAAGTTCCGCGAGTTGACCGTGGTGGGGGCCGCCCTGAGTGCTTTCTGCGACTTCAACATCGCCCAATACAAGATCAAGACTTTTGCGAACCGCCACGTCACCGAGGGCTCCGAGGTGAAGGCGGTCGAGGGTCCCCTTTGCCAGATTGAAAGTGCGCCGGAGGAACCGTTGCAGGCGGAACTGCGCGCGTTTGTGGATTCCATCAAAACCCGCACGGCTCCCCGGTCGGATGCCTGGGCGGGTTACGAGTCGGTGCGCGTGCTTGAGGCCGCCATCGAATCCGCCCGCACCGGCCGCATGGTGGACCTGGCCTGAACCTGGAGCTACCGAACGGCAAAGCGATCTTCCCAACTCCGCCCCCACGGCGGACCACCAAAATGCAAAAAATCCCCCTATCCAAGTGCTTCGTGAATGCCGAGGTCGAGGAGGCCGCCCTGCGCGCCCTCCGGTCCGGCCAGTACATCCTCGGCAAGGAATGCCAGGCGTTCGAGGCCGAGCTGGCCGCGCATACCGGTGCCAAACACTGCGTCCTCGGCTCCTCCTGGACGCTCATCGTTTACCTGCTCCACCAACTGCAAGGAGTGGGCCCGGGCGACGAGATTCTGGTCCCGAGCCACACGGCTTTCCCCACCATGGAGCCGTTGATCCATCTCGGGGCCAAGCCGGTGTTCATTGACGTGGACGACACCTACTGCATGGACCTCGACCAGGTCGAGGCGGCCATCACCCCGCGCACCGTCGGCATCATCCCGGTTTACATCTACGGCCATCCGGTCGATGTGGATCGCCTGCTCGACATTGCCGCCCGTCATCATCTCTGGGTCATCGAGGACTGCGCCCAGGCGCAGGGGGCCAGATACAAGAACCGCCCGGTCGGCGGCATCGGCGATTTCGGCGCCTTCAGCTTCTTCCCCTCCAAGAACCTCACGGTGCTGGGCGACGGCGGCTGCATCACCACGAACAACGGCCAGATGGCGGACCGCCTCCGCATGCTGCGCAACCACGGCCGCCAGGGCAAATACGACCACGAATTCGCCGGTTACAACGTTCGGTTCAATGAGATCAACGCGGCGATCGGCCGGGTGATGCTCAAGCACCTGGACAGTTTCAACGACAACCGGCGCCGCATCGCCGCCCGTTACAACGAGCGCCTCGCCGGGTTGGTGCTGACTCCGCCGGAGCGGGACTTCGCCCGCGCCGTCTATCACATGTACGTGGTCCGCACCGACCGCCGCGACGATTTGCAGAAGTTCCTCAAGGAACGCCAGATCGAAACCGGCATCCACTACCCCAAGCCGAACCACCTCCAGCCGGCGGTCACCGGCCTGTTCCCCTTCGTCCCGAAGCTCCCGCGGACCGAGCAGATCGTGAAGGAGATCCTCTCCCTGCCGATCCACGGGGAGATGGGCCTCGACGCCGCGGATCAGGTGTGCGACGCCATCGCGGAGTTTCATGGCAAGAAGGCCTGAGCGCCTCCGGCCGCCCGGTATGAGTGAACCGCTCCTGAGTCTGGTGATCCCCTGCTACAACGAGGAGGGGAACCTGAAGGCGTTGGTCGCGGCCATCCGCGAGGCCGTCGACCCGCTCAAGGTGGATTACGAGGTGATCATCACGGATGATTGCAGCCGGGATCAGTCGTGGGTCATTCTCAAGGGGCTGGCGGCGGCGGACCCCCGCATCCGGGTGCAGCGTTTCGAGCGGAACTGCGGCGAGAGCGCCGCGAGCTGGGCCGGGTTGAAGGCCGCGTCCGGCCGGTACCTGGTCACGCTCGACGCCGACCTGCAAAACGACCCGAAGGACCTCCCGAAGTTCCTCGAGGCGCTCAAGACCCACGACTGCGTGTGCGGGACCCGGGTGGAGAGCCGCGGCCAGGGGGACAATTTCGTCCGCATCGCCTCCTCCCGCATCGCCAACTGGGTGCGCAACAAGCTGTCCGGCGAGCAGATCAGCGACGCCGGCTGCACCTACCGCGCCTTCAAGCGCGAGTGCGTGGCCAACCTGAAGTTCTTCAAGGGGATGCACCGCTTCCTCCCGACCCTCTTCAAGATCGAGGGTTTTACCGTCACGGAGATCGCGGTGAGCAACAACCCCCGCTTCGCCGGCCAGAGCCACTACGGTGTTTGGAACCGGCTCTTCGCCTCCTTCTACGACTTGTTGGCCGTCCGGTGGATGAAGAAGCGGATGATCCCGTTCTCGGTGGCGGAGCGGTTGAATTAGGTGGAGGGGGAACAGGAGGGACCATTGGCCCGGACGCCTAGGATTGGGCGGCAAGGTTAGGCGTCCCTCCGGGACAATGCCTTCCCTGTCTGGCGGGTCCGGTGACACGAGCGTGCGCACCAGGGCCTCACTTCGATGCATGCGAACACGAAAACGGTGATTATAGCGAGAGGTCCCTTCGTTGCCTGCTGCTGCCTGGCTTTCCTGGTGACCTCCTGTGCTCTCGAGGCACCAAGTAGCAGTCCGGGAAAGCCCCCGGGTGTGGGCGAGAAATCGAATCGCGCTGCGGGCCGAAAACCAACCAGGGTTCCAGTGAGTGCTCTGCTAGCGGACCCCATGAGCTTCACAGGCGAGGACATTGAGGTCGAAGGACTTGTGGAGCACTGCGAAGGAGGCTTTGTACTTTCAGCGGACGTTCGCTCCTTGGTGCAGAGCGTCCCCGCGAACCTTGTATATGTGGACGCCGTCGGGTGCCGCTCCATCGAGCGCTTGGTTCGCCGAGGTGATCGAGTCCATTGCCGTCTCCGGGGCCGTGCCAAGGACGATAAAGGTGGCCCCGAAGGGAGGTTCATGTTTGCATGTACCTTCATCGCAAGGGGGTACGAGATCGTCGCACCATAAGAGGGGGCCCGTCCTGAAATAGGCTGGTGCTTTCGAGTTAACCCTCAACGTATTGATCGCGATACAGATCGGGACGTGAACGGTTGCGCGATAGGGGCGGGGACGTCTCGTCCCCAGCCAGACCGGAGGCCAGATCCCGCGGCAACCTACCGACCGCCTTCGCAGTCCGCGCCCCGGCGCGCTGGTCCCGGAGAACGGTTAAGCCGGGCGTGACGGATGGGGCGCCAAACGCGGGAGACGCCCCGCCGCAGTCCCACTTTGGAACCGGGCTGTCGCCTGCTCTCGGGCGGGGAGGTCGGGCGGGTGCGCAATCATGTGCGGATCTGTTTTCTGGCGTATTGGATTAGCGCGCGCTTGGGCGGGGAGTGGCGCCTGGCCGGGGAACCGGGCGAGGTGCCGCGGATTCTGCGCTGCCTGCAGACCATCCGCATCGGACGGTTGGAGGTGGGCGACCAAGCCATGGGGAATCTGATGACGAAGATCCCGAAAGAAATGAATGAGCTGCTGGAAAAACTCGGGCTGATAAAGCTCTTTGCCACCCTTCCAGCCTCGGTCCTGTAGCCCGACAAAAAGTGAAAACAGTCGGTTTACAGGGCTTTTTGCCCGGTGGGAGAGGAAGTTAGGCTAACGGTTATCGGATGCGAACTCAAGCTGCAAGTTCAATATTATGTTGCAAGTTGCGAATTACGTTGCAAGTTTGAATTCCATGCGGTATGGTTACGCCGCAAATGGAACAACTACATTGGAAGCTCAGAAGGCCGGAGAAGGTGGGCGAACCGTTTGCAGGGGTGAAGTTCGGCGTGACCGCGATTCGCACGGTCCGTTTCTTCCTCATGGAAATGGCCTGCGAATTGGCGCAACATCAAGAGCACAATGGTTTTCTGGTGTTGCCGGACGTGGAGTTGACGAAAAAGCGGCTAGAAGCGGAATGGGGCAAAGCTGCATCGGTGCTACGGCCTGATATTTTGGGGCGTTTGGGGATTTGGGCAGGGAGAGGGGGGGCGTGGTTTGGAGTTCCACGAGTCGCGACAATAGAAACGCAACGTTCCATGGCGGAATTTGTCGATTCGGCGCGAATGGAGTTTGAAAAGGGCTATATCCGGGCGGATTTATCGTTCTTGGTGCTCGGGCTGCTGATTCGGCAGTGGTTGAAGGGGGAAGGGGCAATGACTACGACCTGGCTCATGGAAACCGCCGGTTGCAGCTATCCGACGGTGGCCAGCGCCCTTCGGCAGATAAAGCATCGCCTGATTCGGCATTCGAACCGGAGCATGGAGTTGGATCGGTTCCCGAAGGAGGAGTGGGCGGAGATGGTGGCGGCTGCGGAGAAGGCACGCGGGACGGTGCGGTTCGTAGACCGCTCGGGGCAACCGCGGTCGGTGGATGGGCTCTTGCGACGGCTGCAGCGGTTGGAGCGGAAGGATATTGCGGTGGGGGGGGTGCTGGGGGCAAAGCATTACCACCCGGCGCTCGATATTACGGGGATTCCGCGACTGGACCTTTCCCTGCACTGCGGGCGCAAGGAAGCGGACTTAAGCTTTGTGCAACGGCTTGATCCGGGTCTGGCGCGGACGGATCGGCGGGATGAACCGGCATCGCTGGCGGTGCACCTGATTCGGCGGAAGGAGTCCCTTTTCGAGCGGGGGGAGGACGGCTGGCTTTATGCCGATCCGGTGGAGTGCCTGCTGGACCTCCACGAGGCGCGACTGGAGAGCCAAGCACAAGAGATGCTCGAAGCCCTGCAGCGACAGAAGGCCAAACATGAATAACATCGACAATGTGATGAAGCTGGTTTCCCCGGCCAAGGTGCTGAAACAGATCGCCCAGGCCATTCCAGCCGATTGCCGGGAGAATCTCACTGTCATTGGGAGCTTGGCGGCGGGGTACCATTTCTTCGGCGAGGACGCCAATTTGATGGTGCGCACCAAAGATGCTGACTGCCTGCTGTCGCCACGGGTCCGGGCGATTCCCGCCGCGATCTCCATTACGGAGCGGCTATTTCGGGAGAAGTGGCAGTTTCGCCCGGATGAAAAGTGGGGCAACCCGGGGGATGCGAACACGCCGGACGATCAGCTTCCGGCGGTGCGGCTAAAGCCGACGGCCAATGCGGAGTGGTTCATCGAACTGCTGGCTGTGCCAGGCTCTCCGTCCGAGCTGGCGCAAAAGTGGGTTCGGGTGGAAACGTCAGCCGGGCATTTTGGGCTGTGCAGTTTCGGCTTCCTGGCGCTGGCAAGCTACAAGCCGATTACCACGCCGCTGGGGATCGCCATCGCGCGGCCGGAGCTGATGGCGCTGGCCAATCTGCTTGAACACCCTGAAATCCGCCCAGACACGATGAGTGGGATCATTGCGGCTCGCCAGATCAAGCGAAGCAACAAGGACCTTGGCCGGGTGCTGGCAATCGCGCGTCTGAGCATCAGAAGGAATGAAGATGCGCTGCTGGAATGGCCGGGCCTGTGGCGGGAGGCACTCGAAGACCGGTTTCCGCACAACTGGAAAGATTTCGCGCGCCGGTCTGGGAGTGGATTGCGCCGGCTCTTGGGCAGTCCGAACGACTTGGACGAGGCGAGCCACACATGCATCAACGGGCTGCTGGCGTCGAATCCGCCCACCACGGAACAATTGGGAATCGTTGGCCAGCGTCTGTTGCGGGACGCGGTTGAGGCGATTGAGGAAATGGAGTGAGTGGTCTGCGTTCTATCGAGCCAGCTTACGGAATGTCGATAGTTTTCTGAGTTCGCTCCACTCGCCTATGTTCCTCGGGTTCTTCAGCAATGCTGCTATCGCAGTTTCGTGTTGCGTAACGTGAACTGATATTGCCTGACGTGTGACTTTCAGTAATTCTGCTATGGTCGTGATAGTTACTTTCCGCCCAATCTGCGACAAAGACTGCGCGTGTGGTCTTCATACTCAACTTGGCCTTTCCGTAGCCAAGAGAGGGTGAAGGCCTCGTCATCGTCTGGCAAGCCGGGATTCCGGCCTACTCCGGTCCGCTCTTTCCAACACCATCACCAACCACAAAAGGAAAAACAGAACTCACGCCGCCTGACCGAGCAGCCAGAAGACGTCCGTGCGAATCAGCGCGGGATTCGCGTTCCAGGCCGCCTCCCAGTGGCCGTAAATCTCCCACGAGACTCCGGTGGGGCGGTGTCCGTGGGTGGCGCACCATTCCTGGACGGCGCGGTGTGCGTCGCGGAGTCGGCCGTAAGGACCAAAGTGGGTCGTGGTGGCCACACGGCCCACCGGCAGCGTGGAACAGTGAACGCGGTCGTTCCCCACGAAGGCCTCCGCCACCTCCGCCCCGACCTCGACGTTGCCCGCACCATCCAAGTACACGGCCACATGCCGCCCGGGCCGGCTCAGGCCTGCGGAACGAATGAACGTCCAGACCTCACCGCAGGCGGCGGGGACGAAGCGGGGCAGTTCCGCCGCGGGCACCCGGCCTCGGATGACCGCCGTGTGGACCACCTGGGAGTGTCTGAGCGTAATCTGATATTGCATCCGGAACCTCGGTTTCAGGATTAAGTGTCGCGGCACGCGCCCCCGACCTCGGCGCGCTTCGGTTACGATCCCGGCGTCGCGGCTCGGGCCGCGGCCGCCCGGGCCGACGGTGCCGCCGGGAACGATTGGAACTGGGGGACGGCGTCGGCCATGAACTTCTTCATGCGGTCAAACGTGGCGTCCTCCTGCCCGGGGAGGCACACGGAGAAGCATGAGACATACGCCCAGCGTTGCAGGACGCCCGTGCGCACCATGTGGGTCATCATCCACCACATCCGGTCGAAATGCCGCGCCGTGAACGCGTCCTCCGTCACGAACCAGAACACGTATAGTCCCCGCACCCGGATCCGCCTGCCGCCCTGCTCGATCTCCTTGGTGGTGACCATCTTCATCACCGGGAGGTCATACGGGATCGGCATGGCGATGGGGACCCGTTCCTCCCGGCTGGCGCCCTGATCGATGGTAAAACCTGCGCCCGTGAGGCAGAATTCCGGCTTGTGCATGCTGGTCCGGTCCGTCCCCATCAGCACCGCGTTGACATCCACGAAAAAGTGGTCCGGTGCATCGTAGCGGCTCCGGCCGAAACTCGTATCCGGGGGAAGGATGCCCAGGACAATCTTCTCGATCGGCAATTCCTCGGCTCGATAGTTGAGAACCTTGGCTGGGAGGGCCACATGGACCTTGAGGGCCTCGCCGGGCAGCGGGGTGGTCTTGAGCCCGGGAGCGCTCAGGCGCTGGTGTCCGTGGAGGTAGGCGAGCAGGCCGGCCGTCAACACGATGAGGACGAGGCTGGCCGAACCCCAAAGAGTCGCGCGTTGATTCTTCATGCCGGTTTCAACTGGGTTGCCGGCGAGGCCGGAGGGGAGCCTTCGCGCATTCTCCCACCCAGCCAGACCAGACCGAAGATCGGCGGCACATACGGCAGCAGGCTTAACAGCCCTCCGGGGCCTCCGTCATGCACATACTTGCCCCATTCCTTGCCGCCGAGTTCCGTGGCAATGATGATGGCCAGCATTCGGAGCAGGTTCCCGAGCACCGCCAGCGGAAAAGCCGAGGCCACCATGACCCCGCGCCGCCACCAGGTTTTGAAATCAACGAAACCGACTACGACGGCCAGCAGGAGCGTGGTGATGAGGCTGCGGATCCCGCTGCACGCCGCCGCCACCTCGTACGCGTACTGGTGCGGCGTGTTGATCAGCGCGGTGCCCTCGCGCCGGACGTCGATCATCAGCAGGTTGTTGCAGACCCACTCGACGAGCCAGCAGACCAGCAGCCGCAGCCGGAAGGTGATCGGGAGCACCACGGTGCCGAGCGGGATGCAAAAGATCAGCAGGAAAAAGGGGAACGCCGCCCGGCGCAGGAACTCGGGCCCCCACGCGAGGCCCATCAAGGCGTACAGCCCGAGGATGAACCCCAGCTCCGAGGCCTTGGGTTGCTGCACCATGTAGCCGAACACATGCAGGACCGCCGCCGCCACCAGCAGGGCGAAGGCGGGCGCCCAGAGCCGGAGCGGCGCTTCGATCAGGCCCTTCCGCCGCCACCAAAACAGCCCGGCCACCACGAGCGGCACGAGCAGGACGTGCGCCTCCTCCGCCTCGCTCATCCAGCCGGAGATGGCGTCAAAGTTGAGTGTGGTCAGCCATCCCGCCAAATCGGGGTGGCAGTTGTCGAGCACGAAGCGGAAGAGCGAGGGGGAATGGACGTAACCGAGCGTCGAGTTGCCGAGCCATTGGAACAGCGCCGCCCACGCCGCCACGAGCACAAAGAAGAGGCCTTTGTTGGGCAGTTTTTCCCAGCACTCCAGGAAGTTGATCCGCAAATCCTCCAGGACGCCGTTCGGTGATTCCGTTTCCACGCTCACAGCTTGGTTCCGCGCCTATTAGATGCCGAACGCCGGGGCCTGCTCAATAAAAATCAGGGAAGTATCCCGCCACAGGGGGCACAGAGAGCACAGGGCGACCCTTCTCGGTGGCCTCGGTGGGCTCGGTGGCTTGCTTTCCCGGTTCGTCACTGGTTCCTCATCGCCGCAGCGCAGGGACCGGAACAGGTACAAAATCAGCCCCCCTTTTGCCCGGCGTCCCGCAGCCGGACGACGTACCAGGGCAGGGGGCCTTGCGCGACCTTGAGCGTGGCCGTGGTGGTGGCCACCACCTCGCCGCCGCTCTGCTTGAGCCAGGCCTCGAGGGTGGTATGCCGGAATCCGAGGAAATCGCCGCCGACCACCACGTAGCGGATTCCCTGGCCGAGGATCTCCTCCCGCGAATCCTCCAGCAGCACATGGCGCACCCGCCGCGTGGAATAAGGACGCCAGAGGGAGATGTCGATGTCGTCGGCGTCGGCCAGAAACCCCACTTCCTTGAGGCCGGGGGGCAAGAGCGCCCGGACGTTGGCCAACGGGTCGGAGCGGCCGGCATAGACCTCGTACACACTCAGGGCCCGGGGAAAGACCGGCCGCCCCGGCCACCGGGCGGAGGCTTGCTTGAGGATGGTGGCGGCTGGCCAGAGCGGGCGTCCGGGGGTGACCACCAGCACCACCGCCGCCACCGCGGCCACCGCGGCCGCCAGCCACCGCCACCACCCTTTCCGCACCAGCGCCGCATGGCCTTGCCCCAGAATCAAGAGCGGGAGCAGGAGTGGGTAATACGGGGAGATCAGCCGGGCGCTGTTCGACATGCCCGATTTCAGGCAGAACGCCAGCAACGCCCCCCAGCCGCCCAGCAGCGCCCCGCGGCGGATCCACGCTGGAACCCGATCCCGCGGCCCCCCCGGAGCCGCCGTTCTCCGCCGGCGCAGTCCAAGGGCGGTCAGCCAGGAAAAGCCGATCAGGAGGCTCAGCCCGCAGCCGATCCCGGCCCAATCCTCCGTCTGGAGTTCCTTTAGTTGCTCGAACCCGTTTTCGAAGTTTGCCAGCAGCGCGTCCGCCATTCCCTTGGGCAGAGTGCGTAGCCCCGAGTCGTTCCACCAGCGCGCGGCGGGGAAGAAGGGGGGGACTAGGTTGTTCAGGGCGATCAGAAAGGCGTTGCCCCAGAGGCCCACCCAGCGGTTATGGAGGTCCATGCCCGCCCGCTCAAGGCTGAGGCCGGACCAATCGTGGCAATACACGATGTTGAGGGCGGCGGTGGGGAGGAAGGAGACCACCGCGCAAACGGCGGCCAAGCCGGCGGTCAGCGCCGGGCGGCGGAGGAGCCGCGGCGCCAAGGGGAAGACCGCGACGGCCCAGGGGAGCAGGAGCGGGAGGTTGCTGGCTTTGGCGCCGGTGAGGAGGGCGGCCGCGACGCACGACCATCCCAGATCCCGCAGGTCCTCCGACCGCCACGCCCGCAGGCCGAAGTCGAGCGCGGCGAGGGCATAAACTGCCGGGAACGTGTCGTTGCCCGCGCTGCCCGCCTGGAGGACGAAAGTGTAGCCGGTCGGGAGCAGCCACATCCAGTGCCAGGCCACGCGCGGCCGTACCCCGAGCCGCCGGAACACACTGAAGCAGAGCCCGGGCAGCAGCAGATAGGGCAGGAAATTCAGGAGGAACAGGCCGCGGTCCGAGCGAGTGAAAAGCAGGAGCGGAGCGGTCAGCCATTCGATGCCGCAGGCGCGGTCGTTCAGCCGATAGTCGTTGGTGTGGATCCAGTGCCAGCGCCCCTCCGCCAGCCAATGGAGCACGCGCGGGATGCGGTAGGTGAACGCGGTGTGGTTGGACGGCGGGTAAAGCGCGCCGCCGATGAGGACGAGCAGCGCCAGGCCGGCGAAGGCCAACGGCAGAGGCCGGCGGAAGCGCCGCCAGCGGACGCCGCCCCCGGCGGTGCCGTCGGCCGTGAGGCCGAGGGGGCGGCGCCACCCCCAGAGCAGCATGGCCCCTACCACCGCCGCGACGAGATAGCCTCCCCGGTTCAAGAGCCCGGCCGCGGAGAGCCCCCAACCCGCGACACTCGCGAGCACGGAGATCGCCAGCCAGATTCGGACCAAGGGCAGCAATGACATGCGCGCGGAACAGTAACCCGAAACCGACCTGCCGCAATCCGAAAACCGTCAAGCCGGACCCGCGGCCGGCGTCCCCGCTACTTTCTCAAACTCGACGCACACGTAGGAGCCAACGAGGTGGATCAGGCCGCTCTTGAAGTAAAACCGGTTCAACCGAAGGATGGCCAGGGGCATCGCCATCACCAGCAACCATGACCGCGCGGGGCCGCTGGCGCGCACCCGCAGCCCACCCACCCCGAAGGCATGGGCGATCCGGCCGCGCGTCACCGGCGCGATGTGGGTTGGGTCATCGTAGAAATTGAGGGGAAAATCGCGGGTGGAACTCGGCATCAGCAGCGACCGCTGGCCCGGCCCCTCGACGTAGAGGCGCCCGCCGGGCTTGAGCACCCGCGCCAGTTCGGCGGGCGCCCGGCCAAACTGAGGCAGGTGCTCGGCCACGTGCATCAGGCTGGCGCTGTCGAAATAACCCTCGGGGAAGGGGAGCGCGTCGGTGATGAGGTTCGCGCGCCGGAAATCGACCCCGGCAGGCGCGAAAGCCGAGACATCCTCCAGATCCACCGCGCCGAAATGGAGATCGGGGCGCATCTCTTGGAAATGCCGGAGGGTCCCGCAGGTCGAGCAGCCGGCGTCCAAGTGCCGCCCCCCGGAGGGGGTTCGGGCCAGAAACCGGGCCCGCCGATCCAGCCAGGGGAAGCGTCGCAGATGTCGCCAGTGCATGCCGCGGTGAAAACTGCCTGCTGGGGCCGCGGCTGTCGAGCGGAACCGGGGGGCGGGCGCATGCGATTGAAACTGTCGGTCGGGTGGCAAGTCACGCGGGCGCGCCCTGGGTAAGCAAGCCAATGCGATTGCGGGCCGCGACCGAGTGTCGGCGGGACCCTGCGCGGCAGGAGTTCCCACGCCCGGCGGGCCGGAATGCCCGCGTTACGGCGGACAAGAATGTCAATGGGTGTCAACTTAGCGTGAGTTGCGGGGGGGCAATGCACCTTTGGGCGGCGCGGCAGATTTTCAGTCTTGGCGTTGCCTCTGGCGCATGACTCAGGCGGGGGCCGCCGAG
>Ga0182030_10021405_pt1 | contig 12116 bp, 3 predicted proteins | sample 812S3MmetaG_FD_121299 | JGI IMG/M metagenome (GOLD analysis project Ga0182030, IMG submission 121299) | Permafrost microbial communities from Stordalen Mire, Sweden - 812S3M metaG (Illumina Assembly) | ecosystem: Environmental > Terrestrial > Soil > Wetlands > Permafrost | place: Sweden...
GATCTTTTCTATAGTAGGTATAATATATATATAAACTTCTTAAATAAAGATTATAGCCTTTTTATCTTCTATATCCTTGTCTTCTTTCTTATTCTAGATCAATTTTAGCTTGTAATTTATTGCTTTTATTTAGTCTCTAGTAATTCCTAATACCTCAATTACAGCCTATAGTTCTAGAACTTTCAGTCAGTAAATAGCCAGTTACAGAGATCTCAACTTACTTTGCTAAGCCTTTTTATTCTAAGCAATTTATAGAGCCTTTGCTATATAAATCTGCTTAATCTCCTTAAGCTGATTAATATCAGAAATATTCTTTATACCAAGAATTTGCTTAATCTTTTCTAGAAATATTACCTTTTTATATTATACTTCTCTAAATAGTATTAAAGTATAGCTAGAATTTGTCTAATCAAGGATTAGTTTAAACTATTAATTTGTTTTATTTATTCACTTTTTACTAATTTCTATTGTTATATATACTATTATTAGTACTAATATATAAATTAAATAAAATAGTCTACATTGTTTAAAAAGATTTACTTACCTGACCAATTATCTTTATTCTTAGTAATTATTAAAGCCTTTACTAGATAGATTTTTTTGATCTTTTTTATCTAATTAAGATAATAGTCAACTTTAATATTAAAGACTTTTTTAAGCTCTGAAACTTTTATATTCTAATACAGTTGATTAGTAGTAATCTACTCTGCCTCTAGGTCAGAAATAGACTCTAAGATTACAAGATCATTAGATTAAATAGTTTCTTTACTCTTCTTTATCTAAGTAATTATAGTAGTATTAGTTCTATTAAATACAATATCCATTATAGTCATATTTTAAGATCAGTTTCTTAATAGTAAGATTAAAATAATAATACTCAGAAGTTCAATTTTGCTTTACTAATTCTTTTATCTAAGAAGATTGTGGAAAGATTGAGAGTCTTATATCTCTATCTCGATTCTTTAATTACTATTTTAGATTTATAGATACAAATCCGTATATATTAGGGAGCATAGCTATTTCTAGAAAGTCTACTTTTAAAAGAAGACTACTAGATACAAAGTACTGATCTCATATGGTAGTATACTTGCAATTCTTGAAGACTGTGGTCACGAGACTTGATAGTCGTTAGCTTAGGCTAAAAGAAACCAGTCAGCTATAGCTCAAAAATAACTATTATAATACTGTTCAAAATAATCAAAAGCTAATAAATATCAGCTACTTAAAAGCTATTAGCTCTTTTAGCAGCTTTAATTAAAGAAGATTAATGCTTAATTCTGACTTTAGTTATGCCTGATTATTAAGTAATAAACAGCAAAGTAAAAGTATAATACTCTTGCCTAACTATGATAGTATTAAACAACTTTATAATACTTTTCACAGCATCAAAGAAAATATTACTATTTTGTATTAATTATAAGTCTTTGAGTATAAGAGACTAGTAAAAAAGAATTATAGATAATAAAATCCACAGTTCTCTTAATATTCTTTTTACTAGATTAAGTATAATAACAAGTTATTAAAAAGCTATACAATATTAATAAGACTATTAATTATGTATATCAAAAAAGTCTTTAGTACTAATTATCTTTGTTAAGTAAATAATGTGTAATATTTAAGTAACAAAATTCCAGTTTTGACAATGTTTTTGTATTTGTCTTTGTTGTTTCTATTACTCTTTTTTATTAGGCTTTATTGCTTTAGTTAGACTTCTAATTCTAATATACAGATTTTATAGCCCTGTAGATCTTAAGTAATTACTGTAAATATGTGTAAGCTATAATACTATTCAAATTATCTTGTAAACTTTTTACATAGTTATTAATCTTTAAAGTAGTAAATAAATAGTTATAATAGCTATTATACATAGATTTGTCCTATTTATCTTTAGTAAAAGCCACTAGTTTTAATATTTTTTTCAGACTGTAGTAATTATATATAAAGATAGTAGACTTAATAAATCAATAAAGGCACAAATAGTTATATTAAGGAAAAATCTTTGTTACTTGAAATTGTGACAGCAATTCCTTTTGACTATTGCGATTTATAACCTAAACCGTCGATCAAGCTGCTAAACTGAGATGTTGCTGAAGAATGTCGATCCGCCGAAGGTTCGATTACAAGGTTGGCAGTGGTTTGGCTCGATGCTGCTCCGGTTCACAGATTCTGTAATAGAGGAAACAGATTAGCTATAATCAAAATAATACTATTATTTAATGACTAATCTAACTATTAAGATTTGTTAAACTTAGTCCTAGTAATACTATATTAAAGAGATTCTCTTCCTTTACCTATTCTATATTTATAAACAATTTGTTAAGTATTAATCAAAAGAATATTATTCTTAATTTCAAATATGCCAAAGCTATGTAAAGACAATTCGAGGTACTCATTAAGTAGTGGTAGACGGCAATCCCCTCCCAGAATCAAATCTGCCGCCAGTCGTTGAGGCAAAGTGCAACGGCTTAATGACATAATCTCACGTGTTCTAACCAACTATCGGTTCGGTTTGCCGAACCCCGCTTCAAATCGTCTCATTTCTGTGACGTTTCATCAAATACAAATTGTCGAATGTCCCTTTATTCACAAGAGATGGGACAACCGTGTAAGATCACCCACTCCTTCATCTACTTCTGCTAACAACTGGACCACAGTGCGTACGATGGACAGTCATGGATGTGGAGATCACCAACCTGCCGACACCTTCCACCTTCCACCTATTTCCGAAGCTACCAGACGAGTTACGCCTTATGATATGGGAACGCACATGGCCAGGACCTCGGATGATTGAAGGCGTAACTTGTGAGGATGAGGAGGCCGAAGAATATACAGAGGCCACGAATTTCCGCATTGCAGGTCCTTTATCTACTTTGCTGGAACAGGACTTCGGTACGAGAATTTTGGAAGGAGAGCGTTCTGAGGAGTGTCCTCCTCCTGTGGCCCTTCAAGTCTGTCACGAATCACGAAAGCATACCTTGAGCCAATATCACATTGTGGAGTCGATGGCCGGCCCATTCTACGTCAATCCTTACCGCGATGTTCTCTGGCTCAGTATGGATCTTACCGACGAGCCTGAGTGCCTGCAAGACCTAATGCGTTATCATGAGAGGGAGCTCAACACCTTCACAACAGTCCTTGTAGAGGAGCACGAGTGGGCTGAGAATACGCCGGCTGGGTATGCATCAAAATACCTTGCTCTCCTTGGTGGCCTCAAAACGATTCTGATAGTATGGGGGGATTTCGACGAGTACACAGATGAGTTGATGGAAATCGATACCAAAGATCTTCATGCACGCGCCGATGAAGTCAGAGCGCAGCACTCAGAACTCCTGAAAGATCACAAATGCACAGCGAAGAGTATCCGGTATATGGATCGTAGGGGCAAGTTCTACTGAGTTCAGCTTCTTCCGTCCCTTTCCCGCTAGCACGTACCCTGAGACAAGGAAAGAGAAAGTGCGATTGTGAATTCAATAACAATGTATTCTTGTTCCTGATTAGCATGGCACTGACCCCTGAAACCTGACATCGTGAAGCCAGATGGCAAACCTAACCGAGTTTGGTTAGTGCGGAGTGAAGAGAACAAACAGCCAAGCCCAAAATCCGACATTGGATCAAGTCAATCGTCAGATCAGCGTCACAACGGTCTTCATGAGCGATCATCCGTGGACCATGGCCGAGTTTACATCAATATAGCCAACCCTTCTATCGCAGAGTCCTTCCGCCATTCCCGCACTCCGACCACCGTTTAACAGATCCCTCGAAACAAAGAACCAAACATGACTTATATACTAAGCACTGTAAAAACACAACTTTAATAGTAATATCACTATTACTATAACCTATCCTTTCTCTTATCTCAAATCAAATACAAAAGTCAATGAAAGAGACAGATCTTTGAACTTAGTACAAAGTCTTACTAGTTCTTAAGCTCTGGATTCTACAGTACTCTTCAAATCTTTTCCTATATTATCCAGACTATAATATCTCTTCTAAAATAGATTATAATCATAGTAAAAGAATTCCCCATAGTTAGCAAAATGCTTTTGATTTGCTAGAAAATCTTTATACTTTTTAAGCTCTATTATTATCATAGTATTATTTACAAAACAATAAACAATCTGATTATATAATTTTTTAAACTTCTTTTCTAAATCTTTTACAAAAATATAGTTAATATTTGTCTAGTAATTTATTTTAGAGTTTTTAAAATATACTTTATACTTAGTATATCTTATAATATCTAATCCTATTTCAATTATTTTCTTTTTAGTCTATAAAAAACTAGTATTGACTTATACTTTTTACTACATAAGTTTCCCAAGATCTTGGCTACTTAAGGCTTTTGCTTTGGCTAATACAGCTTAAATTTTCTTTTGCTTAGTCTTAAGTTTTTCTTTCTTTTTCTCTAACTATATTAGATAGTTTGTCTTAAATAGCTATATCTTTAATAATCTTATACACTTGTCTTTATTATTAATCTTAAGCTTTAGACTGACTAACTCTCTTTCCCTTTTCTTAATAAATAGCTATACTATTTCTATATCTTTTTCTAGGCCGGTTACTTAACTTTTCAAGGTCTTTAGCCTTTTGTCAACTTTGGCCTTAGCTAATTTCAGATTTTTGATATATAAGCTTAATATCTGCCTCAAGTTTTCCAAGTCCTGTTTTGTCTTGTCCAATTTTGTTTACATACTTACTATAATTTACAAGACTATTTTTAAATTATTTAATTCTGTTTTTAGACTACAAACTTGTTCTGCCTCTTTTTATAAAGTTTTAGCACCTATCTTAACCATATTCAATTCTATTATAAGCTTTGTAATAGCTATCTTTTCTTACTAAAGTAGTACTTTATTCTTTACCTTAGCTATATCTAGTTCTTTTTTAAGAATACTTGTAAGTTCTATATTTCTTTATATAGTATTACATACTGTCTTTAGGCTTTTTCTAAGGTTTCTAGTAGTTACTTATTTTTGCTACAACTACTTCTTTATTTCTATAAGCTTTTTCTTAAGCTATTTAATATATTTTGCCTTTTGCTATTGGCTTTTAATAGCTATCTTTGTTATATTCAATTCTGCTTAGAAATTATAAATAGCCTAATCTTCTTATTCTAAGACTTCTGCTTATCTGCTTATAACTACAAGTATTTGCTTAAGATCAGAGATCTTTGTTTTAATACTAGTTTTTATTTTATTTATAATAATAAGCTACTTGTCTAAAACCAGCTTCTACTATTCGAAAATCTTTATATAAGTATTTTTATTATATACTAGATTATTCTGGCTATAAAGAGCAATAAACTTAATAATCAACTTTTTTAGGTCTTTAATTTTATTAAACTGTACTTCTACTATAAAAAGATCTTTAAATTAAAGTTTATTCAAATAAATAGTCTTGTAATCACTATCTTTATAGTTCTGCTTAAGCTAGAGTTGTTCTATAAAGACTATATTTATCTTTTCTATTTCTTTTCTAATCTTTTTAATCTTTGTAAGTATTATATTCAAGATTTTGTCTTTAATAGTAGCTACTTTTTTGGAATTTCTTAGATCTTTGGCCTACTATTAACTAATAAGCTCTAATTAGATAACTTTTTTTTAAAAGTTTTGAAACATTGTTTCGATATTAATATCTTTTGGTCTTTGTAAGTTACTCCTCTTTCATTAAGCAATTCTTAATTGTAGTACTTTTAATTTTGTCATTGCTTATTATAAATATATAGTAAGCTACTATTGTAATATCTCTGTTACTAATACTTATCTATTACTTTTAGACTTATATTTCAAGATTCTATACTCAAATTCCGTGATTATTAAGCAATATTTCTCTAATTTAACTATTATTTCTTATTGATTTTAGTACTATTTTGCTTATATAACTTATATTTCACAAGTAGATTTGTAATCTGCAATTATCTTTTCAAGAGTTTTTATTTTTTACTAATTTTAACATAGCTTTTTAGTTAACTTAAGATATACTTACAAATTTTTGTATAATTAATTAAGATTGATAATCTCTAATTTTTTAATTCTGTTTTGGTCTAACTAAACCTTAGTAAGTAGCTATTTAGAATTTGCTTAAGCCTCTAATAACTTTACCTTGTAATAAGAGATCTTTCTTTATTATTCTGTAATCTGTCTTTTATACTCTTCTAGGTGTAATATAAGTACAATATCTTAAGCTGTATCTCTGACTAATGTGCTTGTCTGGGCTTGACTTGCTTGATTTCGCTGTTGCAATGTACCACGACCATCCACAGCTATCTCTTCCATCCTGTTGCTATGACAAGCAGCCTTAGGAGATAGTGGTGGGATGCGAAAGAAAGAAAGCGCAATGCCTTGCTTGACAAATAAATCTGTGACGTACTTACTACTCTTTGGTATTTTACAAATATTATATACAAAGAAATAAGAAGTATAATCTTTGAGTATTTGATTGTATAGTCTCCTATACTATTGTTTTATCTTAATATTTGAGAGTATAGTAGTCCAAACTAGTGACCTAAGAAGTTCTTGCTACCTAGTACAAATACAGATTAGAAGCTAATAGTGGCTAGTGATTTTTGATTTGAGATTATAGTTGTATCTACTTAGTGGCCTAGCTATTATAAGTATATTTTTGATATGTTCTTAATCTGTGTCAGTGTTAAGAATACTAGTGATTATATTAGACCTAAATCTAAGGGTATCTATAAGTCTAGCAAATTCAAGAAGATATTGAAGATCTAGGTCAATACTTAGTATCTTTTATTTATTATTCGACTTTAAAACAAGGTTTATAAGACAATAGAAATTGTGTATAGCAAATATCTATAGTTGAATGTATACTATCTCAAATCTTTTTTTGTTGTTTGTTTGTATATTATTATATTAAACAATTTTATTAGTACTTTTTAATACTATATAGTCTCTACTATATCTATACTATATATGTTAAATTGTCTTTTTTATATGATAATCTGTTGGATTAATAAGTGTTTACATTGCTTTTGTATAGTCTTCTAGGTATAAGGAATTCTTGGTAAGCGTCTTAATTAAAGGGATTATCTTATTAATAGTAATAATATTCTATAGTAGTTATAATCTTTTAATATTATTATATAATAAAGGAAATGTACTTCTGTTCTTGATAGTCCGGGTGATAAAGTCTCTATTAGCTAATGACATTTTTGGAACCCTTTTTTTAAGTAGCTTAATAGTCTTAGAATCTAGATTGTATATAAGCTCTTTATTATTGTTAAATATGGAGATTTAGATATACTTAATATAATCTAAATATTATATTAGTTTCTAAGATGGTATGTTAGTATTGTATATATTAAAAAAAATGTATCTACTTTATTATATTTGAGTGATTTATACTGGTATAAGGTATTTTTCTGAAAAGATGTTTAAAAACTAATAAATAATCTTAGAAATATAAAGCTCTTATACAAAGCTGGTTTCTTTTTAATGGCTTTAAGATTATTCTCTGTGTTCTTTGATTGTTATGTTATTTTTTAGTTAGGCTTTGTATTTAGGAATTGAAAGATGATCTTATTATTGTGTGAAATTGACTTGATATTATGGTCTTGCTCTTGTATACAATATTTATTATTTTGTTTTTCTGTATTACTATAAGATTTACTTATATTAGTTTTAAAGGCTTTTATATATTTTTATTATAGAGCTTGATTGTCTACTACTTATTGTGTAGATAAATGTACTACTTTGTAGTCTTTAATTAATACTATCTATAATAATATATTAAAAGAGCATCTTTTGAAAGATAAAGACATTTGATGTACCTTATATTTTAAAGATTACTAATTATTAATTTGGACTAAGCTAGGATAGTAGTAAGAATTAACTAAGAAATTTCGGCCTTAATACGGTTTTTGTAAATATTTGGAAAGTATTCTCAAAGTCTGAATTCTCTTAGCTAGTACTTGGTCTTTCTTAGCTAAAAAAGAATTTAGAATCTTTTTTCAAAAGATTAATATAATAGATTCTCTAGTCTGATCAGAGCTATGCTAAGATACGCCATCTTACAGAAGCAATCCAGGGATTCTGTATCATTACAAAGAAACGCTGCCTGACTAGATATTTTATATACTTACTCGTAGACAAAGGCAGATAGGTCATAGTTTCAACACATGGATTTAGTGACTATTATGTCTTATTTGTATTTATATCTTTCTCCAAGACTAGAATCTATTTCTGGACTATAATAATATTTGCTATCTACTATTTTATTAGAATCTGGGAATTTTTCGTTAGCAAAATGTTGTGTTCAAATGTTAGCCAAATATCAAAGTATTTTATTAGTAGAATAGCTTATAGGTCAAAATATTCTACTAGCTAGAATATTTTGCTTAAATATTATTCAAATCTCAGAATATTTTACTAATAAAATAGTTTACAAAATAGAATATTCTACTAGCTAAAATATTTTGTTCAAATATTATTCAAATCTTAGATAAAATAGTTTTTAGGCCAAAATATTCTATTAGCTAAAATATTTTGTTCAAATATTATTCAAATCTCAGAGTATTTTGCTAGTAGAATAGTTTGGAGGCCGGAATATTCTGTTATCTGAAATATTTTGCCCAAATGTCATCCAAATCTCAGAGTATTTCGCCAGTAGAATAGTTTGGAGGCCGGAATATTCTGCCAGCAGGAATATTTCGCCCATAATATATTGTCAATTGGGATTGAGATTCATTTAGTCACGTATAAGCTAATATCTGCTACTCTTATCTTTCCCACTATACAAAATTCTATAAGATATAATAATAGATTTAGTTCTTAATTTGCTTATTAATAATTCATTATTATCTCTTTTTGTTTATTGCCTAGACTATTGGCAAACTTTCGAGGGTGGTGGACCAAACAGGCACACCCAGTGAAGGGTATGCGGCTCCCCAGAAGGAAAGACTCACTTGCAGGTTGAGCGAAGCGGGTGGGGTAAGGTTAATTAAGGTTGGCGGAACGGCCCGCGATAAGCAAGTCTCTCCCAACAAAATCAGTGTACAAACCTTTGGAGAATCGTGTAGTCTAAGCAGGCGCTGACTTCCAAAAGTTTTGATAACAAGAAATCATCTATTATTAACTTATTATAGATTTTTAAATATCCTGAATTATATACTAACTTTATACTATACTTCAAATAAACTATAATTCTATAAAACCAGACACTATCTTATTAGCTAAGTAGAAGACAATAAGATAATACTTACCTTAGATACAATATCTAGACAAGCCACAGATATATAGTATTTAAAAGATACAGACTAAGACAAGAATATCAAAAAGAAGTTATTAGTAATTAAGTAATCAACTAGTGTCTTAGATTCTGCTTTTAACTACAATTATATTGATAATAGCTTTGAGTTTAAAGACATTTAAATAAGGCTTATAATATACAAGTCAATACTAAGTATTATTTAGATTAATATCTCAAAGACTATAAGCAAATAAAACATATTATATATACTTAAATATAAAAATATTATTGGCTTTGATAATAATAATTCTAGTATTAGCTATTGACTATTTACTAATATTAATAATCACAAGAATAATTCTAAAGAATAATACAAGCTATATATCTTAAAACCTCTATTATCTGTTATTATTATAGTAGTAGTAGTCTAATATCTATAGTTTGTCTTAGATGTATATAGGATGTACAAAGATATAAGTAAAGTCAAAAAGGCTGTGAAATACTTTGTACTAACTAGTAGAGATCTTAAATATACTTAAGTTTCTGGTTAATTATAATCTGTCTTGTGGCGATTTTACTATTGACTATGTACTAGTTACTGATAAAGGATTTAAACTTGGTAAGTTTAGAGACAATTCTACTTAAGATTATACTAAGAATAATTTAGTAAATATTTATCTGTATAAAGTTGTAAAGTCTGATACTAATATTTAAGATCTTTGGTTAGTTAGACAAATATTAAGAGAGATCTTGATTAAAAAAAGCTATATTCTGGAAAAAGTAGAGTAGTTAAATTTCTATACTATTGTAATAAAAGAAATTGCTTTTAATATATATTGTAATATATTGTCTTAACTACTCTTAGAATACTGACCAAAAAGTAGTAGAGAGTATAAAACAATGTCTTAGAATAATAGACTTTGTGAAATTGCTTATCTAGTTAGTCAGAGGCAACAAAACACCTTTTAGTAGTAGCTATGTCTGTGATATCAGGTATTGCATAGGGTTGCTGCACACGTCTTGATTTTATTTGAATAGCTTGGGATTAGGATCATTCAGTTAGAAAATGTAATATCCGCAATCTTTATGCTTTATGAATAGTGGTGATTAGCATTTGCGCGGTATGAAACAAGGTTGACATGTACTAGGCTTCCAAGAAGGTGTATTCTTTAACTAACTTAGACCGACCGAATTGACTCTCTATTCCTTCAGCTTTGTGTTATTCTAAAAACATGTAATTGATATGATTTATGTTTCTGAATATGATTCAAATGCTTCTTATTAAAAATCCATATTCTTCTTATACTTCAAAAATAGATCCAGATCTTTCTTGTTCTCTTTAATCTCAGATTCTCTTAGATAAACAAGAATAGGCTTTATAAAATAATAAAGTTAAGAATCTAGCATCTAAGATAAGTTAATTACAATATATAAAGTATTTAATAAAAATTTGAATCTTTAGTATCATTACTTTCCAAATACAAGGCCTTTAAGGCTAAGTAAAATAGACCTTTACTAAGTAATTACAATATTAGATTTATATTATAAGCCATATAGAATCTCTACCTATTTAATATCTTATATATAAACAGTTTACTATATTCTAGAAAAGATATTGGTAATGTTAAATAGCTAATAGTCTTCTTGAAATCAAAGAATTTAAATTAATTAGCTAATACATCTAGGCCAAAATTCTACTTTAGCAACTAATATAATAAAAAGTAAACTTCTGTACAAAACTATTCTATAGTATACTAGCTATAAGGGGAGAGTATTATTAAATAATTAAATTTATAGTCTTTGTACTACCAATATAATTATCTGGAGGTGGTAAACCATTAAAAAGATCTAGTTTATATCTTTAATTATACTGGAGATTATTATGTCTAGATTTATAAGTTTTAGAATTGGTTATAGCATTGTTTAGCTGTTTGAGAGAATTAAGCCCAAGATTATTGATTATTGTAGAAAAATCGGCAATCTTATTAGATGTATAATGGTTAATTGGGTGATATTTCTCTTAGAAGCAAAAATATTCCTGTTTTTATTAAGATATTAACTTAATTATATATATTTTAAAAATTTTGTTTTTGACTATCTTAAGAACTTCTACTGATAAGCCTGTTATAAATGCTGATTTTTCATACTTATTACATAGATATAGCATTTAAAATAATGGTCTGTATATATTGTATATCTTAAGGTAACTTTCTAATCTTACAGGATTAACTTTATATACCTATACAATGGCCGAATTCTTATAATAGTAGTTATATGCTATATTACAGTTTACTGACAGAATTCTGACACAATAGTTCTATTATTTTTAGTCTTGTATGGCTATCTGTTATCTTATATATATAAAGAGATAGCAGAAGGCTTAGATAATATGCTATACTAGAAAAGGTTATCATTAATATAATTTGTGCATTGAGATAATATATTAAAAACGAGCCCTAGGACAAGATAGTTATTAATATGATTTGTAAAGCAATAAAAACAATTATATAGATTAGTTAGTGATTTGATCTATTATCTTAATATACTTGTTATTATTTAGTTAAAGTTAGCTTTGGTAATTTAATGTTTTTATTAATTCTGTTAGTTTTATATTAAGGAAAATTGTCTAAAATAAACTTAGAAAATCTTAGACATATCTGTATACAAATACGTTGCTTCTAAGAATAAATTTCCGTGAGGCTTTGCATATATGTTTTTATAAGTATATCTTTAAATACTAAAGGACTATCTTTTTTAACTAAGATACAATAGATATTATAATTGCTACTATAATTATCTCTAGAGGTGTACTTCTTGGGATTATAATCTTAGCCTTTTTATAATACTACTTACAAAACAACTCCTTTCTTTATATTAACTTTTGTTATTTTAAGTTTTTTGCTTATAAA
>Ga0182030_10021406_pt1 | contig 12115 bp, 11 predicted proteins | sample 812S3MmetaG_FD_121299 | JGI IMG/M metagenome (GOLD analysis project Ga0182030, IMG submission 121299) | Permafrost microbial communities from Stordalen Mire, Sweden - 812S3M metaG (Illumina Assembly) | ecosystem: Environmental > Terrestrial > Soil > Wetlands > Permafrost | place: Sweden...
CACTCAACCACCAGCGAAACACACTCACTATAGACAAGTACTTTGTGAAGAAAAGTCCATTAGCCCCGAAACTCAAGGGAGACGGGACAAGCTCTAGCTAACGCGATCGCCATCGCTATCTGTTCCTTCCTGAACTTCGCCCTGGGAGAGTGGTTCGTATTTCGTCCGTGAACGCCTGGGTACTGCACACCCAGTCCATGCGCGAAAATCCGCCGGAATTCGGCTGCAAAACGCATGGAATCGCCACCAGCCGCATGTTTTTGCGGGATTTTCCGACAATTCAGTATGGTATGCAGAGTGCAAGGGTTCGCTCGAATCCGGTGGAATCCAGGAGGATACGCCCAGTGGATAACGAGACTCTCACTATTACCGACAATCGGACTCAGAAAAGCTACACCGTTCCGATTTTCCGTGGCACCGTTCGGGCCATGGACCTCCGGCAAATCAAAACCGGCCCTGAAGATTTCGGGCTGATGACTTACGATCCAGCTTTCATGAATACCGCTGCTTGCCACAGCGCCATCACTTATCTGGATGGCGATAAGGGCATTCTCCGGTATCGCGGCTATCCCATCGAGCAACTGGCGGAACACTGCACCTTCCTGGAGGTTGCCTACCTGCTGCTCAACGGCGAACTTCCCACCCAGGACGAATTGGATGCCTGGAACGCGCGGGTCATGAAGCACACCATGATCCACGAGAACATCAAGAAGTTCATGGACGGCTTCCATCACGACGCCCACCCCATGGGCATCCTCCTCAGCACCGTGGCGGCACTCTCCACCTTCTACCCGCAGGCCCGCAATGTGCACGATCCAAAGGTACGGATGAGCCAGATCGTCCGCCTGATCGGTAAGATGCCCACCCTGGCCGCGTATGCCTACCGTCACCGCCTCGGCCGCCCTTATGTTTACCCCGATCCCGATCTCTGCTACCCCAAGAACTACATGAACATGCTGTGGCGGAAGACCGAGCCGCAATACGTGGCCAATCCGGTTTTGGCGCACGCGCTGGAGGTCCTCTTCATCCTCCACGCCGATCACGAACAGAACTGCTCCACCAGCGTGATGCGCGCCGTCGGCAGCTCCGACGCCGACCCGTATGCCACCACCGCCGCCGCCGTCTCCGCGCTGTGGGGCCCGCTGCACGGCGGGGCCAACGAGGAAGTGCTGCGCATGCTGGATGAGATTGGCACCAAGGATCGCATCCCGGCGTTCATCGAGCATGTGAAAGACGGCAAACACAAGTTGATGGGCTTCGGCCACAGGGTCTACAAGAACTACGACCCGCGCGCACGCATCATCAAGCAGGTGGCCGAGGAAGTTTTCGAAGTAACCGGCCGCAATCCCAAAATCGACATCGCTCTGGAGCTCGAGAAGATCGCCCTCAATGACGAGTACTTCGTGAAGCGCAAACTGTATCCCAACGTGGATTTCTATTCGGGGATCATCTACCAGGCGATGGGCTTCACGCCCGATCAGTTCACCGTGCTGTTCGGCATCCCGCGCACGGTGGGCTGGCTCGCCCAGTGGAACGAACTGATGGCGGATCCGGACAAGAAGATTGCCCGCCCACGACAGATCTACATCGGTGAGGACGTCCGCGAGTTTGTACCGCGGACACTACGCGGCCAGCGCGAACTGGCCAGCGTGTAGTCTGTTTTCGATATTTTGGAAGCCCATACACTACGGCCCAGCCCTTCGGGGTTGGGCCTTTTTTTGGGAACCACTAGCGGCAGCACAAGCGGCGCACTCTACTTCCTCAGGAACGTGCCTTTTTCCAACTCCTGAAACGCCTGCTGGAGCTGCTCCTGAGTGTTCATCACGATCGGGCCGTACCACGCTACCGGCTCTTCGATCGGCTTGCCCGATACCAGCAGGAACCGGATGCCTTCGTCGCCGGCTTGCACCGTGACTTCGTCGCCGCTATCGAACACCACCAGGGAGCGATTGTCCGCCGCGGTGGGAAGCGCCGTATCGGCCCAACCCACTCCTTCGGTGGGCACGGCCAGCGGACCGGAGGCGTTACAGAACTTCCCTGCCCCGGCGAAGACATAGGCGAAGGCGTGCCGCGTAGTCTCCACCGGCAGGCTCTTCCGCCGCCCCGGCGCCACCGACACATCGAGGTAAATCGGGTCCGCCGCCACCCCTTCCACGGGGCCGCTCTTGCCCCAGAAATTTCCGCAAACCACGCGCACGTGCGTGCCGTCGTCGTCGGTAATTTCGGGGATTTCGGCGGCCTTCACTTCCTGATAGCGCGGCGCCGTCATTTTGAGCGACGAGGGCAGGTTGGCCCACAACTGGAAGCCGTGCATGCGGCCGGCGGCGTCGCCCTTGGGCATTTCCTGATGAATGATGCCGCTGCCGGCGGTCATCCATTGGACGTCGCCGGCCGCGATCGCGCCGCGATTCCCGATACTGTCGCCATGTTCCACGGTTCCGGCGAGCACGTAGGTGATGGTTTCAATGCCGCGGTGCGGATGCCACGGAAAGCCCGCCAGGTAATCTTCCGGCACGTCGTTGCGGAAATCGTCGAGCAGCAGGAATGGATCGAACTCGCTGGTATTGCCGAAGCCGAAGGCGCGGCGCAGATGCACGCCGGCGCCTTCGCGAGTCGGTTTGGACTTGGCGAGCCGCTTAATCGGCCGAATCGACATTAGGAGTTGCCCAGGTACAGGATGTGCACGTAGGTTCCCAGTCGCTCGTTGTATGCGAGATAGTAACCGTCGTGGTCGGGATCTTCGTAGATGACGATCTGGTCGGAATCCCAGCCCCACGCGCTGGCAAACGCCAAGTCCGCATCGGCCACCGAGAAATAGCTGCCGTTAAACCAGAAGCGCGACGGTCCGCCGCCAGCCAGGTGCCAAACGTGGCTCGGACCGAATCCCAACGTGAAGTGACCGTGTTCCCAGGGATGGTCAATGTGGAAGTGCGGGTCATTCTTGCCGGTATCGTGCCCTACCCACGTTTTTCCGTCTACGTGAGGGGCTTCGGGATGCCCGGAACGATCCGCGAAGTGTTGCTGCTCGGGCGGTTTCGCAGGCGCGTTGTGGGCGGGCGCGGGACCGTGAGCAGGAGGTTTGCTCGGGGTGAAATGGGGCTCAGCGCCCTTCTTGTCCTTTTGGGCGAAGGCCGCGGTGCCGACAATCAAGGTAAGACTGGCGAGTACGGCGATGGTAGGTTTCATCAATTTAAGCCTACGCGAACCTTGGGATGCCAGTAAACAGCGGATGTACGATTTCTCACGCTGCCTCCACCACCGCCTTCAAATCCGCTTTCCCGACTGCACCACCTCCGCAGTCAAGTCCTCTGCCCCGACTGCACCGCCTCCACCATCAAATCTTCTGCCCCGACTGCACCACCACCGACGAGCCTTCGGCCACCAGCGCCGAATCCGGCTGGCGACCCAGACAGCACGCCAACTCCGCGCCGTAGAGCTCCGACATTTCGCCTTCGAAGCTGGCCTGCGTGGCCGGCCAGACGCGCCAGCGATCGTGCTCCACGCGGTACTCCGTCGTATATCCGGCCCCAGCAGCGTAACCCCAGTAGTGCTCCACGAAGAACGCCTCGCGAGAGTCGGCGGGCGGAACCACCGGGTGGCCACTGCATTCGGCCCGGATGACGTTCCACTTCTGCCGATAGCGCCAACGATACTCGGTCTGAATGCGCCCGCCTTCCGAGGTAGGTTCCACCACTTTGTGCTTCATCGGCAGCGCGATGTACTTCTCGCCGTAACAGACCTGCGCCACCTTGGCGATTGCCCAGCGGGGTACTATCTCCCGCACGAATACCACTCCCCGCCGCACGTCGCCCCCAACCACGCGCCGCACGTAAAAGCGAAGATTCACCTCGTCGAAATCCGAGTGGAATGGAATCCAGATGCCGCGCAGCCGCGTCCGCTCGAAGCGAAAACCCACCAGGCTGACGTACGGTTTGCCCTCGAATTCGTCGAGTTCCGTGCCGCGAGGCACCAGGGGCGCCAGCAGTTGCGGGTCCACCGCATAGTTCAACATCGCAACGTAGCGCCATTCGGCGGTCAGAAAAGCAGGCATCGTGGGAGCTCCGAATCCAGTGTGATACATTCTTATAAACCATGAAAGCCCCTTGTTCGTTTCAGTACGGTTTGTTTCGATGCGGTTTGTTTCGGTGCGCCGTGCTCTCCGGCGTCATCGCGGCCGCTGCGCTCGCTCAATCCAGCGCCCAGCCCCAGGACGAAGACTTCGCCAAACTGGTAAAGGAATGGACTACCAAACCGGAGTTCCTCAGCCCGCTGGTGGACCATCTGCCGAAAGCCGCCGGCATCCCGAGCCCCAAAGATGTCCTCGGATATTATCCCGGCATGCCCAAAAAGCTGACCCATGTCGCCGATTTGAACCGCTACTATCGCGCGCTGGCTGCCGCGTCGAAACGGGTGAAAGTCTTCTCGGCAGGCACCACCGACGAAGCGCGCGAGTGTCTGGTCACCGCCATCGCCGACGAAGATACTATCAAGAATCTCGACACTTATAAGGGGTATCTGGCAAAGTTAGCCGATCCGCGCGGACTCAGCCCGGCGGAAGCGCATCGCATCGTCGGACTGGCCAAGCCAGTCTATATGTTCACCGGCGGCCTGCACAGCGCCGAGACTGGACCGCCGGAGATGATGATGGAGCTGGCCTACCGCATCGCGGTGGACGAGTCGCCGCTCTATGAGGGCATCCGCAAGAATGTCATCGTGATGGTGGTGAATGCCCTCGAGCCCGATGGCCGCGACCGTTATGTCGACTGGTATTATCGCTACAAAATCAGCGAAGAGACCGAGGCCGACCGCGTCGCCGGGCCGCCGTATTGGGGTAAGTACATCTATCACGACAATAATCGCGACATCAATTACTCCCAGGTGACCATGCGCAACTGGCTGAAGTTTTACCTGGATTGGCACCCGCCGATCCTGCACGACCTGCACGAGTCGGTGCCGTTTCTCTACACCTTCAGCGGACAAGCGCCGCAGAATCCCACCCTCGACCCGATTCTGTACGGCGAACTCCCCTGGTTTTCCAATTTCGAGATGTCCAAGATGCTGAGTTACGGCATGCCGGGAGTGTGGACGCACGGGTACGTGGATATGTGGTCGCCGGGATACCTGGGTTTCATGTCGTCGAATCACAATGGGCTGCTGCGCATGTACGAGACGTTCGGCAATGGCGGAGCCAACACCATGAAGCGCACAGTGGACGCGCCAGGCGGCGAAGGCGCCCCCGGCGGTTCCATGACTACGCGCGAGTGGTACCGGCCGAGCCCGCCGTACAAAGAAGTGGTCTGGTCGATGCGCAACAACACGAATTATATGGAGACGGGTGTTCTCAGCGCGCTCGAACTGACCTCCAACTTCGCCAAGACTGTGCTGGAGAATTTCTACGACAAGAGCCGCAACTCCATCGAGTCGGGTTCGAAGGAGGCGCCGTTCGGCTACGTGCTGCCCGCTGGCCAGCGCGACATGACGAGGGTGGAATTCATCGTCAATATTCTGCGTCTGCAAGGCGTGGAAGTGGGCCGCGCCACGGCGGAAGTGAAACTGAACGACGGCACGTTCCCCGCCGGCTCGCTGATTGTGAAACGCAATCAACCGTACGGGCGGCTGGCGAAGATTCTGCTCGAAAAGCAAAATTTCCCCGACGCCGCGCTGCGCACTTATGACGACACTGCGTGGACCATGGGATTGATGAGCCAGGCCGACGTCAAGGAGATCGGCGACAAAACTCTACTCGACGTGCCGGTAGAGCCCGTCGACACGATGCACGTGAAGGGCGAAGTGAAAGGCTTGGGCGCGTGGACGGCGGTGCTTCACAACGGGTCGAATTCGCTCGCCACGCTGCGCTACCGCCTCAAAGATCTGACTTACGACACGATTGCGCAGCCGTATAAAGCCGGCGATGTCGACCTGCCGGCCGGATCGCTGCTGTTGCCGTCGAGCGCGCGCGTGAAGGGCGAGATCGAAAAGCTCGGCCTGCAGGCGGTGGCACTGAACGAAACTCCTAACGTGCAGAAGCAGCCCGGGAAGTTACCTCGGCTCGCGATGTACACCACGTGGGGCAACACGCAGGACGTGGGTTGGGTGCGCTATGCCTTCGACCATTTCGAACTTGCCTACGATCTCATCTATAAGGAGCGCGTACGCAAGGGTTCGCTGCGCGATTCGTATGACGTGATCGTGATTCCGAATCAGGGACGTACGTCGAAGGGGCTGGTCTTCGATATCGAGTCGAAGGGAAAGCCGCTGGCATACAACAAGACGCCGGAGTTTCCCACGATGGGCGCGTATGGCGAGTCGGAGGACATCACCGGCGGGATGGGACTCGAGGGCGTGGTGGAGTTGCAGAAGTTCGTGAAGGACGGTGGCACTTTGATCACGCTGGGGGTTGCCAGTTTCCTGCCCGCCGATTTCGGGATTACGCAGACGGTGGAGGCGGCGCGGACATCGGCGCAATTCTACGCGCCTGGGCCGGTGGTGGAGATGGAAGTGCAGCAGGCATCGCACCCGATTTTCTATGGGTACACCGACCATGTGCTGCCGGTGCGTTGGGCTAACGGTCCGCTGCTGCGCGTGCCGGCGGATAGCCGCAAGTGGGTGCTGGCGCAGTTCCCCGGCACCGAGAAATCGATTCTCAGCGGCCTGATGAAGGGCGCGGCGGAAACGCGGAATCGTCCCGCAATCGCGGACGTCCCGGTGGGGCAAGGGCACGTGATTCTGTTCGCGACGAACCCCTGCTATCGCTGGCAGAATCTCGGCGAGTTCAATATGCTGGCGAACGCGATTCTCTACTGGAAGTAAGCGGCCTGTCACAATATTGCGATAGGATAGGGGTTCGATGCCTCGCACCGCCGTCATCCTGCACTGCGAGGCTACTGGAAAATGCGCCCGTCCTTGAATGGCTCGTTCAGCTACGACGGACTGACCGCCGGGCATACCAAACGTGCGTAGCGGCCATCGAACGCCTGGCAAGTTTCGGTCACGAATTGCGGCGGCCGTTGTCGGATTTACTCCGCGACGGAATCCATGACCTCAGGATCCGAAAGGGACATGTAAACTATCGGATCCTGTATTTCCTTCACGGACGGGAGATGGCGATTCTGGGGCACGCAATCACCAAGGAAGGCGTGGTACCGGATATCGAAATCGATCGCTGTATCCGCCGCAAGCGCGCTTTCGAATCGAACCCGGAGAAACATACGTATTCGGAAGAAGAGGGAGGTTCATCATGGCAAAGACCAAAGAAGCATTGAAGATCCTGGAGAGAGTTACCGGGAGCGAGGCGACTGTGCGCGATGGTATTGCCAAGGCAAGGATCAATTTGGAAGTGGCTCAAATGATCTACGCTGCCCGGACGAAGGCCGGCCTGTCGCAGCAAGCGCTTGCGGCGTTGGTGGGATCGCGACAATCTGCGATCGCTCGCCTGGAAGATGCCTATTACGAAGGGCACTCGCTTTCGATGTTGCAGCGGATCGGGAATGCTCTCGGGCAGCGCCTGGAGTTGCGCTTTGTGAGGACGGCGAGCCCCCATCGTCGCGCAGCGGCGCAGTCGACCCGGCCTAAACGGGTCCTCCGTCAGGCTTAGCCTGAGTGCCGTCGCTAAGGCGCGAGCCCGTCAGCAGGGCAATCCGTTCTGGTACGAGCCCCACACCTGAGAACCTGCCAACAGCCACCAACAGCCACCAACAGCCACCCCCCGGCTTGACCTGCACCCTGCAATTGTCGTACCCTTCCCTAGAGCTTTCACATTTCACATGAGTAAGAAGTGGTATAACCTCTTCGTCTCTGTGGACGAGCAATCCAGTCGTCCCGAGGAAAGCGAGGCGACGCCCCCACCCCCGTCAGCGGCACAAGCCGTTGCCGATATCGCACGCAGTGTCGCACCTGTCGGGCCTCCTCCTTCCTTCGCCACGCCGGTCACCAACCCGACTTCGTTCGCCGAGATCTACCAGGCCGCCGACATTCACCCGCCCGCCCACGGTTTCACCATCGAAAAGGTCGGCGACATGCTCCACAGCGAGCACATCCGGAATCTCCCCCGCGAGGTGAAAAAGAGCTCCGTTCTAGTCACCCTTGAGGCCGTCGGCGCGCCCATTCAGGACGTCGTCCAGGACGCCATGAAGCGCGCCCAGGCGCTCGACACCTTCGAAAGCGTCCAGGAGCGCGCCCTGAACCAACTCGAAGCCCAGAAGTCACAGGAAAATCAGGAGATACAGGCCGAAATCGACCGCGTCACGGCTGAGCAAAAGGCCCGCATCCAGGCCAATTCCGACACGGTGGCCAAGGAAAAAGAGCGTTTCTTCGCCTGGCGTTTGAAAAAGCAGGAAGAGGAACAAAAGATAGCGGATTCCGTATCTTATTTCGTGACCGAGAATCCGATCGCTGGCGCGCACGCGGCCCCGCCGGCCCCGACACCGAAGCCTGAGTAGCCGCGGAAATGGAGCCTCCTTTATGTGGAGACGACTGTCTCGCGTAGTTCGATCGTTTGTAGGTCTTTTTATCTCCATGGGTGAAAATCCGGAACTCATCCTGGAACAGAACATTCGCGACATGAACGATCAGGTGCCGCGCATGAATGAGAGCATCGCCATGGTCAAGGCCAACGCGACGCTCCTGCAGAAGGAAGAGGCCCGCTACAAGAACGACCTCGCCGATCTCACCGCGAAAGTCAAGGCCGCCATCTCCGCCAACCGTGACGATCTCGCCGGCAGTTTCGCCATGCAACTCGAACAGGTGAAGAGCGCGCTCGCCCGCACCCAGGGCCAGTTGGCCACCGCCAACTCCGCCTTCGACAAAGCCCTGGCCGTGAAAAAGGCGTTCATGCTGGAGAAGGAACGCAAGACGCGCGAAGCCCTCGACGCCATCCGCGATTTTCGCCGCGCCCAATGGCAGAAGAAGGTGGCTGATTCCATGGAACAATTCGAAGTCGCCGGCATCAGCCAGACACACGACGAGATGGTCCGCAAGATCGAAGAGATGACCGCCGTCAACGAGGCCCGCATGGATCTCGCCCTGGGCAACGTCGATCAGCAAAAGATTCAAATCGAAGAAGAGGCCGACAAGCTGCGCGCCAACGAACTCGTCAAGCAATTTAAAGCCGAGATGGGCGTGCTTCCGCCGCAGCCGTCCGCCGCTGCGCCGCAGAAAACCATTGGGGGAACAGAAGCTCAGAAGACATCCTGATTTGTATAAGGCTTACTGAGGAAAATACCATGGCCGTCAAAATTGAACGTGGTGGTTGGGCTCTGATCTGTCTCGTGGGCGTCGGGCTGGTAGGCTACGCTCTCAATAAATACGGGCTCCTCGACATCGGGAAGTTTACCGGCAAGTCCGGCTCTTCCTCCAGCGCTAAGGTCGACACGGCGAAGCCGCTCGACACCTCCGCATCCGGTGGCGCCGACACCGTGCGCGTGCGCTTGAACATTTGGGTCGGATGCGTTGGCGGCTTGGTTGCCAATGGCGGACTCGACACCGCCGCCGGCTCCATCTACGCCGACAAGGGTCTCAAAGTCACTTTCAAAATCATCGACGATTGGACCGAAGGGTCCACCGCCCTCGCCACCAACAACGTCGACATGATGCTCACCACTACCGACGTATGGGGCAAGGATTTCGGCAAGTTCCAGGACCAGGGTTTCAATGCCCACGCCTTCTACATGGTCGATTGGTCGCGCGGCGCCGACGGCGTCATCGGCGCGCAGGGCATCAAGAGCATCGAGGATCTCGCCGGCAAGGTGGTCGCCTTCGCGCCCTTCACGCCCTCACACTTCCTGCTCTGGAACGGCCTCAAGAGTTCCGGCCTCTCCACCGAGCAGCGCAATGAGATCTTCGCCAAAGCGGTTCACACCAAGGATGGCATCGAGCCCGCCACGCTCTTCGCGCAGCAGAAGGTCGACGCCGCCGTGGCATGGGATCCCGACATGTCGGACGCCGTCACCAAGCGCCCCGGCTCGCGCAAGATCTACGATACCCGCGTTGCCAATCACCTCATCGCCGACATCCTGGTGGTCAGCGACAAGTTCGCCGCCGCCAACCCCGGCACGGTGCTCAAGTTCATGCAGGGCTGGCTGGAAGGCGTCGAGTACATTCAGAAGAATCCCACCCGCGCCTACACCCTCATCGGCACAGTCAAGGACTTCAACATCCCGTCGGACCTCGCCAAGACCATGCTCGAAGGCGTGCACCTCTCCGACTACGCCGATAACGAGGCCTTCTTCGGCACCCCGGGTTCGAATTCCGACTACGTCAACATCTTCAAAATGTCGCAGGAGATGTACCGCGAACTGCGCGAAATCAAGCACACCGCCGACCCCGAAGCCAGCGTCGACCGCCGCTACGTGCAGCAACTCGCCAGCAAGTTCCCCAATTCGCCCGCCGAGCCGCCCACGACGTACAAGGAGCCGCCCAAGAACGCAACCCCCATCGCCACCCAGCGCAAGACCATCTACTTTGAGCCGAATTCCGCCAAGATGGGGCTCGACTCCCGCGCCGTGGTCGACGAGATTGGCGACTTCATGCGCGCCTACGAAAACACCGACGTCGATATCGAGGGCAATACCGATTCCAGCGGCTCCCGCGAACTCAACATGGATCTTTCCAAGCAGCGCGCCGACGCCGTGAAGAGCTACCTGGTCGACAAGTTCCACTTCCCGCCGGCCCGCATGCGCACCATCGGCAACGGCCCTGACAAGCCGCTCTCCGACAACGACACGACCGAGGGGCGCGAGAAGAATCGCCGCACCGACATCAAGGTGTACCCCAACCCGGCTAAACAGTGAGCTTCCAACTGTTCGATATCCGGCGCGACATCTCACGGTCGGCGCGAGTCACCCTCGCCATCGTGAGCTGGACGCTGGTGGTCCTCTTTTGGTTCGCGATCACGCAGTGGGGAAAACTGCCGCCGTTTTCCCTGCCGAAACCGATGGGCGTAGTGTCGGCGTTCGCCCGCCTCTGGACGGACTACGACCTGCTCGGCAATGTCTTCATGAGCTGGTGGCGCATCGGTCAGGCCTTCCTGTGGTCCGCGGCGATCGCGATCCCGCTCGGGCTCTTGATGGGGAGCTTCCGCTGGCTCCACGCCTTCATCAACCCCATCGCGGAGCCCATGCGCTCCATGCCCATCACCGCCTTCATCCCGGCCTTCATCGGCCTCTTCGGTATGGAGGAAGGCATGAAGGTCGGCTTCCTCTTCTTCGGCATGTTCTTCTACCTGCTGGCCCTCGTAGTGGAAGAGGCCGACCGCGTTGACCAGTCCCTGCTCGAAACCGCAATGACGCTGGGAGCCAAGAAGCCGCAACTCCTCTGGCTGATGTTCCGCGCTTCGTTCCCCGCCATATTCGGTTCGTTCCGCATCCTCTACGACATCGGCTGGACCTACGTGATCCTGGCCGAAATGGTCAACGCCCGCAAGGGCGTAGGCTACATGGTCGAGGCCGCCCGCAAGGTCCTGGATATCGATCGAGTCTACGCCGGCATCATAGCCATAGGCTTCGCCGCATTCTTATTCCGCTGGATCCTGACTGTCCTGGAGCGCAAGCTCTTCCCCTGGCGCCGCACCACCAACCAATCCAACGCCCCCGCCATCGCGAAAGTGGCGGCAAAGGCCCACCATGCGGCATAGCTCTTGTGTGGCAGCCAATCCTGGCTGCGTACCTGCTTTCCAGCAGGTACCGCCGGCTGAAAGCCGGCCCTCGGCAGTTTCGTGGGGCAGACTTCAGTCTGCGGAGGGCTTCAGCCCGACTTTGCAGACGCCTGAGGAATTCGCCGCACATCGAAAACGGCGGTCTGAAAGGCCGCCTGCAGGCAAGATTGCCTGCCACACAAAATGCCGGCTCGCAGTCTCTCTTATCGGTGCTCTTCGGCGTTCATCGAAGTCCGAGAATTCCGCAGCCTCCAGCCATCTGAAATCCCCGCGCCAAGCCCCTCCGTGTTCTCCGCCACCTCCGTGTTCTCGGATTTTGACTTTGCGTTCCTCTGTGCCTCTGTGTCTCCTAAGAAACAAAATCTATGGTTGTTGGAAACAAAGGACTTGGCCTACCCCAACACCGAAGCAAAAAATCGCCCGGCGCAGCCGAGTTTCTTCCCTCACCAGACTGGGCGCGCCCAG
>Ga0182030_10021407_pt1 | contig 12114 bp, 10 predicted proteins | sample 812S3MmetaG_FD_121299 | JGI IMG/M metagenome (GOLD analysis project Ga0182030, IMG submission 121299) | Permafrost microbial communities from Stordalen Mire, Sweden - 812S3M metaG (Illumina Assembly) | ecosystem: Environmental > Terrestrial > Soil > Wetlands > Permafrost | place: Sweden...
GAGGGGGTGATTGGTTTCGACGTTAGTCGTTGAGGTGAATGAAGCGAGCCGTGGTCTCCGGAGCCACGTTAAAGAGCCGGAACAAAAATAAACGCCAAGCCTCAGCTTGCGTTTGCTGCTTAGGTAGCAACGTCCGCCTGGACCCAGCCCTGCGGTTCAGATATCGGGCGTCATTGAGTAGGGCTTACCAACGAGACTCGTCAGTGGTCTTCTTGGGACACTTCAGCTGACTACGGATCGACGCCGACGCTGGCAACAGTGTCGTTCCCGACAACTTCCTGCTAGCTGCGCTCGGAGAAGAATCACCAAAAAGCTGACGGACCTGGGGTTCGATCCCCAGCACCTCCACCAAGAACAGATCCATTTGCCGTCGTCTAATCTCCTCGCATGGGACGACGTTCGTCGACGCGCATTGCGGTGGCCGCATTCGTGGCGACCTCGTGACGCGCTCGGTCGCCAATCGACTCTTCGAGTGGGGGCCCGTGGGCGCCCGTTCGGCGTCCGGGTGCGTTGTCGTGATCGTCGACGTCCTCAGGTTCTCGACGTCCGTCGAGGCCGCCACGAGTCGTGGCGCCATTGTCTATCCCGCGCGCTGGAACGACCGAACCGCCACCCGCCTCGCGCGCTCCCACGGAGCCGTCCTCGCGCGATCAACTCGCGATGAGGGACCGTCACTGTCCCCCCTGTCAATGTTGACGCAGCACTCGGGTGATGCGGTAGTGCTTCCCTCGCCCAATGGAGGGGCCTGCTCGCTCTTGGCGAGCGAGTCGGGCGCGACCGGCGTCATCGCCGCCTGTCTGCGGAATGCGGCGGCGGTCGGACGAGCGCTGCGTGACGTCGTCGAGCCGGTCATGGTCGTCGCGTGCGGCGAGCAATGGCCCGACGGCACGCTTCGCCCGGCGCTGGAGGACCTGCTTGGTGCGGGTGCCGTCCTGTCCCACCTCGAAGGACGGCCTTCCCTCGACGCCCGAGCCGCCATCGCGGCGTGGCACGACTGCGAGCACTCGGCGAGCGAGGCGCTCTTAAGTTGCCGCTCCGGGAAGGCACTCGTAGGGAGAGGACTCATCGGTGACGTGAGCTACGCGGGCGACGTGGGAATCAGCCATGTGGTGCCCGCGCTTCGCGACGGCGCCTTTCGGGCCGAAGCCCGAGGCGACGCGAAGACCCGCGCTACCTGAGTTCGCGAGTGTGCGCGACACTCGTCGTCGAGCCACCCGTCACACTGTCACTACTCGTTGCCGATTGCACCAGGATGCATCCGGGATCGGAGCCGAGCGGGTCGCCCGACGCGGCGTAGGCGCGCGACCTCGAACCGCCGCATATCTGCGCGTACTCGCAGCTGCCGCACACGCCGTTGAAGTCGGCGTTGCGAATTTTGCGTAAAAGCACATTGTCGCGATAGATCTCCGAAAGTCTCTGCTGACGAACATTGCCGAGGCGTACCGGAAGGAATCCCGAGGGATACACATCGCCGTTGGTGGCGACGAAGATGATTCCCTTGCCGTCTCGGGTCGCCGCACTGGGGGTGCGCGCGGGAAGGATCGGCTCCCCCAGCAGGTCCACGAGACGCGCGTGAAGGCGCGCGTACAGCGACGTGCCAGATGCGCTTCGCGTGTCACCACGTCCGCTGCGACGCTCGGCGGCGATGCGACGGAAGAACGGGGCCTCGACGGTGCGAACGATGAAACCGTAGCGAGAGGCGTCGACGAGGAAGTTGCCGACGTCCTCATTCTCCTCGGCAGTCGTCGCCATGTCGGTGACACCACGTCCGGTCACGATCAGGAAGAAGACCTCCCAAATGTCCACGCCCATGTCGCGTACGAGCGCGGCCACGTCGGCCAGCTGTTCGCGATTGGAGGCCATGACCGTCGTATTTATCTGAACCGTGAAGCCGCAGTGCTTGAGGGATGATATTGCTTGCATCGTGGCGTCGAAGTGACCCGGGACGCCGCGCACACCGTCGTGGGTCGCGGCGTCGGCTCCGTCGAGGCTCAACGACACCGTCTTGACGCCACGCTGGCGCAAACTGTGCATCATCGCGTCGTCGAGCAACTCCGTGACCGAAGGGGCCACGGCCACCGGCACCGAGCGCTCGACGGCGTAGCCGATCAGATCGATGAGGTCCGCCCGCTTCAGGCAGTCGCCGCCGGTCAGGATGAGAATCGGGCGAGGCCGTCCCATCGCCGCCAGCTCGTCGATCAGGGCCCGGCCCTCAGCTTCGCTCAGCTCGTCGTCGCCGGGCTCGAGTTGCGCGCACGCGCGACAGTGGAGGCACGCGAGCCCGCAGGCCTTTGTCATCTCCCAAAAGACGAGAAGCGGTCGGTCTTCGAACTGTCGACGTGCGAAGGCGCGGCTAACCCGCGATTCGTCACGCGACGAATCCTCGGCGAGCCGCTGCGCGTCGTCCTCAGAGAGAGTCTGGATTACCATCGGGCCTGTTCCACACGTACAGTATTGTCGCTGGGCCGGCGCGAACACTAGAGGCCGAAGTCCTTGTACGCGGCGCCGACCACGAGGAATTTGGAAGCAATCCCGCGCGACGGCGCCAATGAGGCGCTCAGTTCGCAGTCCTACACTCTCTCTAACGACCAATTGGAGATGCCGTGAGCACGTTGCCCTACGCCGAAGAGCTGGAAATCCACCGCACATTGCCCGAGGAGGGCACGGACCGCGAGGCCATCTTGGCCGCCCTTCGGGCGATGTCCTCGAGCGAGAATCCGGTCTGGGAAGGCGGCCAGTGCTCGGGCACGATGTACTGCGGCGATCACGAGCACTACGACTTCTTGAACGAGGCCTTCTCCTACTTCTCGTACGTCAACTCCCTGCAACGCGACATGTGCCCCAGCGCCACCAGGTTCGAAGCCGAGATCATCGCCATGACCCTGGACCTCCTCGGAGCGGACCACGTGAGCGCCTCGGTGCCGGGTGGTCTCATCACCTCGGGCGGCAGCGCGTCGATCGCCCACGCGGTGCTCGCGTACCGGGAACATCGCAGCGCGACCATCGGCTCGCCTAACATCATCAAGCCTGAAACGGCTCATCCGGCGTTCGCCAAGGCCGGGCACCTGTTCGGGGTGGAGATGAGGACCGCGCCGGTCGACCCGATCACCACCAAGGTGGACGTCGATTGGGTTCGACGCAACATCGACGCGAACACCGTCGCTCTCGTGGGATCGGCCTGCAACTACGGCTACGGCACGATCGACCCGATCGAGGATCTCGGAGCCCTCGCGATCGAACACGAGATCGGCCTGCACGTCGACGGTTGCCTCGGTGGATTCATCCTGCCCTTCGGACGAGAGCTCGGCTACGACATCGACGCCTTCGACTTCTCCGTGCCGGGCGTGACCACGATCTCTGCCGACACGCACAAGTACGGCTACGCGCTGAAGGGCACCAGCGTGCTCTGCTTCGCCGACCGCGCGCTTCGCGACGGCCAGTACTTCTTCTTGACGGACTGGTCCGGCGGAAAGTACTGCTCGCCGGGCATGGATGGTTCTCGTTCGGGCGGGCTGTTGGCCGCGACGTGGGCGGCCATGGTGCAACTGGGGCGCGCCGGCTATCGCCACTACGCCGAAGCGATTTTCTCGACCTCGGCCGCGATGCAAGAGGCCGTGCTCTCGCACCCGCAGCTGCGCGTCATGGGCCGACCAAGCTTTCTCTTCTCCTTCACCTCCGATGAGTTCGACGTGTATCACGTCAACGACTTCCTTCGAACGAGGGGCTGGCGACTGAACGGCCAGCAGTACCCCAATGCCCTGCACATGGCCGTGACGCGCCCCCAGACGCAACCCGGCGTCGTCGAGCGATGGCGCAACGATCTGGCCGACGGCGTCGCCTACGCGCTCGAGCACCTTGGCGAGGCCGCCCGCTCCGGAGCCATCTACGGAGGCGTTGAGGGTGGTGCAACCGAGGAGGCCGACGCGTTCATTAGGTTCTTCATGGAAAAGATGATGGACGACCAACTGTCGATTCCCAGTGAGTGAGATGACCCACGACGAGCTCTGCCTGTGCATCGACCTCGGCACCGGCGGTCCAAAGATCGGGCTCGTCACGCTCGATGGTGACGTGCTCTCCCGCGAGGTCCATCACGTGCCCACGATCTTCTCGAGCGACGGCGCTGCCGTCCAGGACGCGGATCTTTGGTGGTCGATTATCTCCGAGGCCACGAGACGCCTGCTGTTGCTTCCGCGCGTGGACGCGAGCCGTATCAAGGCGGTCGCCGTCACCGGCCAGTACGCCTCGACGGTTCCCGTCGACGTCAACGGGATCCCCACGGGACCCTGCCTGACCTGGCTCGACACGAGAGGCGTGTCGCTCAGCCAGAAGGCCGTCGGTGGAAGGTTTCAGGGCTACAACCCTCGCAAGGCGCTGCACTTCATACGCAAGTCCGCGGGCGCACCGTCGACGTCGAGCGGGGACCCCGTGAGCCAAATTCTCTTCCTCATGAGCACCGAGCCCGATACCGTCGCTCGAACTCGATGGTTCATGGAGCCCGTGGACTATATAACCATGCGCTTCACCGGCGTCGCGTCGGCCACACACGCGTCGCGCCTCGCTCTGTGGATGACCGATACGAGAAACCTCTCGCACTTTGAGTACGACGCCCCGCTGCTCGCGAGCATCGGATTGTCGAGCGAGCGCCTTCCACCGCTACTGTCCTTCGGCGAGATCATCGCCACCGTGAGCGACAAGGTCGCCCAGGAACTCGGTCTCTCGAGCGACACCTTGGTGGTGACCGGTGTGCCCGACGTGCACGCCGCCGCCTTCGGCGCTGGCGCCACCGAAGCGTTCGCCACCCACCTCGCGCTGTCGACGACGTCGTGGATCAGCTGCCCCTTCCCGAGGAAGAAGACCGACGTCCGGCACTCGATCGCCACGGCTCCCGGGCTGACCAACGACTCGTATCTGGTCATCAACAACCAAGAGACGGGCGCACGAGCGCTGGAGTGGCTGCAGGGGATCCTCGCGGGTGGCGGGTCGACCATGAGCTTCTCGGACATGACCGCGATGGCCGAGACATCGCCCCCGGGCGCGAACGGCGTGATCTTCACGCCCTGGCTCACCGGCGAACGCTCCCCCGTCGACGACAAGAGCGCCCGTGCGGGATTCACGGACCTCTCGATGACGTCGACACCGGCCGACCTGGTGCGCGCCGTGCTCGAGGGCGTCGCCGCGAACAGCGCCTGGCTGTTCGGTCACGTCGAGAAATTCGCCGGACAGCGCCTCACTCCGGTGAGGCTCTTGGGCGGCGGCGCCCAATCAAGCCTTTGGTGCCAGATCTACGCCAACACCCTCGACCGTGAAATCGAACAGGTCCACGACCCCTTGGTCGCCCAGCTCCGCGGCGTCGCGCTCCTGGCCTCGGTGTCGATGGGCCTGCTCAAGCTCGACGAGGTCGCCACACGCGTCACACCGGGCGTAACGTTCTCGCCCGCCCCCGGCGATGCCGCGACGTATCTGGCACGCAGGGTCGAGCTGCCGAGCCTCTACGCTCGCGACAAGAGTTGGCGCAACCGTCGCCGACCCGTCGACTGACATCACAGAGCCGAGAGGTCCCTCGGCACCGAACCTAGAGAAAGACTCACGACACGTCGGGCAGCGGACCTGGTTCGACGCCGCTCGAGAGCTCCGCGAGTCGATTGACGGTGTTCCAATTGCGCATGGTCATTGGCACCTTGAGACCCCGACTGAGATAGTCGGGCAGTTTGGTGCGGGCCGAACCGTCGGGCAAATGGATGTACATCTCTCTGCCGACGACGCTGAAGCGCTCGGGGAGGAAACGTTCGTGATCGAGGCGCACGACGTCCTGCGGCGCCGGCCTACTCGTGAAGAACGCCACGTGAAGTCGCGAGACCTCGCTCATCGACGACGGAACGTTCCCCACCACGGCCTCTAAGTCCGCCGGCGTTCGAAGAGCCACCCTCGACGTCACGCCGAAGTGGTCCTCGATCGCCTTCTCCAGGCACGCCGCAGCGGGCGTTGCCGTGCTCCCAAAGACCAGGTTGCCGCTCTGGATGAGTGTGCGGACGCTGGTGAAGCCCAGCGACTCGAAGAGGGAGCGCAAGTCGGCCATCGCCACCTTGTTGTTCCCTCCGACGTTGACACCTCGAAGCAAGGCGACGTAGGTGGACACTCTCTCCTCCGCTCACGCTCGTGATCCTGACCGCCGCGGTAGCAATCATCCAGCTTCCCGGCCCCGACAAAGGGGGCTTCCAAGCCATGACGCTTCGTATCGTCGGCCCGAAGTGAACCACCGGGGCAAGCGGCGCACCCGGGCCGACCATACGAAGCGTCATGGACGAGCGGACACGACGTCGCGTGACGCTAGCCCACTCGGACACATCACGTCAGGAGATGAAGTCCTGCGCGGCTCCCAGCGTCCAGCGAACCTCTTCGGGCTTGAACTCGCGGGCCACGAATCCGAACCGCGTCCGGTCGTAGTGCGTCATGCCACTCAGCGGGGGTGAGTACGCGTGGATGCTCAATGCGGGACGACCCGCGACGTAGTTGACATCGTGGAGATGCTCGGGCCCAAAGGAAACACTGTCCTTGGGGCCCAAACTCCTGGTATTGCTGCTCACGCTGTCACGGGCGCGGCTCTGTTCCTCAAGCCTGCCGTCGGCGATCGCCATGGCCCCGGAGGAGCCACCGTGGTCGTGCCAGTCCACGGGCTGATCACCCTGCCAGGCGAGTGCCTTCACCTCAAAGCTCGAAGTCTGCAGCAGGATCAGCGACCAGTGCACGGTTCCGTCGTCGACCAACAGGTCCTCGAAGAGTTCGGGTCTCGCCGCAACGGCTCGAACGACCTCCTCTAGTTGCAACGCACTGAGGCGACCGTGGGGCAACTCCAGCCCCGCGAGCACATCGCGAAGTTGTCGCACGCTCGCCTCGGGTGCCTCGCTGAAGATCGTTTCAAGATTGCTTGTCATTTCTCCGTCCTTCCTAGACGTCTTGAGCATCAACCAGCCATCGGGTCCGTGGCCTTCACTACGCGTACGCGACCATCGGGACCCTGCCCTCGGCATTTTCTATTATTTCAATAGGTTTAGTAGGATACGGCTATCAAGTCAAGGATTCCACCAAGGAGATTCCTAAGACTCTGATAAGAGCGGTGCTCGTACCGGATAGGTAGGGGATTCACCTGCGCGAGATCGCGAGTCTCGCGGCGTCAAGAAACGGTGAGGATCTTCGTCTTCGTGACGCTGACGAGGTGACTGAAGACGACGATATTGGACTCGTAGTGGCCGGTGGCCTGGTCGAACACCCCGCCACAGGTGACCAACTGCAGTGAACGCGTGCCGTGCGATCCATAGACCAGCCGATCGGGGAAGGCGGACTTCGAGTACTGCACAACCGTGGTCACCTTGAACGTCATTAGCACGCCGTCGCTGGAGGTGACCGTTATCTTGTCGCCCAGTTTCAGCGTTTTCAAGTTGAAGAACACGCCTTTACCCTTGTACGAGTCGACGTGACCCAGGATGACCGCCGATCCCATCTGCCCCGGCGACGGTCCGTCGATGTACCAGCCAACGGTGTGGATCGACGTGGGCACCATGACCTCGTGGTCGGGTTGCAGGCCCAGCGTTCCCACGCTGGTCGAGACGCCGATGGCGGGGATCACGAGCTTCACCGGCCGCGAGCGACGCGTGACCGGAATCGACAGCGAGACGGGTCGAACTGCAACGTTCGATCCGGCGAGCACGACCACCTTCGCATCAGACGGCCCCTGGGCCCCTACCAGCGCGACGCCGCCAACCACCAGGGCCGAGACGGCGAGGGCCGACCACAACCATTGGCGTAGCGCCACGACGTTACGAACCATCGCGACCGCGAGAAACACCTTGATCGAGGACTGACCTTCGACGGCGCGACCTCAGCGACATGGTTGCCGCGAGAGCGGCGAGGATCAAGGCAACGATGCCGAGTATCGCTCTTGGCGTCGGCCCCGCGCCCGAGGAGTCCCCGAGGCCGGTCTTGGGCGCGCCACGCGGAATGATCGGGTGAACGGTGGTCGTCGTGCCCGGGTGTGTCGTCGACGCCTTCGCCTTGATGGTTGTGGTCGTGGACCTATGCACGGTTGTCGTCGTCCTTGTCGCAACGGTAGTTGTCGTTCCCGTCGTGCCCGTCGTGCTCGTTGTGCCTGTTGTGGTCGTCGTGCCCGTCGTAGCCGCCAGGCACGTGGGGACCGTGATCGTGTTGTCGTCGAGGGTCACGGCGCCGTTTCGGGCCAGAGCTCGCCCTTGCAGGGTCGCCCCGGTGTTGAGGGTGATCGACGTCAATGCGAGTATGGTCCCCGAGAAATTGCTCGTGGTGCCGAGCGTCGCTGAACTGCCGACCTGCCAGAACACGTTGCACGCCTGGGCGCCGTTCTCCAGGACTACCGTGCTGCCCGACGCCGTGATCAGTGACGACCCGGCCTGAAAGACGAAGACCGCGTCCGCGTTGCCTCCCCCGTTGAGCGTCACCGATCCGGTGAGGGACATCGACGACGCGGACTGGTAGACGCCAGGCGTTAATGTTGAGCCGCCGAGATCGCTGGGCGCCGTCGTGAAGGGCGTACGGCCCGCCGCGTCGAGGTACGCCGCCGTCGTGTCGTTCTTCGCCTGGAGGGCGACCCCGTTGGTCAAGTCTGTCGAGCCCGAACTCTGCACCGCGGGCGGAAAGCCCGTGATCGAGGTCCCGGGACTAAGCCCGATGTCGCCGGAGATCACCGAGGAGCCGGTGTTGGTGATGGCCGAGCCGGCGACCACCGCGAACGAGGTCGCGGTCCCCAGGTTGACCGTCGGGGTGGCGGCCAGGACCGGTTGTGCGGCGAACGCCGCCAAGATGAGACAGCCGAACGCACTTAGTGAGAGGGCGCTCATGATCGAGCGTCGACGACTTGGAGCGCCAAGGGTCTTCTCTATGACGTGACGTGGCGAACGCGAAGTTCCTTTGGTGGTGATGGCAGACATGCGACGCTTCCCTTGGATTCGCATCGACCACACGGTTGGCAACCGTGGGCATGCGTTCTTAGTACCAATCCTACTCTTGTTGCGAAAAGTACTTGACGAATTCACTTATAAGCAAACCGAGTTAATTGGCCATTTTAAAACGCAGAATTCGTTTAATTCATTGATGAATGTCCAGGTTTTTCTTCTTCTTAATTCGTGGAATTCATCCGCTTAATAGAACTTGTTGAGAAGTTGTTATTGCGTCGAGAATGAGCTACGAGGGCGGTGTGATCGGACGTTGCGCGTCTGGCAACGGCTTCACCAGCGGCTCTCAACAGGCGACGTGGGCGGGAATGCCGTACGCGGTCCTAGGAAGGAGTACGCAGATATCGACCATGAACTTCAGATTGGGGGGCATCTCGACGAGCGTCGCGAACTTCACCGTGCCGCCCTGGCCCGCCGCGAAGGTTGGCGTCTGACGAAGCATCAGGTGAAAGGCCCTGGTGGCCTTGACGATGTCATTACCGGAGACCGCCTGGCCCCGTGCCGCCGCGGCGACGATCGCATCTGCACTGGCGGACATCACCGCTGGGCGGCTATCCCAGACGCCTTGGGCTTCGTGCGGGCAGTGAATGATTCGTGGAACGCCGCCAACCGCGTCCGGGAAGTCGATGCAGATGTCAGAGAAGGGCTTTTCGTCAAAGAGCGGGACGACCCTCGAGAACCCGAACACCTGATCGAGGTTGAACAACAGATAAAGATTCCTCGAGTTGACGGAAGTCACGCCGACCGCATTGGCGACGTCCACCGCGGTCACGACGTGCGCCGGATGATCGTGCGTCGCGGTCGCCACGGCGTACTTGGCGATGTTGAGTGCCACCGATGATTGGGTTCCCGCCGCGCCAACCGGACTGGCGAGTCCCAGCAGCGTCGCGACCACGAGCGACGGAACCGTCCAGCGAGCGACGTGTCGAAGTCGGATTTGGCGTCGAGGCGGTGGCCTCATCGAAGTCTGCTTTCGGGTGATCTCCACCCATCCTTGCCCACGAGTGCGACCGATGGGGATCGAAGGCAGATCTTCTGAGCCGTATCGCCGTCTTGGGCCCGGCGTGTCAGCCGCGCGATGGCGCCCCACGCCACTACTTAGGGCTGACGCGTGGCGGCCGCTTCCTTTACCGTCGTCACGACCGAGTCGCCGCTGGCCCCGGGAGTGAGGACCCCGGCCACCCCGGCCTCGAGCAGCACCGCGATGTCGCCTGGGGGCACGATGCCGCCCACCACCACCGGGATGTCGCTGCCGCGGGTGCGCAGGGCTTCAACGACCAAGGGAACCAGCGTGAGGTGGGCTCCCGAGAGCATGGAGAGCCCCACCACGTCGACGTCCTCTTGGATGGCCGCGATCGCCACCGTCTCGGGGGTCTGGAACAGTCCGGTGTAGATGACCTCCATGCCGGCGTCGCGCAACAGACGCGCGACCACCTTGATGCCCCGGTCGTGTCCGTCGAGACCGACCTTGGCCACCAACACCCGCAGGGCCGAATCGCTCATATCGAGACGGACTCGACGTAGCGGCCGAAGACGCCCGCCATCGTCGACATCATCTCGCCCACGCTGACGTAGTTCCTGGCGGCATCAATGAGGGCGGGCATCAGGTTGACCTCGGGGTCTTGGGCCTCGTGGGCCAGTACCTCCAGGGACCGGTGCACCGCCTCGTCGTCACGGTCCTGGCGCACCTTTTCCAAACGGCGGCGCTGCTTTTTCTCGTCCTCGCCGGTGATCTTTAACGTCGCCAGGTCCTCGTCGTCGTTGCCCTCCAGGAACCGGTTGACGCCCACCACGTAGCGCTGGCCGGCGTTGAAGCGACGCTCTAGCTCGTAGGCCGAGTCGGCGATGCGGCTCTGGAAGTAGTTCTCCTCGATGCCTTTGATGCAACCCTCGAGCATCGAGCCCTGTCCCAGGGCCGAGATCTCGGCGAAGATCTCCTCGGCTTGGCGCACCATCTCCTCGGTCAGGGATTCCACGAAGTAGGAACCGCCCAGGGGGTCGGCGACGTTGGCGACGCCCGTCTCGTAGGCCAGCACCTGCTGGGTGCGCAGCGCGATCCTGGCCGCCTTCTCGGTCGGCAGGGCCAGCGCCTCGTCCATTGAGTTGGTGTGCAGGCTCTGCGTGCCGCCCAAGACCCCGGCCAGGGCCTCGAGGGCGGTGCGCACAATGTTCACCTCGGGCTGCTGGGCCGTTAAGGACACGCCGGCCGTCTGGGTGTGAAAGCGCAGCTGGTGCGATTTTGGCTCCTTCGCGCCGTAGTGGTCCCTGGTCCAGGTGGCCCAGAGTCTCCTCGCCGCGCGGTACTTAGCGATCTCCTCGAAGAAGTCAATGTGGGCGTTGAAGAAGAAGCTGAGACGCGGGGCGACCTCGTCGATGCTGAGCCGCGCCTCCTTGGCCAACTCCACGTAGGCGAAGCCGTTGGCCAGCGTGAAGGCCAACTCCTCGGCGGCCGTCGAGCCGGCTTCTCTGATGTGGTAGCCCGAAATGGAGATCGAGTTCCACTTGGGCATCTCTTGAGCCGTAAAGGCCATGGTGTCGCGCACCAGGCGCATGGACTGACGTGGCGGGAAGACGAACTCCTTCTGGGCCTGGTACTCCTTCAAGATGTCGTTCTGCAGCGTGCCGCCCAGTTGGGCGCGGGCTACTCCGGCCTTTTCGGCCTGGGCGATGAACATCGCGAAGATCACGGCCGCAGGGGAGTTGATGGTCATGGACGTCGTGATCTTGGACAGGTCGATGCCGTCGTAGAGGTCGGACATGTCCTGGAGCGTGTCGATCGCCACGCCGCAGCGTCCCACCTCGCCGAGCGCCATCTGATCGTCGCTGTCGAGGCCCAGCAGGGTCGGCATGTCAAAGGCCGTCGACAACCCGTCGCCACCGGACCTGATGATCTCCTTGAGGCGCTGGTTGGTGTCGGTCGCGATGCCAAAGCCCGCGAACATGCGCATGGTCCAGAGCTTGGAGCGGTACATCGAGGCGTGCGGTCCCCTCGTGTAGGGATAGACGCCCGGGAACTCGCCGTCGCGGGGCCCGTAGACGGGTTCTAAGGGAATGCCCGACATGGTGGTGAAGGTGGCGTCGCGCAGCCTGGAGCGCTCGAAGGCCGCCTGGTAGATCTCGTACGAGTCGCTCA
>Ga0182030_10021410_pt1 | contig 12114 bp, 9 predicted proteins | sample 812S3MmetaG_FD_121299 | JGI IMG/M metagenome (GOLD analysis project Ga0182030, IMG submission 121299) | Permafrost microbial communities from Stordalen Mire, Sweden - 812S3M metaG (Illumina Assembly) | ecosystem: Environmental > Terrestrial > Soil > Wetlands > Permafrost | place: Sweden...
ACTTCCACCTTCTGCATCCACTGCGCCACCTGTACGTTCCAGCCCAATTCCTTCGTCATAGCGTCGCGTAACTGCGAAGACGCCGACGGTTCGCCATGCACCAGATAAGTAGCGGCAGGCTTTTGCTGGAAGGTATGCAGCCATTCTAGAAGCTCAGGCGTATCGGCGTGATCGCTGAACTGTTCGAGCGCCGCAACCTGCGCGCGGATCGGAATGATTTCCCCGAAAATCTTCACCTCGGGTGCACCGCTTTTGATCGTAAATCCGCGAGTGCCTGGCGCTTGAAATCCAATGAAGATCACTAGATTCTTCGGATCGGGCAGTCGCTGGGCCAGATGATGCAGGATGCGCCCTCCCGTGACCATGCCGCTAGCAGAAATGATGATGCAGGGAAACCGGCTGTCATTGATCTTCTTCGATTCCTGAGCCGTTTGCGCAAACGTGAACCCCGGCCAGGTCAGTGGCGAACCGTATTGGCCGATCAGGCGACGGGTTTCCTCGGTATATTCCTCGGTGTGCTTCAAAAAGATCTCCACTGCCTTGATGGCCAATGGGCTGTCACAGTACACAGGAACGCGCGGAATCTGGCCGGATTCCATCAACTCTTTGATCATGAAAAGAAATTTCTGCGTGCGCTCGACCGCAAATGCGGGCACAACTACGCTGCCGCCGCGCTGCACAGCGGTGCGAATCAGCGTGGCCAGTTCGGGCCGCGGATCGTCGGTGGGATGCGGCCGATTGCCGTAGGTGGATTCCATCACCAGAAGATCCGCCGACTCGCCTTCCGTAGGCCCGGAGTGCACAACTTTGCCGGGAGCGATATTCTTGTCGCGCACGCGCCCGATGTCGCCAGTGAAGAGTACTCGCCGGCCTTGGCCATTAAGCTGCAAAGTTACTTCCGCCATGGACGATCCCAAAATGTGGGCCGCCGGCACAAAACGGAAAGAAAGATCGGGGCAAAGTTGCTGGGTCACTCCAAAGGGCACGGGATGGAAATATTGCCCGCAGTTTTCCGCTTCCTCCAGCGTATAGAGCGGCAACGCCGGGTCATGTTTCGATTTCTTGGTTTTGTTGTAGAAGGCCGCGTCTTCTTCCTGCAGATGTCCGGAATCGGGCAGCATAATGCCGCAGAGATCAATGGTCGAAGGCGTGGCGTAGATCGCGCCGCGAAAACCCTCCTTTACCAGACGCGGAATCCAGCCGCTATGGTCGAGGTGCGCGTGAGTAAGCACGACCGCGTCAATTTCGCGCGCGGGAATGGGCGTATCCTGCCAGTTGTGATCGCGCCATTCCTTGGGACCCTGAAATAAGCCACAGTCAATAAGAACTTGAAAGCATCCTTTGCCGGAAGGATCATCGCTGGTGTTGATAAGGTGTTTTGAACCGGTAACCGTCCCCGCCGCGCCCAGAAATTGGATGTAGGCCAAAGAGTCCTCCGAGCAAGAGTGTCAGGTGCCGATTTCCGATTGTCAATTGAGCAGGCAGACACTCCCATTCAAATCGCGATCGGAAATCAATCATTCGCAATTATTGCTTCTGCACGGTGAACGTATTGTTACTCGAATCACTCTCAGGCACGCTGCCGTCGTTGACAACCACTTCCGAGGCAGGTGACTGAGCAATGATACGAATTGAGTTCTTGGATCTCCCGCGCACTTCTAGCCGTCCGGTTTCTTCATGGCCGAAGGATCGCAGCGTCACCGGCACCGCCGCTCCCGCCCCGCCAAGATTTTCCACGGTCACCGTGACCATGTAGCTCCCTTGGGCAGTCTGGCTAGGATACACAGAATCAATGCGAAAATCGGGCAACCCGAGATCATGGTAGACCCAATCATCAAAGAACCATGCGAGGTCGCGTTTGCTTTGCGCCTCGATTAAATGTTGCAAGTAAAAAGGCTCAGTGTCGCGGTCCGGCCGGTATGCGGCCAGGGCCTGCTTCAGCGCCGGTTCGCCGACCATGTCTCGAAGCATCCACCAGACGTACATCGCCTTGCTACGGTAGAGTTCCTCAATGCCCGTGTTCATTAACGACTGCTCGGAGGTTACAGCGCCGTGCTCGGCGGCCAAGGCCTTTTCTGCCTCGACGAGCGCGGCTAAGTGATCACCCATAAAATGCAAAGCGGTTTCGCGGTCGCTCTGCTGTTCTCTGTAGATGGCCTGGGCAAAGTGAGCCAGCCCTTCGTAAATCCACAGGCGCGGCGAGGGGAAAACCGCATGAGTAAGCTGATGGACCGCGGCGATCTCTGCAAGCTTAATATCAACATTCGTCAGCGGGGTGAGCAGCATGCCGCCGTTTTCATAAGGCGCAGCGGCCGAATCCGGCAGTTCCGCAAGTCTCGCACTTCGACGGGGAGGGCCGAACCATCTAGTGATGAATGGAAGAACATTATTGCTCGCCGCCGCGTAATTTTCAGCTGCAGACTTGTGTTCCGGCAAATGGGAAATGGTTACCGCTGTATGCACCAGTGTTTCGTATCCGCCAATCACAAACAAAGGCGCGGTCTGCCCTAAGGGGGCAAACACATGTTGGCGACAGCCCGTTGTGTCAGGTTCTCCGGCAATTTTCTCTGCGTTTTCCTGAGTAGACTCATCGTTCATGAGCGCGGTCAAAGAACTGCCGTCCCTCTGCCATAAACAGAAATCCACCCGCATGTCGGCTTGCGCCTCGCGCAACCTCCATTGCCCAATTGTCGCCGGCACGCTGTTTTCTTGGGAAAGATTTGCCGCTTGGGTTGCCACGGGATACCACGCTACGTAGCCGATCCCACGCACCGCACTGAATGACTTGCCGATCTGATCCCAATCGGTGTTCTTGGCCGTATCGTTGGGCATTCCAATGCGCGTGAGGCGCGTTGTATCGAGCAGGATGACGCCCTCGTATCCGATTTCCAATTCAATTGTTGCTTTGGGGAGAACTTCGTGGCGCAAGCTGACGACAGCTTCTGACAAAGCTCCGGTGTGATCAATATCGGACGTATAGGGTTGAGAAACGAAATCGACAAGCTTGCCTGCCACCGAAATTGACCGCCAGTCCAAGGAGGAAGAAACCTGCAGGGAAAGATTCTTCTGGGGCACATTGGAATCGTTGCGCAGCGTGATCTTGCCGCGCACGGCCAGCCGTTGTTGATCAGGCTCAATCCGAACGTTCAGATCATATTTTGTGAAGGTGAATGCAGTGCGGTCGAGGGAAAAAGCCGGGACCAGCAAACCACAGAGGAAGCAGAGCGCACAGAGGAACTTCATTTTGCCTGATTCCGCCGCTGCCGCACGATCTCATACAAAACCACACCCGCGGCCACTGACACATTCAGGGAAGGCACTTTGCCCAGCATGGGAATCGAAACCACAAAGTCGCATTTACGGCGCACCAGATCATGCAGGCCCTTCCCCTCACCGCCGAGCACGAGCGCGCAATCCATGTTGTAGTCGAGCGAGTCATAGGATTGTGCGCCGCGTTCATCCAGTCCGACAATCCAAAGATTCTTGGCTTTTAACTCTTCCGCTGTCCGCGAGATATTGGTGACTTTGGCCACCGGCAGGTGTTCACTCGCCCCGGCGGAGGCCTTCGTTACAATTTCCGTCACTGCTGCGGCCCTTCGTTCCGGGATGACAACGCCATCGGCTCCAGCGGCGTCCGCTGTGCGGAGAATCGCACCCAGGTTGTGCGGATCTTCCACACCGTCGAGCACTACTACGAGCGAATATTGTCCTCGCTTATTGCTGACCACATCATCGAGCCCGGAATACTGTTTCGCCGAAGTGACGGCCACTACGCCCTGATGAGCATTATTTCCGGCCATGCGATCAAGCTCTGCACGTCCTACAAAACGCACCGGCACGCTTTGCCGCCTGCATTCTTCCACCACGCGCTGCAGACGAAGATCGTGGCGCTCTTTGGCGACCCCGACCCACTGAAAGGCGCGCGCACGGGCTTTCAGCGTCTCGGCGACGGCATTGATTCCGTAGATGTAATTCATGAACGTTTCAGTGTAATGCCTGGGAAGAATCGAAGCGAATTTGACAACTCCAACCACAGGTAAGCACAAAGGGCGCAGAAGACCCCAAACCGCGTTGCGCTGGCAAAACCGGGCCGCTATACTTCAACCGTAAGAACAAGATTGACCCATTATGTCCTTATCCGCCGTTATCGTGGACGATGAGCAACTCGCCCGCGATGAACTCGCATATCTGCTCAAGAATATCGGTGACGTTGACGTCGTAGCCCAAGGAAAAAATGGGGTCGAGGCGGTTAATCTCATCCGCGAGCACAACCCTGATCTTTTATTTCTGGACGTGCAGATGCCGGGTCTGGACGGCTTCGGCGTCATCAAGAAACTTCTGGACAAGAAAGTCCCACTCCCCAAAATTGTTTTCGCCACAGCTTTCGATCAATACGCGGTGAAGGCGTTTGAAGTCAACGCCGTGGACTATCTGCTTAAGCCGTTCGATCGCAAGCGGGTGGCGCAGGCGGTGCAAAAAGCGCGAGCTAAGTTGGAGACGAACGGCGCCTCTTCGGACCGCATTGAGACACTGATGCGTATGTTGGAGTCGCAGAAGCCGCAGACCTCCAAAATCCTGCTCAAGGCCGCGGGCCGTTTGTTCCTGGTTAATCAAAAAGACATCTGTTTTGCCTCCATCGAAGACGGGCTCATCACGGTAGTGACCAGCGGCGCCAGCGGCATGGAAGGCCAATCCAATTGCCGGACGCTGGAAGAGCTCATGGATAGCCTGGAACCCGCTCTTTTCTGGCGGACGCATCGCTCTTATCTGGTGAATATCAACCGCATCAAGGAAGTCGTTCCGTGGTTCAAGAGCTCCTACCAGCTCCGCATGGACGATAAGAAGCAGACCGAAATTCCGGTTAGCAGAGCGCAAACCAAACGCCTGAGAGAATTGTTCGGGCTATAGTTGGCGACCTTGCAACTTTCGTTCCGGAGACACGTCTAAAGACCTACGTGGGTTCCTACGGAAGTAACATGTCGCGCCTCATGGACCGTGTGGTAATCTATCTCCAACGTGGAGTCGTTTGATTGATCGCGGCAGCATACGGATCGCGCAGGGACACTCGCATTGCGGCGTTCTCGCTGCTGTGTGTCTTGCTGGTCGCTCTCACCGGCTTTGTCCAGGCGGTTCACGTTCACGCCGCCGACTCGAAGCTCCCAAGCCATGAGTGTTCGCTTTGTTCGGTAGCACATTCGGGAATAGTCGCCAGCGCCCCTTATCGTCCAGTTCCGGTCTTTACGCGCACTTTGCTGGCGGCTCTGCCAGCAATAACCACGAATTCTTCAGTCTTAGTTTTTTCTCTTCGCATCCGTCCGCCTCCTCAAGCCTAGGTTCAGAAAAATCCTAATTTTTGGGTGCCCTTGGGGAACCCTTTTCTGCAACCTCATCCATTTCAGGAGGAATCATGCTGCCTTCATATAAGAGGCTGCGCTTCGCAGCTTTTCTATTCGCTTTTTATTCACTTTTCTGTGGTACCACCACCAACGCACAATCGGGCGGAAGCTCAACCTCAATCGTTGGCACGGTGGTGGACCCGACCGGGGCGGTGGTCCCGGGTGCAACAGTGGAAATTCACAATCCGGTCAGCGCCTTTGACCGAACCACCGCAACTGACGGCTCAGGAAAGTTTGCCATCCCCAATGTTCCGTTCAATCCTTATCACCTCACCGTAGCCGCGAAAGGCTTCTCCTCTTACACACAGGACGTTGATGTTCGGTCGGTCGTGCCGGTGAACCTCAACATCAGTTTGAAGGTGACCACGTCGTCGGAAGAAGTAACGGTAGAGGGCGGCGGCGCGGAAGACCTGCTGGAAAACGATCCAACTTTCCACACCGATGTGGATAAGAACCTTTTCGACAAGCTTCCACTCGAAAGCCAGTCGTCGTCGCTGAGTTCACTGGTCACGCTGGCGACTCCTGGCGTCGCGGCAGATTCCAATGGCCTCTTCCATTGGTTGGGCGACCATGCCGAGAATTCCTTTTCCGTGGACGGCCAGCCCATTACCGACCAACAGAGTAAGATTTTTTCCAATCAGGTCCCTCTCGACTCGGTCGAATCGCTGGAAGTTATCGCCGGCGCTCCACCCGCGGAGTACGGCGGCAAGACGAGCTTGATTATCAACGTTACCACGCGCTCGGGCCAAGGCATGACCACGCCTCATGGCAGCGTGACGACCTCCTACGGCTCGTTTGGCACGTCCAATGTCGGCTTCAACCTCGGGTACGGCGGCCAAAAGTGGGGCAACTTTATCTCCGCAAACGGACTCAACACCAGCCGGTTTCTTGATCCGCCCGAGTTTGCGGTCATGCATGATAAGGGAAACGAAGAGAATGTTTTCGACCGGGTAGACTATCAACTTTCAACCGCAGATTCGGTTCACTTGAACTTTGGCTTCTCGCGTTCCTGGTTCCAAAATCCCAATTCATTTGACCAGCAATTTCACAACGTCTTCACAGCCAATGGGGGCGGGCAACTCACCGACCCGGTCACCGGCAATCCTCTGGGCCCAACGGATCAGGTGTCGCAAATCAAAACCCTTAACCTTGCGCCGACCTGGACGCACTCGGTCGGTTCGATCGCTGTGATTACGTTGGGTGGCTTCGTACGACGCGATCAGTACAATTACTACCCCAGCGCCAACCCGTTCGACGATTTGGCTCCGGATCTTCAAAGCGAAAGCGTCGGTCAGGACCGAACTCTAACCAACGCCGGCCTGCGCTCAAACGTGTCCTATGTGAAAGGGATTCACAACGTGAAGGTGGGAGTTACGTACGAACAAACCTTCCTCACGGAAAATGACTCTATTGGTATCGTTGATCCCACGCTCGTTCCAGGGATTTCTCCTTCCTGTCTGGATCCGGTGACCCATCAGCCCGTGGCTGGCTCGCCGTGCGCGATCCTGGCACCTTACGATTTGACTGGCGGAGGAGGCTTATACACCCGAGGTGGTCTCTTCTCGTTCCACGGCCACACCGACGTGAAAGAATTGGCGCTCTACGCGCAGGACACGATCACCAAAGGAAACTGGTCTTTCAACCTGGGCCTGCGCGGGGATTTCTACAATGGAATCTCGACTGCACGGCAAGCAGAGCCTCGTATCGGCATTGCATACAACATCAAGCCGAGCAATACCGTTCTACGCGTCTCCTACGCTCGGACCCTGGAAAGCCCTTTCAACGAGAACGTGGTGATCGCTAGCACGGGATGCAGCATCCCGTTTCTGGCCACCCTCGTTCCGCCGCCCGGTGTCTCTTGTAATTCGGGCCCGATTACGCCGGGTTTCCGTAATGAATTCCACGCTGGCCTGCAACAAGCACTCGGGCGATACCTTGTTGTGAGCGGCGACTACATTTGGAAATATACTCACAACGGCTACGACTTCGGGACAGTGGGAAGCACCCCCATCACCTTCCCGATCGAGTGGCACAACTCGAAGATCCCCGGATATGCGATTCGCGTAAGTGTGCCTAATTACCATCGGTTCTCGGCGCAGGTGGTAATGTCCAGTGTGGCCGCTCGTTTCTTTCTGCCGCAAGTCGCGGGGTTGCCGATCATCCCTCCCGCGACTGGCGTGTTTCGCATTGACCACGACGAAAAATTCAACCAGGCGACTCACCTTCAGTACCAGCCGTGGAAGACTGGGCCGTGGTTCGGGTTCAATTGGAGATATGACAGCGGGCTGGTGGCGGGCGCGACGCCTTGCTATAACCCCCTCACTGCGACTTGCGCTGGATCATCGACCACGATCAATGGTCAACCCAATGGCCCACCCGCTGTGAGCCTGATTAACACCATCACCGGTGCGCCTTTGACTGCCGACCAGGAGTTCCAGGCTGGGTTCACGTGTAATGGTGTAGCCGCAACTCCAACTCAAGCTCTTCCCAGCCCTTGCCTGGCGACACAATTCGGGTCAACGCTTATTAAAGTACCGACGCCGGGGACAGAAAATGACGATCACAATCCCCAGCGTATAGCTCCCCGTCATCTCTTTGACTTAGCCGTAGGCGATGACAATCTGTTCCACGGCGACAAATACAAGTGGAACCTGCGGTTTACCGTGATCAATTTGACCAACAACTACGCGCTTTACAACTTTCTTTCAACATTCAGCGGAACACACTATGTGACGCCGCGAACCTACTCGGCAGAGCTGGGATTTACTTTCTAGCCCGAAGGGCTTTCACCGATAGGCGGCTGCCGTTTGCGGATGCCCTCGATTTCGAACCAGGGGAAACAAGGGGGAGGGCAGCCGGCTGAGGGGGTGATCCGGCCGCCCATCGGGCTACAACGTCCAAGAAGAACTACGCCGCAATAGCTTCCAGCGCCACGCGGTTGCGAATCACGAGCGTTGCGCCCTCCAGGCGGATGAGTTCCTTCTTTTTCAATTCGCTTAACAAACGGGTCACCGTCTCGCGTGAAGCTCCGATCATCTGTGCCATTTCCTCATGAGTCATGATGGCGCGGATGCGGACCTCACTGCTCGCCAAATCTTTTCCTCGTCCCCCGCTCCATGAGAGCAACAGCCTGGCCAGCTTGCCCGCCGAAGAGCGGGCCAAGACCAGTTCATGGATGTCCCGGTACATGGATTGAAACTCTACGCTCAAGGCTTGCGCGGCATGCACGCCCATCTCCCCGTTTCTCTCCATGAGCCGGAGCAAGGGTTCCCGGTCGATGAAGTTCACGTGGCACGGTCCCACAGTCTCGGCGGTCACTTCATAAGGGGTTCCGGTAATTGCTGCGCTCAAACCTAGCACGTCGCCCGCTTCAGCAACCTTGAGAATAAGAACTTTGCCATCTCGAGAAGTCGTCGAGAGCTTCGCCCTGCCTGAGCAAAGAACCAGAGCATTCCGCGGCACCTGACCTTCGACGAAAAGGAGCGCGCCACCGGGGTAAGTTGCGGGGCGGCTGGCGGCACTCAACAATTTCAGCAGTTCGGGAGACAATCCGCAAAACCACTTATCCTTGCGCAGTTGGCAGGTCAAACAGCTTTCAATAACTTCCAGGCCATAGGGAGTATTCATCGGCGCCTCATTCGTCTCATTCGAACTTTCCCGGAAAGACGGATAAGCTCCGCTTCTAGGCTGTTGCGTACCGCTCCTGGTTCGGCGCAAATCTCGCACCAGCAATCGCGCATCTTCAGTTTTTGACAGCAAGGTTGCGGCCACGGCCCGGGTATCCCGATCAGACGATCTGAGCCCGCCAATCAATTCCCATCCCGCGCCGGTGTCCGACTCCGTGTGCCACAGCAGACTACAGTGAAAGAGATACAGAGGATCGATCCGAGCAGCTTGCTGAGATTGAATGGACGCCTTCGCCGGTCCCTGTTCGAAACGGCGCGTAGCTAAGAAGACGCGACCAACCGGGGCGACAGGCGGCAATTGGTTCACACTGCCTACACTGCCGCCAGTTGTACTGTGAATCTGACCGCTAAGCAGCGCCACAGCCCCACCATTCTCAGGCTTATTTGAAGTACCGACCCTGGAAGTCTTGTTGCAAGACGGTGCAGGTCACGTTCCAAAGTGGGCAGAAAATACTAAGTCGCGGTAAGGAAAGGAAGATCAGCCAGAAACCGTGGGGTAACACTCCTGCCTGAGGTAAGAGGCAATGCCGGGACCTGGGCAGAGCTGCCGATTCTTCGGCACCGCAGCCGTTCGGTTCAATGTCCCCACTCCTCGCGTGAAATATCAAACCTCGTAATCATGGACTGAAGTGTGGTCCTCTTGATCCCGAGTCGAAGGGCCGCTCCGTACGTCCCCGCAATCACGCCGCCCGTTTCCCGTAGCACACGAACAATGTGGTTCCGTTCCAGCGCCAGAAGAGTTCCATCCGGGCTCTTCGAGGGGCCGGTCAATTCGCCTAGCGGTGCTCTGAGCACAGGACCGTCAGTCAGAATCACCGATCTCTCAATGAAGTTCTCTAGCTCCCGGATATTGCCTTGCCAATCACAGGCTTCCATGGCCTGCATGGCTTCGGTGGGAATGCTTTCGATCTGCTTTTTCATTCTCTGAGAAAACTTCTGAACGAAATAGCGAACCAGCAAGGGAATGTCTGTCTTACGCTCGCGGAGCGCTGGCATGCGAATGGGGAAAACATTCAGACGATAATAAAGATCGCTGCGAAATTCCCGTTCCTCTACTCTTGCAGCTAAGTCACGATTGGTGGCAGCAATCAGTCGAATGTTGATCTTAATCGTACGCGTGCCGCCTAGCCGCTCGAACTCACGGTCCTGCAGCACTCGCAGCAGCTTGGGTTGCAATTCCAGGGGAATATCTCCCACCTCGTCCAGCAAGAGGCTACCTTTGTCGGTCAACTCCAGGCGCCCGATCTTTTGGCTGATGGCGCCGGTAAAGGCGCCTTTTTCATGGCCAAAAAGTTCGCTTTCGAGCAACCCGGTCGGAATGGCGGCACAGTTCAGCTTGATGAAACTGCCGTCTTTTCGGGGGCTCATACGATGAATGGCGCGGGTGAGCAGTTCTTTCCCCGTGCCGGTCTCACCCAGGATCAAGACGGTCGCGTCGCTGGGCGCGACCGTCTTGGCTTTGTGAAGAGTCCGTTCCAGCACTGGGCTCTCCCCAATAATCTCCTCGAAATTGAGCGTGGAGTGGATCTCCCCCTGCAGGTACTGCTTCTCCCCCGCCAATTTGTCTTTAAGCTGGGCGATTTCACCGTAGGCGCGGCTGTTATCCAGGGCAACGGATATTTGCGCTGCCACCTGCTTCAAGAAGTTGATGTCCTGCGGCGGGAAGGCGTCCTTGCTCCGGCTTGCCAAACTCAGCACGCCCAACGGCCCCTTGGAAGTGATGAGCGGAATGCAGCATCCCCACTGTACTCCTTGTTCCAACAACTGTTCGGTTAGCGGGTAGTGGAATTCCGCCAGTTGCTCACGGTTAAAGACTTTGGTCTGGCGCTCCAGGAAGGCCGAACCCGTTCCAGTTCCTCTCAACGGAAGAATGCCCCCTAGCCTCATGGTTTCCCCGGCCGCGGGATCGTCCAGAGCGTACAGAGAGAGAGACTGAGTAGCCCCATCGTAGAGTGCCATGCCGGCAAATTCCTGCTTGATCACCTTGCGGAGGAAACCTGCGATTGCGGGAAAAAGTTCTTTTAGGTCGGGGTTGGAAAGCAGCGCGGCATTGATCTCCAATAACGCCTGCATGCGGTTCTTCTCTTCTTGTAACGCCGTACGGCTCAACACATTTTCGAGAGACAAAGCCACCATTTGCGCTACACCTCGCAACAGACGCAACTCCCTTTCGCCGTAGAGATTCAGCTGCGAACTGCCCAGTGACAGCGTCCCCAGCCGCCGTTGCTTCGTGGTCAGAGGCAATTCGCAGAATGAGCGTATTCCCATTTCTCTGAGGACGTTGAGGCAGGTAGAAAAACGCGGCTCTGTTTGCACATCGGCAAAGGTCAACGGCCGCTGGTTTTCCCAGACCCAACCGGCGATAGTGTCCTCCATGGGAAGTTCGACAGGAGGACTGCCCGGCTGACTACCTTCCCAGATGCGCAGCGACAATGTGTTTTTTAGCGGATCGTGCAGGCGGACCGTGGCAAGTTCAAATAGAGCTATCTGGTGGAGCTTCTTTGTAAGCTCCGGAAACAGATCTCCTACATCGTGGTGGTGGACCATGAGGTCCGCCAGTTGCACCAAAGCTTCGTAACGAAGCTCATCCTCAGAACCGAAGTGGCTTTCGGGCGCCATTTGCAACAGTTCGCACCCACGTCCCCCTCGAGCAAAACTTCTAGGCTATCCCTCTCGAGCAAGCCTAAAACTGTAAACCATCTATCATTTTGTCAATCGAAAACGTAAAAGTGTTCGTTTTCCGGACAGCCGGGCCACCGAAACGACTGTGTAGCCGGCCCTCTGCTAGGAGCTACAATCGGGTTATGGCCCGAGGCTGGGAGAGCAAGTCGGTCGAAGAACAACAGGCCGAATCAGCCACCGGCCGGATGAGCCCACAGCCAATGCCAACTCCCGATCAATTGGTCCGCCAGAAAAGAGAACAGGACCTCAAGCTGGCTCGTGCCCATGTTACCCAGCAACTCCAAAGGGCGGCGAATCCCCGCCATCGCAAGCTCCTATTGAGTATTGAATAATATAGTGACATTCTGAGG
>Ga0182030_10021411_pt1 | contig 12113 bp, 7 predicted proteins | sample 812S3MmetaG_FD_121299 | JGI IMG/M metagenome (GOLD analysis project Ga0182030, IMG submission 121299) | Permafrost microbial communities from Stordalen Mire, Sweden - 812S3M metaG (Illumina Assembly) | ecosystem: Environmental > Terrestrial > Soil > Wetlands > Permafrost | place: Sweden...
AGATGAAACGCAACCCCTCCTTGAGAACAAAATCTGACACCGGGCTCAAAATGCACATTTTCAGCCGCCCAGACCATCAATATGCCTGCGCTCAGACAGATTCACGAATGATGCAGGCTAGCGGTCTCCGCGCCCATCAAGACGCGCGTCGAGACCGGCATTCCAGTTCGCCACAAAAACAAGCCGGGGGAGTTTCCCTCCTGTTCTCCCCCGGCATTGTTCCACTTCAACAGGAGGCAACCCAATATCTAAATAACAGGAGTCTATATGACTATCGAAAATAACAGCACCACGTCCCCCACCGTCAACAACGAAGTAGCCATCAAGATCGCTGCCGACAGCCTCATTCGTGCAACCGCACAAAAGAACGGAATGACGTTCGAGCAGGTACCGCAGGAAGCCAAGGACGACGCCTACCGCTACGCCAAAGCAGCCCTTGAAGAAAAGCAAGCCGAAGCCGCTAACCCGGTCTATGCGCAGCTACAGGCTGAACGTGAGGCACATCGTTTGACACAGATGCAACTTGAGGCGGTGAAGCAGACGCGGGTCAACGTAGCCAACGACACCCGCCCCGCCCTTGATCCCGCTATCATCCGCGCAAGGATGGGTGAGAGGGATTGGTTTGCTCTCACGGACTCTGGGCGTCTTCAGAGTATCGGCGTTGACCCCGCCTCCGTTACAGGAGTTGAGAAGCAGCAGATAAAAGAGCTGTTTGGGCGTGGTTGTGACTCGCATTATGCCAACGACTTCTTCAAGCAGAACGCTGGCCGGTATCGCCTTCTGAAGAACATCGCCGTGGTTTTGAACCTGCAAGGCAAGTAATCAGTAAGCAGGATGAGAAGACGGGGTAGCTCCTAGCCGTCTTCGATGCTGGTGGAGGGCAACGGCGAACCTGCCTCCCTCCGCCAAATACCAACCGGACGTAATACGTTCGTCTCCTCTACCCTTGCTTCGCAAGGGCAGCATAGCACATGCAACAGCAGGGGAAAGGAAATTACAGCATGACCAAGTTCCAAGAATTTATGACCTCGCAGGGGTTGACCCAGTATCGACTACATAAGTTGACCGGCTTCACCAAGACACAAATCAGCGAATGGCAGCACGGCAAACACCGCCCCTCGTTGAAATCTGCCCATAGGTTAGCAGTCGCTCTCCGTATGTCCATCCAACTGCTCAAGAGTCAAATAGAACTGAGGGAATGTGGCCAGAACGCTCGTACCCCTGATGGTCAGTTTGTGGCTAGAAGCCAGCAAAACAGCCGTGCGCTTGCTGAAACGAATGATCCTACTCGTACAGCTCCCGCCTACTGCTTGCTCTGCCACCAGATGATAAGAAAAGCAGCGTAGATAGAGGGGAAAGCCTGATTCTGCGCTGGTATTGTCGCCGTCCCACGTCGTCGCAAAAGGTTCGATTTCACCGTTGAAAAGTCACCCGCCGTTATGAACGCTGGCAATGTCACGCAACGAAAACCATGTTCGCCACGGCCCAACATCGACAAAACAGGCTAAATCTATCTATTTAAGAGACTTATAGCCAGAAAACTACAACTTAAACTCACAGCCCCCACCGACTGAACCCGGCAGGGGCTTTTTTGTGTTCGCTACAGGAGAGAAATACATTGTCTACAGCCCCCGTCTTGCCGTTCCCCAGCACGTCACACCAGTTCTTGCGCATCAAGGACGTTTGCAGCCTCACTGCCCTCTCCCCATCGTTCATCTACGCACTACAAGCGAAAGGGCAGTTCCCCAAGTCGAGGAAAATCGCCAGCAAAGTATCCGTGTGGCTTGCGTCTGACGTTCACGAATGGATGGAGCAGCAATGGGAACAGGCAGCATGACCACGCTCACCGCAGTTTCAAGCGGTCGTATTCATCAGCAAGCCACTGCATCATTTCACGCCGTGGTTCCACGTACTCAGCGTGGTCATACGCACCGGAGACTGCCGTGCGGAACTGGTGAGCCAGAGCTGTTTCGATCATCTCGTGTGTGAACTTGCGGGACTCGTTCAACATCGTTGAGCCAATGCCCCTGAATCCGTGGCCAGTCTGCCGTCCGTGGTAACCCATGCGACCCAGTGCCATGAGGACCGCCATATTCGACAGCTTGAACACGTATTCTTTGCTCCCGTTCATCTGTTTCAGTCTGTCCAGAATCTCTAGAGCCTGACGTGACAATGGAACGATGTGTGGTTTATTGGCTTTCATCCTTTCCGCTGGAATCCTGAGCAGCTTCTCTTCCCAGTCAATCTCTGACCACGAAAGACCGATCATCTCACCAGTGCGTAAAAGAGTGAGGGACAGAAGTTTCATAGCCAGTGCCGTCTGTTGCATCCCTGAGTAAGCGTCAATGTCCCTCAACAGTTGCGGCAGTTCTTCGAGTGGAACACGAGCATGGTTAGTTTGAATATCGTTGTTGCGTCCCTCAAAGATGGAATCCGGCTTGATTCCTGCCGCGACATTGGCCTCAATGTGTCCGTGGTCTGCTGCATAGTTCAACACTTGGCGAACCACCATCAGGCTTCTGTCGGCGGTTTCCCTACCATGGGCCTGTTCAATCTGTTTGGCGAACGATACCACCTGTGCGCGTGTCAGTTCCTTGCAGTCGACACCACCAAGTAAAGGCAGGATGTGGTTTATGAGCCGTCCCTTGGTTGTTGTGTAATGCCTGACGGCACTCTTGGTCTTGTGCAGTGCCAGCCACAGCGTAGCCATACTGCCGAAGGAGGTCTCTACAGCGGCCCTCTGTGACTGCTTCTCTACCTGCCGCTGTGCAGACGGGTCAACACCACCAGCCACCAGCTTCCGGGCTTGCTGGTGAGCCTCCCTAGCCTCAGAGAGTGCCACATCTGGGAATTGGCCTAATGCCAATAGTTTCTGCTTCCCATCAAAGCGGTAGCGATAGCGCCACAGCTTCGAGCCAGTCTCTGTGATTTGCAGGTACAAACCGCCCTGATCCCCCATTTTGTAAGCCTTACCTGCCGACCTTGCGCCCTTTACTTCCACTGCTGTAAGCATCTGTCCCACCTCCGTTAGAAACTCAAACTAAAGCGAGGATACCACCAAAAATGAGATACCACCACACCTTTTTACCCTTCAAGGGGCAGCTACCACCAAAAACACCACCAGATAATGCAGGATGGTAGTGGAGTCACGCGGAGGAATGTAGAGGGAAAATAGACGATAAGCCTAATAGAATCAATAATTATACATATAGGCGCAGGAGTAGTATGGAGCCATGTAGAGTGATATGTGTTGGGGTGTTGGCGGAGAGAGTGGGATTCGAACCCACGTTAGAGTTTCCCCTAAACACGCTTTCCAAGCGTGCGCCTTCAACCACTCGGCCATCTCTCCAGACTGGGACGCAACTTCTTGAAGTTATCATACTCGGGGCATCTTTTCGCGGAGGGGCGGCCGGAGGGGGCGCGCGGGCCGGGTGTTGCGGAGCACAAATGAAACCGTTTACTTGGCCGCGCCTCTTGATGTATAGTTCCGCCTTGCTCACCCTTCCGGAGTTCGATCTCCGTCTACGGTGAGACTTTACTGGTCGAGGATTTACATGCCTGGTCTTTCACGTCGCGAACTGCTTTGTTCGGGACTAGCCCTTTCCGCATCTTCGTTGGTCGCCCGCTCTGCCTGGGGACGCACTGCTACCCTCCTGGCCGGCTATCCGGGGCCCGCCTCGGCCGAAGCTCTGGCCGCCGTGGCGCCCCGCGAACAGCAGCTCTTTGATTTCGGCTGGAAGTTCCAGTTAGGTCACGGCTCGGATCCGGCGCGCGACCTTGGTTTTGGCAACAGCCAGGGGGACTTTGCCAAGACCGGCGATTTCGATTTCGCCAAGGGAAAATTCGACGACTCCAAGTGGCGCACACTCAATCTGCCCCACGACTGGGCGGTCGAGTTGCCTTTTGTGAATGATGACGTCCAGAATTCGCACGGTTTCAAGCCGCTCGGCCGCCGTTATCCGGAGACCAGCGTGGGCTGGTATCGCCGCGAATTCGATATTCCCGCCGCAGACCTTGGCCGCCGCATTACGGTCGAGTTCGACGGCGCCTTCCGCAGCGTTCTGGTTTTCGTGAATGGCATATTTATCGGACGCAACGATAACGGCTATGCGCCCTTCCGCTTCGACCTCACCGACTTTCTGACCTACGGCCAAAAGAACTACATCACCCTGCGCGTGGATGCCAGCTTTGGCGATGGCTGGTTCTACGAGGGGGCGGGCCTCTACCGCCATGTCTGGCTCACCAAGACCGATGCGCTGCACCTGGGAAAATGGGAGAGTACGGTGCGCCCCGCCCTCAACGGCAACGCGGCCACGCTCACTTTGGGTACCGTGGTTCAGAATGAGGGCAAGCAGGCGGAAAGCGCCAAGGTAAGCTGGCAGATTCTGGACGCAGCCGGCAAGACTGTCGCTACCGCCGAAGCGGCCGCGCAGTCTATCGCTGTCGATGGCGCCGCAACCTTCACTGCGACGGCGAAACTGGCCAACCCGGCGCTCTGGTCGGTCGACGAGCCCACCCTTTATTCGGCCATCGTTACCGTGGAAGCGGGCGGCAAGCCGCGCGATGCGGAGCGCGTTGCCTTTGGCGTGCGCACCGCCGTCTTCGATGCCGACAAGGGCTTCTTCCTCAACGGAAAATCCGTCAAAATTCAGGGCACCTGCAACCATCAGGATCACGCCGGCGTTGGTGCAGCCGTGCCCGATCGCCTGCAGTGGTTCCGGCTGGGCGTGATGCGCGAGATGGGATGCAATGCCGTGCGCACTTCGCACAACATGCCCACCCCCGAGTGGGTCGAGGCCTGCGACCGCATGGGCATGATGATGATGTGCGAGACGCGGCAGATGAGTTCCAGCCCCGAAGGCCTGGCGCAATTGGAAGCCATGGTCAAGCGCTATCGCAACTCGCCTTCCATTATTCTCTGGTCGGTCGGCAATGAGGAGTGGCACTTGCAGAGCGACGAGGCCGAGCAGGGCGCCAAGATCGGGGCCACCATGGTGCGGCGCTGCCACGAACTCGACCCCACGCGCGTGGTTTCCGCGGCGGTTAATGGCGACAACGAAAAAGGCGTCTCCGATGCCTTCGACATCATCGGTTTCAACTACAACCTCAACGGGCCCGACGGCTATCACAAGGAGCACCCCAAGCGGCCCCTTTACGGCTCTGAAACCTCGAGCGCAATTTCGACCCGCGGCGCTTACTCAACCGACCCCATGCGCAACACCGTCAACGACTACGACGGCATGGTTCCGTGGGGCGAGACGGCCGAGGAGTGGTGGAAATTCTACGGCACGCGCGACTGGGAGGCCGGCGGCTTTGCCTGGACCGGCTTCGACTATCGCGGCGAGCCCACTCCCTACGGCTGGCCCTCCATCAATTCGCAATTCGGCATCGTGGATATGTGCGGATTCCCCAAGGACACCTTCTTTTACTACAAGGCTTGGTGGGGCAAGGAGCCAATGCTGCATCTGTTCCCGCACTGGAATTTCGAGGGCAGGGAAGGCGACGAAATCCCCGTCTGGGTCTACTCGAACCTGGACGAAGTCGAGCTTTTCGTCAACGGCAAGAGCCTGGGCAGCCAGAAGGTTCCGCATCTGGGCCACGTGGAGTGGAAAGCCAAGTACGAGCCCGGATTCATTGAGGCGCGCGGCTCCAAGGACGGCAAGGTCGTCATCACGGAGAAGCGCGAAACCACTGGACCAGCCGCATCGATTCGCCTGACAGCCGACCGCACCGAGATCGACGCCGACGGCGAGGACGTGGCGATCCTCAAGGTGGAAGCGCTGGACAAGGAAGGCCGCCCGGTTCCCGTTGCCTCCAACTTCATCGGTTTCAAGGTGTCGGGAGACGGCGCTCTGATCGGCGTCGGCAACGGCGACCCCAACTGCCAGCAGAGCGACAAGGAGCCCAAGCGTTCGCTCTTCAACGGCCTTGCGCAGGTGATTCTGCAATCGACGAAGAATCCCGGCGAGATTCACATCGAGGCGGTAAAGGAAGGCTGGGACGGCGCCGAACTGACCCCGGCCAAGCTGGTCATCAAGACGAAACAGGTGGAAGCTCGCCCGTCGGTCGGGTAAGGACTCTCCGTCTCAGATCAGTACCAAAGCAGAGAATGGCGGCCTTCGGGCCGCCATTTTCTTGTGGTCTCTTCCGCGCCAGAGCGAGACCAGAATCGTTCGACTCCGATGCGGAATGGTCTCCACTCGACGGAGCGCCGGAGCGGCAAAAAGGGGAGGATTTTGGCATCAAAAAGTGGCATTATCAGCCCAAAAAGGCCCAAAAACGGCCAAAAAAGGGCCAAAATCGGCCACTTACAGTTACTGATCAGTTAACTATGTTTTTTGGTATACTGTTCATTCTTTGCGGCTTACGCTAGTTTCTAAGGTCACAAGTCTGATAATACACACTAGGGGGGGTGGGGGGTAGGGCGATTTTGGGCGTTTTTTTGCCCGATCTGGAGGAGTTTTTCCCAGGTTCAAAACCTGGAAAAGAAGCAACGATCCGGGCCTGAAGGCCTCGCAGGTCCAGCTCTGATTCAGGAGGCTGAAGCCTCCTGCTCCCTCCGCAACCTCCGACACCACAACGGTGGACCTAGAAACATCATGCGCTTATGGGGCGCAATTCTACGCAAGGGAAATTGTCCTTCCTTTCCTTCGCTTTTTGGGAGCGAGGGCGGGTGAGTGCTGAAACCGCCGAATCCTGCCACTGAGTACAGCGTTCTATTGCCACTCGGAACTGTCCCAAGCTGCCAGTCCTTGCTCTGGAATCCTGCCATGGGAAGTCCAGCGGAAAACTGAAACCCGGCCCGCGAACTGCCGATACAAAACTTGATGTCTGATTCAGCCAAACTCATAGCTGCGCCGGCAGCTGCTCGTGATCGAGCTCCGCATGTGCCAACCGTTGAGCTGACAAGCATGGTGCGCCAACCCATTCTGGATCTTCATGGGCGATTACATGGATATGAATTGCTCTTCCAGAACGCCCCTGAAGGCGATAGCGGAGTTGACAGCGCTCAGTGCCCCCTCTCGATCCTTGACAATATCGCACTGTTCGGCCTCGACCTCTTGACGGGCGGGGTGTTGGCCTTCGTCAAATGCACCGCCGAGGCGCTGAATGAAAACCTTATTGCCGTACTGCCACCATCCTTGACGGTTCTAGAAATACCGGCCGCCCTGGAACTCACACCAAAGCTGCTCGAAGCGTGTCGCAATCTTTCAAGGTTGGGCTTCCGGCTTGCGCTGATCGATTTCAAGGAAAGTGAAATGCGGCACCCTCTACTCGATCTAGTTGAATACATCAAAGTCAATTCGACGTGCCTGGATATCAGCAACCTAAAGTCACTCAGACGGCAGCTGCAAGGCCGATCCACGGCGATCGTGGCAGAAGGAATTCACACCCAAGATGCTTACTTGAGAGCGCGTGGCTGTGGGTGCAGCTATTTCCAAGGAGTTTACTTCTGTAACCCCGAGATGATTCGAAATACGAAGGTTCCGGCCAACAGACTATTTCACATCAAGATTCTTCGCCAGCTGTTCAGAGACCCACTGGATCTTAGTACGCTTTGTCCGCTCCTGCTACGCGATGCTGCACTCGTTTATCGCGTGCTGCGATTGGTCAACTCGCCCAATTACGCGATTCGCCATCACGTCAGCTCAATTCAATCAGCGATCATGATTATGGGCGACAATGCGTTTCGAGGCATAGCCACTCTCGCTATCCAATGCGCGCTCAATGCGGGGCAGCCACCGGAGATTCTTCACATGGCTCTGGTGCGGGCTCGGTTCTGCGCGGAAGCTGCACGCCTGTGTAATTTGCAATCCAACGAACAGTACTTGCTGGGGATGTTGAGCTTGCTTCCCGCAATGCTGCGCGTTCCCATGGAAACGCTTGTCCCGCAACTTCCTTTGCGCGACGAAATTCGCCAAGCGCTTCTTGGGGCGGTCGGCCCCGAGCGCTGTCTATTGGCATGGATCGAGTTTCATGAATGCAATAAAGTTTCTGAGTGTCTTACAATCGAGGATACCTATGGTTTCGATCACTTGAGGCTGATGCATATCTATTTCGATGCGGTGGTCTGGGATGCGGCACAGCCCGGTCTCGTTGCCTAATGCTATCGCCTAAGTGGCGAGCTAAACGTAATGACTATCTTGATCATGAAGGTCATTTGCTGCTTTCGGCTTTATGGAAGGACAATGAAGTGTTCAGACTATCGAAGAAGCTCCTTTCAGAGAATAACGAGGTGGTTGATATCGATCCTTTGGAATCGCGCAGCGATTCTCTGAATACGGTGTACGTCCATGCACTCGACAAAGGCTGCGCCAACACATTGTCCATCGCATTAGTCAGTCCGGATGATCAGCGGCGATCCTTGGCCGCGCGCGCTCTTGATGGTCTTCAGGTGGGCATGATTCGGGAGTATCGCGAGTATCCCACCTCGGAAAACCTGCTTAGGATGATGGAAATGAATTTCGACGCAGTCATTATAGAACTGGATAGTAGTCCGGTCGAATCATTGGAACTCATCGAGAGAATCTGTAGCAACAGTTTTGTAACCGTGATGGTGTTTACAGCGCATATGAACGCACCTCTGATTATCAAGTGCATGCGGGCAGGGGCCCGGGAGTTCCTGACAGAGCCGCTCGTTGACGATTCCTGGGCTGAAGCCCTGGAAAGAACTTCGGTTCGCCGACCGGTAGATCGCCCCGGTAAGAAGGCCATTGGCAGATTACATGTGTTCTTCGGGTCAAAAGGCGGAGCAGGCGTTACCACAATCGCCAGTAACTTCGCCGTGCTCCTAGGGCGAGAATCGGGCAGGAGCGCTCTCTTGATCGACCTCGATCTGCCCCTTGGAAACGCTGCGCTCGCTCTGGGAGTCAGTCCTAAATATTCTACGGTCGATGCCCTTCAGAACGTCGACAGGTTGGACTCGCGTCTCCTGTCAAAGTTATTGTGCAGTTATAGCCCCACCTTATCCGTACTTGGAGCTCCAGGGAAATTTACAAATATGGAAGTGTCGAATGAAGCTGTGGACAAACTCATGGCTGTTACGCGGCAGGAATTCGAACACGTCGTGGTTGACTCAGGGTCGCGTCTGGACCTGATCAACACCAAGCTATTTGAAGAAGCGGCCACGCTTTACCTGGTTACAGGGGTGTGCATTTCGGAACTGCGCAATGCGAATTGCCTGGTCTCAAAGTTTTTCGCTAGAGAGAAGTCCAAGCTTGAAGTCGTACTCAACAGATATACTCCGTCTGTATTTGGGATTGATCAGGACCAGATTACGAAGGTTCTTACGATGCCTGCGAGGTGGAAGATTCCAGACGACCATGCGGCTGCGCAGCTAGCGCAGAATACTTCCACACCTCTCGTTGTGGATGACTCGCCAATCTCGCGTATGATTCGTCAGATGGCCAGAGCGGCGTGCAATATGCCGGTTGTCCCCGAAAGGCGAAAGAGGACCATTGGGCTGTTTTGAGTGGAGCAGTAAAAAGCAGACTATTCGATATGAAACCTTGCTTTAGATGAGTTTGAACAGGCTCGTTTTTAGCGAGATGTGTTTGTTTCCTGGATCAGCCGAAGTTTGTAGAGCGGTATTTGAAATACGTGTGCTACGAAGGCAGGCGTGCCGCCTGGAGCTGCTTACATTGGTCTGGCAACCTATTTGGCGGTTCGCTTCCTTGAAGTAGCGGCCTACCCGTCAGTTACTCACGAGGAAAAGATTTTGATTGAAGGAGCCCCCTCGTATCGGGTGGCAGATTCGCATCCTTCCGGAACAGACCCAAGTGGCAGCATCATGTCGTATCCAGCGGACGAGATTCGGTCCCTGGGGGACGGGCAACGAGGCGGCCGTTTACCGCAGTGGGTCCCGGGTACAGCCATTGTGGGGTCGCACGATCATCCCGATTGTTTCTCGGATGATTTTTTGTGCTTGACAATCCGCATAAGACATAAGTAATTTATGCCTATGAACGATAGGCCTAAATCGGGAATGCCTTCGGGGGCATTGCCCATGCTGATTCTGCGCGTGCTGCAAACCCGCTCGCTGCACGGCTATGCGATTGCGCAGAGGATTCACCTGCTGTCCAGCGAAGTGCTGGCTGTGGAAGAGGGCTTGCTCTATCCGACGCTGCAAAAAATGCTGGTGAAGGGCTGGGTGACCGCCGAGTGGGGCATCTCGGAGACCAACCGCAAGGTGCGCTTTTACAGCCTCACGCCCGAGGGCCGCAATTGCCTGGAGACCGAGCTTTCCGACTACGGCCGGGTGACGCAGGCCATCCAGGACATTCTTCGCACCGCATAACAAGACGCGTAAACAAGGCTCGTACAGGAGATCGACGATGGGCGAAATCTTCCGCCGAATCCGCTATCTGCTTCACCGCCGCCGCTTCGACCAGGAGTTGGAGAGCGACATGGAATTCCATCGCGAGATGGCGGCGCGCGAGGGCCGCAACAACTTTGGCAACACGCTGCGCATGCGGGAACAGGCGCGCGAGGCGTGGGGGTGGACGTGGCTCGGCCGCCTGGGCCAGGACCTGCGCTATGCGGCGCGGACGCTGGGCCGCTCGCCCGGCTTTACGCTGACCGCGGTGCTGGTGCTGGCGATTGGAATTGGCGTGAATGTTTCCGCCTTCAGCCTATTCAACATGGTGGCGTTGAAGCCCCTGCCGGTGCCCGATCCGGGCTCCATTGTGCGTCTGGAGCGGCGTTCCCCGCAGAGTTATACCAGCGAGATGCCGTATGCTTCGGCGATTTTTTACCGCGATCACGCCAAGTCGCTGTCGGCGATGATGGCCGTGCTGGGCGTGCCGCCGATGGAGATCGATGGCGATCTACAGCCCACCAGCGCCAGCTTTGCCACGGCGAACTACTTTACCGAGCTGGGAACGGTGGCCGCCTATGGCCGCATGTTCGACCGGGTGCGCGAAGGGGCGGCAAACTCGGCTCCGGTTGCTGTGCTGAGTTATGGGTTGTGGCAGCGCCGCTTTGGCGCCGATCCCTCGGTGGTGGGACGGACGATTCATCTGAACGGGAAGCCGGCCACGGTGATCGGCATTACGCCGGATGCTTTCCCGACCCTCGGCGGCCAGCATCCCGAGATCTGGCTGCCGATAGCCCAGCAGCCGTATTTCGTTCAAGGCAGCAAGGTGCTGACCGACCCCTCGGCAGGCAGCGTGAGAATGTGGGGCCGGCTGGCCGCGGGCGTGAGCCCAAAGATGGCCGCGCAGGAGTTGCTGGCGCTGACCAACGAACTGCGCCGCCAGCACCCCAAGGACATCTGGGATAACGAGTACATCGACATCAAGCCGGGCGCGCATCTGCAGGTGATGCAGCCGGAGATGTATCGCGTGGCCGCCATGGTGGCGGTGCTGACGCTGCTGATTCTGGCGGTGGCCTGCGCCAACCTGGGCGGGCTGCTGCTGGCCCGCGCCGTCACGCGGGAGCATGAAATGGGGATTCGTATCGCCATTGGCGCGAGCCGGGGCCGCATCTTCAGGCAACTGTGCACGGAGAGCCTGCTGCTGGCCTTTTTGGGAGCGGCGGCGGGCCTGGGGCTGAGTTATGCCGTGATGCAGGTGGTCCTGAGCCGGCTGGGCGCGCCCAAGTGGGTGACGGCAACGCCGGATTGGCGGGTTCTGCTCTTTACCATTGGCATTTCAGTGGTGGCGGCGCTCTTCTTCGGCCTTACGCCGGCCTTGCAGATTGCGCGCCAGCGGCAGCGGAAGACCATTGCGCGGCAGGTTCTGATCGGCGCGCAGGTGGCGGCCAGTTGCGTGCTGCTGATTGTGGCCGGGTTGCTGGTGCGGGCCTCGCTCCATGCGCTCTATACCGACCCGGGCTTTGGGTATCAGCAGTTGGTGTCGATCGATCCGGAACTTGGCCAGCACGGTTACACTCCGGCCGATGCGCAGGCGTTTCTAACCCAGATGCAGAGCAGGCTGCTCGCCGTGCCGGGCGTCAAGTCGGTCTCGCTGGTGAAGCTGCCGCCGCTGGGACACACCGTCTCACGCGCGGATACGGAGATCGACGGGCACCCCGTAGCCATCTACCCCAATTGGGTGGATGCGGGCTTCTTTCGGACGATGGGTATTCCTCTGGTGTTGGGGCGCAGCTTCTAT
>Ga0182030_10021413_pt1 | contig 12112 bp, 7 predicted proteins | sample 812S3MmetaG_FD_121299 | JGI IMG/M metagenome (GOLD analysis project Ga0182030, IMG submission 121299) | Permafrost microbial communities from Stordalen Mire, Sweden - 812S3M metaG (Illumina Assembly) | ecosystem: Environmental > Terrestrial > Soil > Wetlands > Permafrost | place: Sweden...
GAAGGAGACGAGCGGTCCCAGTACGGTGAAGGTCAGCAATCCTGCCAATTCATATACGACCCCGGTTTCCGGGCTCGTGGCAGGAACCTATATTTTTACTTTTACCGCCACCAATAATCTCGGGCAGTCGGCCTCTTCGAATGTGTCTGTCACCGTCGATTCAGCCGGGGTTTCTACGCCCGATGGGAAGACCAGCTCTACATCATCGGAAGTCGGTACTGCCAGCACGGTGCCTACGGTAACGATGGGTACGGAACAGACCATTACGTTGCCGACCATTTCCGCGACCGTGACCAGCAAGTCTACCCCTGCGACGGGAACAACCCTGATGGCAGGGGTCTGGAAGCAGACCGGCGGTCCTTCTACGGCGACTATTGCGTCGGCCGCCAGTTCGAGCACGGCTGTCACGGGCCTGAAGGCGGGGACTTATGTCTTCAGCTATACTATTACGAATAACCTGAACCAGTCCGCTACTGGCAGCACGACGATCACCGTCGATGCGGCTGCTACTACCACTACCTCTTCTTCGACAGTGCCGGTGATCGTAGTGACAGGTGAATATCAGACCTTCTTTATCGACCAAAACAAATATCTCTGGGCTATCGGGGATAATCTCGAGACCCAGGGCACGAATAATGTGGGTAATCCGGGTACCATTACCCGAGTGCTGTTCTCTCCAACCAATCTGCAGATCAAAACTGCGGCCTCGTGTCTGCATGGCGGAGTGGCCGTGGATGTTAACGGGTACGTATGGACCTGGGGACAGGGGGAATCCGGGGAGATCGGGAACGGCGTGATCTATGCCGACCAGGTACTTGCGCCGATCAAGATAACGGTAGATAATAACGGGAATGCATTCAATAATGTAACGTCGGTATACTGCTATTACTCGATGAATAATGCCAGGGGAACTTACGCCATCAAGGGCGACGGTACGCTGTGGGTCTGGGGTGGTACTTATGAGGGCATGGCTGCCGATGGAACAAAGGGCGGAAACTACACCCGTCCTACGCAGATCACGATTCCGGGCGGCCGGAAGGCCAGTTCGCTGGCATGTGGCAACATCCTGGTCCTTCTGTGTACGGACGGCAGCGTATGGACCTGTGGCGGCGGCACAGCCGGGGTCAATCCGAATCTGGGTTATAATGCGACAGGCAACGATTACCTGACTTTGCACCAGCTGGCCCTGCCTTCGAACATTGTGCAGGTAGCAGGGGGTGTCGATGCGTTCAGCTATGCACTGACCTCGGAAGGCACGCTGTACGGCTGGGGATCTTACAGCTCCTATATGGGGGGTACCGGCGGATATGCACATAACACTTATTTCTATACTCCGCAGCTTCTGACCAGCAGGCTGAACCTGCCCTACCCGGTGAAATCCATTGTAGCCAACATGGTCTGCACGCATGCTATATTGACGAATGGCACCTTGTGGGGATGGGGAGACAATGCAGAGGGTGTGGTAGGCAACGGGCAGCAGTTGGATTTTGCGAAGACGACGATGCCCTATTCCTGGGATTTTGGTCCGGCGGAGCTGCTGCAACAGGCGCCGGTGCAGATCAGTTCGAAAACAGATTTTGTAGCGGTGTACGGTGCGGGACCCTTCGTGATGTTCGATTTTGCGGAAGAGGCCAACGGTCAGTTGTGGTCGTGGGGCCGGAACAAGGGGTCCGTGCTGGCCAACGGGGTCATGGGTTGTACAGCCTCCGTCGAGGCGCAGTATCCCAATTCATGGGATGTGACCACGCCCACGGCAGTAGATCCTTTCACCGTGACCAAGTATAGTTTAGTACCGAGTCCTTATTGCACTTCCAATCCTGTAGGGTTGTATTGCGCGGCCTGTTTGCTGGCTGAAGGCCTCTATAACCCGATGGTAGTGGCGACAGTCAGTGCGACGAATGCGACGAATACGCTGGTGACAGCCACTTCCACTACGACTTCGTCTGCAGCGACGACGGCCGCCACCGGGACAACGGGGACGATCCTGGACGAAAGTTCGCCGGCCGTTGCGGGGACAGGCACGGGGGCTATTTCGACCACATCTACGTCCGGAAATGCTGCGACGGCTGGAACCGCTTCGACGGCCGAAACCACGACGGATTCGACGTCAGCCACGGCGGCACCTGCAGCGGCTACCACCGGTGTGGCATCCGTCAGCACTACGACGGGCACCCTGCGGGTCCAGGCGACGGGATCCTTCAGTGTGGCGACGCTGGACGGTTCGCAGTCCAGGGCGATAGATTCCACCGGCAGCATTGTCAGCTATCATTGGTCGCAGGCATCGGGTGCGCAGACCATCATCAGGGATTCAACGGCGGCGACTACCGATGTCATCGGGCTGGCGCCAGGAACCTATGCGTTCAGGCTGACCGTTACGGATAACCAGGGACGCAGTTCTTCGGCTGTCGATTCGCTGATCATCGAAAACCCCGGACCGTCAGGTCTGCCCGGTGCGGATGCCAGCAATACGGCGGGTCTTGCGGCCTATCCTACTATTGCTCATAGCAGTGTGAACCTGGTGCTGAACAGTAATCTGAATGGTACGGTGCGGTTGAATGTCTTTAATTCTACCGGGGCATTGTTGAAGGCTCAGGAGCTGAGCAAGGGACAAAGTGAACTGGTCACTAACCTGGATATCTCGTCACTGGCTTCCGGGGTGTATATCGTACAAGCGGTGGTTGGTGGTCAGACAAGTTTTACAACCAAGTTCATCAAGCAATAAACCAGTTCATCCAGTAACAAATATCTTTATCGCGTCTTCAGCAAAGGGTCCCCCATGGGACCTTTTTGCTTATCTTTATCAGATAAAGCGTACTATGCATCGCAGGACTGCTGTTAAAAGGTTATCTCTGTTGGCCGGCGGCGTCCTCCTTTCCCTGGGAGGAACAAAATACTATCAACTCTATAAAGTCCCCGATCTTTCGCTGTTGGATAAATACAGAGCCCTGCTGGGAGGTCTTTCCGACACCATCATTCCGGCGACCGACAGTCCCGGAGCGAAAGAGGCGGGCGTCGGCGATTTCGTGATCAAAATGGTCAGGGAATGTACGGACCGGAAGTCGCAGAATAATTTTATTGCAGGGTTGAAGGATCTGGCGGGCTATGCCGAGAGTAAGTATGGTAAACCCTATGGGCAGTGTACACCGGAGCAGCGGACCATGATCCTAGCTCACTTCGAGAAAACCGGGAAGCCCTTTTCCGGATGGATGGGCAAGGCAGACAGCAAGGTGGAGGGGGATCCTTTTTATGTCACCTTGAAGAATTATGTCGTATTAGGATACTGTACTTCCAAGCCCGGCGCGACCCAGGCTTTGCGGTATGATTTCATCCCCGGAAAATATACCGGTGTCGTCACACTGGCGCCAGGGCAACGTGCCTGGGCTACGGAATAGGTCATTCGATCAGTAAATTTTGCATATGGGAGCTCCGCAGCAGGATATACACTTGAATACGAAAGCGAAAGACCAGCAGACCTATGATGCGATCGTCATAGGGTCGGGTATCAGCGGGGGGTGGGCCGCCAAGGAGTTGTGTGAAAAAGGGCTCAGTACGCTGCTGCTGGAACGGGGCCGTAATGTCGAGCATGTGAAAGACTATCCCACGGCCTTTTTGAATCCATGGGATTTCGAGCACCGGTTGCGGATCACTGAGAAGGACAAGGCCGAGAACCCTATTCAAAGCCTGGCCTATGACGAGGGCAATAAATTGTTCTATGTCAATGACAGGGAACATCCCTATGTGCAAAGGCATGGCGCCTTTAACTGGTTCAGAGGATACCAGGTGGGCGGCCGGAGCCTGACCTGGGGAAGGATGTGTTACCGGTGGAGCGACCTGGATTTCGAGGCGAATGCCAAAGAAGGGATAGGGGTTGACTGGCCTATCCGATATAAAGACATTGAACCCTGGTATGATTATGTCGAGGATTTTGTAGGGATCAGCGGTCAGCCTGAGGGGCTGCCCCATTTGCCGGATGGGCAGCTGCTGCCGCCGATGGAGATGAATTTCCTGGAAAAGCATTTTAAGGAGCAGGTACAAAAACATTTTCCCGGGCGATGTGTGACCATCGGGCGAGTGGCCAATCTTTCGCGGGGATGGAAGGGGCGGGGTCCTTGCCAGTACAGGAATTTGTGTAGCAGGGGTTGTCCGTTCGGCGGCTATTTCAGCAGCAATTCGGCGACGTTGCCGGCCGCCCTGGCGACGGGCAATCTTACGCTGAGGCCTTTTTCCATTGTGGCCGAGATCCTTTACGATAAGGATAAGAAAAGAGCCACAGGGGTGCGCATCATCGATGCGATGACGCACGAGTCGAGAGAATTCTATGCCAAAGTGATTTTTCTGAATGCCTCGACGATTGCCTCTACGGCGATCCTGCTGCAATCGAAATCCCCTGAATTCCCGGATGGGCTGGGCAATACCAATGGGCTGATGGGCCATTTCCTCATGGACCACCACCTGCGGGTGGGGGCGCAGGGTTTGTACAAAGGCTTCATGGACGAATATTATTCCGGCAGGAGGCCCAACAGCCTGTATATACCGCGTTTTCGCAATCTTAATGCTGCCACGGCCCGGACCGATTATCTCCGCGGATTCGCTTACCAAGGGAGTGCGACCCGGGAAGGCTGGAACGAGCAGTCGGGGATGTTGCCGGGTTTCGGTCCTGATTTTAAAAACCAGCTGACAGCGCCTGGCCCGTGGCGGATGTGGATGGGCTCATGGGGCGAGACGCTGCCTTATGCGGAAAATAAGATAGCGCTTAGCGCGGATAAGAAAGATCGTTGGGGCTTGCCGGTGGTAGAGATCGATTTCTCCTTCCAGTCCAATGAACAGCATATGCGGAAAGATTCGCAGCAATGTGCGGCGGAGATGCTGGAGTCCTCGGGTTTCACTGACGTCAGCGAATTCGACTATCATGCGCCGGGCGGCACGGCCGTACATGAGATGGGGACTATGAGGATGGGCCATGATCCGCGGACTTCGCTGCTCAACTCGCAGAACCAGCTGCATGACGTCAGGAACCTGTTCGTTACCGATGGCAGTTGTATGACTTCGTCGGCGTGTCAGAATCCTTCGCTGACCTATATGGCTTTGACGGCCAGGGCGTGTGATTTTGCGGTGGGGGAGCTGAAAAAGGGGAATATTTAGTTTTATCGGAAAGGTTTGTAAAACCGGACATCGGCCAATGCCAGCATGGGGTGGTCGCCTTTCGTATCGCCATAGGCATAGATCTTCGAATATTCTTTCAATGGGTACCCGGCCCGAATCCGGCTTACTTTTTCTTCACCGTGGCAGTTAGCGCCTGCGATCTTACCGGTCAGGCGGTCGCCGGCTATTTCCAGGTGGGTAGCCAGGAGGTCTGCCTGTTGGTTTGTCGACCAGGAGCGGATCCAGTTTTCGGGAGAGGCGGATACGATCACGACTGAAACTCCGGCTGTCCGGAGGCGGGTGATCTCGTCCAGCGCCCGGGGACGGATCAGGCCGGGCAGGATTTCCGATGAGAACCGGTCGCAATGAGCGGCGAAGGTGTCGACAGGGCAGCGGCCGAAGAAAAAGGTCAGTATCCTTTCCTTTGCGCGCTGATTGGAAATCAGTCGCAGTTTATAAGCTATCAGCCAGGGGCTATTGAGCAGGAATCCGAGCCGGAAGCAAGCGTTGCCTTTACTGAACCGGATGAATTCGAGCAGCGTATCTTTTTCGGTGATGGTGCCGTCGAAATCGAAAAAAGCGATGGAGGGCTGCATTCGCGGTCAGAGTTTCATTTTTTTAAAAATAGGTTCGGGGATGTTCCTGATCAGCAGCATGATCCAGCGCCAGAACCATCGGGTATAGATCACGTTGGATTTTTTCAGGACAGCCCGGTAGATGTCGGCCGCCACCTGTTCGGGCGTAGCGGTGAGCAGGGCGGGCAGGGGCATGTTGTCCGTCATGCGGGTGTATACGAACCCGGGCTTTACCGTCAAAACATGTACACCGTGCCGGAAGAGTCGATTGCGGAGTCCCGAGAGGTAAGCGGTAAAGCCTGCTTTGGCGCTGCAGTAGAAATAATTGCTCTGACGGCCTCTTTCTCCCGCCACGGAGCTGATGCCGACGATGGTTCCGTTTTGCCGGGCAGCATAGCTGTCTGCGACAATATTCAGGATGGAGACGGCGCCGGTATAATTAGCGAGGATGATCCTTTCGCATTCCTTCCAGTCCGATTGGGCAAGTTGCTGATCGCCCAAGTAGCCGAAGACGCTGATCGTTATGTCGGGTTGTGGCGTCAATCCGGCGAAGAAGGCCGGATGTTGTCCTGGCTGAGCGGCATCGAATTCATGCAGAGAACAAGGGATGTTGTAACGGATAGACAAATCGGACTGCAGGGGGTGCAATCTGCCGGTGTCGCGGGCAGCCAGTTGCGTGCCATAACCGGCGGCCGCAAATTTCCTGCTTAGGGCAATAGCCATATCTGAAGTGGCCCCGAGAATCAAGACTGTAGGCATAAACGAGTGACGTTAATTAAAGAATGTCAGGTTCTTTGTATACAGGATCAGGATATAGCTGGCAATCCAAAGTAGTAATGTGACCTGGATGAAACGGTCCTTATAAAGGATCTTGGTAGGCGAGCCGGAATCGGAACGAACATAAATGATCTGCAAATATCGCATAATTCCGGCTAAAACAAAAACGGTGGTATAATATAGCCGTGTGGTGCCCATATAGGCAATGGTGACCGGGGACATCGTGTACATGAGATAGGCGACGACGATGACGGCGCAGACAAAAGCCAGCAGGCTATTGAGCAGTTCCAGGTTATATCCCTTGACGGACTTGCGCATATCTATGCCTGAACTCAGCTTGAGCAGTACGTCATCCCGGCGTTTGCCGATGGCCATGAAGATAGCCAGCAGGAAGACCATGATGACGATCCATTCGGAGAGCGGAACGAAGGAGATGACCGATCCGCCTTTGATGCGCAGAACGAAACCTGCTGCGAGCAGGATGAGGTCGAGGATGGGGATGGCTTTCAGCCCCATCGAGTAGGCGACGTTAATCAGGAAATAAATGAAAAGGACGAAAAGGAATTTTTCCCGGATGAACCAGGCCAGGCCGAAGCCTGCGATGATGAGCAAGCCGCAGATAACAAGGGCGGCAGAAGGAGCCACGGCTCCGGAGGCCAGGGGACGCTTGCATTTGACGGGATGTCTGCGATCATCTTCGCGGTCGCGGTAATCATTGATAATATATATGCTGCTGGCGATGAAGCAGAATGCGATGAAACCGAGGAAAAGATAGGCCAGCTTATGGACATTGGTGAATTCGCGGCCGAAGAACAAAGGAAGAAAAAGAAACAGATTTTTAGCCCAGTCTTTGGGCCTTAAGAGTCTCAGATACGCCACACAGATTAAATTAAATTATACAACAAATTACGACGAAAAAAACAAAATAATATAATATTGCCACTGGAATTATAGTTAAGATAATATCGTAATTGCTTGCTCCCTCTATTTTCTCATACCTAAACCTGTATTTATGATCCGTAGATTGACTGCCAGGACGGAAATATTAATTATTATTTTTTTGGCCTGCATTCCCGTGTTTTTGCGGTTACCGTACCGGGTAAATATTTTTTTATCCTGGGAAGGGGCATACAGGATGAGCAAAGGGCAATTACCTTTCCGAGATTTCGGGACGCCATTAGGGGGCTTTTATTGGGTAATTCCGGCGATTTTCTTTAAGCTATTTGGTCACGGAATGACCATGCTGGTCAAGGCACAGGTTTTGCTGAATATCATTTCCGGTCTTTCCTTTCTATCTATTCTCAGCAGTTTGCAGGTCAGCAGGGGTATCCGGCTGGCTTCGGTCGTGCTGTTCTGCATCTCCTATTCATTTTTCAATTTCTGGCCCTGGTATAATCATTCGGTGATCGTCTATGAGCTGGCTGGATTGGCCTGCGTCTGCCGGTATGCTACGGTGAGGGGTTTATTTGGGGAAGTTGCGCCGGTGCGGGTGTGGGCCGGAGGCAGCGGCTGGCTGGCCGGTGGAGCCTTGTTGATGGTCTTTTCGCTGCTGACGAAGCAGGATGCGGGCGCGATGGCTTTTTTTGTTGCGTGTGCCCTGCTTGCGCTGCAGGGGCTATTCCAGCGGACCTGGAAACCGCTGCTGGTGTTCTGCGGCAGTTATATCGTCATTTGCTGTCTTTTCATTCTTCCTTTTCTCCGGCACGGGTTCGGGTATTGGTTCAATCACGGCCAGGCGCCGCATTCGGCGCGCGTTTCGCTGTTCGATATCGTCGATGAATTTTTCGGGGCTTCGCCATGGATCAAATTTTATATTTTCCTCATCGTGGTGCTGGCCATGGCCCGTTACCGCGACTGGTCTTCCTTTATCAGCGACAGGCTGATGGTATATCTCATCGTTCTGACAGCCTGTATCCTGGGGGAAGCTGCGGTCTTCCAGGTCACGAGCTATACCCCGCCCGATAACAATATCTTTTTCCACAGTTTTGCCTTTCCATGCATTTTTACCCTGATAGGAGGCTGGTTGAGGCCCGGGATCTTTACGCAGCGGCGGTATGTGCTGGTGCTTTCTGTAGGTATATTGCTTTGGTGGAGCGCCGATTGGTGGAAGTACACCCAGCGGATCGTGGCCAGGGTTCTGCCGCATACTCAGCAAATCCAATCTGTAGGGGGAGAGAATGTGGTGAATAAATATACGTATATGATTGCGTCAGACACGACTAAGGAGATCCCGATGGATAAATGGGTAGAGTGTGGTCTTCCTTCTTTTGCCGGGATTTATATGCCGCCTCCTACGGCGGCGGGGATACAGCGGTTAATGGCGATGGACCTGGTCAGGAATGGCGGCGGCAGGTTGCAGGTATTGAATATGTCCGAGCTAACCCCGCTGGAGGCCGATATACCCTTTCAGCCGGAAAGGAACGGCAGGCTTCCCTTGTGGTATCATTTGGGCGTTGGGATGTTCAACCGCCAGGCGGACACGCTGGAGGTGAGGCTCCGCCAGCATTATTATGACCTGGTATTGTTCGAGTACGTCCCTACGCTGAATAATTTTTATCCCTTCCGGGTGCGTGACACTCTGAGGGTGCATTACCGGCAGGTGGACTCTTTCCTGGCCCCGAGGCGTGGCACCGAGACAAGAGGGACGATCGAAGTCTATGTGCGCCCCGGTCCGACAGATAGCTTAACTTTGGGGATGATCCGGTAATGGAGTCCGTCGCATCTATACTAGGCAATCCGATCGAATACCTGAAAGGCGTGGGTCCTTTGAGGGCGGAGCTTTTAAAAAAAGAGCTCAATATCTACACTTTTCAAGATCTGCTGGAGTTATATCCCTATCGTCATGTGGACCGTACGACCATCAACCTGATCCGGGAGATCGGGCCGGGAACGGAGTATATGCAGGTAGCTGGGCGGATCACCCATGTAGAGGTATTGGGGGACAAGCGGAGCAGGCGGCTGGTTGCGGAGATACAGGATAGTTCCGGCGTGTTGGAACTGGTGTGGTTCCAGGGGATCACGGGCGTTCAGAAGCTGATACAGGAGGGGGGTGAGTACCTGGTATTTGGCCGGTTAGGTCATTTCCAGGGCAGTCCCCAGATCACGCATCCCGAGATAGAGGCGATGGCCGGGAAGGAGACAGAGCGGCCTGAATTCCTCGAGCCGGTGTATCCTACCACTGAAAAACTGAAGATCAGGGGTCTTGGAGGACGGCAGTTGGGGAAGCTGACACGGACATTGCTAAATTTATTGAAAGAGAGAGATTTGCCGGAAAATTTGCCGGAAATCGCCTTGCAATACCCCGATGTTGCATCGGGTCAGGAGGCACGATGGATGTCGCGGTGGGAAGCGTACCGGCAGATTCATTTCCCTTCGCAACCTGCTTTATATCGGCAGGCGTTGTACCGGCTCAAATTTGAAGAGCTTTTTTTAGCGCAGGTGAGGTTAGGCCTGATCAAGTCCAGGCGTCATCGTTCGTCCAAAGGGGTGACTTTTTCACAGGTAGGCGCGTTATTCAATCAGTTTTACACTCAATATTTGCCTTTTGAACTGACAGGCGCGCAGAAGCGGGTACTGAAGGAGATTCGGCGGGATACCGGTTCCGGGCGGCAGATGAACCGGCTATTGCAGGGCGACGTAGGCAGCGGCAAGACCATTGTGGCCTTGCTGGCGATGCTGCTGGCGCTTGACAATGGATTTCAGGCCTGTATGATGGCCCCTACGGAGATATTGGCGAGGCAGCATTATGAGGGCATTTCCGAATTGCTGAAGGAGATGCCGGTAGAGGTGCGGCTGTTGACGGGTTCCTCGAAATCGAAATCGCGGAAGGAGGTGCTGGAACTGGCCCGGGAAGGGCGGCTGCATATCCTGATCGGGACGCATGCGGTGTTGGAGGAGTCAGTGCAATTTCAGCGGCTGGGGCTGGCGATCGTGGATGAACAGCATCGCTTTGGCGTGGCCCAGCGGGCCCGCCTGTGGAACAAGGCAGAAGTCGCTCCCCACGTATTGGTGATGACTGCAACGCCGATACCGCGGACGTTGGCGATGACGGCGTATGGCGATTTGGACTATAGTGTCATGGACGAATTGCCGCCCGGCAGGCAACCAATCTCTACCGTGCATCGTTTCGAAGACAGGAGGCCGCAGGTCATGGATTTCATCCGGCATGAGATCGGGAAGGGGAGACAGGTGTATATTATCTTCCCGTTGATCGAGGAGTCGGAAAGTATGGATTATGAGAACCTGATGAAGGGATATGAGAATGTGAAGGCATGGTTTCCCGAGCCGAAATACTGGATCAGTATGGTGCATGGCCGCCAGACGAGTGCAGAGCGGGACACCAACATGCGGCGGTTCCTGCTGCGGGAGACGCAGATCATGGTAGCCACCACCGTGATCGAGGTAGGGGTGAATGTGCCCAATGCGACTGTGATGGTGGTCGAGAGTGCGGAGAAGTTCGGGTTGTCCCAGCTGCACCAGCTGCGGGGGCGGGTGGGAAGGGGGTCCGAAAAGAGCTTTTGCATTTTATTAACAGGGACCCGGTTGGGCAAGGAGGCCAGGGAGCGGATGAATATCCTTACCGAGACGGACAATGGCTTCAAAATTGCGGAAAAGGACCTGGAAATCCGGGGTCCCGGGGATATTGAAGGAACGAGGCAGAGCGGTCTGCTAAACTTTAAGCTGGCAAGTATCGTAGAGGATCGGGAGTGGCTGGAACTGGCCCGGGAGCGGGCGGAGTCGATCCTGGGGGCGGACCCTGAGCTGGCGGAGGAGGGGAACAGGGTACTGAAGGCCTATCTGCAGTCCCAGCGCGGTAAGACTGCCTGGAGTAAAATTTCGTAACTTACATCAGATCGACCTCGATAGATCGACTTCAAAAATAAACGTGAAACTCAATAACTTGGGAAGATTAGGCCTATTGGTTACGTTGCTCACACTATCCGCCCTTCAACTCTCAGCACAGTCCGGAGGCTTTTCCTATCTTGAGTTTGTTGAGAATAAAGGACAATGGGATTCTGCGGTCCGGTTCCAGTCAAAAATGTCGGCGGGTAAGATTTTTATGCAACGGAAGGGATTTACGATCCTGATGGAGGACACTGCCGATCTGCATAGGATCGGGGAGATTTTGCATGGGGACTTTGCGATGGCGGGTGTGACGCCGCCGACGGGATCGTCAGGCGGGGGGACGTCAGGCGGAGGGTCGGGAACCAGGAAGGAGTTGCCGGGGAATTGGGGATCGGGAAGTGCTACAGATCCTTTTTTACTGCATATGCACAGTTACCGGGTCAGTTTTGTCAATGCGAATGACAACGTATCCATTCTCCCGGACAAGGCTATATCTTCCTACAATAATTACATGGTTGGGGACAAGAAGAACTGGAGCACACACTGTAAGATCTACCAGAGTCTCCTTTATAAGAACCTTTACAATGGCATCGATGTCCACTACCATACCGATATCGGCACGTTGAAATACGATATCGTTGTTCACCCCGGCGCCGATCTCCGCCAGGTCGTTCTGCAATATGACGGTCAGACCACCCTTAGTATCCGGAAGAACAGGGTGTATATTCAGACCTCGGTGGGTACGGTGCAGGAACTGGAGCCGCAGGCCTACC
>Ga0182030_10021414_pt1 | contig 12111 bp, 8 predicted proteins | sample 812S3MmetaG_FD_121299 | JGI IMG/M metagenome (GOLD analysis project Ga0182030, IMG submission 121299) | Permafrost microbial communities from Stordalen Mire, Sweden - 812S3M metaG (Illumina Assembly) | ecosystem: Environmental > Terrestrial > Soil > Wetlands > Permafrost | place: Sweden...
CATGGACACGGCCGTCAAGTGGGGCGTGTGGGGGCGCATAAACAACACGGGACAATGTTGTGTCGCCGCTAAACGGTTCATCCTTCATGAGAAGATAGCTGACACGTTTCTTGAGCGCTTTCAAAAAGAGCTGAAGAATTTGGTTCCTGGCGATCCGAAGGATCCGAAGACGACGCTTGGGCCGCTGTGCACGAAAGGCGCGCTCGATCTTGTCCAAAAACAGATTGAAGAAGCGATTCATGGCGGCGCAAAGGTGCTTTTGGGGGGAAAACGGCTAGACCGGCCGGGTTACTTCCTGGAGCCGACGATTCTGACCGACATCGAACCGGAAAACCCAGCCTACTATCAGGAGTTCTTCGCTCCAGTGGCACTTATCTTCCGTGTCAAGGACGAGAATGAAGCGGTCAAGCTGGCGAACGATTCTCCCTATGGGCTTGGCGGATCGGTGATCACCAAGGATACTGAGCGCGGTAAGCGAGTTGCGCGCCAGATCGAAACGGGCATGGTCTTTATCAACAAAGCAACCTGGACCGCGCCTGATCTGCCATTCGGTGGCGTAAAGAACTCAGGCTATGGGCGCGAACTTTCGTCACTTGGCATTGGCGAATTTGTAAATAAGAAGCTAATCCGCGTAGCGTGATAAACTACGACAGGGGGCTTTTGTGCTTTACACTTGCGAAGGTGTCTGGCTTGGGCATCAACTCGAGTGAGGGGATCGCACGTCGCCGAATAGTCCGACGGGGCTTTGAAAGAATCGGCAGGAACGCGTGAGCCGAGCCTGGCGTTGGATGGCACCTCTCTCTATTGCGGTTTTCATACTTCGGTGTTGCACAAATCAGGTCTTCGGGATGGGGCGGACATTCCTGCGCGGGCCAAAAGATGACAGGAGCATGCTCGGCCAGATGATGCAGGCCAGGTGAGTGGCCTCGGTATTTGTCAACGAGTGGTGTAGTCGCCACTCGCAGGAGCGGGCTGCGAATTGGCACTTCGAATGCCACCGGTCAGGGGAAGGATCATCGCCGCAAGCAAGTAATACATGCGTAAACGAGACATGGCACCACCCGCAATCAAATGTTTTATCCTGGCCCATGCTTTGAGCCAGCACGCCCGAATCGAACTCGTCAAGTGGAGTCGTGTGCAAATGTACGGGCTCTTAGCCACGGTCTGCCTTTGCCGCCTAAGCAACGCACACCAATTGGCATTGGCCAATTTGTAAATAAAAAGCTAGTCTAGCGTCGCGTGGTAAACTTCTACAGGGAGATTTTTTGCTTTGCGTTTTCGAAGTTGACTTGCTATGGCATCAACTTGATTGACCAGATCGCCTGTCGACGAATATTTCGACTGGATTTTGGACGAATGAGATCCTTCGGCAGGAACGCGAGTGCCGAACCTAACATCGCGTGGCGCCTCTCGCTTTCGTGGTTTCCAGGGATGGCAAATGACTATGATTGTTGCTGCGGTCGTTGGCCGTCACTTTGCGCAGTCCGACTGCGGGGTTTCGTCATCCGAGAAGACCTCGATACCACCTGCTTCGATATAACCGCACTTATTGACTGTCGGGTCCGAACTCATTCAGCCCTTTGTGACGACAATGTCACTGCAAATTAATCGCTGCTCAACAGGGTGCGGTCGGGCAGACAAGGATGCCTTTGCATTCGCAGTTCAGACGACTCCAAGCGCGCGTCGCGCTGCGCTGCCGGTGTTCATCACGTTGGCCACTCTCGGCGGATGTGCAAGTCATGGTGCGCCGTCCTTTGTGCTGTTTGGCGCATTTTTTCCGGCATGGATGTTATGCGCCCTGATTGGAATCTTTGGAGCGATCGCCGCCCGCGGCATCTTCGTCGCCGTGGGGCTCAATAGCGTTCTTCCGTTCCAGCTCTTTGTGTGTTCGTCGGTCGGTCTTGTCGTCGCGGCGCTCGCCTGGCTCATCTGGTTCGGGTAATGAGCATGAAGTCGGCCGGCACGCCCCGTCGTTCGTCGCGCGGAAAGATAATCTCGCTCGCGATCATCGCGATTGGCATAGCCATGGGACTCTACGTCGAGAACAGAATCTCGATCCGTCCATCTACGGACGACGCCACGATCGACGCCGATGTCGTTCACGTCGCTGCGGCGGTCGGCGGCAGAATTATCGAATTACCAGTGACTGAGAATGCCAAGGTCTCAAAGGGCGATCTTCTTTTTCGTATTGACCCGGTGCCCTATCGCCTGGCCGTTGAGCAGGCTGAGGCCGATTTGGGAGTCGCCATGGGCGCGCTTGACACACGGCGGCGCGCCATCGCGACGGAGAAATCCAACGCGGCGATCGCAGCCGAGCAGATCAAGCGTGCGCAGACGAACCTCGAGCTTGCGACACGCACCGCTGACCGGCTTCGGCCGCTCGCGGGGAAGGCCTATGTGCCGACCCAGCAATTCGATCAAGCTCAGACAGCACAACGTGACGCCGCGACATCTCTTCAGCAGGCGCGGGAGCAGGAAGCCGCCGCCCTTCACACCATCGGCACTGAGGAAGCGGCGGCGGCCGCCGTACAGGCACGCCAAGCGGCGCTCGCGATCGCCCGGCGCGCGCTCGACGACACGACCGTACGCGCGTGGCACGATGGACGGGTGGTCGGCTTGACTGTTTTATCGGGCGAGATGGTTGTTCCGTCTCAGGCATTGTTCACTTTGATCAGCACGGAAGAGTGGTTCGCCGTCGCCAACTTTCGGGAAACCGATCTGCACGCCATCGCGGTCGGGGATTGCGCGACCGTCTTTTCGATGATCGATCGTAATCAGCCGATCAAAGGCGTCATCGAAGGCATCGGATGGGGCGTGCTGGACGATGAGCGCATCAATCTCCCGCGTTCAGTGCCTTACGTGCAGCGATCGTTGAATTGGGTGCGGGTTGCGCAGCGTTTCCCAGTACGTGTCCGGCTGGAAAATCCGCCGGAACTGCTCATGAGGCTCGGTGCGAGCGCGGTCGTCGAGGTCAAGCATGGCGATAAGTGTTCGTGAGTCTCGCGAGGGGCGCCTTGCCGAACTGCTGCGTCTACTTATGCCATTTCCAGGGCGGCTCGAGTTCGCCATAAGATTGGCATTGATCTGCGCCCTAACAACGCTTGTGGTGGAAATCTATCAAACGCCGGAGCCGGCTCTTACGGTATATTTGGTCTTCTTCCTCAACAAACCGGATCGTGGCACCAGCTTGATCCTGAGCCTCGCGATGCTGGCCCTTTTCTCTCTGATCGTCACGAGTGTCATTCTTGTTGCAATAATCGTCATCGATCAGCCCGTTTGGCGCGTCGCCAGCATGGCGGCGATCTCTTTGGGCCTCCTCTTCCTGGCGTCGGCGAGCAAACTCCGCCCAATTGGCGGAACGGTGGCCCTGATCGTCGCCTTTGCGCTCGACGAGCTGGGAACCGTGCATGGCGGCGAAATTGCGACGCGAGCGCTCCTTTACGTATGGCTTTTCGTCGGGATTCCGGCAGGGGTGTCGATTTGCGTTAACCTCTTGCTTGCGCCTTCTCCGCGCTTCCTCGCCGAACAGGCGCTCGCCCGGCGTTTGCGCCTCGCCGCCGCCATGCTGGGTGCCACGGAAGACGCAGGCATAAGGCGCGACTTCATCGAATGTTTGCGCGAGGGAAATGGAGAATTGCTAAAATGGCTGAAGCTTGCTCTCGTCGAGAAAAGCGCGGCCCGCGAACGCATTAAGGCGCTTCGCCAAGCCGCCACGTCGAGCTTCGCGATTCTTATCCTGATTGACGTGATGGATCGCGACGCCGACGCGGCGCTTCCGATGCCGCTGCGCGAACGGCTGGCACACACTCTGGACGCCATGGCGCGCATCCTGGACGATGGCGGCTATCCAGTCGACATCGAATTTGAGGGGGCGGCCGACGGCGAATCATCGCTTCCGCCGCGCGCCGCCGAGGTGCTCTCCGGCATCAGGGAAACGCTCATCGTCTTTGCCGAAGCTGCTCCCGGCACACAGCCTCCCGGACCCGAAAAAAAGTCCGGCGGGTTCTTCTTACCTGACGCGTTCACCAATCCAGAGCATGTCCGTTACGCGCTCAAGACCACCGCGGCGGCCATGTTCTGCTACGTTCTTTATTCGTTACTGGACTGGCCGGGCATTCATACCGTCTTTATTACCTGCTACATCGTTTCGCTCGGCACGACGGCTGAAACCGTCGAAAAGCTCACCCTTCGCATCCTGGGCTGTCTCCTCGGGGCGGCGTCAGGCATCACGGCGATCGTCTATCTGATCCCCTCGGTCACCTCCATCGGGGCTCTGATGATCGTTGTGTTTTTCGGCGCACTCGTGTCGGCGTGGGTCGCGGCCGGAAGCCCACGCATTGCCTATGCCGGGTTCCAGATCGCCTTCGCCTTCTTTCTTTGTGTGATCCAGGGCTCGGGACCTTCTTTCGATATGACGATAGCCAGGGACCGCGTGATCGGCATTTTGCTCGGCAATATTGTTGTCTTTGTTCTGTTCACCAACGTCTGGCCGGTAAGCGTCGGAAAGCGCATCGATCCTGCGATCGCCGCTCTCCTGCGGCGCTTGAGCGGCCTTTTGACGGAGGTCAGCAAGCCGGTGCGCCGTTCCCAAGCGCCCGAGGCGCAGGAGATGCTTTCCGGCATCGAGCGAGACTTGAATCTTGCCCTGTATGAACCACCGTCGCTGCGTCCCGACGACAGTTGGATAGGAGTCCGCCGTCAGGCCGCCGAAGACATTGGCGCGCTGTTTGGCCCGCTCTTGTTGAGTGTGGGCAAGGATTTCCGCTTCTCGGCCCAGATCGCCAGTCGCCTCCGCAGTCTCGCTGATAGCCTCGACGCAGCGGAGGAGGCTCCCTCTTCCGTCAGCGCCGGCGTCGCCGCCTCGGATGAGCCCCTGAAGGAAGACCATGAATCGGCCCAACTGCCCTTCCACGATGCAATCGCCAGAAGGCTGGGCAGCCTAGAGGAGGCATTTGGCCGAGAAAGTGAAGCGGATCGGAAGGTAAATTATGTGTCAGCCTAGCTGGCCCATTGTGCTCGCCGTTGTGTCTGCGTTGCTCGCAGGCTGCGCAACCTCCTCGATCGAAATGGCGCCGGATCAACCGGATCGGCCTTGGGTGCCTGCCACGAACGCTGCAGGCGAAATCATTCCCGACGCAAAGGCCCCGCCCGAGCAAGCGGCCGGTGCAACCCATGTCCTCCCAGTCAATTCTGAGCTTGCCGAGGTTCCGTCTCCCCTAGAGCTCGACAGTAATCGGACATATTCTCTGGCGGAACTGATCGACATTGCTCAATCCAACAATCCGTTGACGCGCACCGCTTGGAACAATGCGCGGAACGTGGCGCTGGCGGCGGGCATTGCAAAAAGCACCTTTCTGCCCAGGCTTACTGCGGCCGCCATCGGCGGTTTCCAGATAAGCCAGATTTCAGGACCGCTCGGAACCACCGAGACTAACGAATTGCGCGGCACGATTTCCTTGGTGTCGTTCGAATGGCTGCTCTTTGACTTTGGGGAGCGCGCGGCAATCGTCGAAGCGGCGAATCAAGCCTCCGTCATCTCGAATATCGGTTTTACCGCCGCCCATCAGCAGCTGATTTACGATGTCAGTTTGGCCTTCTACGCAAATGCGGCGGCTCGCGCACGCGTCGGCAACGCCGTGCAGTCGCTGAAGAACGCGGAGTCGGTCCAGGCCGCGGCTGAGGACCGAATGAAAAGAGGGATTGGAACCGCGATCGAGGTGGCGCAGGCTCGTCAAGCCACGGCCCAAGCCCGGTTGGTCATGATCCAGACCACGGGGGCGGCGCAGAACGCTTACTTGAGTTTGATCTCCGCCATGGGAATTTCGCCGCTGACGCAAATCAAGGTCGCCGATGTTTCCGATCGAAAATTGTCGCCCGAGATGGCCGGTTCTGTCGATAAGGTCATTTTTACCGCACTTGCTCGGCGCCCGGATATTCTGGCGGCCTATGCGGCGCAAAAGGCAAGCCTTGCCAATGTTCGCGCCGCAGAGGCTGAGTTTCTCCCCAAAGTCTTCGTCGCCGGCACGGGTTCCTACAATAATGGAACCCTGAGCGTCTCGGGAGTTCCTTCGATTGGGAACCTATCGCCGATTCTAAATCTTTCGCCAAAAGGCTTCGGCGGCACGGTGCTCGGCGGCGTTACAGTCCCGCTATTCGACGGGGGAACCCGCGCCGCCCTATTGGAGCAAGCTCAAAACAAATCGGAAAATGCCGGCTTGGTGCTGACCCGGACACGCGATGAAGCTGTTCGTCAGATCGTGTTGGCCAATAATGCTCTGCGCACGAGCCTCTCTGCCTATAATGCTGCCGCCGCAGTCGTTTCAGCCGGCAAGACGACTTTCAACGCCGCGCTAGCGGCCTATCGCAGCGGTGTAGGATCGATCACCGACGCCACAATGGCCGAAACCCAGCTTCTGCAAGCAAGGAACGCGTCAACCGACGCATACAGCACGGCGCTGTCCGCTGCAGCCACACTTGCTTTGTCCACAGGCTCTCTCGGAGCGCCTCTTCAATAGGATTGCTTCCTAATGCGAGGAATATAAGCAGCGGGAGCACTGCGGTCCCAAGTCATTCAGTATTTTCTAAGCAGAACGCGTCGCACCCGGCGGCGGGCAAAATATTTCTTTCATCGAGCATAAAGGTACGGGGAGCATTCTTGAGCGCATAACAAAGATTAGGGACTGTGAGATTGGCCAGTTTCTAACACCGCCAGGCCGAATTGGAATAGCAAGGTCTTAGCTGGAATGGGACGATTCCGATCAAATTAAGGATTTTGGCTCCGCGACGGAATGCTGAAATACTCATGGCTTAAAATCGGAACATTTCCTTCGCAAAGCAGGCACCGGCGTACGGATGGCGTGCGAAATCACAGCACTATCAAATCCGGATCAAACCGAGGCTTTGGGCGCGCGAAACCGCCTGCGCCCGTCTGTCGACAGCGAACTTTACGAAAATGTTTTTGATATGTGACTTATTACGCATATGGCCGAGGTTCCAGCCAAATCGTTCGAGTTTGGCAAAAGGCCAAAGGTTTTTAGCACTCCTCGGTTGTGGTTGGACAATCGGGTCGTCATACCGACGAGTTGAGCCCGCGCGCCCAGAAGGGCGCGTGCGCGATCGCTGCCAAACGATTTGACGTGAACGGCCCGATACCAACCGGTGCGAACGATCTGAGCCAATCCCTCCGCGTCGTTCTGATCTGTCTTATTGATCTGGATTTTAAGAGCGGCACGCGCATGCCCGGCGTCAAGAGACGCAACTTCGACGCCGAGATTGCGGAGTTCATGCACGAGCCATGGCGTCATCGCACCAGTTTCGATTCCTATGCGGGCGTCATCTCCTGCATACCGATGCACCACAGCATTGATCTGTTCTGGAACGGTCGGGCACTGGCCACGCCACAGCCGCCGACCGGCATCGTCGACCACGCAGACGGTGTCATCTTCTGCGAAACATCCAAGCCAGCAAAACGGGTCATCGATCAGCCTCCGATTGTGCGAATCACCGGGCGACACCGCCCGAATCGCGGCACTATTGGCGGATCACGCGCCGACCGCGATTATCGGATGTCCAGACTTGTCAATGCCCCTCGGGCCATTGACAAGTAAAACAGATGAACAATGTCTTTCGAGACGCTCGGCGTGTTGCGGTCGAGTCCCGAGCTGAGGCGACAAAAACGTCGCCGGAAACGTTGGTAAAGCTGACGTTTCTGGACGTGGTGGGGGGTGATGCGCTCCAACAAGACTTTCGACGAACTCGCTGTCGGCGAAGAGGCTTCGATCACGCGGGTCGTCGGCCGCGACGATCTTTTTGTGTTTGCCCACGCCAGCGGCAGCCTGAACCCGGCTAATCTCCCTGGAGTCGTGGGTGATCACGACGCGGCGCCGGCGGCTCCGGCGATGTGGGTTGGCTCGCTGTTTTCGGCCGTGCTCGGCAATTTTTTGCCAGGCCCCGGAACTTTGTATTTGTCCCAGACGCTTCATTTCTATGCCCGAGCGCATGTGGGCGATGCGTTGAAGGTCTCGGTGCGGGTGGAGGAACTGCGCCCGCCAATGACGGTGGTGTTGAAAACGCGCGTCAACCGCGGCGAGGAACTGATCGCCGATGGAATGGCGGAAGTGCGCGCTCCGGCGACAAGGCAACTTATTGATGAGGCCGCTCTTCCCGAACTCACGCTGCAGCGGCACGTTCACGTCGACCGGCTGCTCGGCGCCTGCCGGAATCTGCCGCCGATGCCGACTGCTATTGTCGCCCCCGAGGAAGAGAACGCGCTGCTCGGCGCGCTTGCAGGGGAGCGGGAGAATCTCATCGTTCCTATCCTGATCGGCGACGCCGCAAAGATCCGCGCCCTTGCGGTGAACATTGGCGCCAGCCTGGCTGGCATCGCGATCGAGGATGCGCCGAGCCACAACGCGGCGGCAGCGCGTGCGGTGGAATTGGTTCACCAAGGCGCGGCGACGGCGGTGATGAAGGGCCATTTGCATACCGACGAGCTGCTCAAGCACGTGGTGAAGTCTCAAGGCGGTCTGCGGATCGGGCGCCGAATCAGCCATGTGTTCGTCATGGATGCGCCGTCGCTGAATCAGTTGATTCTCGTGACCGACGCCGCCATCAATATCGCACCGACTCTCGAAGAGAAGGTCGATATTGTGCAGAACGCGATCGACCTGGCCTTGGCGCTGGGGATCGTGCGGCCAAAGGTGGGCGTTCTGTCGGCCGTTGAGACAGTGAACCCGAAGATCCAGTCCACCGTGGACGCCGCGGCCCTGTCGAAGATGTCGGAGCGCGGGCAGATCCGCGGCGGCGTCGTCGACGGCCCGCTGGCGATGGACAATGCGCTCAGTCTTGCGGCCGCGAAGACCAAAGGTCTGACCTCGCTGGTCGCCGGCCGTGCCGATATCCTGGTGGCCCCGAATTTGGAGGCGGGCAATATCCTTGCAAAGGAGTTGACCTATGCGGCGCAGGCAGAAGGGGCAGGTCTCGTCATCGGCGCCAAGGTACCGGTGCTGCTGACAAGCCGCGCGGACGACGAACGCTCACGCCTGTTTTCCTGCGCCGTCGCGGTGCTCTACGCCTATTGGCTATCCGAAGGCAAAAGCGCCGTAACGCCGACGGGGTTGAAGGAGGCAGTCAAATGACGCGCCACGTCGTCACCCTCAACGCTGGCTCGTCCTCGATCAAATTCGCGCTGTTTGAAGTCGACGGAAACGAAATCTCGCCGCTCGCCGTCGGCCTTACCGAAATGGTTGGGGAGCAACGTCGAATGAATGTGCGCGACAGTTTCGGCGCGGTGACGTTTGCCGATTCCTGGTCGGAGGTGGCGGGGGCTCCTTTCCATGCCGACGCGCTTAGCCGCGTACTCGCCTGGCGGAGCGGCGCCTTCCCTGACGCCAACGTGATTGCCACCGGTCACCGCGTCGTGCATGGCGGCGTTCATTACAACGCGCCGGTGATCGTCACTGACGACGTCATCAGACAGCTTGAGACGCTCGTTCCCCTTGCGCCTTTGCACGAGCTGCACAACATCGCCGGCATCAAAGCGGCGTGCGAGGCTTGGCCTGACGTGCCACAGATTGCCTGTTTCGACACCGCCTTCCATCGCAGCCATCCCTTCGTCAATGACGTGTTCGCCATGCCGCGCAAATATTACGATGAGGGCGTGCGGCGCTACGGCTTCCACGGGCTTTCTTACGAGTATGTATCGACCAAATTGCGGCAGATTTCGCCGCTGCACGCGCAAGGACGCGTCGTAGTCGCGCATCTTGGCAACGGCGCCTCGATGTGCGCAATACTCGACGGACTTTCGGTGGCGAGCTCCATGAGTTTCACCCCGCTCGACGGACTGCCGATGGGCACGCGATGCGGCCAGCTTGATCCGGGAGTCCTGCTCTACCTCATGCAAGAAAAGAAGATGAGCGTGGATGCGATAGCCGATCTGCTCTACCGCGAGTCCGGGCTGAAAGGCCTGTCGGGGATCTCGAACGACATGCGAGAGCTGGAGGCGTCGGACCGGCCAGAGGCGCAGCAGGCGATCGAGTATTTTGTCTTCCGTATTCGTCGTGAGCTGGGCGGGCTGGCGGCGGCGCTCGAGGGGCTCGACGCCATGGTCTTCTGTGGTGGCATCGGCGAACACGCGTGGCGCGTGCGCGAGCGGGTGTTGGAAGGCATGGGGTGGATCGGCATCGAACTGGATCGCAGCGCCAACCGCGGAAGCGAGCAGGTCATCTCTTCGGAGCGTTCGCGCGTGCGTGTGTTCGTGATCCCCACGGATGAGGAGGCGATGATTGCGCGTCAAACGCTGGCGGTACTGGACCGCGTGGTGGCGGCCGCCGCCTGAGCGGCGCTGGTTCATGGATCCGGCGTGCATTTCTCCCAGACTCTAAGAAGCGGTGCGGCGATTGCGCGATGGACGCGGCAGCTGACTGTCACGCAGCGGGTAACGGTCCGGGTCGCGCTCAATGCCGGAAACCTTGTGGACGCTGCCTTTTGACTTTCTGCAGCCCGCGCAGAATGTTAACGTTCGCGTGGGTTTCTGGTCATCGAAAGAATGCCGGCTGAGACGCTGCCAACATGACAAATTGGCTTCGGCAATAAAACAGGGAGGACATTCATGCGAATTGCAGTAATCACGGGCGGAATGGGTGGGCTTGGCGATTCGATCAGCACAAAAATGGACGCGGCCGGCTATCGGGTTGTGGTCACCCATTCGCCCGGCAACACGAAAGCCAAGGAATGGATCTCCGAACACAAGGCCCGCGGTTACGAATTCAGCGCTTACCCAGTCGACGTTGCGGATTTCGATTCCTGCAAGGAGTGCGTCGCACGGATTGTCAAAGAGGTCGGACCCGTGGACATTCTGGTCAACAACGCTGGTATAACCCGCGACACCACGTTCAAGAAAATGAGCAAGGACGACTGGGATTTGGTCATTCGCACCAATCTCGACTCGGTCTTCAACATGACCAAACAGGTCATGGATGGCATGGTCGACCGCGGCTGGGGCCGCGTCGTCAACGTATCCTCGGTGAATGGCTCAAAGGGTGCATTCGGACAAACCAATTATTCAGCCGCTAAGGCTGGGATGCACGGCTTCACCAAGGCATTGGCGCTCGAGGTTGCCCGCAAAGGGGTTACGGTCAATACCATCTCGCCAGGCTACATCGGCACCAAGATGGTTATGGCGATCCCGAAAGAAGTGCTCGATACTAAGATTCTGCCGCAGATCCCGCTTGGACGCCTCGGCCGGCCCGAAGAAATAGCAGGTCTTATCATCTACCTATGCTCGGACGAGGCGGCATTCGTGACCGGCGCCAATATCGCGATCAACGGCGGTCAGCACATGCAATAGCGGGCGTTCTCAAGGGCCTTGTCACATTACCAAATAGAGCGCCGGCACGTCTGGCTTAGGCCACAGCGGCGACTTCGCGCCACATCTCATGGCCGAGGCTCTGTCGGCTCGGTGCGTTTTTTGCTGAGGTGAGAGCTGAACCACATAATCGCAATCGCCGTCCACCCCCGCATGGCCGCGATGAAAGCGCCGTGCTCGCTCCGTCAAGGCCAAGCCGTGCGCGACGCGCGAAGGCTTTCGGCCAGCCTTGACCTCGCTGCGCGCGTCGCTTTCTCTGCACTCCGTCGGGATAGAAAACTCCGTGTGTCAGCCGAAACACAGATCAATCTCGCCAAGCGGAATGAAAACGGTCTCGTCAAATACATCCGTTAAGTACTTCGAGGACCGTATTTTACTCCGCTTGCCGCGCCGATGTTGCCCGAGGATTTCCCGCGCCGCCCGATGCGAAGCCTGGTAGCCATCAAGCGTGATCGCGCGTGGCGGCCGCCCTGGTTCTTGAACGCTCGCCGGAAAAACGCCTTGGCGGACGTGACATCCCGCTTGGCTCAGAGCAGGAAATCGACAGTCTTTCCTTGCTTGTCGACCGCGCGATAGAGGTTAGTCCAGTGGCCTTTGATCTTCACGTAGGTTTCATCGACCCACCAGGAAGCGCCAGCTCGGCATGCGAAGCGGTTCCAACGCTTTTCGAATTCCGGAACATAGCGCTGGATCCAGCGCATTATCGTCGTATGGGCCAGAGAAATCCCGCGTTCGACCATCATTTC